>Ga0136635_10000598_pt1 | contig 10217 bp, 7 predicted proteins | sample AntDrymeUQ852106_2_FD_105495 | JGI IMG/M metagenome (GOLD analysis project Ga0136635, IMG submission 105495) | Polar desert sand microbial communities from Dry Valleys, Antarctica - metaG UQ85 (21.06) | ecosystem: Environmental > Terrestrial > Soil > Desert | place: Antarctica: Dry Valley... | reverse complement strand
GACGGGACCCGGTTGCTGCCGCTGGCGTAGCGCACGACGACGGCGCTGCCGGCGGGAACGGTCTCCCCCTCCGCCGGCTTGACGCGCACGACGGTGCCCTGCGGCTGGTCCGAGGAGATCTGGCTCGCGTCCAGGTCGAGGTCGGCGTCGCGCAGGGCCTGGCGGGCCTCGTCGAGCGAGAGGCCGACGAGGGAGGGCACGGTGGTCTCCGCGGCTCCCGTGGACACGGTGACCGCCACGGGACGGTCCGCCTCGAGCTGCGTGCGCGCCTCGGGGCTCTGGTCGATGATGTTCCCCACGGGGACCGTCTTGTCGTTCTTCTCGGTGGTCTCCCCGAGCCGCAGGCCGTCCTTCCGCAGGACGGCTCCCGCCTCGGCGACCTTGAGGCCCGTGACGTCGGGAACCGTGACCATCTCGCCGCCACCCCCGCCGAAGAGGTTCCGTCCGAAGATGGCGGCGAGGACGAACACCGCGAGCACCGCGAGGGCGAGCAGGGCGTACCCGAACCCCCGGCCGCCACGCCCGTCGCGTGGGTCCGTGTCGGAGACCACCGGGAAGGTCGACGTCGCCGCTGCGGCCGTGCGCCCGATCTGCTGCGTCGCCGCGGGAGCCGGCGGGGGCGCTACCGGCCGGCCGGCGAGGGCGGCGGCGATGTCACGGCGCATCTCGTCGGCATTCTGGTAGCGCTCCTCGCGGTCCTTGGTGAGTGCCTTGAGGACGATGCTGTCGGCGGAGCTGGGCAGGTCGGGGTCGAGCCGCGACGGTGGCACGGGCTCCTCGCGGACGTGCTGGTAGGCGACCGACACCGGGGAGTCCCCGACGAACGGCGGTTGCCCGGTGAGCAGCTCGTAGAGGAGGCAGCCCGTGGAGTAGACGTCGCTGCGTGCGTCGACCTGCTCGCCGCGCGCCTGCTCCGGGGAGAGGTACTGCGCAGTGCCGATCACGGCGGAGGTCTGGGTCATGGTTGCGCCGGTGTCGGCGACCGCTCTCGCGATGCCGAAGTCCATGACCTTGACGTCGCCGGCCTTCGTGAGCATCACGTTGGCCGGCTTGATGTCGCGGTGCACGATGCCCTGCTGGTGGCTGTAGGCAAGGGCGTCCAGCACCCCGTCCACGATCTCGAGCGCGCGCTCGGGGACGAGCTTGCGCCCGGACGTGAGGAGCTCGCGCAGGGTCGAGCCCTCCACGTACTCCATGACGATGTAGGGAACCGGGTTGCCGGCGAACTCGTCCTCGCCGGTGTCGTAGACGGCGACCACCGACGGGTGGTTCAGCGACGCGGCGGAGTGCGCCTCGCGGCGGAAGCGCGCCTGGGACGACGGGTCGCGGGCCATGTCGGGTCGCAGCATCTTGACCGCGACCGAGCGACCCAGCCGCGCGTCGCGGCCCAGGTGGACCTCGGCCATGCCGCCCCGCCCGAGCAGGTCGCCGATCTCGTAGCGACCCCCCAGCTGTGCCGGCACCGCGGTGCTCATCAGTCGTCCTCCCGCTCGCCGTTGCCCTTGCCCTTGTCCCCGCTCTTGCCCTTGTCCCCGCCCTTGCCGGGGCCGTCCTCGTCGCCCTCCTCGGCCTCGTCCTCCCCCGGCGGTGGCGCCGCCACGACCTCGAGCCGGACCTCGCGCCCGACCTGCAGGGTCCCGGTCGGGGCGACGTTCTGCACGGTATCCACGTCGCCGTCGCCCACCGATCGGTCGACTGCGACACGCAGCCCGAGGTCCGTCAGCTCGGAGCGGACCTCACCCACCGGCCGGCCGAGGTAGTCCTGCGCCGCCACGTCGACGGTGGCCGGTGCGGTGGCCACCGGGCTGGACTCCGAGCTGGATCCCGGGGAGTCCTCGACGGTGCCCACGGTACCCGGGGAGCTGTCGCACGCCCGAAGCGCGAGGAACAGCAGCCCGAACAGGACGAGGGCCACCACGTAGGGCAGCCACGACGGCCGGCGTGCCGGCGTCGGGAGGTGGAAGCCGGGGTCGGTGTCGGCGTGGTGGCGGGGCACCGGCGCGGCGCCGGCCACGGGCGTTGCTGTTGCCGCGCCCGCCCCGGCGTACGGCAGGTCGACGGGAAGACCGGCCGACACCGGCAGCACCCGGGTCGCCGGGTCCTGCCCGGTCCCCGTCGTGAGCGCGGGGCGCAGGGCGAGTGCCTGCGCGCCGACCATGCCGGCGTCGGCCGGACGCTGCTCGGGCTCCTTGGCCAGCATCCGCATCACGAGGGCGCGCACCGGCGCCGGAACGGTAGCGGGCAGCGCCGGCGGGTCGTCGCGCACCTGCGCGAGCGCCACGCTGACGGGGGTGTCGCCGGTGAACGGCCGCTGCCCGGTGAGGCACTCGTAGGCGACGATCCCGAGGGAGTAGATGTCGCTGGCGGGGGTCACCGCGGAGCCGCTGGCCTGCTCGGGCGAGAGGTAGTGCGCGGTGCCCATGATCGCGCCGGTCTGGGTGAGCGGCACGGAGTTGGTGGCGCGGGCGATGCCGAAGTCGGTGATCTTCACCGCGCCCGTGGGCGTGACGAGGATGTTGCCGGGCTTGACGTCGCGGTGGATCACCCCGGCGTCGTGGGCGGCCTGCAGGGCGAGCGCCGCCTGCCCGACGATGTCCAGGGTCCGGTCCGGGCCCAGCTCCCCCTCGCGCCCGATGAGGTCCGAGAGCGGCTCACCCGGCACGTTCTCCATCACCAGGAACGGGCTGGCACCGGCGTCGGCCGAGCCCTCGCCGAAGTCGTAGACCGCCGCGATCCCGGGGTGCGCCAGGTTGGCACTGTGCCGGGCCTCGGCGCGGAAGCGTTGCAGGAACGTGGGGTCCTCGGCGTACTCCCGGCGAAGGATCTTGACCGCCACCTCGCGGCCGAGCACCTCGTCGAGCGCCCGCCATACCTCGCCCATGCCGCCGCCCGCGATGCGGTCGAGCAGCCGGTAGCGGTTGCCGAGCAGCAGGTCGGCGCCCGGGCCGGCCATCGGGGCACTCATCGGCGCAGCACCGCCCGCATGACGGCTTGCGCGATCGGTGCGGCGAGCAGGTTGCCGCTGACCTCCGGCTGGCCGCCGCCGTCCTCGATGACGACGGCGACCGCGACCTGGGAGTCGGTGTCCGACGGGGCGAACGAGACGAACCAGGCGTGTGGCGGACGACCGCCGCCCTGCTGGGCCGTGCCCGTCTTGCCGGCGACCCGGACGCCGTCGATCGCCGCGTTGGTCCCGGTGCCGTCCTCGACCACGGCGGTCAGCATCTGCGCGAGCGACGCGGCGGTCTGCGGGCTCACCGCCGTGCCGAGCTCGCGCGGCCGGGTGCTGTCCAGGACCGAGAGGTCCGGCGCGATGAGCTCCTGGACGAGGTAGGGCTCCATCAGCACCCCGCGGTTGGCGACCGCCGCGGCCACCATCGCCATCTGCAGGGGCGTGGCGCGCACGTCGAACTGGCCGATGGCCGACTGCGCGGTCTGCGGCTCGTCCGGGTTCTCCGGGAACCGGCTCGCCACGCTGCGCATGGGCACCTCGAAGGCCTCGTTGAAGCCGAACTTCTCGGCCTGCTCGCGCAGCGCGTCGGCGCCGAGGTCGAGCCCGATCTGGCCGAAGGCCACGTTGCACGAGCGCTTGAGCGCGTCGGTCAGCGTTGCGGCGCCCGACGAGCTGCAGGGGGCGTTGTCGAAGTTGGGCAGGGTCGTGTCGGTCAGCGGGAGGTCGAGCTCCGGGTCGTTGCGGACCTCGCTGTCCGGGCTGAAGGTCCCGCTCTCCAGGGCCGCGGCCGCGGTGACGATCTTGAACGTGGAGCCGGGCGGGTAGGTCTGGCGCAGCGCCCGGTTCAGCATCGGGCGCGACCGGTCGGAGCTGAGCTGCTCGTAGTTGCGGGTGACCTCGCCGGTGGAGTGCGAGGCGAGCAGGTTGGGGTCGTACGACGGGCTGCTGACGAGCGCGAGGATCGCTCCGGTGGTCGGGTCGATGGCTACCACCGACCCCTTGCCACCCGTCCGCTGCAGGCCGCGGTAGGCCGCGCGCTGGGCCTGGGCGTCGAGGGTGAGCTTGACGCTGCCGCCCTTGGGCTGGGCGCCGGTGAGCGTGTCGATGATGCGCCGGACGAAGAGGCTGTCGTCGGTGCCGGCGAGGACCGAGTTGCGTTCGCGCTCGACCCCGCTCGCGCCGTAGACGAGGGAGTAGAAACCGGTGGCGGGGGCGTACAGCTCACCGTTGGTGTAGGTCCGCAGGTAACGCAGGTCGTCGTCGGTCTCGACGCTCGTCGTGATCGGGTCCTCGCCCACCAGGATCGGGCCCCGCTCGCGGGAGTACTCCTCGGTGATCAGCCGGGAGTTGTTCCTGTCGTTGTGCAGCGCATCGGCGCGGACGACCTGCAGGTAGTTGGCGTTGAGCAGCAGCAGGCCGAAGAGCAGCAGGACGGCCACGGACAGTCGACGCAGTGGTGTGTTCATCGGGACCTCACAGGCGCACCACCTGGGTCCTGGCGTCCTGCAGCGAGACCGCGGACGGCGAGGGGGCCGGGCGCCGCGCCGCGTCGCTGATGCGCAGCAGCAGGGCCACGAGCACCCAGTTGGCCACCAGCGACGAGCCGCCGTAGGACAGGAAGGGCATCGTGAGACCGGTGAGCGGGATCAGCCGGGTCACCCCGCCGACCACGACGAAGACCTGCAGGGCCACCGAGAACGCGAGCCCCGCGGCCAGCAGCTTGCCGAACGAGTCGCGCACGGCGATGGCGCTGCGCAGCCCGCGCTGGACCAGGATCGCGTAGACCACGAGGACGGCCATCAGGCCGGTGAGGCCCAGCTCCTCGCCGATGGCGGCCACGATGAAGTCGGTCTGGGCGTAGGGCACGATGTCGGGCCGCCCCTGCCCCAGGCCGGCGCCCAGCAGCCCGCCCGTGCCCATGCCGAAGAGACCCTGCACCAGCTGGTAGCTGTCGTCGGAGACGTTGCGCGGGGCGAAGGCGTTGAGCCAGATGTCGACCCGCTCGCGGACATGACCGAACAGCGTCCAGGCCAGGAAAGACCCGGACAGGAACAGCGCCAGGCCGATCAGCAACCAGGACAGGCGCTCGGTGGCGACGTAGAGCAGCGCGACGAACACACCGAAGAACAGCAGCGAGGTGCCGAGGTCGCGCTCGAAGACGAGTACGCCGAGACTGGCGACCCACGTCACGACGACCGGTCCGAGGTCACGGGCCCGGGGCAGGTCGATGCCGGCGATGCGCCGCCCGGCCAGCGCCAGCACGTCGCGCTTCGCGACGAGGTAGCCGGCGAAGAAGATGAGCAGCAGGATCTTGGCGACCTCACCGGGCTGGAAGGAGAACCCGGCGACCCTGATCCAGATCCGGGCCCCGTTGATCGTGGTGCCGATCAGCGGCATCAACGGGAGCAGGAGCAGTACCAGGCCGGCGAGCATCGCGGTGTAGGTGAACCGCTGCAGGATGCGGTGGTCGCGCACCAGCACCAGGACGACGACGAACAGGATGACCCCGACCGCGGTCCACGTCAGCTGGGCGGGCGCCGCCGCCGAGGGCACCTCCCGCCCGAGGGCCTCGGCGCGGTCGGCGTAGGCGAGGTCGAGACGGTGGATGACGGCGAGGCCCAGCCCGTTGATGAGGGTGGCGGCCGGCAGCAGGACGGGGTCGGCGTCGGGGGCCAGGCGGCGCAGCGCGACGTGGGCCGCCCCGAAGAGGAGGGCCAGCCCACCGCCGTACCCGAGCATGCCGGCGGGCAGCGCCCCGTCGTGGGCCAGGCCCACGGCGGCGTAGGCCGCCATCGACGTCGCGAGGGAGAAGACCAGCAGGATGAGCTCGACCGTCCGGCTGCTGCGTCCCCGTCCGCCCCGGCTCACGGTGCCTCTTGTTCGCTCGTGCGCCTCGCTGGCGCTCGTCGCTCGCTCACGGTGCGTCGCCGCAGTCGGGTTCGCGCGGGCCGGCGGCCGTCGGCGCGGGGGTCGGGCTGGCGGACGCGGACGGGCTGGCGGAGGCAGGCGGGCTGGGGCTGGGGCTGGGGCTCGGGCTCGGGGTTGCCGACGGGCTCGGGGTCGCGCTCGGGCTGGGGGCCGCCGCGGCTGCCCGGCATACCTCGGCCTGGTCGCGCAGCGTCCGCACGATCCGCCGGGCGTCGGCCAGACCCGCGGTGGCGATGTCGTCCCGGACCCGCACGCGCTGGTAGGCGGGCAGGTCGGCGAGCGCGACGTCCTCCGCCCGGTAGAGCCGGGACGTGCGCAGCGGTCCGACGTCCTGGCTCAGACCCTGGAAGATCGCCACCCTGTCGCCCTGGGCTCCGACGTAGTACTGCGTCTGGGACCAGACGTAGGCGCCCACCGCGCCGCCGCCCAGCAGGAGGGCGAGGAGCAGTGCGAGCAGGACCGTACGCCGGCGGCCGCCGCCGGGGGGGAGCCCTCCGTCCTGACCGTCCTGTTCGTGTTCTGGCTGCTCGGGCTCGGGCGGGCGCAGCGCGGCTGCCTTGCCCGCCGGGGTGTCTCCGCGGCTTCGCTGGATCACGCCTTCGGCCGCGGCGCCGACGGTCACCGGCACGGCCGACGGTGGCTTCGTCTCGACCTCGACGACGTCGGCGACGATCACGGTGATGTTGTCGGGCCCCCCGCCCTTGAGGGCCAGCTCGACGAGCTGCTCCACCGCGACCTCGGTGTCGGCCTCGCGCACGAGCGTGTCGCGCAGGGTCTCCTCGCTGACGACGCCGGAGAGGCCGTCGCTGCAGAGAAGGTAGCGGTCGCCCACCCGCGTCTCCCGCACCGAGAGGTCCAGATCGATGTCCTCCCGGCCGTCGAGGGAGTTGGTGATCAGGTTGCGCTGCGGGTGGTTGTCGGCCTCCTCCGCCGTGATCCGGCCGTCGTCGACCAGGGCCTGTACGAAGGTGTGGTCCTTGGTGATCTGCTGCAGGTCCTCGCCGCGGAGCAGATAGCAGCGCGAGTCGCCGACATGGACCATGCCGAAGCGCGCCCCCGCCCGCAGCAGGGCGGTCAGCGTCGTCCCCATCCCGCTGAGGTCCGGGTCGCCCTGCACCATGTCGCTGAGGTGCTTGTTCGCTTTCGTTACCGCGGAGGACAGCCTGCCCAGCAGGTCGCCGCCGGGCGAGTCCTCGTCGAGCACCGACAGCGAGGCGACGGCCACGGACGAGGCGACCTCGCCGGCGGCATGTCCACCGACACCGTCGGCGACGACGAGGAGGCGGGGCCCGGCGTAGCCGGAGTCCTCGTTGATGGCCCTGATCAGGCCGGTGTCCGACCGGGCGGCGTAGCGGAGTGCGAGGGCCATCCGTGCTTACTTCCGCAGCTCGACGACGGTCTTGCCGATGCGCACCGGCATGCCGATCTTGACCGGCGTGGCAGAAGTCACCTTCGTGCGGTCGATGTAGGTGCCGTTGGTCGAACCGGCGTCCTCGACGAACCACTGGCCGTCGCGGGGGAAGAAGCGGGCGTGGCGGCCGGAGACGTAGTCGTCGTCGAGCACGATCGTGGAGTCCTGGGACCGCCCAAGGGTCACCGACTGATCGGCCAGGCGCACCGTCGTCCCGGACAGCGCCCCCTGGGTGACGACCAGCGTGGTCGGCACGCCGCGCCTGCCCTTGGCCGGCTTGGCGGGCTTCTCCGCGCGCGACGGCCGCTGGGCCGGGGTCGCCTTGGGGCGGCGACCCTCCGGTCGGGTGGTGACGCGGCGCCCCGAGAGGTCGGATCGCATGACGCTGACGGCCGTCAGGACGAACATCCACAGCACGGCGAGGAAGCCGAGCCGGATGACCGTCAGGGTCAGCTCCGACATCTCGCTCATGGCTCACTCGGTTCGCTCGTGCGCCTCGCTGGCGCTCGTCGCTCGCTCACTGCCGCCCGCCCTCGTGGAAGACCAGCGTGGTGCTCCCCAGGACCACGCGTGTCCCGTCTCGCAGCCGGGCCGACGTGACCCGGTCGCCGTCGATGACGACGCCGTTGGTTGATCCCGTGTCGGTCACCGTCACGTCGCCCCCGGAGCGGCGCAGCTCGGCGTGGTCGCGGGAGATGCCCGGGTCGTCGATGCGCAGGTCGGAGTCGGTGCCCCGCCCGATGCGCGTGACGGGTCGAGCCAGGGCGTACGTCACGTCGCCGACCTCCACCCAGGGGACGCCGGCACCCTGCTTGGGCTGGGAGCCGGTGCTGGTCGCCTTGCCGGTGGCGCCGGCGACCGCGGTGCTGCGGACCTGGAAGCGTCCCGTGGGCAGGTCGTCGTCGCGGACGAACTCGATCGTCACCGGTCCGATGAACGCGTAGCGCTGCTCCTCGGCGTGCTCGCGGACCATCGAGGCGAGCTCGTCGCGTAGAGCCTCGCGGTAGAGGTCGAGGCGCTCGTGGTCGTGCTCGCCGAGGGCGACGGTGAACGCGTTGGGCACCATGGTCCGGCCCCGCGCCACGATCGCGGCTCGGTCGTCGAGCTCGCGCTGGAGGGCGCTCGCGATCTCCACCGGCTGCACCTCGGCCTTGAACGCCCGGGCGAAGGGTCGGTTGACCATCTCCTCGATGCGTTGCTCGAAGCGCTGCAGGACGCCCATCGGGTGTCAGCCACCTCCTTGCGCGCTCGTGTTGGTCTCGGGCTTGGACAGCGTCCGCAGGGACACCGGTCAGCCTCATGTGGCCGGGACGGCACCCCCCGGGACACCAGACAGCGCCCGTTCGGACCGGACAGCGTCCGCAGAGACACCGGACAGCCCGGCCACGCGATCGTAGCCGGACCACCGCCTCCCTCCATGGGGAGCGACCTTTGAGGGCTGGAAATCTCGACCTGGCCCCCCAGCGGTCGCTGACGATCTTGGTGGGGGGGAGGTCAGGGCCTGGGTGGGCTCAGGCAGGGCTGGGGCCTGGGGTCAGGCGGAGCGTCGGAGGTACCAGGCGTCCTTGCGGCGGTCGCGGGCCATGCCCCTCTCGTACTTGGCGATCACCCGCTGGACGAGCTGCTGGCGCCTGGGCCACAGGTCGATCGACGTCGCCCGGACGACCTCGAGGCCGAGGTTCTCGAAGTCCTCCTCGCGCACGTTGTCCGACGTGTGCCGCGCCAGCTCGCGGTGGTGCGCCCCGTCGTACTCACCGACGAGACCGGCGTCGAGGTCGAGCAGGTCGGGCTCGCCGCGCAGCACCCCCCAGGAGTCGCAGATCGAATGGTTGACCAGCGGAGGGGGCAACCCGGCCTCCACGACCCAGATCCAGCGCATGACCGACTCCGGGCGCGACTTCACCCGCCCGTCGGCGAGCTCGACGATGCGCAGGAGCTGCGGCCGCTGCCGGACGCCCGGATGCGCGAGCAGGTAATCGTGGACGGCTGCCGCGCTCGTCGCCCCGAAGCGGATCGCGGCGTCGAGGGAGGCGAGTCCCAGCTCCGGCGGCTGCCGGCCGGCGAGGTCGACGAGACTGCGTTCGGCCCGGACGTACGGGACGCCGTCGATCTCGATGACGTCCTCGTCGGGGAGCCGCCGTCGGCTGATGTCGATCGCGGCCCCTCGGGAGGGCGCTGACCCGCGACAACTTCAGGCCTGAGCCGTCGAGGTCGGTGACTCCCTGCCGCCAGAGGCTGGCCCAGCCGCCGATCGCCGCACCGGGTGGTAGCAGGAGGCCCACCTCGGCGATGTGATCGCCGGGCGTCCGGTCCGTGTCCGTCGCCGGTCGATGTACGCCGCGCAGAGTGGACGCCCAGTGCGGACCGCGCAGCCGGTCAGGAGTGACTCCGGCCGCGAGTGCGTCCTTGCGCCGCACCGGCGCCTCGAGAGGCGAGGCCGGCAGCGGGCTCGAGACGTCGTGCGACATCTGTCCAGGCTGCCCGGATGTGGCCGGGCCAGAGTGCGAAGCCGGGCTGCTGTGGACACGCCTCGGCGGACAGTGCGGCTGTGGACGACGATCGCAGCGCCAGGGGCCGACCTCGGCCACGTGGAGAGCGACCTCCCAGGGGATCCATGAGCTGATTCCAGCCCCACAAGGTCGCTCGCCGGCCGGGTCAGCGCCAGTGGCGGGCCGGGGTCAGTGCCAGGGGGCTTGCGGTGCGCTGCGTGTTAATCTGCTGGCGCTCGCGCGAGTGGCGGAATAGGCAGACGCGCACGGTTCAGGTCCGTGTGCCCGAAAGGGTGTGGGGGTTCAACTCCCCCCTCGCGCACTCACGTTTCCCGATGGCAGACGCACAGGACGGTGCTCACTGCGGCTTAACGGAGCGGGGGTCGGAGCCGGCGAGACCGGTGACCAGCGCGTCCACCAGGCCGGGCACCTGTTC
>Ga0136635_10000597_pt1 | contig 10232 bp, 9 predicted proteins | sample AntDrymeUQ852106_2_FD_105495 | JGI IMG/M metagenome (GOLD analysis project Ga0136635, IMG submission 105495) | Polar desert sand microbial communities from Dry Valleys, Antarctica - metaG UQ85 (21.06) | ecosystem: Environmental > Terrestrial > Soil > Desert | place: Antarctica: Dry Valley... | reverse complement strand
GCGTCACCCGGGCATGGGCCATGGGGGAACGCAGCAGCGCGACGTGCAACATCCCCGGCAGGGTGATGCTCTCCGACCACCTGGTGCGGCCCGTAACCAGGCGCGCGTCCTCCTTGCGGCGAAGGGGCTGACCTACGAGCGTCGCGCGCTCCACTGTCTCGGTCACTTCGAGCCTCCCTCGCTCGCCGCCATCTGCACGGCCTTGACGATGTTGTGGTAGCCGGTGCACCGGCAGAGGTTGCCCTCCAGCCCGTCGCGGATCTGGGTCTCGCTCGGGTCCGGGTTCTCCTTCAGGAGGTCGATGGCCGCCATGATCATCCCTGGCGTGCAGTACCCGCACTGCAGGCCGTGGCACTCCTTGAACGACGTCTGCACCTGGTGCCACTCACCATTGGCGAGCCCTTCGATCGTGGTCACCTCGGTGCCGTCGGCCTGCACCGCGAGCAGGCTGCAGCTCTTGACCGTCTGCCCGTCGACCTGGACCGTGCAGGCGCCGCAGTTGCTCGTGTCGCAGCCGACCGGAGTGCCCACCTTGCCGACCCGTTCACGCAGGTAGTGCACGAGGAGAAGCCGTGGCTCGACCTCGTCGACACGCTGCTGGCCGTCCACCGTCACCTGGATCTGCACAGTTCCACACTCCACAGCTAGCTGGTGTTGGCAGCCAACCACGACGCGGGCCGGTTCGGAAGGGGCGAACCTCTGCGAGAGTGGATCAGTGCAAAAGCAACAGACTGCCCGCCGACTCGACGGCCTGGGCACCACGGTCTTCGCCGAGATGTCGGCGCTCGCCCTGGCTACCGGCTCGGTCAACCTCGGCCAGGGGTTCCCCGACACCGACGGCCCGCCCGAGGTCGCCGAGGCGGCGGTCCGGGCGATCCGGGACGGCGTGAACCAATACCCGCCCGGACCCGGGACGCCGGACCTTCGCCTGGCGATAGCCGAGCACCAGCAACGGTTCTACGGCCTCACCGTCGACCCCGAGACTGAGGTGGTCGTCACCACCGGGGCCACCGAGGCGATCGCCGCCGCCCTGCTCGCGCTGGTCGACCCCGGCGACGAGGTCATCGCCCTCGAGCCGTTCTACGACTCCTACTCCGCCGGCATCGCGATGGCCGGCGCCGTCCGCGTCCCGGTGACGCTGCGGGCCCCGGGCTTCCGCCTGGACGCCGACCGGCTGCGCGCGGCCGTCACCGACCGGACCCGGCTGATCCTGCTCAACACCCCCCACAACCCGACCGGCACCGTCCTGCACGAGGACGAGCTCGCCGCCGTCGCGCAGCTCGCGGTCGAGCGGGACCTCGTGGTGGTCACCGACGAGGTCTACGAGCACATGACGTACGACGTGGAGCACCGTCCCCTGGCCACCTTCGACGGCATGGCCGAACGGACGCTGACCATCAGCTCCGCCGGGAAGACCTTCTCCTTCACCGGGTGGAAGATCGGATGGGCCTGTGGCCCGGCGCGCCTCGTCCGGCCGGTGCTGATGGCCAAGCAGTTCCTGACGTTCGTGTCAGGGGCGCCGTTCCAGCCGGCCATGGCCGTCGGGCTCCGGCTCCCCGACTCCTACTTCGACGGCCTGCGCGCCACGCTCCAGGGCAAGCGCGACCGGCTGATCGCGGGTTTGCGGAACGTCGGCCTGGAGGTCTTCGTCCCGGAAGGCACCTACTTCGTCACCGCCGACGTGCGTCCGCTCGGCTTCGACGACGGAGTCACCTTCTGCCGCGAGCTCCCCCACCGCGTCGGGGTCGTGGCGATCCCCACTCAGGTGTTCTACGACGACGTCGAGGCGGGACGGTCGCTGGTGCGGTTCGCGTTCTGCAAGCGCGACGAGGTCCTGGACGAGGCCGTCGCCCGCCTCGCCCGCCTCCGCTGACGAGCCCTTTACAGGTCGTGGGGGCGGTGGCGGCGGGCCCGGACCCGGGAGGAGACCAGGCCGACCAGCCCGGCCGGGGCGAGACGCGCGAGGGCGACGATCACCTTGTACTGACGCCCCGGCACGCACAGCACCTGGCCGCGGTGCAGCGCCGTGAACGCGTCGGCCACCACGTCGTCGGCCTGCAGCCAGAGGGGCCGCGGGATCCGTCCCATGTCGAGGCCGGCCCGCGCGTGGAACTCCGTGTGGGTGAAGCCGGGGCACAGCGCCAGGACCCGGACGCCGGTGCCGGCGAGGTCCCCGGCGAGGCCCTGGCTGAACGTGGTGACCCAGGCCTTCGCCGCGCTGTAGGTGCCCTGCGGGACGAATGCCGCCACCGACGACACGTTGATGACGACGCCGTGCCTCCGTTCGCACATCCCGGGTACCGCTGCGTGGGTCAGCCGGAGCACCGCCCGGACCAGCACCCGCAGCATCCGCTCCTCGTCCTCGACGTCCCCGGTCACGAAGCGGGCGTTCACCCCGAACCCCGCGTTGTTGACCAGCACGTCGACGGGCCGGTCACGGTCGGCCAGCCGCGCCTCGACCGCGCCGCATCCCTCGTCGTTGACCAGGTCGGCGGGAAGAACCTCGACCTCCACGCCGTACGCCGTGCGCAGCTCGGCGGCCAGTCCGCCCAGGCGCCCGGCGTCCCGGGAAACGAGCACGAGGTCGTAGCGGTCGCGCGCGAGGCGTTGGACGAAGGCGCGGCCGATGCCGGCCGTCGCGCCGGTGACGAGTGCGGTGGACATCCGCCCACCCTCTCAGGCCGCGACGCCGAGCCCGACGTCGTATCCTCGCCGTCCTGCCGACGGATCAATCGGGTCCGACCAACTGGTCGGGCCGGATGACGAGGTGCGCGAACAAGGGGATGCCGAGGAGAACTCCCGCGGACACCAGCCGCCGGGTCACGGCGAGGTCCTCGGCAGTAGGTGATGCTCCGGTGCGGTGCGTGTGGATGAGCACGCCGCCGGTGGCTCGGGCGGCGACCAGCGGCGTGAAGAGCACGGTGGGCGACACCGTCACCGACTTGTCGTCACCGCGCGCCAGCAGCAGCACCGGACCGAGGCCGAAGGACGTTTCCGCGGAGACACCTGCCACCTCGACGTCCGGCCGCCCCACAGAGGAGCCCGGACAGATCCGACGGTGTCGAGCTGAGTGCCTCCCGAAGGGCTTGCACCCGGGGATGTCGAGCAGCCACTTTCTCGTTGTGTGCACAGCGAACCGGCCGACCTAGGACAGATGCTGTCGTGAAAAACGATTCCGCGGAATCGCTTTTCGCCGCACCCACAGCAGTTCGCGCCCAGCGGTGTCAGCCGCTCGGCTCGACCGTGAGCGTGCCAGCGGTCTCGTCGAGGTCGACTGTGACCGTGTCGCCGTCGCGGATCTCGCCGGCGAGCAGGGCGCGGGCCAGCGGGTCGCCGATCGCCGACTGGATCAGCCGCCGCAACGGCCGCGCGCCGTACGCCGGGTCGAAGCCGGTCCGGGCCAGCCAGTCGCGGGCCTCCGGGGTCACCTCGAGCGAGAGCCGCCGACCGGCCAACCGCTGGGCCAGCAGGGCGACCTGCAGGTCCACGACGTGCGCCAGATCCTCCATGCTCAGCGCGTCGAACACGACGGTCTCGTCGAGGCGGTTGAGGAACTCGGGCTTGAAAGCCGACCGGACCGCACCGAGCACGAGCTCCCGCTGCTGTGCGGGCTCGATCGTCGGGTCCACCAAGAACACAGACCCGAGGTTCGACGTGAGGATCAGGATCGTGTTGCGGAAGTCGACGGTGCGGCCCTGGCCGTCGGTGAGCCGGCCGTCGTCGAGCACCTGCAGCAGCACGTCGAAGACCTCCGGGTGCGCCTTCTCGATCTCGTCGAGCAGCACCACGGTGTAGGGCCGGCGGCGCACCGCCTCGGTGAGCTGCCCGCCCGACTCGTAGCCGACGTAACCGGGGGGCGCACCGACCAACCGCGCGACCGAGTGCTTCTCGCCGTACTCACTCATGTCCACGCGCACCATCGCGCGCTCGTCGTCGAAGAGGAACGCGGCCAGCGCCTTCGCCAGCTCCGTCTTGCCGACGCCCGTCGGGCCGAGGAACAGGAACGACCCGGTGGGCCGGTCGGGGTCGGAGATGCCGGCGCGGGCCCGGCGTACGGCGTCGGACACCGCGCGCACGGCCGCGCGCTGACCGACCAGCCGCCGGCCCAGCTCGTCCTCCATCCGCAGCAGCTTGGCGGTCTCGCCCTCCATCAGCCGCCCGGCCGGGATGCCGGTCCAGGCCGCGACCACCTCGGCCACGTCGTCGGCGCCGACCTCCTCCTTGACCATCGCCTCGACCGCCTCGATGCTCGCCCTGGCGTCGGCGAGCTCCTTCTCCGCGGCCGGGATGTCGGCGTAGAGCAGCCGGCTGGCGACGTCGAAACTGCCGTCGCGCTGAGCCCGCTCGGCCTGCCCGCGCAGCTCCTCCAGCCGCGAGATCAGCTCGCCGACACGGTCGAGTCCGGTCTTCTCCTGCTCCCATCGCGCGTTCAGCGCCGCGAGCGACTCCTGCTTGTCGGCGAGCTCGCGCCGCAGCCGGTCCAGCCGTTCCCGCGACCCGGCGTCGCTCTCCTTCTCCAGCGCCATCTGCTCCATCAGCAGCCGGTCGACCTGGCGCTGCAGCACGTCGATCTCGACCGGGCGGGAGTCGTGCTCCATCCGCAGCCGCGACGCGGCCTCGTCGACGAGGTCGATCGCCTTGTCGGGCAGGAAGCGCGAGGTGATGTAACGGTCGGACAGCGTGGCCGCAGCGACGAGCGCCGCGTCGGTGATGTCGACCTTGTGGTGCGCCTGGTAGCGGTCCTTGAGGCCGCGCAGGATCGCGACCGTGTCCTCGACGGTCGGCTCGCCGACGAAGACCGGCTGGAACCGCCGCTCCAGGGCCGGGTCCTTCTCGACGTACTCACGGAACTCGTCGAGCGTCGTCGCGCCGACCATCCGCAGCTCACCGCGGGCCAGCATCGGCTTGAGCATGTTCGACGCGTCCATCGCCCCCGCCCCGCTCGCGCCTGCACCCACCACGGTGTGCATCTCGTCGATGAACGTGACGACCTCGCCGTCGCTTGACCGGATCTCGTCGAGGACGCCGCGCAGCCGCTCCTCGAACTCCCCGCGGTACTTCGCGCCCGCGACCATGGCGGCGAGGTCGAGTGCCACCAGTCGTTTGCCGCGCAGCGAGTCGGGCACGTCACCGGCCACGATGCGCTGCGCGAGACCCTCGACAACAGCAGTCTTGCCCACTCCGGGCTCGCCGATGAGGACCGGGTTGTTCTTCGTACGCCGGGACAGGACCTGCACCACGCGGCGGATCTCGTTGTCCCGTCCGATGACCGGGTCGAGCTCGCCGGACCGAGCCCGGGCGGTCAGGTCCACGCCGTACTTCTCGAGTGCCTGGTAGGTCGCCTCGGGGTCCTCGGTGGTCACCCGCGACGCGCCCCGCACCCGCTCGATGGCCTCACCGACGGCCGCCTCGGTGACGCCGAGATCACGCAGCAGGTCCGCGGCCGGGCCTCCCGTGGCCGCCAGGCCGAGCAGGAGGTGCTCGGTCGAGACGTACTCGTCGCCGCGCGCCGATGCGCGCTGCATCGACGTCACGACCACCCGCTGCAGCGCACCCGACGGTGCAGGCGCCGACACGCTCGTCCCGCTCGCCCGCGGCAGGTCGGTCAGTGCCTTGTCGGCGGCAGCGCGCACCGTCGCCCGGTCGGCACCGAGCACCTCGAGCACCGACACGGCGATGCCCTGGTCGTCCTGGGCCAGTGCCCAGAGCAGGTGCTGTGGCTCGACGGCCGGGTTGCCGGCGGTGACCGCACGGCGCTGCGCCGCCGCAAAGGCCTCCTGGCTCTTGCGGGTCAGCTTGTCGGCATCCATCAGGCTCGCTCCAGTGAAACGTTCGGCGACTGGTTGCCCGCGATAGAGACGGGCAATGTTTCAGTCGATCTTGGGGGAGTCATCAGCGTCGGGGGGTCGGGCGCCAGACGACGAGGGCGGTGCGGGGGGTCGCGGCGGCCCGCAGCGACTCGACCTCTGCCTGCAGCTCGGCGACCCTGAACCGGAGGGCGGCCACCTGGTCCTCGAGGTCGAGCACCTGGCGCACCCCCTCGAGGCCGAGGCCCATGGCCGAGAGCCGGACGACCTCGCGCAGGACGGCGACGTCCTGACGCGAGTAGCGCCGCCCCCCGCCGGGTGTGCGCCGGGGAGAGACCAGCCCCAGCCGGTCGTACTGGCGCAGGGTCTGCGCGTGCAGACCGGTCAGCTCTGCCGCGACGGAGATCCCGTAGACCGGTGTCGTGTCGTCGGTCTGCCAGGCACCGTCCCGGCCCGCGATGAACGGCATCAGGTGCCCTTCGGCCGGTTCTGGTCGACGAGGCCGGCTCTGGGGTCGTCGCCCACGGTCGCGTCGCGGAAGGCCTCGACCGCCTCGCGCGCCGCCTTGGTGAGCTTGGCCGGCACGGCGACGCCGATGGTCACCAGCAGGTCGCCGACCGTGCCGTCCTTGCGGGTCACCCCCCGGCCGCGCACCCGGAAGGTCCGCCCGTTCGAGGTGCCGGCCGGCAGTCGCAGGGTGACCGGGGCACCCCCGAGGGTGGGCACCCTGACCTCCGAGCCGAGCGCGGCCTCGGCGAACGTGACCGGCACGTCCAGGGTGAGGTTGTCCCCGGACCGGCCGTAGAGCGGGTGCGGGGTCACGGACACCACGACGTAGAGGTCACCGGCCGGACCGCCCCGCTCGCCCGGGCCGCCCTTGCCCTTGAGCCGGATGCGCTGCCCGTCACGCACGCCGGCCGGGATGCGCACGGTCAGCGTGCGGCTGCCCATCGCGCGGCCGCTGCCGCCGCAGTCGGGGCACGGGTCGTCGACGACCAGCCCCCGGCCGCGGCACTCGCGGCACGGCTCGGCGAACGCGAACCCGCCCTGGTTGCGGCTGGTCTGACCGGTGCCCAGGCAGATCGGGCACTGGTGGGGCAGCGAGCCGTTGCGGCCGCCGGTGCCCCGGCAGGTCGGACAGGCCTGCTCGCTCGCCATCCGCAGCGGCAGGGTCACGCCCTGGATCGCGTCGGAGAATGACAGCGTCACGCGGGACTCGACGTCGGCACCACGGCGCGGTGCGGTGGTGCGCGTGCCCCGGTTGCCGAACAGACCACCGAGTACGTCGCCGAGGCCCCCGGCACCCGCGCCACCGAAGACGTCCCCGATGTCGAAGGGCACCCCACCGGTGCCGCCCATGCCGCCGGAGCCACCCGGTCCGCCTGTGCCGGCCGGATGACGGAACCGGCCCGCCCCGGAGCCGAAGAGCGCGCGCGCCTCGTCGTACTCCTTGCGGCGCTTCGTGTCGGAGAGGACGTCGTAGGCCTCGGAGATCTCCTTGAACCGGTCCTCGGCGGCCGTCGCCCCCTTGTTGGCGTCGGGATGGAACTGGCGGGCCAGCTTGCGGTAGGTCTTCTTGATCTCGGCCGCCTTGGCGTCCTTGGGGACGCCGAGCGTCTTGTAGTAGTCCTTCTCGAGGAAGTCTCTGGTGCTCACCGCCCCTCCCTCTTGCTTACTCGGGCTCGACGACGGCGACCCGCGCGGGGCGCACGACCCGGTCGCCGATGCGGTAGCCGGGCTGGAACACCTCGAGGCAGGTCGCCTCGGTGACCTCCGCCGAGGTGCTCGAGGTCAGGGCCTCGTGCACGGTCGGGTCGAAGGGGTCGCCGGCCCCCCCGAAGCGCGCGAGTCCCAACCGCTCGACGGTCTGCTCGAGCGCCTCGCCGACCGACCGGAACCCGCCCTCGAGCTCGCCGTGGTCGCGGGCCCGCCCGATGTCGTCGAGGACGGGCAGCAGGTTGGCGAGCACGTTGGCGACCGCCGTGTCCCGCACGACGTCGCGGTCACGGTCGACGCGACGCCGGTAGTTCGCGTAGTCGGCCTGGACGCGCTGCAGGTCGGCTGTGCGCTCGACAACCTGGCGCTCGAGCTCCTCCTCGCGCGTCGGCGGTCTTGCACCCGCCGCGCCGTCGGACCCGCTGCTCGCCGGGTCCGACGGCGGCTGGGCCGGTTGCTCCCGCACGGCGCCCGTCTCGGGGTCGATGCGCCGCTTGTCGCGCACCACCGGGCCACTCTCTGCATGCTCCTGCTCCTGCTCGGTGACAGGTCCCTCGGTCACTTCCGCTCGTCCTCGTCGACGATCTCGGCGTCCACGACATCGTCATCGGAGCCGTCGGAGCTGGCGGAGCCGTCGGAGCCGGTGCCGCCCGAACCATCGCTGCCATCCGTGCCGCCGGAGCCGTCGGCCGCGGCGGCCGACTGCTCCGCGTAGAGCGCGGCGCCGAGCTTCTGGCTCACGTTCGCCAGCTTGTCGGTGGCCTCCTTGATCGCCGGGATGGCCGCATCATCGGCATCGTCGGTGCCCTCGAGCGCCGCCTTGAGCTCGGCCACGGCCTCCTCGACCTCGACCCTGGTGGCGGCGTTGTCACCCTCGGCGAACTTCTCCGCGTTGTCGGCCAGGAACTTCTCGGTCTGGTAGACCAGCTGGTCGCCGGTGTTGCGGACCTCGGCCTCCTCGCGACGGCGCTTGTCCTCATCGGCGTGGGCCTCGGCGTCCTTCATCATCCGCTCGATGTCGTCCTTGGGCAGGGCGGAGCCACCGGTGATGGTCATCCGCTGCTCCTTGCCGGTCCCGAGGTCCTTGGCGCTGACGTGCACGATGCCGTTGGCGTCGATGTCGAAGGCGACCTCGATCTGCGGCAGGCCGCGCGGCGCCGGCGGCAGGCCGGTCAGCTCGAACATCCCGAGCTTCTTGTTGTACGCCGCCATCTCGCGCTCACCCTGGAAGACCTGGATCTGCACCGAGGGCTGGTTGTCGTCGGCCGTCGTGAAGATCTCGGAGCGCTTGGTCGGGATCGTGGTGTTGCGCTCGATCAGCTTGGTCATGATGCCGCCCTTGGTCTCGATGCCCAGGGACAGCGGGGTGACGTCGAGGAGCAGGACGTCCTTGACCTCGCCGCGCAGGACACCGGCCTGCAGGCTGGCCCCGATCGCCACGACCTCGTCGGGGTTGACGCCCTTGTTCGGCTCCTTGCCCCCGGTCAGCTCCTTGACGACCTCGACGACCGCGGGCATGCGGGTCGAGCCGCCGACGAGCACGACGTGGTTGATCGAGGCGATCGGGATGCCGGCGTCGCGCAGCACCGACTGGAACGGCGCCTTGGTGCGGTCGAGCAGGTCCGAGGTCATCTGCTGGAACTGCGAGCGGGTCAGCTTCTCGTCCAGGTGCAAAGGGCCCGCGTCGGAGGCCGTGATGTAGGGCAGGTTGATAGTGGTCTCGGTCGAGGAGGACAGCTCGATCTTGGCCTTCTCGGCCGCCTCGCGCAGCCGCTGGAGGGCCATCTTGTCCTTGGAAAGGTCGACCCCGTGCCCGTTCTGGAACGCCTTCACCAGGTGGTCGACGACGCGCTGGTCCCAGTCGTCGCCACCGAGGTGGTTGTCGCCGCTGGTGGCCTTGACCTCCACGACTCCCTCGCCGATCTCGAGCAGCGACACGTCGAACGTGCCGCCACCGAGGTCGAAGACCAGGATCGTCTGGTCGGACTCGCCCTTGTCCAGCCCGTAGGCCAGGGCGGCCGCGGTCGGCTCGTTGACGATGCGCAGCACGTTGAGGCCGGCGATCTCGCCGGCCTCCTTGGTGGCCTGGCGCTGGGCGTCCTCGAAGTAGGCGGGGACGGTGATGACCGCGTCGGTGACCGGCTCGCCGAGGTAGGCCTCGGCGTCGCGCTTGAGCTTCATCAGCACGCGGGCGCTGATCTCCTGCGCGGTGTACTTCTTGTCGTCGATGTCCACCGACCAGTTGGTGCCCATGTGGCGCTTGACCGACCGGATGGTCCGGTCGACGTTGGTGACGGCCTGGCGCTTGGCGACCTCGCCGACCAGCACCTCGCCGTTCTTGGCGAAGGCCACCACGGAGGGGGTGGTGCGCTGGCCCTCCGCGTTGGCGATGACGGTGGGCTCGCCGCCCTCCAGGACCGAGACGACGGAGTTGGTCGTCCCGAGGTCGATTCCGACCGCACGTGCCATGGTGTTCGTCCTCCGGGGAAAAAGTGAGTGGTTGTGACTCAAGTATGCACCTTCACCAGGGATGATGGCGAATGTTGAGTCGTTTGGGATCAACTCGCGGTGGTCCTCCCGTGTTCCCGACCAGCCCTCCCGCGGGCGGGTTGAGCGGCCCTGAGCGGGGGATGACACCGCCATGGCATGGAAGTTGTTCGGCACGCTGTCGGCGATCCTGGCCGGGATCGCCGCCCGAAAGGCGCTGGT
>Ga0136635_10000596_pt1 | contig 10234 bp, 6 predicted proteins | sample AntDrymeUQ852106_2_FD_105495 | JGI IMG/M metagenome (GOLD analysis project Ga0136635, IMG submission 105495) | Polar desert sand microbial communities from Dry Valleys, Antarctica - metaG UQ85 (21.06) | ecosystem: Environmental > Terrestrial > Soil > Desert | place: Antarctica: Dry Valley... | reverse complement strand
TTCACCCAGGTCCTGGCCCGGGCTGCGCAGGCGTACGGCGCCGAGATCCTGCTCGACTCCCCCGTCGACACCGTGATCACCAAGGACGGTCGCGCCACGGGCGTCGCGCTCGCCGACGGAACCGAGCTCAAGGCCGGCCTTGTCGTCAGCGCGCTCGACCCGCGTCGAACGTTCCTCGAGCTGGTCGAGCCGCGCGAGCTGCCGGGCGAGCTGGTCGAGAACATCAACCGGTTCCGGTTCCAGGGCACGTCGGCGAAGGTGAACTTCGCGCTGGACGGCCTGCCGCGCTATCCGGCGCTCGGCGACCGCTCCGACCAGTACCGCGGCTTCGTCAACATCGGGCCGTCGCTGACCTACCTCGAGCGGGCCTTCGACGACGCGAAGTACGGCCGGTACAGCCAGCGGCCGTACATCGACGGCGCGATCCAGTCGATCGTCGACCCGGACATGGCCCCGCCGGGCAAGCACGTGATGTCGAACTTCATCCAGTACGCGCCCTACCACCTCAAGGACGGCGACTGGGACACCGAGCGGGAGAAGTTCGGCGACACCGTGCAGGCGACGCTGGAGTCGTTCTTCCCCGGCTTCGGCGACCTGGTGCTGCACCGCGAGGTGGTGACCCCGCTCGACATCGAGCGGACGGTCGGGCTGAGCGAGGGCAACATCTTCGCCGGCGAGTTCCTCGCGCCGCAGATGTACTTCTTCCGCCCGGCGCCGGGGTGGAGCCAGTACCGGACCCCGATCGACGGCTACTACCAGTGCGGTTCCGGCACCCACCCCGGCGGCTGCGTGATGGGTGCGCCCGGCAAGCTGGCCAGCCAGCAGATCCTCGCCGACCGGAAGGCCCGCACCTGATGGCGTTCCCCTCCGACCTCGAGATCGCCCAGCAGGCGACGCTCAAGCCGCTCGGCGACATCGCGGAGCAGATGGGCATCGGTACGCACCTGCTGGAGCCGCACGGCGACGACGTCGCCAAGATCCGGCTCGAGGCAGTCGACGAGCTGGCCGGCCGGCCCCGGGCCAAGTACGTCGTCGTATCGGCGGTGACGCCGACGCCGCTGGGTGAGGGCAAGACCACCACGACGGTCGGGCTGGGGCAGGCGATGCGTCACGTCGGCAAGCGAGCGACCATCGCGATCCGGCAGCCGTCGATGGGACCGACGTTCGGTATCAAAGGCGGCGCCGCGGGCGGCGGCTACAGCCAGGTCGTGCCCATGGAGATCCTCAACCTGCACCTGACCGGCGACTTCCACGCGGTCACCTGGGCGCACAACATGCTCGCCGCGCTGGTCGACAACCACCTGCACCAGGGCAACGCATCCGGTCTCGACCTCGCCAACATCACCTGGCGCCGGGTGTTGGACGTCAACGACCGCGCCCTGCGCAACATCGTGGTGGGGCTCGGTCCGAAGGCCGACGGTGTCACCAGGCAGACCGGCTTCGACATCACCGCAGCGTCGGAGGTGATGGCCGTCCTCGCGCTGTCGACATCTCTGGCCGAGCTGCGCGAACGGCTCGGTCGCATCGTCGTGGGCTACACCGCCGACGGCGACGCGGTCAGCGCCGAGCAGATCGGAGGCGCCGGCTCGATGGCGGTGGCGCTGCGGGACGCGCTGAAGCCCAACCTGATGCAGACCTACGAGAACACGCCGGTGCTGGTGCATGCTGGTCCGTTCGGCAACATCGCGCACGGAAACTCGTCGGTGCTCGCCGACCTAGTCGGCATCCACACGGGCGACTTCCTCATCACCGAGGCCGGGTTTGGCGCCGACATGGGGGCGGAGCGGTTCTTCAACATCAAGTGCCGGACCTCCGGGTTGGCGCCCGACGCCGCCGTCGTCGTCGCCACCGTACGGGCGCTGAAGGCGCACTCGGGCAAGCACCGGCTCGTCGCGGGCAAGCCGATCCCGGACGAGCTGCTCGCCGAGAACCCGGACGAGGTGCACGCCGGCGCCGCCAACCTGCGCAAGCAGGTCGACAACATCAAGCTGCACGGCGTGACGCCGGTGGTGGCGGTAAACGCGTTTCCCGGCGACCACGACTCGGAGCACGAAGTGATCCGCGAGATTGCCGCGGAGCTGGGTGTCCGGGTGGCGGTGTGCACGCACTTCGCCGACGGCGGGCGCGGCGCCACCGAGCTGGCCGAGGCGGTCGCCGAGGCGGCAGAAGAACCGACGCAGTTCCGGCTGCTCTACCCCGACGAGGCGGACCTGCGGACGAAGATCGAGACGGTGGCGACCAAGGTCTACGGCGCCGACGGCGTCGACTACAGCCCGGCGGCGGCCAAGCACCTCGACACCTACGAGCGCAACGGGTTCGGGCACCTGCCGGTGTGCATCGCCAAGACCCACCTGTCGATCTCGTCGGACCCGAAGCTGCTGGGTGCGCCGACCGGCTGGCGGCTGCCGGTGCGCGAGGTCCGGGCGTCGGTCGGTGCGGGCTTCGTCTACCCGATCTGCGGTGAGATGCGGACCATGCCTGGGCTGGGCGCCTCGCCTGCGGCCTTCCGGGTGGACCTCGACGACGACGGCGACATCGTCGGGCTGTCCTGACGTGCCGTCCGAGCGGCCGCTGCTCGACGCCCGGGTCGGCGACCTGGTCGACGACGTCGCCGCCCGTACCCCAGCGCCCGGCGCGGGCGCCGTCACCGGACTGGTGGCCGTGTTGTCGGCGGCGCTCGCGCAGATGGTGGCCCGGTTCTCCGACGACGCCGAGACCGTTGCGGAGTGCGCGCGGCTTCGGCGACAGGTGGAGCCGCTGGCCGACGCCGACGGCGCGGCGTACGAGCGGTACCTCGAGGCGGTGCGGCTGCCCCACGACACCGGCGGCCGGGACGAGCGGATGACGGCGACCCTGTCGACGGCCACAGACGTACCGCTGGAGATGGCCGAGGTCGCCGCGGGCGTGGCCGAGCACGCGGCACGGCTCGCTCGCGACGGCAACCCTCGGCTGAGGGGCGACGCGCTCGCGGGGGCGTTCGTGGCTGCTGCGGCGGCGCGCGCGGCGGCTGCGCTGGTGACGATCAACCTTGATGGCAAGGAGGCCTTCGCGACCGATACGCGTCCGGCTCGGGCCGCCGACCTCGCCCGCGCTGCCCAGGCCGCCGCCGACTCTGCGGCTGGCTGACGGACTTGTCAGCCTGGGGATAACCATCTGACAAGTCGGGGGGCTCAGATGAGGGCGCGGAGGCCGCGCTTGGCGAGCTGGTCGGCGACGATCACCCGCTGCACCTCCGACGCGCCCTCCCAGATCCGCTCCACCCGCAGCTCGCGGGAGAACCGCTCGGCGACGTTCTCGCGCATGTAGCCGCGCCCGCCGAAGATCTGCACCGCCCGGTCGGCGACCCGGCCGGCCATCTCCGACGCGTACAGCTTCGCCATCGAGCAGCGCGCGTGCAGCACCTTGCGGTCCTGGCCGGCGTCGACCCCACGGGCCGTCTCGTACACCATCGAGCGCGCCGCGAACAGTTCGGTGAGCGAGTCCGCGAGCATGGCCTGCACGAGCTGCCGCTCGGCAAGCGGAGCGCCACCGATCATGCGCCCGGACGCGAACGCTGACGCCTCCTCGACCAACCGGTCGGCGGCCCCAAGGCAGCGCGCCGCCACCATCAGCCGCTCGAACCGGAACCACTCCTGCGCGAACACCATCCCCTCGCCCTCGGCACCCACCCGGTGCGACTCGGGCACCCGGACCCCTTCGAATGCAACGATCGGGTGCTGGTGCGCGAACGAGTGCGAGTACGTCGGCGTGCGCACCACCCGCACCCCGGGACTCGGCAGGTCGACAACGAACATCGCATGCTCGCCGGCGTGCGGACCGTCGGTGAGCACCGCCTGGACGAACGCGTACGACGCCTCGTTATACGACGTCACGTGCCACTTCTCGCCGTCGAGCACGTACGAGTCGCCGTCGCGGCGGGCAGTGGCGGCGAGGTCGGCGACGTCGGAGCCGGCGTGCTCCTCGGTGATCGCGTAGCACTCGACCTGCTCGCCGCGCACCGTCGGCAGCAGCCAGCGCTCACGCTGGAAGTCGGTCGCCACGTCCACCCACCACGCGGGCGGCGTCGCCATCACCCAGCCGAGCGCGTTGGTCACCCGGCCGGCCTGCTCCTGCACCAGCACCTGCTGCAGCATCGTGCAGCCCCGGCCGCCGGCTGAAGCGGGGATGTTGGTGGCGACGAGACCGCGGGCCACCGCCTGCTCGTGGTGCTCCGCGTGCACCTCCGCCGTCAGCCAGCCGCCGGCGATCTCGGCCTCCACCTCATGCGGGATCAGCGCGTCGGCGAGGTCGCGGGCCCGGTCCTGCCAGCTGAGGTCCTCGCTGCTCAGCCCGTACATCGCCGCCTCCAGAGCCCATTGACTGACGGTTCAGTCTAGGGCAGCCGTCGTGCCTCGACATTCGTCGTCGGGCGGGACAGGGTTGCCGGCATGGCGACGTACGTCTTCGACTTCTCCCACCCCGAGCGCCACGACAAGCAGCTGCTCGGCGGCAAGGGGGCCAACCTCGCCGAGATGACCCGGCTCGGGCTGCCCGTGCCACCTGGCTTCACCGTCACCACCGAGGCGTGCCGCTACCTGCTCAGCCACGACGGCGACGAGCCCAAGGAACTGCGCACCCAGGTCACCGCCGCGATGCGTCGGCTCGAGGACGAGCTGGACCGACAGCTGGGCGACGCGAAGGACCCGCTGCTGGTGTCGGTGCGCTCCGGTGCGGCGTCCTCGATGCCCGGGATGATGGACACCATCCTCAACGTTGGCCTCAACGACGAGGCGGTCGGCGGGCTCGCCGAGGTGTCCGGCGACGAGCGGTTCGCCTGGGACTCGTACCGCCGGCTGATCTCCATGTTCGGCCGGACCGTTCTCGGCGTCGACGCCGGTCCGTTGCAGCAGGCGTTCGAGCAGCACCTTCGCGACGAGGGTGTCGAGGACGAGACCGGGCTGGACGCCGACGCGATGCGCGGGTTGGTCGACCGCTACAAGAAGGTCGTGCAGGAGGAGACCGGGCGGGGCTTCCCGCAACAGCCGCGCGAGCAGCTCGACCTGGCGATCCGGGCCGTGTTCGGGTCGTGGAACACCGAGCGCGCCCGGCTCTACCGGCGCCGGGAACGGATCCGGCACGACCTCGGCACCGCGGTCAACGTGTGCGCGATGGTGTTCGGCAACCTGGGGGACGACTCGGGCACCGGCGTGGCGTTCACCCGCGACCCGGCGACCGGCGACTCCGGCCACTACGGCGACTACCTCCCGGATGCGCAGGGCGAGGACGTGGTCGCGGGCACCCGCAACACGCTCACTCTCGACGACCTCGCCGAGCGGCACCCCAAGGTGGCCAAGGAACTGCACGCCACCATGCGCAAGCTCGAGACGCACTACCGCGACCTGTGCGACATCGAGTTCACCGTGGAGCACGGCAGGCTCTGGATGCTGCAGACCCGCGTGGGCAAGCGCACCGCCGCGGCCGCGTTCCGCGTCGCGGTCCAGCTGTGGGACGAGGGGCTGATCACCGCCGACGAGGCGCTGGCCCGGGTGTCGGGCAAGCAGCTGGCACTGTTGCTGGTACCGCGGTTCGCCGCCGATGCCGAGCGGTCGGTCCTCGTCACCGGCATCGCCGCATCGCCGGGGGCGGCGGTCGGCAAGGTGGTGTTCGAGCCGCAGACCGCCGTGGAGCGCACCGACGCCGGCGACCGGGTCATCCTCGTACGCCGCGAGACCAGCCCCGACGACCTCGCTGGCATGGTCGCGGCGACCGGCATCCTCACCGCCCGCGGCGGCAAGACGTCGCACGCGGCGGTGGTCGCGCGCGGAATGGGCAAGCCGGCGGTCTGCGGGACCGACGGACTCACCATCGACGAGGAGAAGCGGACCGCAACCGGGGGCAAGGACGAGGACGGGAAGCGGGTCGAGATCAACGAAGGTGACGTGATCTCCATCGACGGTGCGACCGGCGAGGTCTTCCTCGGCGAGGTGGAGGTGGTGCCGCCGCCGGTGGTGCGCTACCTGGAGCAGGGGCTGGACGCGGTCGTCGACGACCTGCCCGAGCACGACGCAGCGCTGGTGCGCTGTGTCGACCGGCTGCTGGAGCACGCCGACGGCTTGCGCAGGCTGCGGGTGCGCGCCAACGCCGACACGGCCGAGGATGCCGTACGGGCGCGGCAGCTCGGCGCGGAAGGCATTGGCTTGTGCCGCACCGAGCACATGTTCCTCGGCGACCGGCGGGTTCTGATCGAGCGGGTGGTCCTCGCCGACAGCGCCGAGGCAAGGGACCAAGCACTCGAGGCGCTGCTGCCGATGCAGCGAGCCGACTTCATCGAGCTGCTTGAGGCGATGGATGACCTGCCGATCACCGTGCGGCTGCTTGACCCGCCGCTGCACGAGTTCCTCCCCGACCGTGCCGACCTGATGGTCAAGGTGACACTCGCGTCCGAGCGGGGCGAGGACGACGAGGAGGCGGAACGGCTGTTGGCCGCGGTCAACCGGACGTACGAGTCCAACCCGATGCTCGGACTGCGCGGCGTACGGCTGGGACTGGTCGTGCCAGGGTTGTACGCGCTGCAGGTGCGGGCGCTGGCGGAGGCCACGGCCGAGCGGCTGCAGGCGGGCGGGAAGCCGCGGCCGGAGATCATGGTGCCGCTGGTGGGGTCGGCGCGGGAGCTGCAGATCTGTCGGGCAGAGATCGTCGAGGTGCTCGCCGAGGTGAGTGAGGCGACCGACAACGACCTGTCAATGCCGATCGGGACGATGATCGAGCTGCCCCGGGCGGCGCTCACCGCGCGCCGGATCGCGGCCGAGTCGGACTTCTTCTCGTTCGGCACCAACGACCTGACCCAGACCACCTGGGGTTTCAGCCGTGACGACGTCGAGGCGGCGTTCTTCGCCGCGTACCTGGAGAAGGGCGTGTTCACGGTGTCGCCGTTCGAGACCATCGACGGGGACGGTGTCGGGCGGCTGGTGCGGATCGCATCCGAGGAGGGGCGCGACGCGAAGTCGGACCTCAAGGTCGGCGTGTGCGGCGAGCACGGCGGCGACCCGGAGTCGATCCACTTCTTCAACGAGGTCGGGCTCGACTACGTGTCGGCGAGCCCGTTCCGGGTGCCGGTGGCCAGGCTCGAGGCCGGCCGAGCAACGGTCGACGAGGCCACCGCCGACGACTGACCGCCACCATCTCGACTTGTCACGGTCTCACGGCGCTAGAGCGTGTTCACGCGGTGACAAGTCAGCGGGGGAGGACGAGGGCGTCGACGGCGACGGGACCGGCCGGTGTCGCCAGCAGCGGGTTGACGTCGACCGCGTCCAGCACGTCGCCGAGCTCGGTCGCGAGCGCGCTTACCGCTACTACCGCCGCTGCGACCAGGTCGGCGTCGACCCGGGGCCGGCCACGGAAGCCGTCGAGCAGCGGCCGGATGCGCAGCCGGTCGAGCAACCGGTGCGCGAGGTGGAGGTCCACCGGCGGTAGGGCAACCGCCCGGTCGTGGGCGAGCTCGGTCGTCGTGCCTCCGGCCGCGACCACGACGAGTGGGCCGAGCAGCGGGTCGCGCACAACACCGAGCTCAAGCTCGGCTACGCCTGTCACGAGCGGCTGGACCACCACTCGGGGACCGAGACGCTCGGCCAGGCCGTCGTACGCCCGCGCGACGCGATCCACGCTGTCGAGGCCGACCGCCACGCCGGCCACGTCGCTGCGGTGGTCGATCCGCTCGTCGGTCTTGAGCACGACCGGCAGCCCGAGCCGCGCGGAGACCCCGACCGCCTCGTCGCGCGAGCAGGCCGCGACCGTCGGCGCGGTCGCGACGCCATAGTCGGCGAGCAGGGTCAGCGCCTCGACGAGGTCGAGCCGGCCGCGGCCCAGCCGGTCCTGCCAGCGCCGTTGCCGCCGCTCGTTCACTGGGGGAGCCGCCGGCCGGCCGTTGCGTTCGGCCCGGGAGAGCAGGTGACCGAGGGCGCGCAGCCCGCCGCGAGTTCCCTCGAGCACCGGGATGCCGCGGGTACGCAGCCAGCCCGCCTGCTCGGCGTCGACGGCCGCGGCCAGGTTGCTGAGCACGACGACCGGCGTGTCGGTCGACGCGTGCGCTGCGGCCGTCGCGTGCGGGAACGACCAGTCGCCGTCGTACTCCTCGACCAGGTCCACGCCGAACGCGACCGCGGCCACCGCCGGGTCGTCGGCCATTGCGCGCAGGCAGTCGGTGAACAGCCGCTCAGTGTCAGCTCCCCGCCCCCAGACGTCCAGCGGGTTGTCGGCCACCAGCGGCGGGTCGAGCCAGGCCTGCACCCGCTCGCGGGTCGGCTCGCCGATCTCCGCGTACGGGACGCCGAGCTCGTGCGCCAGGTCGGCTGCCAACGCCCGTTCGGCTCCCGAGTCGTGCACGCTGGCGATGCCCCGAGGGGTGCCCGGCTCCGCACGGGCGACCCGTCGACCCAGCGCGAACAGCTCCAGCGTGTTGACCAGCTCGTCCAGGTCGGACACCCGGTGGACGCCGTGCGCCTCGAACAGCGCCTCCCACGCCGCGTCGTCACCGGCCAGTGCCCCGGAGTGGGCATCCACCAACCGGCGACCGGTGGGCGAGCCGCCAACGGTGAGGGCGACTACCGCGACGTCCGCCTCCTCTGCCCTGCTCAGCGCCGCGCGTAGCCGCTCGGTGTCGCGCAACGTCTCCAGCAGCAGCGCCACCACTGCGGTGCCCTCGATGTCGAGCGCGTGGTCGACCAGCTCGGCGGCGCTCGTCACCAGCTCCTGCCCGCTCGACACCGCCAGGGTGAAGCCGAGCGGTCGGTGGGTGCGGAGCAGCGCGGAGAAGGCCGACCCCGAGTGGCTCACCAGGGCAATCGGCCCGTTCGGCACCTGGTCGCGCTCCTGGTAGCCGATCGCCCGGATGCCGTACGGGACGTTGACGAAGCCCATGCACCCGCCGCCGACCAGAGCCATGCCAGCGTCGGTGGCAATCGTGCGGAGCGTGTCGCTCAGTCCGTGTGCGGCGCCGAAGACCACGGCGCCGGCGTCGCCGCGACCCGCGGCGAGCTCCAGCTGGGCGGCCACGGCGGTGTCGGGCACGCCGAGCAGCACCAGATCGACGGCGTTTGGCACGTCGGAAAGGGACGGGATCAGCGGGTGCTCGCGGAGCTGCCCGCCGTGCGGGTTGACCAGGTGGACGTCGAGCGGCGCGGTGCTGGACAGGAGCTCGGTGGCGAGCCGGTACCCGAACGAGCCGACCCGTGCGCTGGCCCCGACGACCGCGACCGAGCGCGGCTCCAGCATCCGTCGCAGCGCCGTCACCACGCCTCTTCGCATTGACTGAATGTTCAGTCTAAGTCGGTGCTAGCCTGCTGGGCAACCGAGGGTGAGCGGAGCGACCGGGACAACGACCATGGCAGCGGCGACAGCGGCGCAGATGAAGGCGGGGGCGACGACCACCGGCGAGGGCCGTACGGATGTGCGCCGAGACCAGATGCTCCGGGCGGCCGCGGAGCTGATCGCGGAGCGCGGGTTCTCCGAGACCAGGATCAGTGACGTGGCCACTCGGGCCGGCGCGAGCCCGGCACTGGTCGTCTACTACTTCGGTACCAAGGACCACCTGCTCACCGAGGCACTGCGCTCGTCGGAGCGCGCGTTCTACGCCGCCGCCGATGAGCTGCTGGCCAGCCGACGCGGGATCAGGTCCCGGCTCGAGACGCTGGTCCAGCTCACCTGCGTGCCGCGGGGTCGCGACGATGAGTCGATGGGGTCGTGGGGCTTGTGGTTCGACCTGTGGGCGCAGGCGTTCCGGCACCCGGAGGTGGCTCGGGACCGGGTCGAGCTGGAGCAGCGCTGGCGCGACCTGATCGCGCGGGTTGTTCTCGACTCAGTGGACGACGGAGAGATCGGCCAGGTCGATGCGGACGACTTCGCGGTGACGTTCGCGGCCCTGCTTGACGGGTTGTCGATCCAGGTTGCGCTGGCGGACCCAGTGCTCGACCAGGCCCGGGCGCAGGAGATCGCGATGCGCTTCGCCGCCACGTCACTCGGGTTCTGAAGGCGGCCTCGATTCGGCCAGCAGTCGTACGCAGTCGACGTCGATGAAGACCTCGACCGACGCACCGCGGGTCAGCCACGACGGCGCCGTCTCCGCGGTGTTGGGGACCAGCGCCACCAGCTTGGTGTCGCCCACCGCGAGCACCGCCTGGGTGGTCGGGCCCTGGAAGACCAGCTCGGCGACGGTTCCGCGGAACCGGTTTCCGTTAGGCACCGAACCGTCGTCGGCCGG
>Ga0136635_10000595_pt1 | contig 10237 bp, 11 predicted proteins | sample AntDrymeUQ852106_2_FD_105495 | JGI IMG/M metagenome (GOLD analysis project Ga0136635, IMG submission 105495) | Polar desert sand microbial communities from Dry Valleys, Antarctica - metaG UQ85 (21.06) | ecosystem: Environmental > Terrestrial > Soil > Desert | place: Antarctica: Dry Valley... | reverse complement strand
CGGAAGCGACTCTGACATGTATGAAGCGGTGCGCGACGCGCTCGACCTCATCTGCGACCACGGGGACACCGCCGCCGCTCGGCGGGAGCAACTGCGGACCGCCAACGGGTCACCAGTGTGGAAGGTGTCGTTGAGGACACGCCATGATGATTGGGTAGTGCTCTGGTGGCCAGTCGATGATGACGCGCAGATCTACTGCATCGGCCCTCTGTGAACGCCCGAGCTGGCTCTCGAGCCCCTGGGGTCGCCCGCCCCCCACCTGCCTCAGACCTGCCCACCCTGCGTGGGCAGGTCTGAGAGAAGTGGCGATGGGGTCGTGGCTACTCGGCCGGGACCCGGACGGTGACCAGAATCGGCCGGTGGTCGCTGGCCCGCTCGACGCCGGGCAGGTCGAGGACGCGGTAGCCGGTCACCTCCACCTCCTCGCTGGCGAAGACGCCGTCGATGCGCTTGACCGGCACGGTGGCCGGGAACGTCGGGCCGGACCCCGGTCCGAGGTCGCGCAGCCCGCCGTCGTGCAGGGCCTGCCACGCGGCGTGGCCGGGGCGCTCGTTGACGTCGCCGGCCGCGAGCGAGTGCGGCGCACCGGAGGCCCCGAGCACCTGGAGGACCTTGTGGGCGTGGTCCAGGCGGGTCGGTGGGTCGAGGGGGAGGTGCATGCTCGCGACGGCCAGCCGGGCGCCGGACCTGCTCACCACCGCAGCGGCGACGCCCCGTGCGGGCCAGCCCCACTGGCGGGACAGGCAGGTCTCCGTGGCCGCCTCGACGTCCACCCGCAGGTGGGCAAGGAGTGCGGAGCCACCCGTCGTACCCCCTCCGGTGACGTAGAGCAGGCCGCACGTGCGCGCGAGCTCCGCGCACCTGGCCCGCCAGCGCAGGAACTTGGGCGCCTCCTGGACGCAGACGACATCCGGGTCGCAAGACCGGACAACCTGCACGAGGGCACGCCTGTCGTCGCGCAGTCCGTGCATGTTCCAGGACAGGACCCGCAGCTCGACCGGCACCGGAGCACGGTAGCCCTTCCGCCGACTCGATCATCGACGCCCGACCCGCGCGCGTCATGCGCCGGTTTGTAGGTCTTGGCAGACACCCGCGACGCAACTACGTTGGGGGAACCCCGGAGGCAGGGCAGGGGGGTAGCGAGGGGGAGCCGTGGGAACGCACTCGAGTTTCTACGCGGACGCTGACAACGCCGTGGTTGTCGTCCGACAACGGTCGAAGCACCCGGCACTCGGGCTCGAGGCGAGCCGGGCATGGACCGCCCACACGAGGGCCCTCGAGCTGCAGCGGTTGGCGGTACGTCTCGCCGCGGAGCACTCTCAATCTGCCCGACGCGATCTGCTGAGACGACGGATGCGGCTGTCGGTCCTCCTCCTCTGCCTGGTTGCCGTCTGTGTGCTTGCGCTCGTCGTAGCCGGGTCCTACTACGGCCGGCAGATCGGCGCCTGAACGAGGTCGGAATCTGGCTCGTCACGAGCCGACGTCATTCGATCGTCAGACCTACGTCGATGGGCCCCGCAACGACGGACCCACCCGACGACGTGACCCGGTAGGACGCGGTCGAGGAAAGCGTCAGGTTCCGGAAGGACATGCGTCCTGAACCCGTCAGGGAGGCTGCCCCCGCGATCTGAACGCCAGTGGACCGGCCGTAGAACTCTCGTCCAAGGGTCACGACACCGTTGATCGTCATCGCCCTGGTGTTGTTACGGGCGGCAACGAGGGAGAAAGTGGTCCCGCTTGCCGAGCCGGTTATGGACAGACGACCGCCCGAGGCGATCTGCAACCGGGCACCATCACCCGAACAGCTGCTGCTGGGAGATGTACGACTACCGCAGGCCAGGTAGAGGGTCGCGGACAAGCCGGTGAGTCGCCCTACCGATGACACGTCCACGACACCCGTGGCCACAACACGGCCGCTCATCCTGCATGTCCCGACGACCTGGATGTTGCCGTAGACCCTGTTCGAGGGAAGCGAGTTGACACCGGCCCCGCAGCGGAAGTTGTTGTTCATGCTCGGACCTGCCGTCGACGGCAGCGACCTGCCAGAGAACGGGTCCTGCGGAAGGGCCAGTTGTGGGGTCGGAACGTATGGCCCGGAGTCAGGGTTCGGCGTGCTGGCGAAGGAAATCCGTCCCGGCGAGCCGACAGAGACCGACCCGGAGCCCGTCACCCGCCCGGTGCTGGCCGACGCCGAGCCTCCACCAGCGACCTGAACCAGTCCGGCGGTGTCGAGGGCACCGAGAAGGCACAACGCGCAACCCGGTTCGTCGTCTTCTCGGATCGTGGCCCGCGACCGGGCACTGATGTTAATCCCGTCGAAGCCGACGATGCCACCGAAGAAGGTCCCGGACCGCTTCACAGGGAGTACGACGCGGATTCTCGTCGGGAACGGCGCACCTTGGAAGAGGATGCAGTCCGTGCCACTTCCTTGCTGCTGCCAGCTGGCGTCCGGCTTGGTTGCGGTGCATCCGCTCCAGGCCGACGTGGGTGTGCCGAAGTTCGTCGATGCTGACACCTTGACGCGGTTGACGGCCACGGGCAGGAGCGACGGGCTCGTTCCCTCCGAGAGGACGCCCGAGCCCGCCAACGCCGCCGCGTCCGCGGCGCTCTGCGCCTCACCGAGTGTCATCCGGGCTGCCCCGAGATCGACGACGATCGCCGAGAAGCCGAACATGACGACGGCGAAGGCCGCCACGACCAGGGCTATCGCGCCCTGGTCGCCGGACGGGCGAGACGTCAACACCAGCCCCATCCTCCTGGTGGCGACGAGGGTGACAAGCCCGAATCGCTCGCCATGGCGGGACCATTAGGGCGAGGTCGCGTCGTGTCCGTCTCGATGCGCATGGTCACCGCGCTACGGAGCACTCCGTCACCCGGCAGCGGAGTGAATCCGGTCACGCCGTTCTCTCTGACGACGACACACACCGTTACGTCATCACCCTCCGTCCATGCGCGCGTCGTCTCGACCCGGGCATAGACGTCTCCGGCAACGGCACCTGTGCGGTCGATGCCCAGGCATGCGATGCGCCGCAGGTTGGCGTCGCCCGATCCAGGACGGCCGGAACAGCTGGTCGCCGACCAGTTTTCGACGGCCCCCTGCCTCGCTGCCTCACGGACCCCCTGACGCGCTGACAGCGAATCGCTGAAGAAGAGGCCAAAGTCGATGATTCCGAACACCAGCAGCAGGAGCACGGGAACGACAAGTGCGAACTCGACAGCAGCAGCGCCGCGATCGCGGTGCTCGCGTCTGCGCACTGACATCCACCCCCAGTCGAGCCCGAGTATCCCGAGTCCTGCCGCACCGCGCCACCGAAACTCCAGCCAGCGAGGAATCGCTCGTAGCGATCCCTTGCGCTCAGATCGACAATCGTCGCCGATTCCCTTAGCGGTTCAGCGCAGGCGCGCCAGATCTGCGGCGCCGACGAGGCCGGCGTCGTTGCCCAGCTCGGCCAGCACGACCTGGGCCAGTGGCCGGTGCTCCCCTCCGGTCAGCAGCTCCTCAAACGCCGCCACCGTCGGTTCGAGCAGCACGTCGCCGGCCTCGGACACGCCCCCGCCGAGCACGAAGCACTCCGGGTCGAGCACCGCGGCCAGGTCGGCCAGGCCCTGCCCGACCCAGTGCCCGAGCGCGCCGAAGGCCGCCAGGGCGACCGGGTCGCCCAGTTGAGCGGCCTCGGTGACGTGCCGGCCGGTGATCCCTTCCGGCGTGCCGTCACCGAGCCCGAGGAGGACCTCGGCCTCGGAACGGGACTCCGCCGCCCGCTCGCGCGCGTCGCGGACGAGGGCACCGCCACTGGCGTACTGCTCCCAGCAGCCGCGTTGCCCGCAGCCGCACTGCCGCCCGCCCTCCACCATCTGGATGTGCCCGAACTCGGCACCGACGCCGAAGCCGCCGCGGAACAGCATCCGGTCGGAGATGATCCCGCCGCCGACCCCCGTCCCGATCGTGACGCATGCGACGTGTCGGGCCTCGCGACCCGCGCCGAACCGGGCTTCCCCCCAGGCGGCCGCGTTGGCGTCGTTCTCGACGACGACCGGCAGGCCCACCCGCTTCTCGACCTCGGCGCGCAGCGGACCGTCGCGCCACCCCAGGAGGTTGGGGGCGAAGTAGACGATCGAGCGGGCAGCGTCGACGAAGCCGGCGATGCCCAGCCCGACCGCCTCGGCGTCGTGCTCGGCGCGCATCGCCTCGATCACCGACACGATCGCGTCGGTGGTCGCCTGGGCGTCGCGGGCCGGCGTGTGGACGCGGTGCTGCGCGAGGATGTTGCCGTCCTCGTCCACCACTCCGCCGGCCACTTTCGTGCCGCCGATGTCGACACCGATGGTCAGTGTCATGTACGCCGGGTGGTGTCGGTGTCACTCATCGCACGCGCTGCCGCCACGAGAGAGGCGACTGCAGCGGAGAGGTTGTCCAGCACCGCCGGGTTCAGGTCGCCCAACAGCCGTCTCGCCCGGCAGAGCGGGCAGGTGCGGCACTCAGGAGGTTGGTCGTCGGCGGTCGCCTCGCCCCAGACGTCACCCGTGGCGGTGCGAGCCCTGGCGGTCCGCTGTCCCAGCCACTGCTGCGCGACCTCGGCCAGCTTGGTTGCCTCCTCGGCGAGCGAGCCGTGCGGAGGGGGACCGGACGAGCGTGCGCGGTCGGTCATCGTCGGCTATCCCTCGACCCGCTTCTTGAGCTCCTTCAAGGCGGTGTCGATGATGACCTTCTCCGCCTTGCGCTTGATCATCCCGAGCATGGGGATCTTGACGTCCACCGCGAGCTGATAGGTGACCGTCGTCGTGCCGTCGCCGTTGTCCTCCAGGAGGTAGGCACCGTCCATCGCCTTCATGATCTGCTCGGCGTCGACGAGGCTCCAGCGGACCTCCTTGTCGGCCTTCCAGGTGTAGGTCAACGTGTACTGGTCCTTGATCGCGCCCGCGTCGAGGTCGAACCACACCTCCTTGGCGCGGCCGCCCGAGGCGCTGGACCGTACTTCGGCCTGCTTCACGGCACCGGTCCACTCGGGATAGGCTGCGAAGTCGGCGATCACATCCATCACGGCTCCGGGAGCCGCATCGATCGTGATGCTGGACTCAGTGCGTTCCGCCATTGCCGGGCCTCCCTGCGCGCTCCGTCGCGCGGCGTGGGGGCCGACGTTACCGGGTGGCCCCGGCCTCAGAGCAGCACGCCGACCAGCGCCATGAGCAGGAACACCACGATCGTGGCCACGACGGAACCGCCGACCATGAGCGCGATCCTGCGTCCGGGCGAGTCGAGGTGTCGGGCGAACCGGCCCAGCGGCGCAGCGGACTCCATCGCCAGCTGCGCGAGCATCGCCGTGACATCGGCGTCGGGCACCGAACGGCCCGCCGCCGCGGCTGCGTCGTCCGCCGATGTCGGGTCGTCGGCCACCCGCCGCGCATGCCGACCCGTCCGGGCAGCGTCGGGCGCTGACCCGGGGGACGGGACCTCCGGAGGAACCGCGACGGGCTCCGGAGGAGCCGGAGCCGGGCGGAGGTCGGAGTAGCACAGCGTGCACCAGTCCGATCCGACGCGCACCTGGGCGTCGCACCGCGGACAGCGCAGATGCACTGAGGTGGAGGTGCTCACGTCAGATGGACTCGGCAGGGACGACGCCGACCTTGACGTGCTCGGGGCCCTCGAGGCGGTCCTTGAGAGCGAACATGTGACCCTTCCACGCGAGAACACGGTCCGCCCTGACTCTTCGCAGGCGCCGTGACGCCGGCGCGGTCGATTCGGCTCGCAGGTACGATGGGATGACGGTGCCACCGGCAACCGCCTCGAGCCACACATCCATCGTCCCCCGCAGCGCCCCGCCCACGGCCCACTGCTGGCCCTTGACCCCCCGGTCCTTGGTCACGGCCGGCTCCAGGTCAGTCCACCACAGGCGCCACGACCGAGGGTCGGCCACGATGACCGCGAGCGTCGCAGCGGGGACCCGCACAAAGGTCTCGTCAGCGATGTCCATGGTGGGATGCGCGCGATCGTGGCGGTCCGGCACCCCGCAACAGTAGGGTCACGCGCAGGTTTTCCGACCTCTCGCCAGCAATGGACGCCAGGAGCGCACCCGTGGACGAGTACACCTCTCCGTCGCTCGTCGAGCCTGCTCCGACGAGCAACCTCAGCGACATCATCGTGCGGAACGCCACCGAGGCGCCGCAGAAGGTCGCGTTCCGGCGCCGGGCTGGTGACCGCTGGCTCGACGTGACCTGCAGCGAGTTCCTCACGCAGGTCCAGGGCGTGGCCAAGGGCCTGATCGCCTCGGGAGTCGCGACCGGCGACCGGGTCGGTCTGATGGCCAGGACGCGCTACGAGTGGACGCTGATCGACTTCGCGATCTGGACCGTCGGCGGGGTGGTGGTGCCGATCTACGAGACCTCCTCCGCCGAGCAGGTGCAGTGGATCCTCGGCGACTCCGGGGCCGTCGCCTGTTTCGTCGAGACGCCCGAGCACAGGGGCACCGTCGAGGAGGTCGAGGGCACGCTGTCGGACCTCAAGGACACCTGGGTGATCGACGACCGTGCGCTGGACCGGCTGACGGCTGGTGGTTCCGAGGTGACCGACCAGGACCTGGAGACCCGGCGTACGTCGGTCAAGGCCGAGGACCTCGCGACCATCATCTACACCTCGGGCACCACGGGCCGGCCGAAGGGCTGCGAGCTCACCCACGGGAACTTCCTGTTCGAGGCGGCGAACGTGATCAGCGCCGAGGACTCGGACGCGACCCTCGCGAACGTCTTCACCGACGAGGACGCCGCGACCCTGCTCTTCCTGCCGCTGGCGCACGTCTTCGCCCGGATGATCGAGGTGGGCGTCGTGATGGCGCGCGCGACCCTGGGTCACACCTCGGACGTCAAGCGCCTGATGGAGGACCTCGCGACGTTCCAGCCCACCTTCATCCTGTCCGTGCCGCGGGTGTTCGAGAGGATCTACAACTCCTCGGAGCAGAAGGCCGAGGCCGCCGGCAAGGGCAAGATATTCGCCGCCGCCGCGGCCACGGCGATCGCGCACAGCGAGGCCAGGGACCACGGTGGCGCGAGCATGGGTCTCAAGGCGAAGCACGCCCTCTTCGACAAGCTCGTCTACGGGAAGCTGCGCGCGGCGCTGGGCGGCAAGGTGCGCTGGGCGGTGTCGGGCGGTGCCCCGCTGGGGCCCCGGCTGGGTCACTTCTACCGGGGAATCGGGCTGACCGTCCTCGAGGGCTACGGCCTGACCGAGACCACCGCTGCCTCCACGGTCAACACCCCGGGCATGATCAAGATAGGCACCGTCGGGCGACCGCTGCCAGGCGCGTCGATCAAGATCGCCAGCGACGGCGAGGTGCTCATCAAGGGCGGGCAGGTCTTCCGCGGCTACTACGCGAACCCGCAGGCCACCGAGGAGTCGATGGCCGACGGCTGGTTCCGCTCCGGTGACCTCGGGGAGCTCGACGAGGACGGGGTCCTGCGGATCACCGGGCGCAAGAAGGAGATCATCGTCACCTCCGGCGGCAAGAACGTCGCCCCCGCCGTGCTGGAGGACCGGTTGCGCGCCCACCGGCTGGTGAGCCAGTGCATCGTCGTCGGCGACGCGCAGCCCTACATCGCCTGCCTCGTCACCCTCGACGAGGAGGCGCTGCCGGCCTGGGCGGCCGCGCACGGCAAGTCGTCGCCGACACTGGCCGATGCCGCCGAGGACCCGGACGTCCTTGCCGAGATCCAGGGGGCGGTGGACGAGGCGAACAAGGCGGTCTCCCGGGCCGAGGCCATCAAGAAGTTCAAGATCCTGCCCGTGGACTGGACGGAGGAGTCCGGCGCTCTGACCCCGTCGATGAAGCTCAAGCGCGGGGTCGTCATGAAGGACCACGCCGCCGAGGTCGACGCCCTCTACTCCTGAGCGTCGATGCCTTCTACACCGGACCGGCGATGATGGGGACGTGAACCCCGTCGTCGACGTCCGTGGCCTCACCGTCGCCTTCGGCCCGGTGGTCGCGGTGGACGGCTTCGACCTCTCGATCCCGGCCGGCGCCTCGGTCGCCCTGGTAGGTCGCAACGGAGCCGGCAAGTCGACGACACTGCGCGCGCTGGCCTGCGTCCTCCCGCCGACGTCCGGGTCCGTGCGCATCGCGGGCGTCGACGCGGTGCGCGACCCGTCGGCAGCGAAGGCGGTCCTGGGCTACTGCCCCGACGTGGGTGGGCTGATCCCGCGGGCCACGCCCTGGGAGCACCTCCAGCTCGCCGCGCGGCTGCGTGGCATGGCCGGGGGCTGGGAGGCACGGGCCACCGACCTGCTCGAGCGTTTCGACCTCGATGGCGCGGCCGACCGGGTGACGGCGGGCTTCAGCCACGGCATGGGCCGGCGGCTCTCGGTCGTGCTGTCTGCGTTCCACTCCCCCGCGGTGCTCCTGCTCGACGAGCCGTTCGACGGCGTCGACCCGCTCGGTGTCGAGGCGACCCTGGACGTCGTGCGCGAGCTGCGGCTCACCGGCTCGGCCGTCCTCGTGTCGACCCACCTGCTCGACCTCGCGGTCAGGGCCTGCGAGGAGGCGGTCGTCCTGCGCCGGGGAGCGGTGGTCGCCGCCGCGCCGGCGGCCGAGCTGGCAGGGCCGGAGGGCGCGGCGCGTTACCGGTCGCTGCTGTCGTGACCTCCCAGCTGGGCCCGCTGCTGTCGCTGCGGTGGCGCATGGTCCGGTCTCGCCGCGCCCGACTCGGCTTCCTCACCCTGGCCGGTGCGGTGCCCGGCCTGTGCGTGGTGGCTGCCGTGGCCGGTCGGCTGGCACCCGCCGGTTCCCGCGCCGACGTGGTCCTGCTGGCGCCGACCGTCCTGGTGTCGGTCGCGCTCCTCGCCGTCCTGGCACCGCTGGTGGCGGGCGGGGGGAACGAGCTGTTCCCCGACGACCACCTCACGGCCTACCCGGTGACCGCACGCACGGTGCACGCCGCGTCCCTGGTCCTCACCCCCCTCAACCTCGCCTGGACCACTCAGGTGGTCGGGCTGGTCGGGCTCGCCTCCTACATCTCCGAGCGCGGCGAGCTCGCCGCGCTGCCGGCCCTCACCTTCCTGGCGTACGCCGTGCTGGTCACCGTCGCCGGTCAGGCCCTCGCATGGTCGGTCGTCGGGATGCGCCAGCGCACCTCCGGGCGCCGCCTCACCTGGGCGGCGGCGGCGGCCGTCGCGCTCGCCGGCACGGCGGTCATCGGCACGGGCCGCGTCGGGTCTGTCCTGAACGAGAGTCCGACCACGCCGGTCGTCATCGGCGCACTCAACGGCTCGAGCGGCGCCTGGACGCCCTGGTGGCTGTCGACGACCGCTGCACTGCTCGGCATGGCGGTGCTCGCACACGTCGCCGCGGGACGGGCCTGCGTCTGGGCGCTGCGCCAACCCCGTGAGGGTGCTCGCCGGCTCGACGCGGATTCCGTGAGCCGCCGGCCAGGACGGGCCTCCGCTCGGGCCCAGCTCCTCGCGACCGACCGGGCCAGCGTCTGGCGATCGCCCTCGCTGCGAAGGGGCCTGCTCGTCCTCGGGACCTTCCCGGGCCTCGTCGCGGCCACCGCCGGGCTGGACTGGCCGTCGCTGGTCCTCCTGCCCGCCCTCGTCGCCGCCGGCGCCGGGCTGCTCTTCGGCGTCAACTCCTTCTGCCTCGACGGCTCGGGCGCCGTGTGGCTGGCCTCGATGCCCGGGAGGCCAGGCGCCGCCTTCTGGTGCAAGACGCAGGTCGTCGCCGAGGTGTGCCTGGTCACGATGGCCGCCACGGTGGTCGCCGGCAGCCTGCGTGCGGGCGGCCTGCCAACCACTGGGGAGGCGGCCGCGCTGCTCGGCTGCGCGGCAACGGCCCTGCTGCGGGTGGTCGCCACCTGCATGGAGCTGTCCGTGGAGCGGCCGCACCGCGCGGACCTGCGCGGCCCACGGGACTCCCCGGCACCGCCGGGCGTGATGGCGGTCTACTCGGCACGGCTGGCGGTGTCCACCACACTGACCGCGATCCTGTTCTCCGCGCTTGCCGGGCTCGACGACTGGCGCTGGCCGGCCGCTGTGGCCCTGCCCCTGTGCCTGCTGAGCCTGCGCCGCCTGGTCGCGGCGGCGGCGCAATGGGGAGATCCGGCCGTCCGGTCCCGCGTCGTCGCGGCGGTCGCCAGCGGCTGACCGACCATCGCACCTACCATCGCACCGACCAACTCGCGGCGTTTCGCCCACCCATGAGGCGGGTTCAGCGGCTAACTTCGTGTGAGCGTGGCCGCTCAACCCTGAGCGCCT
>Ga0136635_10000594_pt1 | contig 10238 bp, 10 predicted proteins | sample AntDrymeUQ852106_2_FD_105495 | JGI IMG/M metagenome (GOLD analysis project Ga0136635, IMG submission 105495) | Polar desert sand microbial communities from Dry Valleys, Antarctica - metaG UQ85 (21.06) | ecosystem: Environmental > Terrestrial > Soil > Desert | place: Antarctica: Dry Valley... | reverse complement strand
TTGGCTAGGTGTGCAGATTACAGCCAGCATTATTCCCTATTTTGTAGTCGATTGTATGGGTCTAACATTTGAAGATGTACCCCCAGTGCTGATTGCAGTGCAAGGAACTGCTTTGTTAATGCTATTTGTCTGGGGGGCGCTGAGTAAAAAAGTCGGGAAAAAAGTTGTTTATTTTCTGGGAATGAGTTTGTGGATAATAGCCGCCGCCGGACTATTTTTCTTACAACCTGGTCAAATAGTTTTGATGTATTTAATGGCTGTCATGGCGGGTATTGGTGTGTCCACAGCTTATCTAATTCCCTGGTCGATGATTCCAGATGTGATTGAATTAGATGAACTCCAGACCGGACAACGCAGAGAAGGCATTTTTTATGGCTTCATGGTTTTGCTACAAAAATTTGGTTTAGCTTTCGGGCTATTTTTGGTGGGAAATGCTTTGCAAGTATCCGGTTTCAAAGAATCTGTAGCCGGAAGTCCACCACCTATCCAACCGGAAATGGCACTGCTTGCGATTCGTATTGCTGTTGGCCCCATACCTACAGTTTGTTTGATTTGTGGCTTAGTTTTAGCGTATTTTTACCCGATTACCCGCGAGATGCACGCAGAGATCATGCTGAAACTCAAAGAACGGGAAGAGAAGAAAGGAGTTTAACTAATTCGTAATTCGTAATTCGTAATTAACAATTCAAGCTCAGAGGTTCATCGACGAAGCTCAGAGGTTCATTAGGAAAGTTCTAATACTTATCCAAGAGGATAATTCACTAGGTGCAAAAGTCCTACATCCAATTGGGAACAGCCACAGCCAACAACAGACATCTCTTTGCCTAATACCCAGTCTCTTGTATTTGCGATCGCAAACTGACTCTAAATATATGCCTTTATCTCAGTACTGCTTATTGCAAGTTGAGTTACATTTACGAACTTGCGCCCTCAATTGAATATAAGGCGAATTCTTATTAATGTTTGGTAAAGACTCTACTTTCAGGATGACTAGCTTTTCTCCTCTTTTCAGTTTAATAATTGGTTGTCCTGATAAAGACTTTTCCTTCCTTAAATTGACTTTATATTTAACAGTTACTATTGCTCCTGCTGAGGGAACAACGGGAGGATAAATACTAGGAAAATACTTAGGATTTGGGGGTTTAACAATTAGTGACTTTCCAACAGATAAACTACCTGAAGTATTATTAACCATACCTATCCATATCCAGCCAGTATGACTTACTGTTTTTGTTGAATTTACAGTTGGTTTAGATGCTGATAAAGGGATCTCTAATATATCAGGTGATGGAGAAACAAAGCGTATAAATATACCACCTACTATAATAACAACAACGAATCCCGTAGAAATCTTACTTACCCTATTTCGCTTACGAGACCTTGATGATCTAAACAAATAAGAAAAGGTCACTGTTCCCACATATATAAAAACGTTTACAGCAGCGTTTCCAACAAGTATCACAATTGCCCGGAGCCAACGCAGAGCTTTTTTAATAAAGTAAGTAGAATCAGTAAGTTCCTCGGCTACTTCTCGAATACCTGTAGCAATATTTGCAAAAGCCTTATCATAGGGTCTCCATTCAGTTATGGGTCTTCCACCCTTACGACCTTTAGGTAAAACTTTGATATTGGGAAATAAGACCTTCCAATAATCATCAACTGGACGGAGCAGAATAGCAACAACACGAGATGTTCCAGCCTTATGCTGTTCCATAGCTTGTTTCACCAAAACATCCCAGTGGTAATCTGAATTAGTAAATTCTGAACTGATTAGCACCAAAATTATATCGGCCGTCTTTAAATTTGTATCAATCTCACTTTCCCATTCCTTGCCTGGGCTGATCATGCCTTTGTGCCAATTGTTGATCACACCTTGTCGCTTCAAAATGCTAAGGTGATTCTCTAGTTTTTGCCGCATTTGCTCATCTTGAGCAGAGTCGGAGCAGCAATAAAAAACTTTGACAACCTTAGTAGCTGGCATTGGTTTCAGCACCTATTACTAGGAAAAAATTATTATTTCCTTTTCATATCATTTTTTGTTTAAGTTTTTGATATTTTACTTAGTCCCATTTATGAAGTTTAAACAGTAAATTTCTAGGAATTTACTGTCAATTCTTTTGCAACTAACCGGATACCTTCAGCAACACTTAAAAATGCATCACTACGATTTCCCCACTTCTTAACAGGTTTAGCGTTTTTGGGCAGGGCTTGAAGCCTTCCAAACGGTGCGCTCTTCCAATCAACAGAGTCAAGAATTACAGGGATAACTCTGGCTTCTTTGGTTTCATGCCGTTCCATTGCCCGTTTTACCTCGACATCCCAGCAATAATCTGAAGCTATAAAATTTGCACTTATAAGCAGCAAAATTATCTGAGATGAATCTAAGTGAGTATCTATCTCATTCTGCCATTCTTTTCCCGCTCCAATTTCGCGATCATGCCATCCCGTAATCACTCCTTCCCGCTTTAAAAGAGTGAGGTGATTTTCTAGTTCGTTGCGAAGTTTTTCATCTTCAGGAGCATAAGAATAAAACACTTCAATAGCTTGATGAGGTTGCAATGACATAAGTTTGTTCATGACTCGAATTTTTTAAATAACCTTTAAATCTTTATCAAAGTTGTCTGCTAAAACTTGCAGTTTTTAGTTGAAGGCAGAAGGGATTACAATATTGATTTGAATTTCCAAAATAGTGCCTTTTAAGACTCTACCATATAGCACTACTAAAGTAATAACACTCATTTCATCTAGTCAAACTCTTTACAGAGACTATTTTCTCAGCTTCATCTACTGTTATCTTTGCCAGCCCAAACTGTTCAATTACGGCTGCATTTGTCGTCAAATGCCCACTCACCTCAGCCACCCGATACTGACTTTCCTGTGAAGCTAAAGCAGCCGGCAATAATAACTGATCTGCTAAATGTTCATCTACTGGTGCGCCAGTGTGATGAAACTCAAGTAGTTGCTGACAAGCAATCTCTGCAACTGTCTCTGCCGACAACCGCAAACGCCCAAATCCACCAAAGCCAGTCAAGCTGTTCTGATACTCAGCAGTTAAAAAAATACCCGCCCCTGGTGCTACACCTCTTTCTCGCAAGGTTTGTACAGCAACTTTCAAATGCGCTTCCCTTAACAAACTTTCGGCACGATTCGCCATTCGTTGCGGAATATGCGAAGGCAATTCCGTCACCACTGCTAGTACTCGCACCTGTTGTAAATCTCCCCGTTCCAGCAAGTTTATCCCGTTGAGTTTACCACCGCCATCCACCTGTAATTCTACCTCTCCACCACCTTGGGGATACCAGCCCCAAGCGCCTAACTTGACTTTTGCCTCTACTCCCATGCGTTGCAATATTGGTAGATAAACTTGCTCAATGTACGTCACTGTCGGGCTAAAGTTTACATGAGTTCCACCCTTTAGTGTTACTTGGGAACTGCCAGTTGCTAGTGCCAGAGGTAAGAGAATTGTCTGTAAAACTAGAGCGATCGCACCCGCAGAACCACCTTGTTGTGCTTTACTAACATCAAAGGTATAAATTCCAGCTTGCACAGCACTACCTGGGATGAATTCCAGCACCATTGAACCCAAAGCATCACCCTGTAGTTGGGCATTACAAATTCTTGCAGCAGCGCGAACTGCTGTTAAGTGTTGTGCTGCTAATCCTGGCTTTTTGCGTCCAGCGCGAATACCTGTAATAAAGATAGGTTGTCCAGTGATAGCGGCTAGACTTAAGGAAGTGCGAAGAACTTGTCCACCTCCCTCTCCGTAAGAACCATCAATTTCAATCATGGGTGATTTTTGGATGTTGTTTTGGGTTATCCCCACGGTTTTGGAAATCAAACCACAGATAATATTTAGAATTCAGAATTCCTAAATTTTCAATTGGAGAACTTTGCTTTTACCAGGATTCATTAACCCATAGGGATCTACTGTTTCCTTAAATTTTAACTGCTCAGGATCAATAACTTTTCCCCCTCACTCTTCAATAATATAGGTGTGAGGATTGGCAATCATCACACCCTGTTCTTCGTGATAGCGGATAATCTCGTTGAGGCGTTCTTCTGTCAGGGTAAGCACATCTAATTTTGTAGTTCTTGATACAGACAAAAAGCTTAAAACTCTATATGAATATCAATTTTTCATTCAACATAGGACGAATTGTCGTAAATGATTGAAAAAACATGGGTCAAATAGCTTTTTATGTTTTTTAACTACATAAAGATGAAAATGTCAATCCCACCCTTTGGCTCAGTGTAGTAATTTTGAACTTATTTGTGCTTTGGGTGAACCCCAAAACGTCCGTGTCAATAGGGTTTGAGATGCGCTTACCCTGATGTGATATAGGCTTGTTGATCTGAGTTTTTGTCAGTCAGAAAGGGAGCAGGATTAAAGTTGTAAGGACGCTTTTGATTATCGGTAAAACCATACCTTGCTTGGAGTAAAGGCCAATAAGTGACGTTAGCGGCAGCAGAGACATAAATTGGTTTGCCTTTGAGGTCAGCAAGGATTTTAGTTGCTGTGTTGGGATGGGCAACGAGACACTAGGGGTCTTTCTGGAAGATTGCTGCGACTGTAATTTTGGGAATACCTTGTGCTATGGCGTTCACGGCATCAATGCCATAACCCATGAAGAAATCTACCGCACCCCCCATCAACAATTGAGTACCACTCGGAACCTGGGGGCCACCCATTTTGATGGTGATATCTAAACCGTAGTCTTTGTAAATACCAGTGGCGTAGGCGCAGCCCGTCGTAGACATCGCTTGGTAAAATCCGCCGTGTTCTGCTTGTGCTATCCACTTTGTGCCAAATATAACTTTATCTAATCGAGAACTGCTAATTAACGGTTAGTTGCTGTTAGCACAAGCTGCAATGACGCTACCACTAATCCAGATAGAACCGTATTGAATAAAATTGCGGCGACTAAGGCGATGAATTGCTGTTGATGAGGGTGATGACGGATTCATAAAACAGTATAATCATCTCTCCTATCTACCGTTGTAGCTGAATCTAAATGTACATTCTAGAATCAACTTTTGATTCACTAAGGAATAGGGCTGAATTTCTAAAGCACGTTTAAAAGCTTGGATAGCTTGACCATACTCTCCTAGTGCCGCATAACACAAGCCCATACCGTGAAGCGCTCCAAAATGTATCGGATTTATTTGCACAACCATCTGACAATCTGCTAGAGATTTTTGATAATCACCAATACTGTAATAGAGGAAAGCTCGCCGATTCCAAGCTTCGGCAAAATCTGGCTGGTCTTTAATTAGTGCCGTCAGTGCTGTTTCGGCTTCAGCAATTTCACCTGCATCCAGTAACTTTTGACTGCGGTCAATTATTTCCAGCCCATAAATTCCCTTTTGCTGAAACCAGATCCGCCAGATTTTTCTGGTTGCCTTTTCGCGGACTGTGGCATCGGGATTTTTCAACTCTTCCAGTAAGGAATTAATAGATAAAGAATCCATAAATTTGAAATCAGTGAATATACCCTTCTTTTAACTTTCTCACAAAATATATCTACAAAATCATTTTTAAAGTCATCTTTAAATTTCCGGTGATTAATTGTTAATTATGAAATTTCTGTGTTTTTTACTGAATTCAGCAATACGACTAATCCTAGACTCGACATTTAGAGTCCTAAGTATTGGTTATGAGGATACCAAACTTTTAAAAATAAAAACTGAGTACTAAGTAGTTGACACATCCCTAGTGATTAATAGTTTATAAAAACATTACAAAAAAATAATGACTATGCCAAAGCGTTTGAGCTTGAGCGTTGAACCTTTGAGGGTGAAACTTGAGCCTTTGAGGTTAAAATTTTAGGTTTTACCTCTCCCTTATGGGTTGGTTTAATGAAATAATTGCTTACTTTGATCATGGGACAACTAGTGGGGCTGTTGTTCGCGTAGCGTTCCGCAGGAAAGGAATTAATCACAAACTTAAGCATATTGGTTTATGTCGTGACCTGAAAACCCCAGATGTTGATCAACTCTCAAGTAACTGACGTGCATAAGCGATCGCCTCTGTTGATGTTGAGATTTTTCCCTCAGCTTGTGCTACGGCAATTTCTGACAGCAGTTTGCCTACCATTGGCGAAGCCGGAATATCTAATGTTATAATCAATTCCTTGCCGCTCACTAGTGGAGTGGGATGAGCGACCAGATCATCAGGGTTCAGGTAGCGGTTGATCAAAGGTGCCAAGACAAGCGATCGCATCTGCTTGTCGTCAGATATCACCTCTACCAAATTATCAAGTGCTAAAGCTAGTACTGCTGTAGCAGGAAAAACAATATCTGCGTCATAGAACAAAAAGTACTGTTCTCTCAATGACATATCAGCTACTTGAAACTGCGGTAACACTTTTATAGCAGTTGTAACACCTCGGATTTCGGCACGACTATAAGTTAGTTGCTGTAGCTCTATTTCTGCTAATTCTGGATCTGGGTTAACAAGACAAGCAAGTTTGGCAATACCTAACCAAGTGGTTTTGATGCGATCGCGGACATACTCTTGTAGTTGTGTCCCTAATTGTGGCCAATTTTGGGTTAGTGAGACAGCTGCATTGTCAACTGCTGCTAGTTTGATTAAGCTTTCACGAGTGGCATTTTTGAAGAAAGGGGCAATTAAACCATCTTCCCAAGCACTTGTTATCCAGGGAGTACCCTGAGAAGTTGCCAGCAGATAGGCGATTTCTACCCTAACTCGTTCGGCGGCAACTTTGCTGATATGTGATGCCAAGGAACGAATTGCAGCTTGGGTAGCTGGCTCAATAGTAAAACCTAGCTGGGCGGCTTGGCGATAAGCACGCATTAACCGCAAAGGATCATCTTCTAGGTTAGCGGATGATATCATTCGCAAAATGCCCTGTTGTAAGTCTGCATCACCTTGCAGAGGATCGATGATTTCTTGCGTATGCGGATTATAAGCGATCGCATTGACTGTAAAATCCCGTCTGTGCAAGTCAACTTCTAAACTATTTCCTTCCTGTTGGGCAAAGTCAGCTGTAGCGTGGGGAAAAACCACACGGGCAATTTGTCGTTCTCGATCAAGTAACACAAAACCAACTTGGTAATGATGAGCGATCGCTCTGGCAACTTTTACCGCGTTAGATGGTATAACAAAATCTAAATCTAGGTATTCACGAGTTCTGCCCAGGATAGCATCCCGGACAGCGCCACCTACCATGTAAGCAGGTTGTGGCAGCCATTCCAAGCTAAAAGGCCAATTTTCGGGAGCGAGGGTAGAAGAAACTGATTTAGGCATTGTAATAAAAATCAACCCAGCAACTCATGAATAACAGTTGGGCTTAAGCTAGATTAACAATAAAGGCGTCTGGAGTTGGTTCTATTATGTGTATTTGCGTGAACTGCCACTATGTAGACAGCTGTTTTACCTATCATGCCGTTGAAGGGCAGCACCAACAGCCTCACTTGACTGAAACACCAGATTTTGACCCGAATGAACCTTCTATCAATGTCAACATTCGGACTCAAGATGATGTAATTGAAATGGAATGGGATGTTGTTGGTTGTCTCAGCTTTAAGCGGGAAATGGGTAAATGGTCGAAGTTGCGTCCTGGTGAATTAGTGCCAACTTGACAAGTTAATAGTAGTATGCTAAGTTCCTGTCCATTAATAACAGAACCTTGACAATTGAATCACAAGTTTCCTAGTAAAAGTAAAGGTATTTATTTTTACTTTGCACACGTAAGTTTTTCGCGGGGGTATAGCGATCGCTCAGACCCTGATTCTTTCGTTGCCCCCCTCGACAAGCTGCTGTGTAAGCGTTTAAGCGGATGTACTGTTACATTTTTGTCAATAATTTAGGCTTATTGACAAATAAATTAGACCCCCTCGAAAATGACCATTGAAAACCAGTCATAGTAAGGGTTGTAGAAGGGTGGGGTTTTTAAATCACTTACCCCTCACGGGGATGGAAACCTTTTAGATTCTTCAAAAGTACACATTATTTATATTTGTAGTGTTTTTGGCTTTGCATAAATGCGGGATGATTTTAGAAATTTTCCTTTGCGCCTTTGCGTGAGACATTCATCCCTACATTCAGCAACCAACGTATCCTGGAACTAGCTAATCTCGATTGTCACCAGGGCAAATCTCCTAATTGGTCAGAGGCAAGATGTATCATACAGATGGGGATAACGATGGGCAGCAAGAGAATTTTTAAGCGTTCCCCAACTAACAAAAGTTATTCTTAGGAAGGCGAAAAGGCGATCGCAGAAGATAAAAAAGTCAGCCAAGAGAAAACAGCATGACCAACGCACAGCGACTAGACCATGTAGAAGATGAACTCGAAACTGTTAAGCAATTGCTAGTGTCTACTGCTAGCTACGCAGAATCAGCAAGCAGGCGGCTTGATGAGTTGACCATAAAACAAGACCGTACCCAATCTAACCTTGACCAGCTAGGAGTACGTGTTGACCAACTTTCTGATAAGGTTGATAGTTTTATCACTCACACGCAACGCCTATTTACAAAGACAGGCGGTGAGATAGAGGAAACAAAGGCACGAACTGAGCGATTAGAAGCACTCATGCTAAAGCTTGACCGAAACTATGAGGAACAAAAATCTCAGTTTCAAGAATTTAAACTCACTACGGGTGCTGCCTTGGAGCGAATTGACCGAGTTTTAGACTATCTACTGAGACAGCAAGGCGGTAATCCAAACCCTCCATCTTAACTGCGAACAGCATTGCCTCTCAGAAACCTTGCAACAAGATCGTTTGACTGATTGTTACTCAACTAATTTATTACTTTTTAATTATTCAGTAAACCTTTATAAAGGTAGTCGATTATACTTTTCAATTAAGAACCACTATGTTATATGCTTGAATAAATCACGTTAACTCTATAAAAATAGATATTTTAATTAACTTTGACCACAGAACTAAAACACCTCACAACCACAAAATACGCTTTATCACTGCACACCACCACTCCCGAATTAGGACTAGCAATCAGTAATTTTGCAGGCGAAACTCGCTCTCAAGTTTGGAATTTGGGACGTGATTTATCTAGCTTAATACATCAATATTTAATTGAATTTATCAAACCTCAAACTTGGGCTGATTTATCATATATCGCAGTTGCAAAAGGCCCTGGCGGCTTTACGGGTACTCGCATTGGTGTTGTCACTGCTCGTACCTTGGGACAACAATTAGATATTCCTGTATTTGCGATTTCAACTTTGGCGGCGGTAGCTTGGTCAGAAGCAGGTAAAAGTCAAAATCCAAAAACTATTGCTGTGGAAATGCCAGCACAACGGGGTCAAATTTTTGCTGCTATTTATCAGTTTGAGCCAGATTCTTCTGAACTAAAAGCGTGTTTTCCAGATACAGTTATGACGCCAGAAGGATGGCAAGAAACTTTAGCTAATTGGAATACCAGTTATCACCTAATTGAAGCCAAATCTGGGTTAGCAGTGACGGTGACGAGTATCTTGGAACTAGCTAATCTCGATTGGCAACAAGGCAAATCTCCTAATTGGTCAGAGGCTTTGCCCTATTATGGGCAACATCCGGTAGAAGTTTAAGAGGATGTTTTAAGTTTTTAAATTAAATCGGCGTTGCTGAATGTAGGGATGAATGTCTCACACAAAGGCAAGGCAGCGCGTTGCGGGGGTTCCCACGGCAGTCACTCATGGGGGAAACCCCCAGACGCTCTCTACGAGACGCTACGCGTAGCTTGCTTCTACGTAGGAGTACGCGGACTCGCTAACGCTGCGCTATCGCTTTTAGCGTCTCCCCTTCTCCCAAAGGGAGAGGCTAGCGCCAAGGGAGAAGATCGCGCTGCTTCCCCGTTGTAGCGACTGCCGCGCAAAGGCGCAAAGGAAAATCTATTAAATCATTAGAAATAAACGGCGTTGCATAGTTGCGGGATGATTTTTCTTACGCAGAGGCGCACAGTGAAGAAGGAGTTTTAGATTTTAATACATAATATTTGATCCCTTGATTCAGCAACGCCTCGAAGCGTAGTGTGTAAGTTCTGAATTTATTTCTGGGCGGTACAACAGGGCAATAAAGGCTTGTTTACAACTTCTTTAATCTCTACTGAATTCAATAAATCTTCCCAATATTTCTGAACTTCGGGGTCATTAGGACGCTGGCGGCGTAAATTAGCCAAAGTTCTCAGAGAGTCTTCCCAAAATCCAGCTGTTGCAAATAGAACCGCGCGATCTAAGTCTGTACTTGGTTGTTTTAGCTGAAGAGATAGGTTTT
>Ga0136635_10000593_pt1 | contig 10242 bp, 10 predicted proteins | sample AntDrymeUQ852106_2_FD_105495 | JGI IMG/M metagenome (GOLD analysis project Ga0136635, IMG submission 105495) | Polar desert sand microbial communities from Dry Valleys, Antarctica - metaG UQ85 (21.06) | ecosystem: Environmental > Terrestrial > Soil > Desert | place: Antarctica: Dry Valley... | reverse complement strand
GTGCGGTCCCACGATGCCGTCGGACTCGTCGCCGACGTTGCGCTGGAAATCCCGCACCGCCCGGTCGGTCTTCACGCCGAACATGCCATCTTCGCGGCCGGCGTCGAAGCCCAGCGCGTTGAGCTTGCGCTGCAGGGCCCGCACGTCGTCGCCGCGGAAGAACGGTGAGTGCAGGTAGAGCGTGCGGTCGCCGAAGCGGTAGCCGGCTTCCACGAGCTGACCCCATGTATCAGGCCCCACGAGGCCGTCGACCCGCAGGCTGCGACGGGCCTGGAACGATCGCACGGCCGCATCGGTCGTCGCTCCGAAACGCCCTTCGAGCTCCACGTCGTCGATGACGAGGTCGAGCGCGTTCAGTCGTCCCTGGATGTCGCCGACCTCGCGGCCTTCATCGCCGAGGCGGAAGATGTGCACACGACGAGTCTGAACGGCCGCCGCGGCATGCGGCAACCGTTCGAGCCGGTCCGACGCCGATGCGGCTCGATAGCTCAGGCCAGATGCGGCTCGATGTCGCGCAGGATCGCATCCTTCGGCTTCGCGCCGACGACGCGCGCGACCTCCTGCCCGCCCTTGAACAGGATCAGGCTCGGGATGCTCATCACGCCGTAGGTGCGGGTCGCGTTGGGGTTCTCGTCGATATTGAGCTTCACGACTTTCAACGCCTCACCCTTGTCCTGGCCGATCTCGTCGACCACCGGGGAGACCATGTGGCAGGGCACACACCACTCCGCCCAGAAATCCACGAGCACCGGAGTCTCGGAGTCCAGCACCGAAGCCTGGAACTCCTGGTCGGTCACGCTGTTCACGTTCGTATTCGTCGCCATCTTTCAACCTCGTCCTTCGGATCGTCAGAACGTTGCACCTGCTCTACAAGCGGCACGAACCACCTCAGCCTGCAACGCGTCGTCGCTCCCGGTGATTCCCACTCTCACGCGATCGTATGCGTCTGTTCCTCGAGGAACCGCTCGGCGTCGATCGCGGCCTTGCATCCCTGGCCGGCAGCGGTCACTGCCTGGCGGTAGATCGTGTCGGTCACGTCTCCGGCCGCGAACACGCCCGGCACGTTCGTCAGCGTGCGCGGCTCCTGCACGATGAGATACCCGTTGTCGTCGAGATCGAGCTGCTCCGCGAAGAGCAACGTGTTGGGGTCGTGACCGATCGCGACGAACACGCCGTCGGTCGCCATCTCGCGCTGCTCGTGAGTGACGGTATCGGCCAAGCGCACGCCGGTGACAGCCCCTTCGCCGAGGATCTCGCTGATGACCGTGTTCCAGATGACCTCGATCTTGGGGTTCGCCATGGTGCGCTCCCGCATGATCTTCGACGCTCGGAATTCGTCACGGCGATGCACGATCGTCACCTTCGAGGCGAACTTCGTGAGGAAGGTCGCCTCCTCCATCGCGGTGTCGCCGCCGCCGACGACCACCAGCTCGCGATCGCGGAAGAAGAAGCCGTCGCACGTCGCGCATGCGCTGACCCCTCGGCCACGGAGCTGCTCTTCGCCGGGCACACCGAGCCAGCGGGCACTCGCCCCGGTCGAGACGATCACGGTCCGGCCTCGCCACTCCTGGTCGCCGGCCTTCACGAGGAACGGGCGGCTCGACAGGTCGACCTCGGTCACGTGAACGGGCAGGATCTCGGCGCCGAACCGTCCCGCCTGCTTCTCGAACCGATCCATCATCTCCGGGCCGAGCAGCCCGTCTGGGAATCCCGGATAGTTCTCCACGTCGGTCGTCAGCATGAGCTGGCCACCGGCGTCGAGACCTTTGAGCACCAGCGGCGCGAGGTTCGCTCGGGCTGCATAGAGCGCCGCCGTGTACCCGGCCGGGCCCGATCCGATCACGATCACATCGCGTTCTTCAGCCATGGCCCGAATCCTCCCACACGCTTCAACACATCGAGCTTCCCGGGCATGCCCGTCATGCGTTCGATCGAGAGGCGCAGCAGGTCTCTGAGTTGGAAGCGCCTACAGGCTCGCCGACCCGAGCGAGAGGATCGAGCAGTCCGCGATCGCCGTGACCCAGATCGACAGGAGGGTTGCAGGCCCGCCGTCTTGCGGCCGCTCGAGCACGATGCCCAGGAACGCCGGCGTACCCTCGAACATCGCCTGGCGCACCTGCACGATCTCTCCCGGGTAATCCGAGAAGGCCTGTCGCAGACACGCCACCGCCGTGCGTGTTCTGCCTGGCGCGAACCGGTGCTCGGTCGGGCCGCTCGTAGCGATCGGAGTCCCAGTGCCGGCCTCGCCAGTGCCGGCCTCGGCCGGAGCGCCTGCATCGGCGGCCTCGGCGGTGAGCGAGGCGGTGGTATCGGCTGCGAGTTGCTCGATCGCGGCCACGTCGTAGTCGGTGTCGTCGATCTGGATCCGCACGGGTCCCTCGGCGACGGTCGCGGCTTCGACCCCTGCCCGATGATCGGCGGCGCCGGGCGCTTCGTCCGACGAGCTGCCGAGGCGCGGGACCGCCACGGCCACCAGCGCGACGACGGCGGCAGCCGCGAGGGCAGGCATGACCCTGGACCAGGGTGACCGTGAGGCCGGCGTCGCGGACGTGAGCGAAGCGATGCGATCGGCGGTGAAGCCGGCCGCGAGGTCGGGCGCCTCGGGCGCGGGCAGGGCGGCGAGGGAGCGTCGAGCGGTGGTCGCGACCTCGAGCTCCGCGCGGCACGCCGCGCATGAGCGAAGGTGATCATCGAGCGCGGCACGGTCGGCGGAAGCGAGGGTGCCGTCGACGGCGCCGGCGAGCTGTTCGAGAGGATGCGTCACGGTTCCCGCTCCGACGCGCTCGAATCGGCCTGCGGTTCCCCGACGCCGTCTCGGGATTCCCCGGCGACGGCCTGGGGCGCGCTCGCTCCGGCCTCGAGACCCATGACCTTGCCCAGGGCGAGCCGGCCCCGATGTACCCTGGACTTCACGGTGCCGATCGGCACCTCGAGCACCTCGGCGATCTCCTGATAGGCCATGTCGTGCACATCGGCGAGCACGAGCGCCACTCGGAACTCCTCGGGAACCAGGGCGAGCGCCGCCGCCACGTCGCGGGTCCCCGCGACCTCGTCGGCGTGGTCGCGCACCGGCGGCCCGGGTTCGTGCTCGCGGTCACCCTCGGCCACGACGTGCAACATCGGCCGGCGCCGCTTGCGACGCAGCTCGTCGTAGCACGCGTTCACCGTGACCCGATGGAGCCACGTCGTGAACGCAGCCTCGCCACGGAAGCCGTCGAGCTTTCGGAGCACCGTGAGGAAGGTGTCTTGCGCCACGTCGGCCGCGGCGTCGGCGTCACCCAGCACGCGAAGGCAGAGGGAGTACACGCGCTGCTGGTGCCGTCGCACGAGGGTCGTGAAGGCGTCGGCGTCGCCGGCTCGGAAGCGCCGGACGAGCTCCTCGTCACGCTCGGGCTCGGTCACCACCGCGAACGCTACACGTTGGAGGTGCCGGTGGTCTCCGTCACGACGACCTTGGCGTAGTCCGCGGTGGGGCCGAAGCGAGCGGCGATGATCGTGTCGGCGGTCGTCCTCAGCGTCACCGTCACACCCCCGGTCGCAGAATCGACCCGGCATCCGTTGCGCCCGAGCTTCAGGGTGGGATCGAGCGCGGCGATGCTGACCGCCACGGCCTCACACGCTTCGGTCTCGCTCCTGCCCTCGCTGCGGTAGACGGTCGCGCCGGCGCCGGCGGCTTCGATCGCCACCTCGGACAGGCGGAAGGTGCTCCTTCCGATCGACACGACGTCGAGCCCGGCCACGACGATCAAGCCGGCGAGCAAGAGCCAGATCACTATCGCTTTGCCGACCATGCCCTGCTGGCCGCGCCATCTCGGCTCATCGTTCATCCGCGGAACCTCCTGCGCACCGCACCCATGACGTCATCGACCTCTCCGATGCCCAACATGAGCGCCGCGCCGAGATAGGCGCCGAGCCCCGCCCCCACCGCCAGCCCCACCTGCACGAGGCGCCAGACGACCGGCTGCGGGTCGGTGGCCGCTGAGACACCGGCGGCGACCAGCCAGGCGACGAGCGCCGTCGCAGCCGCCGCCGGCAGGGCCCGGGCGATCGTACGCCCGATGCGCCGTCCATCGAGCGAGCCGAGCTTCTTGCGCAGCACCGCGAGGCCCACGGCGGTCGCGAACACGTACGACGTGGCGTGGCCGAGTGCCAACCCCGGCACGTCCCATCCGATCGCGCCCACGAGCACGATGTCGACGCCCACCGTGACGACCGCGGCGCCGACGTTGATGAGGGCGGGCGTGCGGCTGTCCTGGGTGGCATAGAACGTGCGCGTGATGAGCTGGAACGCCGAGAAGAAGGGAAGGCCTACCGCGAAGGCCTGAAGCGTGCGCGCGATCAGGCGCGCGTCCGCAGCGCCGGCCGCCCCATGGTCGAGCAGCAGCGACGTGATCGGTCCGGCGAGCGCGATGAACCCGAGAGCCGCCGGCACGATCACGACCACGGTGTCTCGAAGCCCGAGAGAGAATCGCTCGCGCACACCGTCGACATCGCGTTCCCCCCATCGCTCGGCCATCGCCGGCAGCAGCGCCGTGAAGATCGACACCGCGAAGATGGAATGCGGAAGCAGGAACACGATGAACGCAGTGGCGTAGATCTGGAACCGAGCGGGGCGGTCGATGCCGCCTGCCAACACGATGATCGCGAGGTACGCGGCCTGGTTCGCCGCGACGTAGAGGAACACCCAACCTGACAGACGCACGACTTGGCGGATGCCGGGGTGATCCCAAGCGGTCGTGAGGCGCCACCGGAACCCGGCGGCACGAAGCGACGGCCACAAGGCCACCGTCATGGCGACGACCCCGAGGGTCGTGCCCGCGCCGAGCACGGTCTTCTCGAGCCAAGTGATGCCGGCGAGCGACGGTGTAGCGCCCGCGCGGAGCATCGCGTAGGCCACGAAGGTCACGATCGCGACGAGGTTGTTGAGGATCGGGGCGAACATCGGCGGCGCGAATCGGCCTTCCGTGTTCAACAGGCCGCTGGCGACCGCTCCGATGCCGTAGAAGACCACCTGCGGCATGAACCACCGCAACCAGAAGACGCCGAGCTCGATCTGCGCCTCGCGGTCGGCTGCATCGGATGCCGTGAGGTAGGCCCGCATGATCATCGGCGCGAAGACGATGCCGATGGCGGCCAGGGCAAGCAGCAGTACGAGTGTCAAGGTCATGACGCGGCAGCCGAGATCGAACGCAGCCTCGCGCCCGTGCGCCCGCCGATGATCGACGAAGACCGGCACGAACACCGACGTGAGCACCCCTCCGAGGAGCAGCTCGTAGACGATGTTCGGTGTGGTGTTGGCCTGCACGTACACGTTGCCGAGGGCGCCCACCGTGACGCCGAGCGCCGCTGTCTGGGCGGCGATGCGCACGTAGCCGGTCAGCCGTGACAGCGTCGTGCCTGCCGTCATGAGTGCGGTGTTGCGCACGTATGGCTCTAGAGCTTCGGGCGTCGGACCAGCCTCCTCGACCACAGCAGCACCAGCACCACGCCCGCACCGATCGTGGTCCACAGCGCCACGCTGCTCACCGCTGTCGTTCGCACCGTGAGGTTCTGGTCCTCGCCGAGGTCGCGGCCCGAAGGCGCTCGGATCTTCACCTTGATCGGCTGCGGCCCGCTCGCCTTGGCCACCACGTCGAACGGCTCGACCTGGTTGGGACCTTCGAGCGTGATCATGCGCTGGGAGCCGCCGGGGAACTCGAAGGCCGCCGAGCGCAGCACCACCTGCACGGTGAGCGGCGTGGGACCGGGGTCGCCCATGCGCACCGGGATCGACCCCTCGCTCGAAGTGAGCAGGAACTCCTGCTGCACGTCCGGCAGCAACCCTTGGAAGATCGCACCGGTCGTCCGGCTCACCTGGTCATACCAGGCTCGGCCCGCGAGCGGATCGTCGACGTAGTCGCCGGCTTCCGCGAACAGCAGGCTGCGATCGAGCCGGTCGGGCTCGGGGCTCGGGTCGACGAGCATCGACCGGTACGCCGCGACGTTGCGATGCTGCTCGCGGATCGCGTCGACGTAGTCGCGAGGGAAGCGGGCGAGGGACTCGACGATCGCGGCATCGTCTTGCACCGGATGCACCCTCCCGGCGAACACGCCGGCGTGGGTGAGTTGCACGAACGGCGCCCGTGACACCCGGCGCACGAGCGGCGCCCACAGGGCGGGCGGAAGCGAGGCGGGAAGCGACAGCGCGACCCCACGGACGGTTTCGCTTCCGTCGAGCTGCGGGCCAGAAACGGGCGCCTCGCGCCAGATCGCGGCGAGCTCACCGAGCACCGTCTGGCTCGCTCTCACCGGGTCTCCCGTCAGAATTGGGTCGCCCAGCCGCTCCTGCAGACCGGGATCGGGCAGCACTAGGTCGAGGGTCGTGCCGTCGCCGGTCGAGACGGCTGCGACCGGCAGCAACGTGAAGTCGTTGGGCTGGGCCGCTCGCGCGACAGAATCTGCCTCGGCGAGGATCGTGGTCGCACCCCGAGCGGCGAGCCACGCAATGCTGGCGTCGTCGACAGCTCCCTGCGGTGGGCGAGCCGTCGCGGTCACCGGCGTGTGGCCGAGTTGCTCGGATATGACCGCCTCACCCAGATCCTGCTGGCCGTCGAGATCGGCGGTGAGCCCGCCCGACGCCAGGCTCGGCAGCAACGGCGCGGCGAAGGGCGTGGCGATGACATGCACATCGTCGTCGGTCACCAACTCCCGCAGGGTGGCGAGCAATCCGGCGGCATCGGTGGCCGGGCGCTCACCTTCTGGCACCGGGTCGCCCTGGGCTCGCTCGTACCCGTCGGCCATGCGGCCGAGCTGGTCGATCACCGCCGGCACGACGACCAGGTCGATCGCCACGAGGCCATCATCGGGAGCGACCGCATCACGCAGCGCCTCGACCTGCTGTCGCAGTCCGCCGCGTGGCGCGATGGCTGTCTCGAACGCTGCATCGGCGAGCTGGCCCTGCGGGTTCATGGCGATCGGGGCGTCGAGCTCGACCCACCATGCGAGGTCGATCGGATCGTCCGGGGTCCGCACGATGTGTATCAGTGGGGTGTCGATCCAGGCCACCGGTAGGCCGGCGACCCGCAGCTCGATGCGCGCGGGGTAGACCGACGAATCGATCTCGCTCACCTCGTCGATCTCGCTCAGGTCGACCGACACGCTGAGCTCTCGAACCGCGTCCGCTTCGATCGTGCCGGTCTGGGAGAACGTGTCGAGGAACACCAGCGTGGAGCCAGGACCCTCGATCAACGAAGACGTGTAGCCCACGCGGGATCTGATCGCGGGCCCGATGCTGAAACCGACCGAGAGATCGCCCAGAGATCCCTCGCCCAGGTTCTCCGCCAGGAACGTCACGGTCACCACGGACTCGTCCTTGGTCGTGAACGGCGTTTGGCCGCTAAGGGTCGTCCTTACGACCGTCTCCTGTCCGAGTGCGGCCGGCGCGACGAGCAGCGTGGTCGCCACGAGCACGGATGCAGACAGGGCGCCGAGCGCACGATAGAGCGTCCTCACGAGCCCATCGTAGTGTGGGCCGCTCAGCGCCCGAGCAGCGCGGCCGTCTCGGAAACGCCGTAGGCGATGGCGATGACGAACAGGAACGCGCCCACCGAGAGGCGCAGGGTCCGTTCCCGCGCACCTAGGGCGACGTGCGCGCCCAGGCGCGCCCCCGGCACGGAACCGATCGTGACGAGTGCGACCAGCATCCAGTCGATGTGGCCGAGCAACGCGTGGGTGATCGTTCCCGGGATCACGAGGGCCACGATCGCCAGCAGCGACGTGCCGAGCGCACGCTTCAGCGGCATGCCGAGCCACCCCGCGAGCATGGGCACCATCACGAGCCCGCCGCCGATGCCGAGCAGACCGCTCACGAAGCCCGCCACGAGCCCGATGGCGATGAACATCATGGCTGTGGGTCGAAACGACGGGCCCCGGCGGTCACGGGAGCCCCGCAGGATGCCCACCGCCTGGTAGGCGAGGAGCAGCGCCGTCACCACCAGAAGCAGATGAGGGTCGACGAACCTCGTGAGCAACGCGCCAAGCACCGAAGCGAGCACGCCGGACCCGGTCATCCAGGCAGCGGCGCGAAGGTCGAGCTCCCCGGCTCGGCGGTATGTGTGGGCGCCCGTCAACGCCGTGGGCAAGATCACCGGCAGCGGCGTCGCGAGCGCCACGATCGGCGGGGCCCCGAGCAGCACCTGCAGGCCGGGCGTCATCACGATGCCCCCGCCCACACCGAACAGGCCGGCGAGCACGCCCGACACGAGCCCGATGGTGATGCCCAGCACCGCCTCGAGCAGTGTCGGCACGTCACCGACCGCGATCATGCCGGCGATGAGGGCCGCGCCTGTGGGCGCGCTCACCGCAGCATCTCGGCCGCTCGCTCGAGCACTTCACGCTCACCTCGGTACGCGGCGCGCTTGAGCGCGCGTTCGAGCGGGAACCAGCGGATCTCTTCCATCTCGTCGTCCCGGGCATCGGGGTCCCCGCCCGTGCACCGCATCAGGAAGAAGTGCACCGTCTTGCTGATGCGCGTGTCCTCCCAGACGTAGAAGTAGCGGGTGTCTCCGAGCGAAGCTTCGATCTCGGCCGAGTAGCCGGTCTCCTCGAGCACCTCGCGCACCGCGGCATCTTCGAGCGACTCGTCCTGTTCGATGCCGCCCTTGGCGAGCCCCCACGCGATGTCGCCCCGACGGGTTCGTCTGGAGGCGAGCACGACCTCGATGTCGTCGCCCTGGCGCCGATAGACGACGCCTCCCGCCGAGACCTCACGCTGCACCGGTGGAAGCCGGCGTCGTCGAGCCCCGGCCTTCTTCGTGATTCCTTTCTTGGCTTCGCTCTTCGCGTGGGGCGCGCCCTTGGCTCCGGGGGTTTGCCGGCGCCGGCGTCGTCGTTTCCGGGGCCCCTGTCCGTCGGAGGTGGACTCGTCGGTCACGCCAGAATCCTAGCGGCAGCGCTCAGGTGGGCCGGGGTGCTGACCGATGGAACCACGTGGCCTGCGACCGCCGTGGGCAGAACGGGCAGAACGGAGAACGTCGCCGGCGATGGATGTCAACGCCCTGCTCCGATACACGGTCGAGCGTGGTGCGAGCGACCTGCACCTGAAGGTCGGCAACGTGCCCTTCATCCGCATCGATGGTGAGCTCCTGCCCGGCGAGTTCGATGTGCTCAGCGCGATCGACACCGAGAGCGCAGCGGCCTCGCTCATGTCGGATCACAAGAAGCAGGAGTTCGACGAGACGAGCGAGGCAGACCTCGGGTACACGCTGTCGGGGGTCGGGCGCTTCCGCGTGAACGTGTTCCGCCAGCGCGGCGTGGTGGGGCTCGCGATCAGGCGGGTGCGCAGCGACGTGCCGACCTTCGAGGAGCTCCGCATGCCCCGGATCATGGCGTCGCTGGCCGACGCGCCGCGAGGGCTCGTGCTCGTCACCGGACCGACCGGCACCGGCAAGACCACGACGATCGCGTCGATGATCGGGCACATCAACCGCACCAGGCGAGCGCACATCGTCACGATCGAGGACCCGATCGAGGTGATGCACGACGACATGCTCTCGATGGTGCAGCAACGTGAGATCGGCATCGACACCGATTCGTACGCGAACGCGCTGCGACACGTGATCCGCCAAGACCCCGACGTGATCTTCGTCGGCGAGATCCGCGACCCCGAGTCTGCGATGTCGGCGATCCAGGCGGCGGAGACCGGGCACCTCGTGATCTCGACCTTGCACACGATCGACTGCATGGAAACGATCAACCGCATCCTCGACCTCTTTCCACCGCAGAACCAGCGCGAGGTGCGCTCGTCGTTCGCGGGGTCGCTCCGCGGCATCGTGTCGCAGCGGTTGGTGGCCCGGGCCGACGGCAAGGGGCGTGTGCCTGCGGTCGAGGTGCTGATCAACACCGGACGCATCTTCGACCGCATCGTCGATCCGGCGACCACCGATCAGATCGTCGATGTGATCGCCGAGGGTGACTTCTACGGCATGCAGACGTTCGACCAATCGCTCGTGCAGCTCACCAGGGAAGGTCTCGTCTCCCAGGACGAGGCACGGCGGGCGGCCACGAACCCGCACGACTTCGACCTGCAGATGGGCGGTGCGCTCGACCGGCTGCCGGTCGGCAGTCCCGAGGGGCTTCCCTTCTAGACAGCCGGTTGCTCCTCACCTGCGGGACGCTTCGGGCGCGCTGGTGCGCGTTCCCCTGCTGCGACCTGCGCCCTGATCTCCATGGGGTGTCGTCGGTAGCCGAAGCCGATCGCGAGCC
>Ga0136635_10000592_pt1 | contig 10242 bp, 6 predicted proteins | sample AntDrymeUQ852106_2_FD_105495 | JGI IMG/M metagenome (GOLD analysis project Ga0136635, IMG submission 105495) | Polar desert sand microbial communities from Dry Valleys, Antarctica - metaG UQ85 (21.06) | ecosystem: Environmental > Terrestrial > Soil > Desert | place: Antarctica: Dry Valley... | reverse complement strand
CCATCTTCGACCAGACTGGTGCGCGTCATCGAAAAGTGAGGATTAGGCAAACGCCCCGCCTGCACCAGATTTGATTCGCTGATGCCGAGATCGAAATAAGAGGCCTGCAGGCCCTTGTTGTTCAGCAACGCGATCTGCACGGCGTCATCGACCGACAGCGGCTTGGCCGCCAGCTCGTTGACACGTTCCGCAACGGTCTGCTGCTCGGCCTCGTTCTTCGGCCAAACGATGTCCTTGCCAAGCCGATCGCGCGCGGTCTGCTCGACGCTCGCAAAACCGCCGTCCGATGAAAACGTCGCGCATCCGGCCAACGCCAAGACGGTCAGGCCCATTGCGGTGCGGCGAATCGACAACCAACCGGAGCTAGCGAGTTGCATGTCGAACACTCAATGTTTCTGGTGAGGAGTGCTGCCGGCAGCGGGCGGTGGCGCTGCGTTCGCCGGTGCTGCGTTCGCCGGTGCTGCGTTCGCCGGTGCCGGACTACTCGTGCGGGCGGCCGGTGCTGTACTCGCCGGCGTCGGCTGCTGAGCCTCGCGCGCATACACGCGCCATCCACCAATCGATCCGACCAGACCGTTTGCCTCGCGCCACGAGACGGGTTTGTCTTCGCTCGTCGCAACGTAGCCGTCGAACACCGAGCGGTAAGACGTCGTCCCGGCGGCCGGTTGCGAGTCGGCTGTCTTCGGCATCGCGCGCGTTGCAAGCGGCGGAGCCGAAGTCTGTGCTGCCACGCCAGCGGCAATTGAAGTTGAAAGCAACGTGATGATTACCCGGCCGTAACTGCCCACACGGACCTCCGATTTCAGATGTTTGATTGCAACTCCGTACGAGGCGAGCGCTCTCGTCCGACCGTGCAAATTAGCAACCCAGGCGTGTCGAACTTCTGACTTCTAGATTACTTAGCCGTAATCTTGCGGTCATACACTCCGCAAGCAGCCGCCCGTACCATTTCTCGACCGCAAAAGACCCACCGCATGAAACTATTACTTGCAGAAGACGAGAAGCAGGCGGGCGAGTACCTGGTCAAAGGTCTCGGAGAAAACGGCTGCGTCGTCGACTGGGTTCGTAATGGCGTCGACGCCGTGCACATGGCTGCGGACACGCAGTACGACGTGATCGTTCTCGACGTCGGCTTGCCGCAGCTCGACGGCTGGGAAACGATCAAGCGGATTCGACACCAAAGTCAAACGCCGGTTCTCTTTCTTACCGCGCGCGATCGAGTCGAGGACCGGGTGCGCGGCCTGGAACTCGGCGCCGATGACTATCTGGTGAAGCCGTTTGCGTTTTCGGAGTTGCTGGCGCGCGTGCGCGCGCTGCAGCGGCGCGGCAAACAGCAGGAGCCTGATGTCATCCGCGTGGCGGATCTTGAAGTGCAATTGTTGCGGCGAAGAGTCGAGCGGGCCGGGCAGCGCATCGATCTGACCGCGAAGGAATATGCGCTGCTGTTATTGCTGCTCAGGCGCATGGGTGAAGTGCTGTCTCGCACCGTCATCGCCGAGCAGGTGTGGGACATGAACTTCGACAGCGATACCAATATCGTTGAAGTTGCGGTGCGCCGCTTACGCGCCAAGATCGACGACCCTTATCCGCAGAAGTTGCTCCACACGGTGCGCGGCTTCGGCTATGTGCTGGAGGACCGCGGTGATGAGGTCACGCAGTAGAGTCAGCTTGTCTGCACTCGGCCGCCGCTATTTTCGCGCCTCGCTCGCAGGTCGTCTGGCGCTGCTGTTTGCCGCGGCTTCGTCGGCGCTGCTGCTGATACTCGGAGCCTCGCTCGCATGGATGCTTCGCATACAGCTCGAGGCGCGCGACCGCGAAGAAATCGACGGTAAAACGGAAGTCGTTTTGTATCTGCTGCGCGAACTGCACTCGCCCGATCAGATTGTCGCGAACGCGAGTCGATTTGCGGAAATCGGAATCGGTCATCCGCACCTTCAGATCGGACTGCGGCACGGCGCGCAGTGGCTCGTAGCACCGGCGCCGGAGTTGCAGGCTCTGATCGAGCGCAATATCGCGGACCCCATTTCGTCGACCCTGGCGGTAGAGCAAGCCCGTATCGCGGACGACATCTGGTGGTTACGCCGCCTGCGGCACGTCGTATCGCCGAACAACGAGTTCATGGCGTACGTCGCGGTCGACGTCAGTCCCGCACAACGATTGCTCGAGCGCTTCGTGGGCGTAATGCTGATCGCAGGCGCGCTCGGCATCCTTGCCAGCGCAGCTCTCGGTTGGGTGATCGCCCGCCGCGGCCTGGCGCCGATAGCGGTGATAGCACGCGAGGCCGAACGGGTCACCGCTCACCGGCTCGGACAGCCGCTTCGTTCCGAAGATGCGCCGGCCGAAATCCGCGGCCTGATCGATTCGATCAACCGTATGTTCGATCGGCTTCAGGCGTCCTTTCGTACGCTCGAAGAATTCTCGGCCGACATCGCGCACGAACTGCGCACACCGCTCAACAATCTTTTGCTGCAAACCCAGGTGACGCTCGGGCGCGAGCGGACTCGCGCCGAGTATGAAGACGCGCTGCATTCGAATCTCGCCGAGGTGGAGCGGCTGCAGCGAATGGTGTCGGACATGTTGTTTCTGGCCCGCGTCGACCGCGGCATGCTCAAGCTCAATCTTGAAGCGGTCGATCTGGCGGGTGAGGCACGCAATGTCGCCGACTTCTTCGAAGCAGCTGCAGTTGAGCAAGGAAAGAGGATAGAAGTCACTGGTAACGGCACCGCTGCCTGCGACCGATCGATGGCACGGCGGGCGATTACCAATCTGTTGTCAAACGCGGTGCGTTATTCGGAGGAAGGCGCAGCGATCAGCGTCAACGTAGCGCAGACAGCGCAGGAATTTGTCGCATTGCGGGTCGAAAACGACGCGCACTCATTGGGTACCGACGAATTGCAGCGTCTCTTTGGGCGCTTCACGCGCGGACCGAACGCACCTCAATCTAACGCTGAAGGAGCCGGCCTGGGGCTTTCGATCGTGGATTCGATCATGCGATTGCACGGCGGGCGCGTCGAAGCGGAAAGCGGGCCTCATGGCGTCCGCTTCCAGCTTCTGTTTCCGGCTTCTGCGCCGGCCGACCGATGAGACCTGTTGTCAGGCGCCGTGATAAATGTCGTTCGTAGCTTGCGCTCGCTGCATCATCTGCGGACGCGCCGCGGCGCGGGGGGCTAGTGCGTGATCGGTTCGGCCAGCGGGCTCCCGAGCCGAACGGTAACCCGGTCCCTCGTAGGTCCAGATCGCTTCGCCATCGACGAAGCGCCAACCGGAGTCCGCTGCCGGCCGCGCCATTGCAAACGAGTCACCGCGAGCCGTTTCGCTGCGCGTGTCGTGGAAAACGACACCGCGCTCGCCACCTACCTTGTGCGAAAACTCATTCGCCTTGGCGATCAAGGGCAACGCAAGCGCCCCCGTTGCTACCGCTACCAGAACCGCCAAACGTTTCGTCATATCAATCTCCCATCATGTTTCGCCGCTCACGTCGAGCGAACGAGTGCAATGTAAAGATCGATACCCCGCGTTATGCGGACGCCCCGATTACGAATACGCAATCAGACTTCGGCTTCTCAAACTCGCTTAACTGACGCGAGTTGCCGCGCGCGCAGCATCGAATAAACGACCACGATCCCTGCGCATGCCGCCAGATGCTTCAGCGTGTGTCCACTGATCAGCCCGCCGAGCAGCGCGTACAGCTGATGATCGAGCCCCTCGAAGATCATGGCGACTGCATACAAACCCGCGGCCGCGTAAATGCGGTTCGCGTGCGTGTAGCGAGATGGTATCCAGGCCGTCGCGATCAGCGCGGTGGTGATGAAGCCGGCCTGCATCACCAGGTAGGGAACAAGATTGCCTGAGGCATGCCAATAGAGCACGGTGCCGGCACCGACGGCTGCGAACGCGAACAGCCACTGCAAAATCCGCTGCGGAGCGCGATCCGTCAAGGTGCCGGCGACCAGTCCTGCAAAACCGAACGCCATCGGCAAACGATCCCACAGCAGGGTCGCATCGTTCGGTTGGGCGTGATACCAGACGGAGCCGAACGCCGTCAGCACAACACCGGCGAACAGCAGCGCATACGGCCATGCCGCGCGCTGATCCGAAAATGCGGCAGGGTTCTTTGTGCGCCAACCGTGCAACACAAAGTGCAGCCCTAGTGCACCGACCGCGAGGAAGGGCAGGTTCGACAGCACGTCGGCAGCATGCGGCAAGCCGAGCCAGAAGCGCTGGTCCGCGTAGTCGTGATACGACTGCGGCTGCGCGAACGGCGGCAGCAACCAGGCCGCGAACACGGTGCAAGCAAAGCAAAGAACGCAAGCAGGGTGACGCGCGGCGTCGACGATCGCCGGGCCTTTGGGCCGGCCGCGATGTTAGAGGTGTTCATGGATTTCCGGTGTGAGCGATGACCTGACGATACTTCGCCTCGTTGCAGAGTTTGCAACGCATGCCTAAAGTCTCGAATTGCGAGACCTGCAGTGCGCTTCCGCACGGTTCAAGCGGATGCGTGCATGTTAGAACCGCAGAGTGAATAAGACGGCGAAAAAATCGATCCAAGTGCTCGCGTCAGCGGCGGCGGGCCTGACATGGGCGGGCGTCTCGCTCGCTCAGACATGGAATCTAAACGCCAACGGCAACTGGGGCGTTGCTGCCAACTGGACACCCGCTTCGGTTCCGAACGGCGTCGGCGCGACCGCCTCGCTGCTCAATGTCATCACCGCGCCGCGCACGGTTTCACTCAACGTGCCGGTCACGCTTGGCAATCTGACGCTCGGCGGTAATTTCGCCTACACGATCGCCGGCACGAATACGCTGACGTTCGACGTTACCGCGGGTAGTGCCGCCCTCAATATCAGCGGCATTGCGGCGCATACGATCTCGCGCCCGATCGTGCTGACAGACACGCTGGCCATCGATCAAGGGTCGACCGGCACACTGACGCTCTCGGGTGCACGCTCCGGTACCGGTGGGCTGATCAAGAACGGCACCGGCAGCGTGACCTTGAGTGGAGCGAGCACTTCGAGCGGACCCACACAGGTCAATGCCGGCACGATTTTCTATAACGCCGGCGGCTCGATAGCGGCGGCTTCAGCGGTGACGGTGGGTGACGGCGCCGGTGCTGCCGGCAGTGCGGTACTCAACTTGAATGCCGCTATGAGCGCGGCGCAGGCGCTCAATGTGACGGTCGCCTCCGATGGTGTGGTCGTGCAGAACAACAACCGGCTGGTGCGTTTGAGCGCGGTTTCGGGTACGGGCGAGCTGCGGCTCAATGCCGTCACGGGCAATGCATTTGAAATCACCGGCACCGGCGGCAACACCACATTCGGCGGTTCGATAACCAGCGGTATCGCATTGAATTCCGCCAATCCGGCCACCGGCAGCCGTTTCACGAAAACCGGCGCTTCCACACTGACACTCGACGGCAACAACACCTACGTCTCACGCACCTTCATCAATGCCGGCGCTCTGCGCGCCGCGAGCAACACGGCGCTTGGAGCGGCTTCCGCCGGCTTTAACAACGCAACGTTCGTGTACGGCACCGGTGCGCTGCAGCTGTCGAACAACATCACACTGGCCGAGCGCATCTATCTGAACGCGACGGGCGGCGGCAACGGCGCGTTACGAAATTTCTCCGGCAACAACACGATTACCGGCAACGTCACGCTCGGCTGGACTGCGCCGGGCGTAGCGGCTTCTGCGGTCTCAATCGGAGCCGAGGCCGGAAGCACGCTGACGATTAGCGGCAACATCGATGGTGCACAGTCGCTGACGAAGGTCGGCGCCGGCCTGCTCGTGCTCAGCGGCACCAACACGTGGACCGGTGCAACGATCGTCAGCGCGGGCACGTTGCGGCTGGGCGCGGCGACTGGAGCTCCCGTCACCGTGCTGACAGTCAACGGCGGAACGTTCGATCTGAACGGATTCAGCAAGACAATGAACACGCTGTCCGGCGCCGGCGGCGCAATTACGCTCGGCACCGGCGCTTTGACGGTCAATCAATTGGCCGCCGGTACGTTTGCGGGTGTGATCTCGGGGACGGGTTCGCTGACGAAGAGCGGCGCCGGCACATTGACGCTCACCGGCGCCAACACGTACAGCGGCGGCACCACCGTAAGCGCGGGCACGCTCGCAGGGAACGCGACGAGCTTGCAGGGCAACATTGTCAACAACGCGATCGTCTCGTTCAATCAGGCAGCGGCCGGAACCTATGCAGGCTCGATGTCGGGCACGGGCTCGCTCGCCAAGAGCGGCGCCGGCACGTTGATTCTGAGTGGCGTCAATACTTACATTGGCGGTACCAGCTTGACCGCCGGCACGCTGCAGGGAAATTCGGCAAGCCTGCAAGGCAACATCGCCGCCAGCAATACGACCGTCGTCGTCTTCGATCAAGCGGCGGCGGGCACGTATTCGGGCGTGCTCTCAGGTGCGGGCTCGCTGACAAAGACGGGCGCCGGCACCCTCACGCTGGCCGGCGTCAATACCTACACCGGCGGAACTCAATTCAACGGCGGCACGATTGCGGCCGCGAGCGACGCGCAGCTCGGCACCGGTGCGCTGACGTTCAACGGCGGCGGCTTGCGGACACTGGCAGCGTTCAACTCCGCCAAGGCGGTCAGCCTGTTAGGTGCGGGCACGATCGACACCAACGGCTTCGCAGCTAATCTGACGGGCGCCATCACCGGCGTCGGCTCGCTCGTCAAAAATGGCGCTGGCACCTTGACGGTCACCGGCAACAATACGTTCAGCGGCGGCACCACCGTGAATGCCGGCACGCTGCAGGGGAACACGACGAGCCTGCGAAACGCGATCGTTAACAACTCCGCGGTGATCTTCGATCAGACGGCGACCGGCACGTATGCGGGTGCGATGTCGGGAACGGGCTCGCTGACGAAGATCGGCACCGGCAATCTGACGTTGAGCGGCGCCAACACCTACAGCGGCGGCACGACCGTCACCGCGGGCACCTTGACGGGAAGTTCGACGAGCCTGCAAGGCAGCATCGTTAACAACGCATCGGTCGTCTTCAACCAGGCGGCCGCTGGCACCTATGCGGGAACGATGTCCGGCACCGGGCTGCTGGCGAAAACCGGCGCCGGGACGCTGACATTGACCGGCGCCAATACCTACACGGGCGGCACGACCGTCAGCGCGGGCACGCTGCAGGGAAATACGACGAGTCTGCAAGGCAACATTGCCAACAACGCAGCCGTTGTCTTCTATCAAGCAGCGGCCGGCACCTATGCAAGCGTGCTGTCCGGGACCGGCTCGCTGACGAAGACCGGCACCGGCACGCTGACGCTGACAGGCATCAACAGCTATGCCGGAGGGTCAAATTTCAACGGCGGCACGATCGCTGTCGCCAGCGATGCGCAGCTCGGCACCGGCAATTTGACGTTCAATGGCGGCGCGTTGCAAACCACTGCAGCGTTCAACTCGGCCGAGACGGTGAGCCTGCTCGGCGTCGGCACAATCGATACCAACAGCTTTGTCGCCAACCTCACCGGTGTGATCAGCGGCGCCGGTTCACTGGTGAAAAACGGCGCTGGCGTCTTGACTTTGACCGGCGTGAATACGTACACCGGTGGCACTGCCGTCAACGCCGGCACGCTGCAAGGCGACTCGACGAGTCTGCAGGGCAACATCGCCAACAACGCAGCGGTCGTCTTTGATCAAGCGAGTACCGGCACGTATGCAGCCGCGATGTCAGGCACCGGTTTGCTGATCAAGAGCAATAGCGGCACGCTGATCCTGACGGGCTCGAACACTTATTCCGGCGGCACGATAATCAACGGCGGCGCGTTGCAAGGGGATTCGACCAGCCTGCAGGGAGACATCGCCAACAACGCCGCCGTCATCTTCGATCAATCAGGTGCCGGCACGTTTGGCGGCATGATCTCCGGCATTGGCTCGCTGACAAAAAACAATGCCGGCACGCTAATCCTGACCGGCGCCAACACCTACAGCGGCAGCACCATCGTGAACGGCGGCACGCTGCAGGGCACGACCATCAGCCTGCAGGGCGATATCGCCAACAACGCATCGGTCGTTTTCGATCAAACCACTGCCGGCACCTATGCGGGTGCCATGTCGGGCAGCGGCACGCTGACCAAGCTCGGCACTGGAAATTTGACGATCGGTGGCGTGAATACCTTTTCGGGCCCGACCTCGGTCAATGCAGGCACGCTGACCGTACTCGGATCGATGACATCGGAGATCGCACTGGCATCGGGAGCAACGCTGACAGGCACCGGAATCGTCGGAGGCATCAGCGCAGCCGCCGGCTCGATCGTCGCACCGGGCAGCACGCAGAGCACACTGACCGCGAACGGCTCGTATACGCATAGCGACGGCGCAATCTTTCGCGTACATGCCGACGCCACCGGCGCCTCTAGCCGGCTGAACGTCAACGGCGCAGCTACGCTCGCTGGCGGAACCGTCGATGTGCAGGCGGAGGATGGCAACTACGCGCCCGCCACCCGCTACACGATTCTCAACGCGAGCGCCGGCGTGGGCGGCATGTTCGGCAGCGTTACTTCGAACCTCGCGTTTCTGACGCCGACGCTGGCGTATGACCCGACCAACGTTTTCCTGACACTTGCGCGTAACGATATCGACTTCGCAGCCGTAGCGTTGACGCCGAATCAACGCCAGGTTTCGAATGCGCTCGACCAGGCGACAGCAGCCAACGCGGCCGGTGACATCGCCGTCGTGATCGACGCCGTCAGCGCGCTGTCCGCGCCGCAAGCCCGCTCGGCTTATGAATCGATGGGTGGGCTGCTGCACACGCTGCTGCCGACGATCGGCATTTCAGATGTGAACCAATTCAACCGCGCCACCGTGTCGCGCCTGCGTGCACGCACCGACGGCACGACAGGAACCGGGCTGGCGTGGAGTGGCATCAAGCTCGCGTCGGCGCCTGCACCGCACAGCGATGCCTCTGCGCTGTTTGCATCGAGCAGCGGCATGCGCGGCACGTCGGACACCGCTTCACGCAACGTGTGGCTCAGCGGTTACGGGCTCGACGGCGATCTTGACGGCGACGCCAGCTCGGGCAAATACGATTATCGAATCAGCGGGTTCATCGTCGGTATCGATACCGAGATCGACCGGCACTGGACAGCGGGGCTAAGCGCCGCCTACAGCGACTGGCGCTTGCGCAACGACGGACGCGGCGATCGCAGCGACGCCAAGGCGTATCGAATCGGAGCTTATGGGCGCTTTAGCGACGGGCCAATCGGCTTCGATGGCGTCGTCGGCTACGGCAAGGTCGATTACGAGACCGATCGCCGCATCGTGTTCGGCACGATCAACCGCACAGCACACGCGGACTACGACGGTGACCAGCTGACTGCCAGTCTGGTCGGCCGCTACCGCATCGAGTACGGGCATTACGGCGTAGAGCCGTTCGCAGCGCTTCAATACGTACGCGAATCGCAGGACGACTTCGTCGAAGCTGGCGCCGATTCAATCAATCTGGCCGTCGCGGGCCGGACGCTCAAATCGACGCGCGGCACGCTGGGTGCGCGCGTCGAACGGAGTTTCGATGCAGCTGGCGGCAAAAGCCTGGTGGAGATTCGAGCTGGGTACAGCCGCGAGTTTTCGGGTGTCCCCAGTATTAACACCAGCTTCGTAGGCGATCCAACGCGAACCGGCGTCAGCATCATCGCCGAAAACTTCGATCGTGACAGCTGGCTGGCCGGCGCCGGCGTGTCGTTCGCGCCGAAGAAAAATCTGACGCTGTACCTCGACGTCAACGGCGATTTTCAGAGTCAGGGAACACTGTTGTCGGTGATGGGCGGGTTGCGTCTCGCTTGGTGATTTGTCCTAGTGGTTTTAAGCCAGATGACGCAGTTCTCTCAGCGCCACCGACAGCATCGCCAGGTCGGCTGCTTTGGTATCCGCGAGCTCGCCCAACATGCGTTGCGCGCGATCAATCGCCGGCCGCTGCGCGGTTTCCCAGGCGGCGTGTCCACCGGCCTTCACCGCATCGGCGGTAAGTTCGCGCTGCAGCGCCGCCAAGTCGTCCGCCAACGAATTCTTGGCCATCCCTTGCCAGTACCCCTCGGATAAAAGACCTGAAATCTGCACGCGCAGCCGCGCCAGCCCCAGTAGCGCAGAAATTGCGAAATACGACTCGGCCACAGCAGCCAGAGGTTGACCGGATGAGTCTGCGACCTCTGCGATATCGAGTGCAGCAAATGAAACATCTGAAGCCGCTACAGAAAACGCCAAAGCCGGGGGAACGCCCTG
>Ga0136635_10000591_pt1 | contig 10244 bp, 13 predicted proteins | sample AntDrymeUQ852106_2_FD_105495 | JGI IMG/M metagenome (GOLD analysis project Ga0136635, IMG submission 105495) | Polar desert sand microbial communities from Dry Valleys, Antarctica - metaG UQ85 (21.06) | ecosystem: Environmental > Terrestrial > Soil > Desert | place: Antarctica: Dry Valley... | reverse complement strand
TCTACTTGCACAGAAGCAGCGCTTTGGTTTTCTTGTGTGGTTTGCCGCTTCAAGACTTGGTTTTCTCGCACAGTTGCATCTATACCAGAGGCGATCGCTTCTCGCAGTCGATCCAATGTCTCATCCCAGTTTTTCAATGCGCTGGTAGAGAGACGATCTGCCTGAATCTGGACACTTGTTGATAAATCTTCTGCCAATTCTGGCAAAGCATCGGCAGATTTCTTCAATATTTTCCGCGTTTCGCGCCCAGTGCGTGGAGCTGCCAGTAAACCGGTCAAAGCACCGATGGTAGCTCCCAGCATCAAACCGCCAATAAATACTCCAGAACGGTTGTTAGACATCTTCTTATTTTTCTCCTTACACCCATTTTAGGTGGGTTTTCACGCATTGCAAGTCAAAATAATTTTACTTATCTTTCTTTAAGTGACAATATATCAGCTTTAATTGTTGCCTTTATTTCTCAGTTGATTTTACTACTATCTTTTTCTTATATTTTGTTTTTAACCCAAGTTTGGAAAAATAGCGCTGTTGGATTTGCTGTCCCACAAGCAGCAGGCTGAAGATTTGCTGCACTTGTTCAATTTGTATTTGTATCGACTGGTTTCGCTGCCGCAATAGGTGAATATTCTGCTGCCGTCTAGAAATATTTTCGGGTGCTTTCTCAAGTATCGCATGGGTGCGACGTTCAGCAGCAGTCAATCGATTGGCTATATTCGCCAGCCGTTGTTTAAATTGCCACACTCGCCGAGCAATATAAAGTAATATTAAGGAAATGAGAATATTAATAATAACAACTACTGTTACCATTTTTTACCTGGGGTAGATCCTTTCAGGGAGCTTGTGCGTGAACAAGCTTGACTTGGCTGTTCTTATTAATCATAGCGACAGCAAGAGAAATGGAATAGAAGCTATCTTCAGTTTCCAGTCGAAGTAAAAAGAAGTCAAAACAAAGCTGCTTGAGTGCGCGAAGCGTAAATTTAACTATTCTCTATGTTATATATATTTTGGCAATTTCGCGCTATATCCAGAAGCGATTGTTAAGCAGGATAAATTACGCCCAAATAAAAAAAGCCGATTTTATTTGTACTTAGTATTTAGGAATTTGTAGTCAGCACTTCGGGGCTTAAAATAGGCGTAAAAACGCCTACTAAAAATATCAATTTGTTCTTGCCCAGCGGGTTCCTTTCCAAATACTAATAAACAAACTACCAGCAACTAAAGCTCCCAAATTCCATTTTACAGAAGACTTGATTAAAGTTAAACCTCGCAAAGACTGAGTTGCTTCAGCTTGAGTTTTAATTTGTTTTTTAGCTTGAGAAACTTGTGACAAAACTTGAGTTTTTAGTTCTTCAGGATTTTTCCCGGCTAATGAGCGACCTTGGCTTTTAAGAAAGTTATCAATTTGTTGTGGTGTAGCTTGGTTTAGTTGCTTTTCAACCTGTTCGGCTTGAGATATTTGTTGCTTAGATAGAGTACTAATTTGAGCCGCACTTTGATTATTGAGCCGGAGAGTGTTACCAACTCCTAAAGGAATTAGTAAGAAAAACAATAATGCAAATAACAAAGTTAACCAAGATAATAACTTTAATATAGGGAATTCCCATTTGGAACGTGAATTCATTTCTCCAAAAAATACCAACACCAAACCGATTAACGGCACCGGCACTCGTTCAACCAGCGCTCCAAAAGTTTGAAATTCCCAAGCGGGGTTCATAAAGTTGGGTGGGACAAACATCTCAACGATGTCAAAAAGCGCTAATAATAGTAGACCATAGCCAAGCGATCGCAAAATAGTCATCGAGCCTTGCTGACTAAAAGCAAACGCTTGTAACTCTTGCATTAAGGGAACGAATTTCTCATTACTTGATTTAGTCATTTTCTTAGTTGTTAATTGTTGGTTGTTAGTTGTTAGTTGTTAGTTGTTAATTGTTAGTTGTTAGTTGTTAGTTGATGTTATTTGACCAGTATCCGCTAACAACTATCGACTAATACCAATTTTATTTAAAGATGTATATTATTAGCCTGTGAAGACAGGCTTTGTTTGTGTAGCCCCAGGCTTCCAGCCTGAGGGCATTATGTGCAACTTCACATAGAATTGGTATAACCACTATCAACTAACGACTTTAAAGTTTTGGAAAGTTAGGTTGCCACCATTGATGCCAAGAAAACCAGGCATTTTCCAGTTTTTTGTAGGCAGCATCTGGGGAAGAACTTTGTACAGGAATAGACAAATGCGCCCATAAACAGCGTTTATCTTCGATTGGCTTTTTGCCCATTAGCCAAGGTAATAGACGCTCCCAAGGGCGATCGTATAAAGAGCGATTTTGGCTAAATTGTTGATAGGTGAAGGTACTACTTCCCTGTGGGTTAATACAGGCACTCAGGTAAGCTCGTCCTTTGTCAACCCCAAGCCCGTAGTAACCTACTTTATCTTGCTGACGCACCTCAGGAGAAGATGAAATAGAAGTGTATTCCCTGATGAGTTGCTTAACATCAAAAATTGTTACATATCGCATTTCGATATCTAGAGGCACATCTTTTTGAATATATTGATAATGCTTTTGGGCAATGAGATTAGAATCCTCTTTGGTTAATGTTGGCTGGGAATATTTTGTATTTAACTGCCATTCGGATAATGGTACTGTTTCTGGGAAAATTAAGGGTGTAAGTGTGAATTTTTCGGCGTTGGGATGTATTATGACTTTACCCAAAACTAAAAAGACACTACTAAAGGTGAGAGCCAAAAGTGGAAGGCGAAATTGTTTCCAAATAATCATCACCTTATTGAAGACTTAAGCTTTTTGTTTTTTGTTTCATTGATATTTAGTAAAAACCAGCAAAATAAACCAAATAGTATGACGGCAATCATGGAAAAAATTAAAGAACCATCTCCATGATGCCAATATTCAAATGCTTTCTGATTGCCTTTGGCGACTATGACACCCATGAGAGCAACTCGTACCCCATTGACGAAAAATCCCAAAATTGCCGCTACTATTGGTGCAAGTATTTTATGCTGCTTATTTAGAGGAAACATTAAAATAAAAATTAGCGCTAAACCCAATTGTTGGAATATTATTTCTATCCCAGAACAGCCACTAGCTACTTCTATACTTCCTGTTGGCAGATAAATGTTCATTCCAGAGCGAGTAACTTCAAAACCTGTGTACCAAAGAATAAAAGCGGCAAGTTTTGCCGTGAGTAAAGTGACTTGACTAATTAGCAATGATGGTACTAGTTTGGGGGCGCCGAGAAAAAACAGTACTAGCAATTCTCCTCTATATTGTTTTAATCCCCGAAAACCAGAAGCTCATAAGGCAAGACCAAGAGCCACAATCAACGGTGAGAGGAATAGAAAGCCACCAAAACTTGTTAAAGATGCACTTTTTAAAAGCAAAATTGCAATGATTGATAGACCCAAAAAGCTAGATAATATTCCGCTTTCTAGATTTAAGTTGTGGCGTTTGTCCCAAATGAGAGAAGAGACAGCAATCCAAAATAAAAGACTGCTTCCTAAAAGGCTAGGATTCTCTGATTTCCAAGTTAGGGTTATGTGAATTGCAATTAAGCCGGCTCCGATTGCTAAGAGCCAGAATTGGGCATTTTTTAAATTACTGACTGGGGTCAGGTGGATTGATTTCATTTTAATGTGGCGGCAGTATCAGCAAATATTTAATAGGTAATGGGTAATGGGTAATGGGTAATAGGTAATGGGGATTTTCAGAGGGGAAAAGGGGAAAGGGGAAAAGAACAATTCCCAATTCCCAATTCGCTATTACCAATTACCGATTTGCTTGTTAAACCTACTTAGATTAGACTTTGGCGGTTTCTTTTTCTTGCTGCTGACGCTTGCGGCGTAAAGCTACACCAATACCACCGGCAGTTAATGAACCTAAGATTGTAAAAGGTTCGGGAACGGGCTGAGTGCTAATGCGGATTGACTCTGCGTTTCTGATGACTGGTGAATTGAAAGACCACTGTAGATTTCGACCATTCGACTGACCGTTAACATCACGAATACCCACCGTTGAATCGCCACCCAAGGATCTGAAATCTCCAGAGTCAACATCTTGGTAAGATAACAGAATATCGTTGCTACCCTCAAATAGAACCGACTGGAAAGTTACGGTGCTTGGTGAACTGGAGAACCCGTTTGCCAGGTTCCATTGTGTGATAAATTGGCGGTTGCCAGCTGTGCCTGTTGTTTGGTAGTATACCGCGTCCGCGCCTGGTTGGAAAAACTGCCAGTCGTCCCACAGAACAGCGATACTTGGAAGATTGACTGACGGAGAAGTTGTGGTCAAGTTAGCGTTAACGAAATTAGAATTGCTACCTCCGAACGATATTAGTCCGTTTGAACTGAAGGACACGTTATTGTAGTTTGTACCGTAGAAGTTGAAATTAAAGCCTACGTTAGCTGATGTTGAAGAATCATCAACACCGTTTAAGACTCGCGTACCCGTTCCAGATATATCTTGGAATGTATATGGGATCTCATCTGTTGCTGTGTAGCCATAAGCATCCGCTCCGATGGTTGCTGCCTGCGCTTGTCCTGTAGTTAATGTTGCTGCTCCCACAACAGTAAATGTTGCTACGAAACCAGCCTTCAGCAACTTCTTTCTGAGGGAAAACCCAGTTAATGTTTTGCCAGTAGAAGCTTTGCGTAATTTCTTTCTAACTTGAAATCTTGTCATTGAGCTCACTTCCGTAATTAGGTAAAGGTTGATGGTAGATTTACCCTGGAGTGAGATTCGCTCTTCATCTCAAAGTTGCACAAACTCCCGCAACACGCATTTACGCGGCGATAGGTGAGTGTTGCTTGTCACAAGAAAGCGCAGATATGACTTAAGTCTTTAATCTGGCTTGTACTTCGAGTTGGTAGCGATGTCTTCAGTATTTCTTCTGAAACTGCACAGTAATCAGTGTTGCTGGTTAGGTAGAATAAATCAACTAGTAAAAGCTTGTCTTGATGAAATCTTTAAAGTAGTGAAGGTTACTTCTAGATATTTTCACCTACCAAAAGTTAGATTTTATAAGGCTTGTAGGCTAAACTTAGTTGTTGTTTGTATAAAATTTATGTGAATACTCTTTAAATTGTAGGAAATTACTTACTAAAGGACTTCCAAAAAATAAAATTACAACTAAAAGAATATCTCCCTATGAAATCGGTATTACGCACTCGTTATGAAAAATAAGGCTTTACGATTGCTGAGTCCCAAGGGGATACGCTGCGCGATCGCACAGCGAACAATGACAAAATTTCCTTATTATTGCGTAAGTCCTGATGAAAATTCCCCCTGATGCGATTATTGCCGACGAAAAAATCACACGCTACTTATTAGTACCAAGAGAACAAGATGATAAATCAAAGTTTCTCTTTAAAGCTGGATTTACACAAGAAAACCCAGAACTCCTAAAAGCAGCAATTCGTCAACTTGCAGATTCAACACCAGCAATACAAGATAGAGATAATGAATATGGGGTGTTCTATCGTGTCACTGGTGAATTAATTAGCTTAAACCAGCGTAACCTAGCAGTGATCGCAGTTTGGTTGCAAAGGGCTGTTGACGGCAAGTTTCAGTTTATCACCCTCAAACCTAACAAGGAGTCTGCAAATGAACTTTGAACTATACCAGCGTGTCGCTTTAAATCGTGACTTAAACGAATATCAATTAAAAAAAGGTGATGTGGCAACTTTAATTGATTTTGTCCCTAATCCTAGCAATGGCGAACAAGGATGTGTTCTAGAAGTATTCAATGCAACTGGTGAATCAATAGCTGTTGTCATCGTTCCCATATCTGATATTAAACCACTGAGAAATAATGAAATTTTAAACGTTCGCTCTTTGGTAGAAATTTAGTAAATTTATGTTTTAGGCACTCTCTGTGCTTATACCGATTCAAAAAATGGTTGCGACAGACGCCCTATCGGACACCCTAAGCGCTTGCGCTTAGGGTTGGGGAGGGGTTTTATCCGTGTGTCGCATTCTTTTTTCGCTCTTGGTATTACTACGAAAAAATATGTGAAAAAATAAAGGTGGGTATTATATCCCACCTTTATTAATAATCAGAACCTACACACAACTCAAAACTCAATACTTACTTATGATGACCACCCAACCATTTTGCGGCTGCGATTCCCAAAACAGCTGCGACAACGGGGTTGCTGACGAACTTGAGAATAGCGGGTTGCTCGGCTAGTACTTCTTTGAAGATGTCGGGATGGTTGTGATATGCGAAGGATGCGAGTTTGCTGACATCATCAGCGCTCATGTGGTTGGCATGATGAGTGGAAAGTCCAATCTGTTGCTCTAGGTGACGCTCGTCCAATCCTCTTTGTTTGAAGTGTTTGAAAAACGATCGCGCGACATCATCGCGTTCGTTGGGTTTGATTTGAGCGATCGCTTTCTGCAATTCTGGCTCCATTTGGCTGGTAGGAATGCGATCGGGATGCAAAGACTTACCAAACATTTGACGACGTTCGTCTGTAGTTGTCCGTTGAGCAAAATCGTCGAAGCTTTGATATTGCTTTGATGGATCTACTGGCGCATCATCCAATGATTCTACATTCCCCTGAGCCAAGTCGTTCATTATTTGACGCTTGTACTGGTCGCTACTTGACACTTTATTTTCCTCCGTTAACTAAAAGCTCATGGCTTTGTTCGTCAAATTTTCATTCAGCAACTAATTAACACGCATTTATGTTGCTTACTTTCACTTTTTGTTGATAATTGGTAATTGTAAATTGAGAAAAACCCATTACCAATTACCTATTACCCCAGACCAATATTGAGTAATTACGCGTTGTACTCAATCTTATTAGTCTGAACATCATACTTAGTCGTCAAAATCAATTGCTTATCAGGCGCATATATCAAAACTGTTAAGTCTTGATTCGGGAAGTTCTTGCGGAAACCTTGCGCTAAGGATTTTGCCAAGTCTCGCACTTCGTTAGGACGAACTTGAGGGGAAATCACAACGCCTAGTTTGTTATTGTCACGCACGAAAGCATCACGTATTAATCCCTTAGATGATTGCACAACCCAGTCACCAAAGGTTTGTCCTGTAGGGGTATTTCCCCGCTCTAATTCTGCGTAAGCTGTACTTGTACCAATTGCTGGTGGATTGGTTGTGCGGTCTAATTGTGCTACATTACCGCTACTGCAAGCAGTACTTATTGTCAGAACTAAAATCAAGACGAAAGCAGTCAGGATTCTGCGACTTTGCTGAAGCAAAACCATTTTTATATCCTCCCAAAAATTACATTTCCAATTAGACAAAATATAGTAATCCTATCTCAGGTTTTTTAAACCCTTTTTCCTATATATAGCAACTAGACTATATTTACGATTCGTTTAGGATTGCTATACTTGTTATTCTTTAACTGATCGAATTTCTTATTTTGCAGGTCTATTAATTACAACAATTTTCACATTAATAAATTGCATTACTGCCGCAGAGACGTTTCGCCGAAATGTCTCTGGTATATATCTGAAAATCGCTCTTGGTAGTAAGCATCCCTTAATGAGTGGAATTTAGCCTGCACATCTATCCATTGCACCTTTATCCCCCATTCAAGGGGGATAAAAGGAATGTGGGGATTTACGTTTGTCAGGCATCCAGTCAGGGAATGCATCCCAATTATCCTACAGACATAAAGCAAAAAGCATTCTACTTAGTCAATTGCTTTTTTGACGTTATCTTTTACGTCTTCGACACCGTGACGTACTTCGCTTTCGGCTTGCTTTGCTTTGCCTTCTGCTTTATCTTCTGGATCTCCGGTAACATTTCCCAGTGCTTCTTGAGCCTTACCTTCGATGTTTTTAGCGGTTGCTTTAGCGCGATCTTCTATGCTCATTTTAGTTCTCCTTATGAAGAATAGTTTTTATTTCAAAGCTTTTTTCCAACTTTGAAATTGTTTTTTATTACCTTTACAACGTAACTTAATGTTGTTACTGTAGCCTTCCGCCACAAGATATATTAGTTGTCTATGCTTAAAGAGGGAGATAAAAGAATTAACAAGAACTAAAGTACTAATAACGGAAATGGCTATAGCAATCTGTTTAAACAAGATCCAAGGGCAACTCTTACGAAGTCGGGAATCTGAATAGCAGTCAATTTTCACGCTTTTATTTAGGACTGCATGATAGTTCATAATTGTTAACTACTTAGTTATTTAATAAAAAACCCGGTTATATATAGCAACCGGGTTGATAAAATTCTAAGTAATATGATTGTTTAATCCAGAAAACCCATCATAGTATCTGCATCGTCAATCATATTTGATGCTACTGGACGATTGCCCATTGCGGAGTAAGTTTGCGAAATTACTAGTCCACTTGAAGCGATTGGACGAATCCCAGACTGGTGAATATTATCAACGACGTGCATTGTATTGACACCAATTGGACGAATTCCGTAAGCGTTTACTGTGTGGTCAACTTGCAAATCACTGGGGCTAATCGGACGATCTCCGGAGATAGCGAGTGTATCATGAACTTCCGCTTGCGAGGGTGATTCTAGCTTCACTAGCTTATTAATATCTTGCCCTTGTGCATCTGTATTCAAGCTATTACCCTGATTATTTTCAACTTCCACTGTGGTGTCTCCCTTTAGCTTTCCAAGCTTTTGCCCTTGACTGATTGCTCTACCACTACTACTAACACTCATGATCTAATCCCCTTGATTGTTAAGTAAATTTTACAATACTTATTGAAAAAATGAATTTTTCCTTAATATTTAGAGTGTAACCTTAAATAAGCTGCTAGGGATATATATTTATTTAAAAGGTACATATAAATAAATTGAAATAGTAAACTTTTGTAATAAAAAGTGACGCTTTCTTAAGTTTATGACTCAGGTGTGCAATGACGTTCGGTTAATACTCAACGTAAAACACAGCGCATTCGCTACCATGAGATAGGGTATTTATAGTACATTTGTATGACAGAATTTTGTCTTCAAGCGCCGTTTGTGCCGACAGGAGATCAACCACAAGCGATCGCCCAACTTACCACCAGTATCGAAGCCAACAACCATTATCAAACTTTACTGGGAGCCACGGGAACAGGCAAGACATTTACAGTCGCATCAGTAATTGAGAAGGTGGGTAGACCCACACTTGTATTAGCGCATAATAAAACCCTTGCCGCACAACTTTGTAACGAGTTGCGGGAATTCTTTCCCCATAACGCAGTCGAGTACTTCGTCAGCTACTACGACTACTATCAGCCAGAAGCTTATATTCCCGTCAGCGACACGTATATAGAAAAGACAGCTTCGATCAACGATGAAATTGACATGTTGCGTCACTCAGCCACGCGATCGCTTTTTGAACGTCGCGATGTCATCGTTGTTGCTTCCATCAGTTGCATCTACGGTTTAGGAATGCCTTCAGAATACCTAAAAGCTGCCATTCGCTTTCAAGTGGGTATGGAAGTTAATCAACGCCAAATTTTGCGAGATTTGGGATCAATTCAATATAGCCGCAACGATATAGAAATGGGTCGCGGTAAATTTCGTGTTCGAGGTGATGTTTTAGAAATTGGTCCCGCTTACGAAGATAGAATTATTCGCGTTGAATTCTTTGGTGATGAAATTGACGCAATTCGTTATGTAGATCCGGTGACAGGTGAAATCATTAAAAGTATTGAAGCAGTAAATATCTATCCAGCGCGTCACTTTGTCACCCCAGAAGAAAGATTAGAAATAGCTTGTGATGACATTCAAGCAGAATTAAAAGAACGCAAAGCCGAATTAGAAGAAGCGGGGAAATTATTAGAAGCGCAACGGATAGATCAACGGACGCGCTATGATTTGGAAATGTTGCGCGAAGTTGGTTATTGTAACGGTGTAGAAAATTATTCTCGCCATTTAGCTGGCAGACAAGCCGGAGAACCTCCAGAATCTTTAATTGATTATTTTCCTAAAGATTGGCTGTTAGTAATCGATGAATCTCACGTTACTGTGCCACAAATTCGCGGCATGTACAACGGCGATCAGGCAAGAAAAAAAGTCTTAATTGAGCATGGATTTCGTTTACCCAGTGCTGCTGATAACCGTCCTTTGAAAGCAGAAGAATTTTGGAAAAAGGTGAATCAATGTATTTTTGTTTCTGCTACACCGGGAAATTGGGAATTAGAAATTTCGGAAAATAATATAGCACAACAAATAATTCGACCAACGGGAGTGATTGATCCAGAAATTAATGTGCGTCCGACAGAAGGACAAATTGATGATTTGTT
>Ga0136635_10000590_pt1 | contig 10253 bp, 6 predicted proteins | sample AntDrymeUQ852106_2_FD_105495 | JGI IMG/M metagenome (GOLD analysis project Ga0136635, IMG submission 105495) | Polar desert sand microbial communities from Dry Valleys, Antarctica - metaG UQ85 (21.06) | ecosystem: Environmental > Terrestrial > Soil > Desert | place: Antarctica: Dry Valley... | reverse complement strand
CGAGACGGGCATATTCATTGTGTCCCCAGGCAAAGCGCAATGCTCCTTCTGCCTCTTCCAGATGATCCAATACATCCTCAACGACCTGATCTACTTCGCGGCCCTCCAGCAATTGCGAAATAAGGAAGGCATAACTAAAGCGGCTGAAAACCTGTTTTACCTGGCGGTGAGTCTTCTGATCAAAGACTGTGTGCGCGCCTTGGGAGAGTGAGAGCAGCAAATTCAGTTTGGTTGTGTCATTCAATTCACGAGGCATAAGGTGCTCAATGTCCCGCGCAATCTGGCCATTCTCTCCAGCTAACCTTTCGCGGCGGCGTTGCAACGCGCTCTGTGTAGCTTCGAGAATTTTATCTGCGGCATCATCCCAGCTTGAGATTTCGAACTTTTCGCCGAGTGATTCGCCAATGCGATTCTGGACAGCGGCGACCATGCGTGATGCATACAATGCGGTCAAATTTGCGGATATAAGAGACCTAATATCGTCCTTCATATCCTCCGGGTCTTCTCCCAATGTGCGTAATTGTTCGTTATTGAGTCTTAACTGTAATCCAATAAGACTGTTGATTTCCTCCAACATTTTTTGCGGACGCGGCCGCTCTGCGTCTTCCATCTCGCGCAAGCCATCAAAGAAAGCATCGAGTGTATCCTGGCGCCCTGCGATTTGGGCTTCAAGTCCCTCTTCGGTCTTATCGATCAAGCCTTCAATTGCGCGCAGGTGATGTGTGTGTTCCGCTTCGATAGCGCGGGAGACCAGGTCTAAGGCTGAACGCTGCAGAGCCTCCCCTGAGCCTGCCGAAGGGTCATCAGATTGGTTTAATTCCTTTAGAAGCAGAGACAGGCCAAAGCTGGGGAAGAGGCGCTCGCCGGCCATAAATGGCGGCTGCACCTGGTCAAGCCAGGCGATTAATTTCCATGGCCCTTCCGGGTCGGTAAGCCCCGCGCTTACGCGTTGCCTGATTTCCAGATCCAGCATTTCTGAGATATCGTCGCTTAGATCTTCCTTCACAAAAATGCGGTCGCGCTGGCCATAGATCTGCGCACGTTGCTTGTTGAGCACATCATCATATTCGAGCAGGTGCTTGCGGACATCGAAGTTTGCACCTTCGATGCGGTGTTGGGATTGCTCGATGACATTCCCGACCAAGCGCGCTTCGAGAGGCAAGGAGTCGTCAACGCGTAAACGTTCCATGAGATTGCTAACCTGCGAGCCACCCTGCACACGCATAAGGTCATCCTGAAGCGACAGATAAAAACGCGAGGAGCCGGGGTCGCCCTGGCGTGCGGCACGACCACGCAACTGGTTGTCAATGCGCCGCGCCTCGTGCCGTTCCGAGCCGATTACATGCAGTCCACCCAGTTCTTTCACGCGTTCCATATCTTCAAAATATTGAAGGAAAAGCTTGACCTCCGCCTCGTAAATGCCGAAATTGGACGGGTCGACTTTCTTCAAAGCCTGACGGCGTTCTTCGAGAGTCATATCGAATGGGTTTTCATAACCAGCCTTGCGAAGAACGCGGTTAACTTCTGCAATGACCTCTTCAGCCAATTCACCGCCTAGTTTAATATCCACTCCGCGGCCTGCCATGTTGGTCGCGATAGTCACCGCGCCAAAGGCGCCCGCACCTGCGATGATTTGTGATTCTTCCGTGTGTTTGCGGGCGTTAAGCACCTGGTGGGGGACACCCCCGTGCAACACTTTCTTTAAGCGATTTTCATCTCTCTCATCGAGCCTCAGCATTTGAAGAACGATGGGTAGATTGGATGGGTCTTCAGCGTTAATGTTTGTGAGGCCAAACGGCTGGATGAACTTGCGCAGTGAATCAGGGGTTATCTTTTCGAGCGGTTCGTTGAATTGTCCCAGTTCCGGGATCAGACGCCCATCTTCTTCGCGCTTGTTCGCTTCCATCCAAACATGTCGGATGAGGGCAATCTGTATTAAACGGCGAACTGATTCAGCCTTGAGTCGATTGGAGAGTAATTCTGACGATTCAACTGAGGTTGTGCCAACAAGAATGGGCCGTCCGCGTATATGCTCGCGAACGATTTCCATGATGATGGCGCGGAGTTTGGCTTCAAAGGTCCGGTAGATGACATCAGGATAATCCTTACGGCGATAGAAAAGAGGCTCAGACCCCCCTCCCGTCCCCCCCACAGTGGGGGAAGCCTGCCGTTTTGCAAAATAGGAGAATGCATAACCGTCCTCGTCTTTTGCTTTGATCTCCACCAAAGGTGCGCTATTGCCAAAAGCCAGATATTCAAGGTTTGGTGGAATAGGTCTGACTTCAAGATTGTAAATCTTACTGAACTCTTCAGCTTCCGTGAGCGCCGTGCCGGTCATGCCTGCTAGCTTTTTGTACATGCGGAAGTAATTTTGCAATGTGATGGTTGCATACGTCACATTTTCAGGCTCGATCTTGACACCTTCCTTGGCTTCCACAGCCTGGTGTAAACCATCGCTCCAACGGCGGCCTGGCATGAGGCGTCCTGTGAATTCATCCACGATCACCACTTTGCCCGCCTGAACAAGATATTCCTTGTTGCGTTTAAAGATGAACTGTGCCCGCAATGCCTGTTCCAGATGACCCCTGAGCCGCGCTTGTTCGGGGGTTACATCTTCGGGGCGGTCAGGATCCATCAAAGGCTGTCCCAGCAGCTGTTCAACGCGCGCCAAGCCCACTTCTGTAATCGAGACGTTTCGATCTTTCTCATTGATCTCATAGTCTTCCGGCTTCAGTTGGCGCACGATTTGCGCCATCTTGCCATACCATTCCAGGTTTCCCGATGCAGGCCCGGAGATAATCAGCGGCGTGCGCGCTTCGTCAATCAACACGTTGTCCACTTCATCGACGATGGCGTAATGATGTCCGCGCTGCACACGGTCACTCAGGCGCATGGTCATGTTATCACGCAGATAATCAAAACCAAACTCGGCGTTCGTGCCATATGTGACATCAGCTTCATATGCCAAATGGCGATCCACCATGCGTAAAGCGTTCTGATCCTCGTGCGGGGATTCGCGTTCGAAATCAACGATAAATGCTTTCTTGCCGTTCTCGGTCGCGGCCGCCATCTGCAAGACGCCAACTGACAGGCCAAGCATGTGAAAAATAGGTGCCATCCAGCGCGCGTCGCGGCGGGCGAGATAATCGTTCACCGTAATGAGATGTACGCCCTTCCCAAGTAACGCGTTGAGATAGATTGGCAATGTCGCGACCAGCGTCTTCCCTTCACCGGTGCGCATCTCCGCGATCGAGCCGCGATGCAGGGCGATTCCCCCTATCAACTGGACATCGAAAGGGCGCAAACCAATCGTCCGTTTGGATGCTTCGCGAATGGCCGCGAACGCTTCGGGCAGGATCTCTTCCAATGCCTCTTGCTGGGCCTTGAACTGCTCTTTTTCGTCCAGGCCTTCGATGTTTCCAGTGAGCTGGACAATACGATGCTTGAACTCATTGGTCTTGCCGCGTAAAGCTTCATCATTTAATCGCTCAAATTGAGGCTCCAGCGAATTGATCGTCTCGGCGACCCCGCTTAATTGTTCTATTGTTTTTCGATTGGGGTCTCCCCCAAATATTTTTACAAAGTTTTTAAGCATTTTTACCTTTTCGGGTGAAGATTATACTGCTTCTCCCACAAATCTCAGGCTGGATTTAATGGTGCCGTACAATCGTAGCACGGGAATGTTAGTAAAATATAAATAGAGTACACCGGTTGAAATGAAAAACGCAAGGGACTGCCTTGCGTTTTGTGTCACTCAAATTCACTTTTGATCGCTGGAGTTATCTTCCCTCATGCAGCTTCACCAGCTCTCTCCAAGTTGCAGACCAAGGACCTTTCTTAACTTGGCAATCCCGCGGTTCTGGATGACCTTTATATTGTTCACCTCTTTGCCAATGATTTCAGCGGTCTCTTTCAGGCTGAAATCCTCCAGAAAGCGCAGGATAACTACATGACGCTGGTCTTCTGTCAATTCTGTATTCATCGCTGTAATGAGCGCCTCCATCATCACACGCTCCTCAATCTGAGTTTGAGTGGGTGTAAATTGCCCTTTCTCGTATATGCCTACGGCAACCTCCAGCGGCGCATTGTGCTGGCTATCGCGTGAACGATCGACGACAAGATGATAGGCAGTTTGATAGAGATACGATCGCAGGTTGGTGCGTGGACCTTTACCAGCTGCGAATTGTTCCAGGAGTTGGGCGAATACGTCACCTACAATATTATCCGCGACGATCGGATCGTGACACAGCCGCAGGGTATATTTATAAATAGCAGGCGCGAACTGATCGAAGATGGCAGTCAGCGCTTCTTCATCAAGCTTCTGAGCAGCCTTCAGTAGAGCGACTCCTTCTTTCATCATCGGTTTTCGCTTCTACCTTTCTTCGCTACAGACAAGACAGCAATAAATGCATAAAAGTTATGAAATGGCATAAAAAGGAAACCAATTCTAATAGTATTATAAACCTTTTCTATTGTCCAGAGCATTGATTGAGACAAAGGGCACAAAGTTCCAATCCTGATGCTTAAATATGAAAATTTGTTCCAATAAATTCTAACAAAATAAATGTAACAAAAGATTTGGCTACTGAGTCTACTTTGTATTGTTATTGATATAATTTCGGGGAGGAGATTTTTCTATGTTTTCACCATTTGAAGGTCCCGATCGCCGCAAGGAGGAGGATCGTTTTCGAAGGGAGGGACGGCTTCCGCCCGGGCAGTCGCTCACGTTGAAATTTCCGGTCCTGCATTATGGTCCCGTGCCGCACTTTAATCCTGCCACATGGGATTTTCGTGTGTGGGGCCAGGTGGAGCAGGAAAAGCGCTGGACGTGGAATGAATTCAACCAGCTGCCACGCGCCAAAATTGAGATGGACATCCATTGCGTGACGCGCTGGAGCAAATTCGATACCGTGTGGGAAGGTGTCTCGGTCAAGGCAATGGTGGAAGCCGGTCTTTTCAAGATCAAGCCTGATTCTACTCATGTCATGCAACATGCCGAGTATGGGTTTACCGTTAACCTTCCGCTGGAAGTTGTATTGCAGGATAACTTTCTGCTTGCTACTCATTTGAACGGGGAGCTAATTACGCCGGACCATGGTTATCCATTGCGCGGCGTCGTGGGCTTTATCCCGGGCCACACGAATTTGGAAACACCTTATCTTTGGAAGGGTGCAAAATGGCTTCGCTCTCTGGAATTCATGACAAGCGACCGCCGCGGCTTCTGGGAGCAGGCTGGTTACCACAACCGGGCGGATGTGTGGCGTGAAGAAAGATTTGGGTAGATAAGTATTCGGGCGGCAATTCAACTGCCGCCCGAATGCTATTTTAACAAAAGCCGGAATTTATGGACGTGTGCCCAATGTGACCGTGATATCCATAGGCTGACCGTCCCGCAAAACGGTTAGCACCGCCGTATCACCAGGCGATTTGGTTAAAGTAAGATAACTGAGCAACTGATCAAAAGTGTGGACAGGCTGTCCATCAAAGGCAACGATAATATCGCCGCCTGCGTTCAGGTTTGGGATGCTGGTAGGTGTATCTCCGGCGCGGATGCCGGCTTGGTCAGCTGGTCCTCCCGGGGTGACGCTTATGACATATGCGCCCGTATAAGTATTCAAGCCCAGCGCTTCAATTTCTGCAAGGCCCAGATCACTACGAGAAGAAATGCCCAGATAAGGATATTCGTACTTTCCATCGCGAATCAGAATGGGAACAATACGTTTCACCAGGTTGATCGAGATGGAGAATCCCACGCCTGAATTCACAGCATTGCCAGTCACATCATTAAAAGTGTCTGTCCGTATCGACTGATTGATCCCTACTACTTCGCCATCCAAATTGAACAGTGGACCACCCGAATTCCCCGGATTGATCGCCGCATCGGTCTGAATGATATCGGCAGTGCTGAAACTGCCTCCTTCTGGAGAAACGCTGGCAGCCTGGGTGCGTCCCAAACCAGAGACAATCCCCAGGGTCATAGTGCCATTCAGCCCAAAGGGATTGCCAATCGCAACAACCTGCTCCCCCACATCAAGTGTGCTCGAATCGCCGATAGCCAGCGGGTGGATCTCTTCAGCAGGTGCGTCCACCTGGATTACCGCTACATCTGCATCTACATCAGAACCGATCACAGTGCCATGGGCCTTGAAGCCAGATGCAAAGTCAACCTCCACGTCAGTGGAACCCTCAACAACATGCTGATTGGTGATTACATGACCCTCACTGTCAAACACAAACCCTGACCCAAGGCTTGCGCCTGCACGAATGGAAACAACACCAGGGAGTACCTGCTGATAAAGTGCTTCAAGCGTGCTGCCTTGTTCAGCGGGGTCAACCTGAGTAGGCAGGACAGGAGGGTTCGTTTGGGTGTGCAGAACAGGGGTCGGCTGGGAGAGAGGGGTGAGGCCGGTCAGCTGGCAGGCCAGCATCGATATCATCAGGACTGATACAACTATTAAGACACGATTCATTTTTTTCCTTCCTAAAACTTAAGCCGTGAGGCTTCGTCCAACAATTCGCGTTGTTTGACAGAAAGATATTTGGGAATTTGTACTTTCAGGTGCACGTAAAGATCACCTTTTTCATCTATGTTTTTGACATGTGGCATGCCGCGTCCGCTTAGGCGGAAGACCTGTTCGGGCTGCGTGCCCGCGGGGATATTGAGTTTGACTTTGCCGTTCAGAGTCTCCACTTCTGCTTCGCCGCCAAGAATGGCTGTGAATACGCTGATCGTTGCCGTCGCATGCAGGTCGTCGCCGCGTCGTTCAAACCGTTGATCATCTTTCACATCAACGATCAAATACAGATCAAGTCCGTTTGGGCCCGCACCCGCCACACGTACCTTTGAACCTGTGCGAACGCCGGCAGGAATGCGGACTTGTTTCTGTTTTCCGTTACTTTGAAGTACGCGGGTCGTGCCTTTAAAAGCCTCATCCAGGCGAATTTCAAGTTCCTGCTGATAACCCTGTGCCTGCGAATGTCTTGAACCGACTTCCTCAGCTCTTATGCCAAAGACGGTGCGGAAGAAATCGGAGAATATATCCTGCATCTCATCGGGATTAACGCGCGTTCCAGCAGGGAAACCTCCATATTGATCCCAGTTGAAGTCTCCAGGCGCGCCGCGGCCTTGCCAGTTTGAGTAGTCGCTTCCAAGTCTGTCGTAATGTGCGCGTTTTTTAGGATCACTTAGCACCTGATATGCTTCGTTGATTTCCTTAAAACGTTCCTCAGACTGTTTATTGTCCGGGTTGTGGTCAGGATGGTATTGCATTGCAAGCTTACGATATGCCTTGCGTATATCATCTTCGGTGGCTTTGCGATCCACACCCAGGATTTTGTAATAATCTTTGTAGTCCATAATAGTATTGTTACACCGCGCCGAATGCTAGTCAAGCGCCTAATTGGATGATTAACATAACTCTTATCATTAGATACGGATGAAAGATGCCTTAGTCGCAATCGATGCTGATACCATTAACACGGTTTTGGCGCGAACTGATCAAGACAAGTGACACCGCTGGCACCATTTCAAAGCTTCTTAAGTCAGGTCTTTGATTAGGTAAAGTTCTCCCCGTTCGAAGCCGCGCTCGAGATAATATCCCCGCGTTCCCACAGCCGAAATGACCGCCATGCGCTTAAATCCGTTTGCCCTCGCAACTGACTCTGCCTCTTCAAGCAGGCGCGTTCCCAATCCCGCGTGTTGCGCCGCACCCTCTTTTTCGGCACCAACGGGGAGGGACTGTCCATAAACGTGCACTTCACGGATCAGCGCCGCCTCATTCAAATCAGACATACCTGTTTGAGGAGATTCTTTGCCGGGCAGGGACAAGCGCACAAAGCCAGCCAGCCTGTCATCGGGGGTCACATATGAAATGAAATGTTCCTGTGCAGCGCCTGCGGGGTAGACCATATCATCAAGCTTAAGTAACTCGGCATTCACAGACTTCCCGCGCACTTCTCGGCATCTTATACATTCACAGCGTGTGCCGCGTCGCTTCATTTCGTCATGCACATCCTGCCGCAGGCTTGTGCGCCGGTTCCCTTCCACGACATTTGTAGACGGAATATCGCGGATCACCCTGTTCACACGGCAATAACGAGGAATCGTTGGCTTGATATCAACAATTAGATCGATCAACTCCTGTGTGGTGTATGGTTTGAATTCGCCGCGCTGCCAGTATTCATAGAGCTCTGCATTGGCAAGTAATTGATTTGGATAAATTTTTATTTCATCAGGACAGAAGTCATTCCAAAGTTTTGCAAAATCTTCGCGGTCTGATTCAGGGCTTGCGCCCAGCAGATTTGGCATCCAGTGCAAGACGATTTTGAATCCCGCCGCGCGCAGTAAGGCGGTTGCGCGACGCGTACATTCCACGTCATGCCCGCGCTTGTTGATCTCGAGAATATGGTCGTCCAGGCTTTGCGCACCCATTTGCACTTTTGTCACGCCCAGATGACGAAGCCAGCGCAACTCACCGGGATTGATCTCATCAGGGCGCGTTTCAATGACGAGCCCTACATTACGGTGATGGGTGGATTCATTAAGAGAATGAGTTTTTTCGAGTTCACCTGCCCTCACCTGCACTTGCGCCAAGTGTTGGACAGCCTCTCCTGCTGAGAGAGGGGCCGAGGTGAAGTCGTTCATCGCATCGAAACAGCGTTTGACAAACCACTCCTGATAATCTCGTCGATAAGAAGACCATGTCCCTCCAAGAATTAATAGTTCGATCTTGTCGGTGGGGTGTCCCACCGATTTCAGTTGTTCGATACGGGAACGGCCCTGTGCGTACGGGTCGAATTCGTGTTCCAGCCCGCGCATCGCGCCCGGTTCATCGGGCAGATATGATTTGGGCATGCGTACATCGGTGGGGCAGAAGATACATCTCCCGGGACACGGATATGGCTTGGTCAGAACCGTGACCGTCGTCACACCGGAGAGAGTTCGCATGGGCTTCATCCGAATTCGTTCGAGCAGGCGGGCATCCTCTCCCATCTCTCCTGCCGCGACCATCTGATTGTAGACCGCCACCAGCATGGACTTGTTGAGATACCCTCCACCGTTGAGCGGATAGCTGCGCAGGGTCTTTGTCACGTCGCGCCCGCGTCGAATTTCATCCAGCACGATATGCGCCAGATCTTTTTTATCAGGTGTAAGAAGATGAGTGGCGCGCCAGCGCTCTTGTCTTTCCGTTTGCATTACTTTTCTTTCACTTTCAATGGATGCGATAATAAACCGTTTTCTTCCGGGAGACGTTCGATCTGACCTGCTGAAAACATGAGAATTATACCCGTTATAATCTTCACATGGATTCTGGCACCGCAGCACGCTTGATCGAACTCAATCGTGATTTTTATGACCGTTTTGGAGGTCCTTTCTCGGCGACGCGCAAGCGGATTCAGCCGGGAGTCCGTCGGGTGCTTGACTTACTGAAAGGGGACGAATCCATATTGGATCTGGGATGTGGAAACGGCGAACTGGCGCGCCAATTAGCAAAACGTGGTCACAGTGGCTCGTATTTGGGCGTGGATTTCAGCATGCCGCTGCTCCGAGACGCCGAATCTCTGCCTGAGGATTTCTCTGCCAGATTCGTGCAGGCGGATTTAGCCAGATTGTCAGCATTCAGGGATCAGTTAGCAATTTCTGGCGGCTGGTCTGTTATAAGTGCCTTTGCTGTTCTACATCACATACCCTCCTACGAGCTTCGTTTGAGTATCTTGCGTATAGTCCGCCAATTACTAAAGGATGATGGACTCTTTGTCCACTCCAACTGGCAGTTCTTGAACAGCGAAAAGCTCAAAGCCAGAATCCAGCCCTGGGAGGCCGTGGCAATTCTGTCGTCTGCGGTGGATGCGGCGGATTATCTGCTCGATTGGCGAAGCGGGGGCAAGGGTCTGCGTTACGTGCATCATTTCGACGAGAAGGAATTGGATGAACTCTCCAACGCAAGCGGCTTCAATGTGTCTAAAAAATTTTATTCAGATGGCGATGGCGGCAGACTCAGTCTATACCAGATTTGGGAGCTTGCTTCCTAACATGACCTATGTAAGAATCATGGTATTAGGAGAGTCTAGACTAAACAAATGTTCTACTTGTCAATAGGTTTACCTTGATGGAGTGTACTATGGCAGTTGATATGTATCCACGCATTCAAGAGAGTTTGGACAAAAAACTACAAAACGTGACCGAGTTCCCGGAGACAGCATCTGAGGACGAGAAGGAAATCTGCCTGTGTGAGGACGAGGGTGGCGTGCAT
>Ga0136635_10000586_pt1 | contig 10285 bp, 12 predicted proteins | sample AntDrymeUQ852106_2_FD_105495 | JGI IMG/M metagenome (GOLD analysis project Ga0136635, IMG submission 105495) | Polar desert sand microbial communities from Dry Valleys, Antarctica - metaG UQ85 (21.06) | ecosystem: Environmental > Terrestrial > Soil > Desert | place: Antarctica: Dry Valley... | reverse complement strand
TTCTATCTCGTGACCAATGCTGTATCCTGGCTTCTGGAGCCTGGTTATGCTAAGACTCTGGCCGGCTTGATCCAATCCGAAACTATCGGTCTTCCCGGCTTCCCTCCCTCCTGGGCTTTTCTCAGAAACTCTATCCTTTCCGACCTGGCTTTTACGGGTGTCTTCGTTCTTTGCCTGGAGTTAAACCGCCGGGTTTTGCCTGCCTCCGCCCGTTCGGCCGTTTCCCGTTCCGCTGTTATCTCCTAATACGCTCATGCGCATTGGAATCCTTTCCGACACGCATAATCGTCCGGTGGATTTGATTCTGGATCGTCTCAGAGGCGTGGATGAACTTTGGCATCTGGGGGATGTCTGCCATCCCTCCACTTTGGATTCTTTATATAGCCTAGGGGTTCCTCTTTTAGTAGTGCGGGGCAACAACGATTTTGAATTGGAATGGCCCCTCACGTTAGACCTCAGGCGCGGGGACGTGAATTTTCATTTAGTGCATATTCCCACCAATCATCCCCCCGCTTCCGCGCAGCTTGTGCTCAATGGCCACACCCACGTTCCCAGGGATGAAACGCGGGCAGGTGTTCGCTATCTTAACCCAGGCTCCGCCGGCTTGGCGAATAAAGGGGCACCCCGCAGTTTTGCTATCCTGACTCTCAGAAAAGGTGAAATTGACTGGAAGGTCGAACGGGTCAGTTCTTAGGGTCGGAAGTAACGAAGGAAGACAAAGCCCCAGAAAGCTTTGGGCATCGGCCGAAAAAACTAATTGCGCGGACTTCTCTTAAATCTATGATTGAGAGTTCCTAGATTTTTTCGCATGATTTTTAACTCAAAGGTGGGCAGAAGGTTGGTCCAAACGGCGCTGGCGGTCTTGCTGGGATGGGGCGGATCAACCTGGTCTCAAGCCCCGGTTCTCGAAGACCCAAACAGTCCCAAAAACGTGGCGGCTTACAGCCAGAATTTTCTGCAGGGCTACGAATATGAAGCTAAAGGCGATTTCGCAGCAGCCCATGCCCTTTATACTAAAGCTCGGGAAATTCGTGATGATTCGCCGGCGCTTTTGATTCGCCGCGCTTATTGCGGAGCAAAAATCGGCCAGACTCGCGATGTTGCCATGGACTTAAAAAGAGCGTTTGAACTTCAGCCCAAAACCATGACCGACTACAGCACCATGGCCTGGTTTTACGCCACCAGTCCCTTTGATGCCTATCGCGACGGAGCTCGTGCGGTGACTCTGGGTAAAAAGGTGATGACCACGGAGCCTTCGGCCGATGCCTACGATATATTGGCGGCGGGCTATGCTGAAATGGGAAACTTTTCCCAAGCTCGCGACTTGTTGATGAAAGGGATCAAATCCTATCCAGTTTCTCCTCGTATTCCCGAGATGAAAGACCGCCTTCTCCTGTATGGGGAACGAAAAAAATTCCGTGAAGTTTGGTTAGACGAGGAAAAAACGCCGCAGAAAAAAGGATGGTTTTAAGGAGGTAATAATAACAGTGGTTATATTAAATCCTCCCGACTGTTAAATTTCTGATAATTACATAAAATATTTGCATAATGTCGAAATGATTCCTATTTTTGGAAAACCTACCTGGAAAAGGAGACCTTATGGAAATGAACGTGTTAAAGAGCCTGCGAGTCGAGATGGAACGGAAGCATTTCTTTTTGGATTTAAAAGAAAATGAGCGGGGCGTATTCCTCAAAGTAACTGAAGATGTGCAGGGTCGTCGTGATACCATTATGATCCCTGCTTCAGGCTTGGACGACTTTTACAAAGCGTTGGGCGAGATTGTTGATTGCGCCAAGCAGGTAGAGAGTTCCGCGATTTAATTCACGGTGACTTAACACTCCATTAGAGGGAAAGACGGTGGCTAGGAACGGGATGATCCCGCTCAATCAGAAAGCTAAGTAGGTAGGGAGTCTTAGGACTAGGAGTTACCCTTGCCTTGGGCTGCCAGATACGTTGTTCTGCTTTCACCCTTCTCGACAGATTGTGGGCAAAATCCATCTTCCGACCACCCGGCTTTAGTTTAAATATGAATCGCGTGGCCTTCGGCCACATGAGACGCTTCCATGATCATTTCCGATAGAGTGGGATGGGCATGGATGGTGTGGGAAATTTCCTCCACCGTGGCTTCCAGATTCATAGCTAAACCCACTTCGGCGATGAGCTCCGTAGCTTCTTGTCCGACGATGTGTGCTCCCAGGATTTCGCCGTATTTCTCGCCCGTGATCAGTTTGACAAAACCTTCCGAGTCGCCCGATGCCACCGCTTTCCCACTGGCCTTGTAAGGGAATTTGCTCACCTTAAATTTCAGACCTTTTTCCTTGGCCTTGGCTTCGGTTAATCCAATGCTGGCGACTTGAGGCTGGCAATACGTGCACCCAGGAAAAACTTCCACCTTTTTCGGTTTCTTTTTGGGATCGAACATGCCTTCCACGGCCTCAATCGCTTCATAGGAAGCCACATGCGCCAGCCAGGGAGGTCCGATGATGTCCCCCGCCGCATAAACTCCCGGAATGTTCGTCTGGTAGCGGTCATCGGTTTTAATATAACCACGATCTAAATTGACCGCGACGCCTTCGCCCAAGAGACCTTCCGTATTCGCTTGAATACCGATGGCAACAAGCACATGCGTGCTTTCGATCGTCTTGGCCCCTTTGCCTCCGAAGGTAAGTTTGATTTTCTTACCCGAAAGATCGGCCGCTTCAAACTTGGTTTCAGTCAGAACTTCGATGCCTTGTTTGGCAAAGGACTTAGTCACGAAATCGGAAGAATCCGCGTCTTCCACCGGCAGAATCTTCGGCAACATTTCCACCAGGGTCACTTTGGATCCGAACGCGTTAAAGAAATAGGCGAATTCCACGCCGATGGCTCCCGCGCCAATAATCACAATCGATTCAGGAAGATCGGGAACTGCCATCGCTTCTTTGCTGGAAAGAATCCGCGCGCCATCAAAGGCCAGGCCGGGAATAGGCCGGGGCTTGGCTCCGGTCGCCAGGAGAACATTCTTAGCCATCAACGTTTGAGTTTTGCCGTCGGGGGCTGTGACAAGAAGCGATTTGTCTTTTTGCAATTTCGCGCTGCCCCGAATGTAATCCACTTTCTTGCTCTTGAAGAGAAATTCGATGCCCTTGGCCATTTGGTCCGCCACGCCGCGGCTGCGTCCGATCACTTTGGCAAAATCAAAACTTACCTTCTCCACTTGAATGCCGAACTGGTCGGCATGTTGAATATGTTGGAGCAACTCCGCGCTTTTCAACAACGCCTTTGTAGGGATGCAACCCCAATTCAGGCAGGTGCCACCGGCCCGGTCAGTTTCGACACAGGCTACTTTTTTTCCCAACTGGGCGGCACGAATCGCTCCGACATAACCTGCCGGACCGCCCCCCACGACAACAAGATCGTATTCCATAAACAAAAGAAAAATACCCTCTCGCCTTCACTTGGCAATTGAATTGAACGCAGCCCCCAGGAGACCATTATGCCCTACGTGAATAAAAACCTCCTCGTCCGCGCGATCAGCGATTCTCTGCGTGAGAATTTTGAAAGTTTACAGAATTCCTCCCGTAAAACTCGCTCGAATGGTAATGACGCCGAAAGCAAGGCCGAAGGAAAATACGATACGCGCTCAACCGAAGAAAATTACCTGGCCGATGGGTTCGCCAAGCAGGCTTTGGCCGCCATGCAAACTGCCGCCGCCTTCGAAGGCCTGCCGCTCGTCGAATTTGATGCCCAAACCCCCATCGATCTCTCGGCATTGGTGCAGGTCGAGTTTTCAAAGGAGAAGCTATGGTTTTTTCTGGCTCCGGCCGGTGGCGGCACGGAGGTTGTGTGCGAAGGGGTTGTAATTACCGTCCTGACCCCGGAATCCCCGCTCGGCAATCAACTCATCGGGCTTAAAACCGGGGATCGAACTCAATCTCCCCGCACCAAAATACTGACGGTTGAGTAGAGGGCGGCAGGCTCAACGCATTGCATTTCAAAGTTAACAAAAAATCTAACTTGAAACCGTTCTCCAAACCCTAGAACCTGATTGCATGCGTCGCATCACTGCTCTCTGGGAAGCCTTTTATTCAAAAAATCTCTATTCTGAAGCCTTTCATTCCTGGAAAGGAATTGGATTTTCATCACTCCTCATTTTAGCAGCTATTCAGACTCTCCTTATCTGTGGCGTGATTCATTTTTTTCTGCAAGGTTTTGCCAATCGCGAAGCAGCCGACATCGTCAAACAGATCCCTCCAATTACATTCAAGGACGGAAAAGCGTCCACGCCCGAGGCAAGGGCTTATCAGATCAAAGATTCGGAAAATGGTGGTTTGATAGCCATCATCGATACCACCGTGGCCCATCCTCCGGCAGATCTGGGGGGTGCAGCGCTGTTCTTTGCCAGTGAAAGCGTTCTTATCAAACAAAGCGAAATGGAGAAAAGGTCCTACGATTTTTCCTCTTTTCAAGACACGACCATCGACGAAAAATTTATAACCTATTGGCTCAACTTTGTGGCTAATTGGGCGGCGTTAATCTGCGCTCCTTTTATCTTGGGTTTCCTAGCCTTGTGGCGTCTGATTCAATTGTTCTTATTTTCCATCGTGACGCTAATAACTTGCAACCTCTGCGGGCTGGTCGGAGACTACCCCGCCAAATTGAGGCTTACGGCTTTGGCTTTGATTCCGGCCATTGTGGTGGGAATGATTTTCTCCGCGCTTCAGATCGAATTCCCCGGCATCTACATCCTGTTCTTCGCGATGGCCCTGGGTTACATCTATTTCGGCACAAAGGCCGCCCAGGAATCCACGGCGTCAGCGGAAGTTCCTCCGCCGCTTCCTTAATCATTGGAATCACGGTTCTAGGCAAAACTGATTGAAATGAATCAGCGCGCCTTACCCGATCTTTCCGGTGCGTTGGTGGTTGAGCCAGATCGTCCGGAAAGCGGGTGAAAAATCACCGGGTTCTTTCTCTATCCAAAGATTGAGCACGGCGACATCAACCCACTTGATTTCACTGATTTCGCGGGGACAGGGCTGAAACGGTCCTTCACTCTCTCCCCGATACACCTGGATGAACTCATAGCCGGTCGCCGCTACCGGTTCGGTTTTCCCTAACATTTGAAGGTCCGGTGCGGGATCGAGGCCGATCTCTTCGGAAATCTCCCGGACGACCGCAGTGAAATAATCTTCTCCTGAATCGACATGCCCGCTGGTGGAGCAGTCCCAGACGTTAGGATGGACGTCTTTGGAGGCGCTGCGTTTTTGGATAAGCAATTGGCCGCGTCGATTGAAAATCCAAACGTGAACCGCGCGATGGAAAAGATTTCGGGTGTGCACGTCTTTGCGGGAGGCGCGGTCGACGACTTCGTCCCGGTCATTGACCACATCAAAAATATCTTCAACGGCCATGGGTGGGAACAAAGTCAGGGGTTTTGAGAAAAAGGTCTTTCCATTCGGGTATCGAAAGTTCCTCGGCCCGTGCCTCGCTTGAAATGGGCAGGAGGCTCTTTAATTTTTTTCGACGCTGGGAAAAACCTTGCCGGACAAACTGATGAAAACGTTCGCGTTGAATGACTGAAAACTGTGAGTGCAAAGAGGTAAATTTTAAAACAGCGGAACTGACCTGAGGTTCCGGATAAAAGATCTTACTGGAGAGGACACGCACCACTTCAATTTTATAAAATGTTTGCAGGAAGACAGTGACGGCTCCGTAGTCTTTAGTCCTGGGTTGGGCAGTCAAACGAAGGCCGATTTCTTTCTGGAGCGTGAAAACGCAGGTTTGAGCTGCGGGTTTCATACGAACCAAAGTCATAAGCAGGGGAGTGGAAATATTATAGGGCAAATTTCCAATGACCCAGCTTTGATCTTTTACCTGAGAAAGAGTTTCCAAGGCATCGCCTTCGATCAAATGAAAGGCACGGTTACCGGCAAAACGTTCGGTTAGGAAAAGAGCCAGGCCGCGGTCGAATTCAAGCGCGGTGACCGGGTAGGTATTATCCAGAAGGAGTTCGGTCAGGGCGCCGAGACCTGGGCCGATCTCCACCACGGCAGTTCCGGGAGGCGCGCCCAAGGCATCGACAATCAGACGGCAGGTATTTTGATCGAAAAGAAAATTTTGGCCGAGTTGCTTTAAGGGACGCAGATTGCGGGCGTCTAAAATTTTTCGAATTTCGCTGAGAGTCACGGGAGATTTAACTCAAAGCTGTTCGTTGATAAGTTGGTGAAGTTGTTCGGTAGTGATCAGGCTGGGAACTTTTTCCAGACCTGGACCCTGATAAAAAAGAAATCCACTTCCGGCACTGGGCTGGGCACCCGCCGACATGTCATAGGCTGCGGGTTCCTGGGGAAGGTCGGTTGGATCCGGGGCAGGCGCGGCTGGTTGCGGAGTTTGAGACTTCCGCGAGCGATTCTTGGGAGAAGGAGGCAAGGGCCGGGGCGGTTTTCCACCGGGGCCATTATGCCATGAAAGAATCGGCAGGGCAGGAGGAACGACGGGGGCGAGATTTTTTTTGTTGGAAGATGCCTTGTTCGGCGCGGGAAGTTCCGGAATATAAGGAGCAGGTTCAACCGTTGAGAGATCGGCGGGAACCGGCCCATTAATTTGCAGACCGCCCACTGAGTAGGGCGAATAGACAAAGATCATGGCTTTGTCACCCGCGTAGGCACGCGCATTGGCAATGGTCCAATCCAGATAGTTTAGCTGGTCCGCGGCGTTGATAGCCTGATTTTTAGTCGCAGCCATTCCCAGCAACGGATCTTCCACGACCAGTAAATATCCGCCCAGATTCAGTTGCAGGCATTCGATGGCAACGATGACCATGTCCGTTAGGGAAGGCGTATCCGCGAGAGCCGGATTAAGACGGCGCTGTTGTTGCGTGGGCATGTGATCATTCCCCACTACGCCAACTAAGCGGCGGGTGATCCAAGTGGGCACACTGCGAAACTCGGCGCTGTTGGTAACCAAGGTATAGCCTTTTTCGACCAGCTCTTTGGTGAGATCGCGGCCTTCAGTTCCGGGAGCCGGAATTAAATGGGGCGAACCCCCGCCCAACAGAATATTGATCTGGCTCGAATCGAGCAGGAAGCGGGCGATCGAAGCTTCGTCATTGGCATCCGTTACATGCGCATAAAAGGCGGCTACTCCCGGTGAAGTGAGGCGGCCCGTGGTGACCAAGCCAACGGTGCGACTGTTGCGTTGGGCTGAGTAAAGAAGATTGTCCAGTCTTTGTCCGCGGGCCGTCATCCCTATCTGTTGATTGGGTCCCCTTTCACCCGAGGCCAAGGTGGTGAGAATCGCGGGAAGATCCGCGAACTGGGTGCAATCACTTTGGGCATCGACCAAGGAAAGTCGGATGTTGTTTTTTCGGCCAAACCAATGGAACCGTGTTTCCGTGGATCGCATGCGGGCCAGGGTAAGGAGTTCGGGATCGAGTCCTGGAACTATAAAAACGATAACGCCATGGGGCTTGGTGACCACGAAAGTCTTCAAGTAATAGAAGCAAAATCCTACAAAGATCAGCAGCACAAAGAGCATGCTGACAAAAACTCTCCATCTCCTCATTGGCGTTGGTTATGGCAGATGACCGATTGAAGTGAAATGAGAAATCTTGAGAATACGAGGAATGGACTCGCGGATTAGGAACGGGGCGGCTCTTCCTGTTGGAAAAAAAGGGAGACCGGACATTGGAAAGTCCGTTCAAAAAGATCTTTCTTTTTGGAAAATCCATAGGGTTCTTCACCCGCCGAAGCCAAGCTCCACGCCATTACCACCCAGGCACCGTCGTTATTTTGAAATTTGGCATCCAAAAGCAAGTTTTTATGGGAACGATCCAAAGCGTCGGCCAATCTCAGGAAAGAGGCCGCCTTGCAAACATACTCTTGTTCCCCGGGAGAAAGCAGGATGAATTCCCGGTGTTGCACGCCCGGCATTTTTTTGCGGTGGTAACGAGCAACTTGGGCAGTCAATTCCACTTCAAGAGCCGAGAAATGGGTCCAGCGTCTTTCCCGGATCATGTCGGCGGAATGCTTGTGGTGCATCCTGCCGTCGCCTTGGCTGGCCCGTCCCCACCCGATATCGTGCAGGAGAGCGGCTGATTCTGCCAAGGCCATCTGCACCGGCGTGAAACGGTGCAATTCTTTCGCACTGAGCAAAAGGGAACGCATCAGTCGATGAACCTGTCGTGCGTGAACCGGCTCCGGGTCCACGGCCTGCATATAGCTTAATGCTTCCTGGATACGGCCGGACTGATTTAGGAAAGGTGTTGCCATTTTACGTGACGAAAAAGTTGGGGGGCGATTTCCTGTTGCCAAAGGCCATAGCGGAGTCCGCGGCTGGCAAAGAGTGCTTCGGAGTTTCCGGACTGCAAAAGGATGGAACGAAGAATCACCGCGCCGGATACTACGATATCGGCCCGACCCGCCGGCAAGTGATATTCCTTTTCGATTTGAAGGGGCCGGAGACGACTCAAATCTTTGATGACTTTATCGAGGGCTTCCAGCCCAATTGCAAAACCTTCCAGGGCATCGAGAGGCGGCCTTTCTTCCGGGGTAAACTGCAACCAAGCCAAAGCGCTGGCCGTTCCACCCGACGCAACCAAAGTGTGACCCTTCCCCTCCCTTTTTAAAACGGGAGCCACCTTGCCTTGTAAGATTTCAGAAGTCGTTTCGAGAACCTTCCATTGGACCGGCTGGCTCTTTAAAAATTGATCCCGCACCCGCACACACCCCAAGGGCAGGCTGCGAGTGAAGGAGATTTTTCCGGCCTGGCCCGAGACGAATTCCACGCTGCCCCCGCCAATATCGACCGCCAAGATAGGTTTTCTCGCCCAACGTTTACTCGAACAAATTCCGGTGAAAACGAGTTCGCCCTCTTTTTTTCCTGAAATAACCCGGACGGTCAGGCCGGTTTCCTTTCGCACCCGCTGAATGAAATCGCGCCGATTCTCCGCACTTCGCAGGGCACTGGTTCCCACGGCGGTAATTCGTGTCGCTCCGAAAACTTTTGCTTCCCTGCAACAATCTTTTAGCACAGCGAGGGAACGGGCCATGGCTTGGGGAGAAACCTGGCCGGTTACTGCCATTTTCTCGGCCAGCCGCGTCACAAAAGTTTTTTCCGTGTAGACCGTTAGAGTGGAACCCTTTTGCTCTCCCATCATAAATTTGATGGAATTACTGCCCAGATCGAACAGCGCTCCACGCAGCGGTTTCATGAGCGAATGAATGAGACCGATTTCGCCGCGAGGGATTCGATACGCTTCAGATCCTTGCTGCGGGCTTCTTTGGGACGAAGTTGAAGCTGATGAATCGACTTGGCAATCTCTTGCAGTTGCTTTGATTTCTTCGCCGAGATTTCCCGTTGGCGCCCCAGTTGTAAAACTGTCTGGCGAATTTCGCGGAGATCACTCCGAACGCGGCTCAGGTAGCGATGCTGAATTTTTTCAAAGGAGTGCAAAAGAGTGTCCACTTCGTCCAAGGTCACACGTGCGGCTGGCAAAAGCCGGCATGGAGTGATCTTGGAGGCAGAGGGCATGACGTCTGCAGTTTACCGTGTAGTTCCAGAAGAGGGCGAGGGGAATTTGGCTGCCCGGTGTAAAACTTTGAAGATTTAACAATTCGTTTTCAGGACTTGGTTTTCTCAATGTTCTCCATAAAGTTAGGCGGTGCGGCAGTTGCTCATCCTCCTTTATATTTCGATGTTAGGCATGGTCCCTTGCCTCTTACAGGCGGAAGGGGCGCCGTTAGTGGTGGGGATGGAACTCTCTTATCCTCCCTTCGAAATGACGGATCCCCAGGGAAAACCGCTGGGGGTAAGCGTCGATCTGGCCCAGGCACTCGCAGGGAGTTTGGGCAGGCCGCTTCGAATTGAAAACATGCCTTTTGATGGCCTCATTCCTTCTCTGCAAACGGGGAAAATAGATCTCATTATTTCTTCCATGACTGCGACCGAGGAGCGGCGCAGATCGATTGATTTTTCTGATCCTTATCTCAAAACCGGGCTTTGCCTTTTGACCGGCAACCATTCCAAACTGGAAAAAATAGAAGAGTTGAACCGGGCTGGGACCAAGGTTGCGGTGAAAAAAGGAACGACGGGACATCTTTATGCAGCGGAACATCTGTCCAAGGCGGAAATTCTCGTCCTGGACCGCGAGCAAGCTTGTGTTTTAGAAGTGGTGCAAGGAAAGGCGGAGGCCTTTATTTACGACCAGATGTCCGTGTTGAAAAACTGGCAGGAGAATCAGAAAACCACCCGGGCTTTGTTGCTTCCATTCCGTGAAGAAGCATGGGCTATTGGCATTCGTAAAGA
>Ga0136635_10000585_pt1 | contig 10288 bp, 9 predicted proteins | sample AntDrymeUQ852106_2_FD_105495 | JGI IMG/M metagenome (GOLD analysis project Ga0136635, IMG submission 105495) | Polar desert sand microbial communities from Dry Valleys, Antarctica - metaG UQ85 (21.06) | ecosystem: Environmental > Terrestrial > Soil > Desert | place: Antarctica: Dry Valley... | reverse complement strand
GGCGCGCGCGAGGTCGAGGTCGATGCGCGCGACCTCGTAGTGCGCGCCGCGCGCCTCCTCGCCGGCGCGGGCGGCGGCGAGCGGCGCGAGTGCGTCGGCGGCGGCGCCCCGGGCGAACGCAGCGAGGCCGTCCAGGAGCGCCAGGGTGGACGGGGTGCGGGCGCTGTTCGCGGCGGCCACGAGGTCGCGGATCGCGTCCACGAGCGCGGCGATCTGCTCGCCGGCGCCGGCCCGGGCGAGCGCGCGCGGCGCCTCCCAGCCGAGCTCGAGCGCCCACACCGGCCCGTGCCGCAGGCGCAGGTTGTCGAGCGCCGCCTGCACGTGCTCGGCGGTCGCAGCGGCGTCGCCGCGCAGCGAGGCGATGTGCGCCGCGAGCGATCGCAACGGGACGATCCGCTGTGGCTCGCCCGAGGAGTCCGCCAGCGGCAGGTACCGCGCGAGCGTGCGCTCCGCGCGCTCTCGCTGGCCACGTGCAAGGGAGAGGCGCGTCGCGATCTCGCAGTAGAGGATCCGCGTTCCCGAGGCGGATGCCCGCTCGTTCGACGCCCTGACCGCTTGCTCGATCGCATCGGCCTCGCTCCAGCGCCCCGCCGGAATCAGCAGGCAGCGGCACAGGCTGAGCTCGTAGTAGCCCTCCCAGACGCCGCCGACGAGCCGCCCGCCGAGGCGCTCGAGCCTGGCCCGCAGGCGCTCCTCCAGCTCGTCGAGCGGCAGCTCGTGCGCGGCGTGCCAGAGCATGTTCACGAGCGCCCGATAGGCCTCCTCGAACAGCCCGGCCGCGAATGCCTGGTCGAGCGCGCGATCGAACAGGCCGAGGTCGACCGGCCCGCCGGTCTGCGCCAGCGAGGTCGCGAGGTTGATGGACGAGCTGATGATCGCGAGCGGGTCTCCGACCTTCTCGGCCGTCGCGAGCGCCTCGGCGCTGTGCCGGTTCGCGTCGGGCAGGCACGCGAGCATCTCTACCTGCGCGCGCCGCGTCAGCGCGCGCGCGAGCTCGCGCCCCGGCGGCAGGCCGCGCAGCACGTCGACCGCATCCTCGGCCGCGCGCAGCGCCTCGGCCTGGCGGTTGAGGTACCAGTAGCAGCGACTCAGCCAGCCGAGCGCATCCGCCTCGCCGCGCGCGTCGGCGGCGGCGGCGAACAGCGTGCGCGCGTGCTCGAGGTATTCGGTCGCGCGGTCGATCGCGCCCAGCCACTGCTCGACCTGGCCGAGCAGGAGCTGGATCTGGCCGGCCTCGGAGCCCTCGGGCTCGAGAGCCGCCGCCTCGCGCAGGTGGGCCCGCGCCGAGGCCGGGGCGGCGCGGTGCAGTGCGCCCTGGGCCGCACGCACGAGCCAGCCGCGCGCCTCGGCAAGCTCCCCGGGTGCGGCACGGCCGAGCGTCGCCGCCTGCACGCGGTGGTGGGCGATTAGCTCGGCCGTCTCGGAGCCACGGTCCGGCGCCACCGACTCGATCCAGCCCGCGACCCGCAGGTGCAGCTCGCGCCGGTCGGCGCGCGGCAGCGCGGCGTAGGCGACGTCGCGGGTGAGCGCGTGCCGGAACGTGTACTCGCGCATGCCGGCCATCGACGAGCTGCGCAGCTCGGTCACGAGGTCGCGGCGCGCGAGCGCCGCGAGCACGGCCGGATCGGCGTCGATCGCCTCGGCCCAGAACGTGCGACCGACCACCGAGCAGGCGCGGAGCGTGCGCCGCTCCTCGACGCCGAGCAGGTCGATCCGGGCTGCCAGCACTCCGAGCACCGAGTCCGGGATCGCCGCGTCGTGCTCGCTCAGGTCCCAGCCGTCCGGCCCGCGCCGAAGCGCACCCTGCTCGACGAGCATGCTCACGGTCTCCTCGGTGAAGAACGGGTTGCCCTCGGCCCGCGCCGCGAGCTCGGCGAGGGCGTCCGCGTCGACCGGCAGCCCGTCGAGCAGCGCGCCGACGAGCTGCCGCGCATCACCCGGCGCGAGCGGTCGCAGGTCGAGGGCGGTCGCGTTTCGCCGGCCGCCGCCCCAGGACGGGCGGGTGTCGAGGAACTCGAGGCGGGCCGAGCAGGCGACCAGCAGGGCGGCGTCATCGAGCCCGTCGAGGATCGACTCGAGCAGGTCGAGCAGCGGCGGCGAGGCCCAGTGCACGTCCTCGATCACGAGCACGCACAGGCGTTCGCGGCCGATCGCGCCGATCACGCGCGCCCACGCGTCGGCGAGCCCGCGCGTCGCGGCCCCGCTCCCCTGCAGCGCCGGCGCGCCCTCTCCCTCGGCGAGCCCGACCGTCGCGGCGACGGCCGCGGCGGCGGCGTCCGCGGCGGCGCCGTCGAGCAGGTCGCGCATCGACTCGCGCAGGCGCGTGCGGGCGGTCTCGAGGTCGTCGTTCTCGCGCACGCCCGCATACGACTTCGCGATCTCGGCGAGCGGCCAGTAGGTGACGCCGTCGCCGTAGGACAGGCAGCGGCCGGTCAGCACCGTCGCATCACCGAGGCGGCCGGTCAGCTCGTCGAGAAGGCGGGTCTTGCCGACGCCCGCGGCGCCGAACAGCGTCACGAGCTGTGGCGCCCGCTCGTCGCGCGCCCGCGCCGCGAGCAGGCCGAGCAGCGCGAGCTCGGCGTCGCGCCCGATCAAAGGCGCGCGACCGAGACCCGCGCCGCGGGCGTGCGGGCGGGCAAGCGTCTCGAGCGCCGGCGCGCAGGTGACGGGGCCGTCCTTGCCGCGCAGATGCTCCGCTCGCGCGGGCCCGTACGCGATCGCTCGCTCGCTCGCCCGCTGCACCCGTTCGCCGACGAGCACCTCGCCAGGCTCGGCCGCCGTCTGCAGCCGGGCCGCGACGTTGACGACGTCGCCGCTCACCATGAGCTCGCCGCGTGCCGCGGCCTCGCGCGATGCCACGACCTCGCCCGAGTTCACGCCGATGCGCAGACCGACGGCGGCTCCGTGACGCGCCTGCACCTCGCTCGCAAACGCCCCGAACGCCGCACGGACTGCAAGCGCGGCACGAACAGCCCGCTCCGGATCGTCCTCGTGCGCCTGCGGGATCCCGAACACCGCCAGCATGGCATCGCCTGCGAACTTCTCGACCACTCCGCCGTGGCGCTCGATCTGGTCCGCGACGAGTCGGTAGAGCCCCTGTTGCAACTCACGGACGTCCTCGGGGTCGAGCCGCGCGCCGAGCGCCGTGGAGCCTGCGAGGTCGGCGAACAGGACCGTCACGACCTTGCGCTCCGAGTCCGGCTCCGAAGCCAGGGAAGCGCCGCAGGCCGAGCAGAAGCGCGCCTCGGCGCCATGGTCTGCGCCGCACGATCCGCAGGTCGCCACCGTGCGTCGAGGGTAGCGCAGACGCCTCGGGGTGCCGAGGCTCGACTAGCCTGCCAGGGCATGCAGGTCGCCGCTCCCCACAAGCCGCGCCCCGTGCGCTTCGTCAGGCAGGAGCAGATCCGCGACTGGCGGCTCAAGCTCTACGGCATCGCGCTGCCGGGATCGGAGCCGCGCGACGAGTTGCTCGCAAAGACAGTCGACGTTGCGACCACGGCCCTTCCCGAGCAGGCGCTCGAGGACGGTCGCCACGGGATGGCGTTCGTGATCGCGCACGACGCGGCCACGGTCTGCTTCGCGCTCGTCTACTGGTGGCAGTCCGAGAACGAGCTGCATCAGCGCTGCTTCTGGAGTCCGCGCGACGACCCGAGCGCGATGTCGCCGATCGAGCACCCGGCCGCGGGCTGTGTGTGGGAGCTCGCTGCAATCGACTTCGAACGGCGGGCCTGGATCGAGGACGTGCTCGCGAACCCCGGGGGGCCCGACCTCGAGCGCTACCTGTCGCGCTCCTTCAACGCCGACGTGTGAGCAAGAGCGCCTGCCAGTCGCCGCGCGCGCGCCGCTCCGAGACGCGGTAGCCCCTCGGCGCAAAGGGCTCGCTCACAAGCAGCCCGGACACGATCGCCTGCTCGGGCCGCGCATCGGTGCGTGCGAACAGGCGCTCGAGCGGCTCGAGCAGGATGTTCGCGAGCCACAGTGGCGCGGTCGGCAGGGGATCGTGCAGCGCGTCGGCCGCGACCACCTCCACCGCCGCGCCGTTGATGGCGGCGCTGCGGCGCGTCACCTCGACCGCCACGGGGTCGTCGTCGCAGGCCACTACCGGCCCGAAGCCGAGCAGCGATGCGGCCACGGCGAGCACGCCCGAGCCGCAGCCGACGTCGAGTACCGGGCCGCCCGGTTCGAGCTCGCACAGGAGCTCCAGGCACAGCGCCGTGGTGGCGTGGGCGCCCGTGCCGAACGCTCGGCCGGGGTCGATCACGACCGCGATGAGGCCGGGAGGCGGGCTCTGCCAGGGCGGTCCGACCCAGAGGCGGCCGGCGATCGAGAGGCCCTGGTGGAACTCGCGCCAGCGCTGCTCCCAGCCCGCCTCGACTGCCTCGACGCGCCAGGGCTCGGTGGTTGCCGGCAGATCGCTCCGCGAGTCCAGGTAGACGCTCAGCACCAGGCGGCCGGCCGCGTCGCGCTCCTCTTCCAGCCCGGCCGGGAACAGGTCGAGCAGGCGCGCGACGAGGGCCTCCTCGGCCTCCGCCCCGGCCGGTGCGCGCACCGACGCGCGCAGCACGTCAGCCGAACGCGCGCCGGAGCGCGTCGCGCAGGCCCCCGCCCTCGCCGTAGTTCGCGTCGGTCTCGCTGGCCGCCCACCGCTCGAGCAGACCCCGCTGCTCCTTGCTGAGGCTGCGCGGCACGAGCAGGTTGACCAGCACCCGCAGCGAGCCGCGGCGCCCACCGCCGAGCGCGGGCATGCCATGTCCGCGCAGCTCGCGGATCTCCCCCGGCTGCGTCCCGGCCTTGAACTCGAGCGGCGTCGTGCCCTCGAGCGTCGGCACGTCCTTGCTGCAGCCGAGCGCGGCCTCGGCAAAGGTCAGGTCGACGGCCGTCACGAGGTCGATGCCGTCGCGAGCGAACCGCGGGTCCTCCTGTACGTGCACGCGTACGTACAGGTCGCCGGGCCGCGCACCCGCCTCGCCCGCATGGCCGCGCCCGGTCACGCGGATCTGCTGACCGTCGTCGATGCCCCCGGGAACCGCCACGCTGATCTGAGACTCCTGCGGCCTGCGACCACGACCGCGGCACTCGCGGCAGGGCGTGTGCGCAATCTGGCCGCGCCCGTCGCAGTCGGGACAGGCGACGGTGCGCACCATGCGCCCGAAGGCCGATTGCGCGACATGCTGAACCTGGCCATGGCCGGCGCAGGTCTCGCACGTCTCGGGCTGCGTCGGCGGCTCGGCTCCGCTCCCTTCGCAGCGCTCGCAGGCGGCGACGAGCGCCAGCTCCAGCTCGAGCTTGTGGCCGAATGCGGCCTGCTCGAGCGTGATCGTCGTGTCCACCGCCGCATCGGATCCGGCCCGCGGCCCGGCTGCGCCCCCGAACGGGTCGCCGCCGAAGAACGCTCCGAACAGGTCGGACAGGAAGCTCGCGTCCATGAACTGCTCGGTGTGAAGCGGCGTGCCACGAAGGCCCTCGTGACCGAAGCGGTCGTAGCGCGCACGCGAGTCGGCATCGGCGAGCACCTCGTAGGCCTCTGCCACTTCGCGGAAGCGCGATTCCGCGTCGGGGTCGTCGCTGACGTCCGGATGCAGCTCGCGCGCGAGCTTGCGAAATGCCTTCTTGACGTCGCCGTCGCTGGCGCTGCGCTCCACGCCCAGCACGTCGTACAGGTCGCGCTGCGTCGCCACGTCGCTAGTGCGCGACGACCGGGGCGAACGCGTCCGCCGTCACCTCGACGGCGACGTCGACGAACGCCCGCGCGGCGGCGGAGAGCTGGCGGTCGCGCATCCACACGAGCCCGATCTCGCGCGGCTCGATGTCGGTCAGAGGGATCGCGATCACGCCCTCGGGGTCGGCGCCGTGCTCGACGGCGAGCTCGGGTTGCACCGCGTGTCCGAGGCCCGTGCCGACGAGGCGCTGGATGATCAGGTTGTCCTCGGTCGCATAGACGACGTTCGGCGTCGCGCCGACCCGGCGCCAGGCCGCGTCGATGATGCGGCAACAGGTCGAGCCGTCGTCGGAGGCGATCAGGTCGACTCCGTCGAGCTCGGCGAGGCTGACCTCGGAGCGGGTGGCGAAGGGGCTGTCCGGCGGCGCGATCAGCACGTAGGGATCCATCAGCAGGGGGTGGAAGGCAAAACGCGGTTCCATCGGGACGTCGGTGAACCGAAGCGCGAACGATACGTCGAGGCTGCCGGCTTCGATGCGCTCGAGCAGCGCTCGGTCGTCGGCAAAACCTGCCAGCTCGACGCGCACCTGCGGCCAACCCTGACGGAAGCTGCGCAGAACAGCCGGCAGCACCCGGGCCCCGACGGACTGGAACATGCCGACCCGGATCGTCCCGGCCTCGCCGGCGGCGAGCGCGCGCAGGTCGGCCTGCGCGGCCGAGAGGCGCCCGAGGATGCGCTCGCTGTGGCGCAGCAGCACCGTGCCGGCCTCGGTCAGCGACACCGGCCGCGGGCCGCCGGGCCGTTCGACCAGCGTCATGCCGAGCGCTCGCTCGAGCGCGGCTATCTGCTGGCTGACCGCCGACTGCGCGTATCCGAGCTGCTCGGCAGCGCGCGAGAACGAGCGCGTCTCGGCTATCGCGCGTAGCGCGACGAGGTGGCGGATCTCGACGCCGGGCACAGCATCAGGAGAATTGATCGACATAGCTACAAACTCGCATTGGACTGATTGATCAGGACAGACGATGATGTGACCTACGTTCTATCACAAAGGAGGACGATCGAATGCTCGATCTGCTCATCGCGCTCCCAGTGCTGGTGCTGCTCGCGGTCTCGGTCGTCGCCGGCGCCGACACGCGCTGGAAGGACGGGCGTCCGTCATGGCCCGCCACTCCCCGGGGACGGGGCTCGTGAACATCCTTGCGCTAGCGCTGGTGCTGCTCGTCGTCATCCCGCTGCTGAGTGCCCCGTACGCCGGGCGCGACAGCCGCTGGAAGGACGGGCGACCCGCCTGGCCCGCGGCACCACGCGCGCCCAGGGACTGATCGAGTGCCACGGCGCCCCGCTCCCCCGGAGCGGGGCGCCCTTTGCTTTGTGCGGGGTTTGAGAGCTCCTTGAGCTGCGCATCCGAGGCTACTTCCAGATCGACCGCAGCCTGCGGTCGGCAGACGGAGGAGTCCCAAGATGCTTCGCACCATTTCCACCCTCGCCATCGCGACCGTCGCCCTCGGCGTGGCCGTCGGCAGCGCTCCAGCCGCGTTCCCGGGCGCAAACGGCAAGGTCGTGTTCGAGTCCACCCGCGATGGCCAGAGCGAGATCTACTCGGCCAGCGCCGACGGCACCGGGCTCACGCGCCTGACCACGAGCACGGCCGCCGACGAGATGGCCTCGTGGTCGCCCGACGGCACGAAGGTGCTGTTCACGACGAACCGCGACGGCAACGACGAGATCTACGTCATGAACGCCGACGGATCCGCGCTCAACCGGCTGACCACCAACACGGCGTCGGATCGGCGCCCGAGCTGGTCGCCCGACGGCCTGCGGATCGTGTTCGCGACGAACCGCGACGGCAACTACGAGCTGTACACGATGGATGCAACCGGCTCGAACGCGACCCGCATCACCACAAACGCCGCCTCGGACAACTTCCCCGAGTGGTCGCCCGACGGCGCGCGGATCGTGTTCCGCAGTGATCGCGATGTCAACTACGAGATCTACGTCGTGAACGCCGACGGCACGAGCACGACCCGCCTCACGAACAACGCCGCGTCGGACACCGAGCCGACCTGGTCGCCCGACGGCCAGCGGATCGCGTACGAGTCGAACCGCGACGGCAACTACGAGATCTACACGATGGATGCGAACGGCTCGAACGCGACGCGCATCACCAACAACCTGGCCTCGGACCGCGATCCCGCCTGGTCGCCCGACGGCGCGCGGATCGCGTTCACGAGCAGCCGTGACGGAAACGACGAGCTGTACACCATGAACGCGGACGGGGCAGGAGTCACCCGGATCACGAACGCCGCCGGGCTCGACCAGCAGGCCAACTGGCAGCGGATCGCCGTCGCGCAGCCGACCCCGATGCCGCCCCCGGTCGCAACGCCGGTCCCGACCACGACCACGACCACGACCACGACCACGACCCCTATCTCCACGCAGAAGCCGAAAGTCGCGAAGTCCATCGTGCCGCGCGACTGCACGATCGTCGGCACCGAGGATGAGGACCTGCTCCGCGGCACGCCCGGGCGGGACGTCATCTGCGGCCTCGGCGGCGACGACCGCATCCTCGGACTCGGCGGCAACGACGTGCTGCGGGGCGGCAAGGGCGACGACGAGATCGTCGGCGGCGCCGGCAACGACCGCCTCTTCGGCGGCGCGGGCGACGACGCGCTGCGCGCGAAGGACGCCCGTGCTGATGTCGTCGACGGCGGCGCGGGCGACGACGACGCGCGCTTCGACCGCGCGAAGGACACGCGCTCGAGCATCGAGATCGTGCTCTGAGGAGTCCCCGCGGACGGCGGTGTCGGGCGGGCCGGGTGCGGCCCGCCCGCTGCCGTTTTCGAGGCGCTCTACGCGGCTTCGAACAGGGATCGCACGGCGGCGGCGTCCGCGACCTCGCGCCGGGCACCGCCGGGCAGCATCAACGTGAGCGGCGAGGCCAGCGCCGCCATGCGATGAGCGGTCGCGGCGATCACCGCGCAGCCTGCATCGTCGATGAGCGTCACGCGCGCGAGATCGATGACGACGCGCACGCGGCGCTGCGACAGCGTGGCGTCGAGCAGGCGCTGGAGCTCGGGCGCGGCCGACCCGCAAAACCCGCCGTTGAGGACGACGAGGAGCTCGTCGCCGACCAGCGCGGAGTGGACGCCATTGCTGCTCATGCCCCGCGTATCGGCGCAGCTCCACCGGGGCGATACCCCATTGGAGGTGGAAACGCGGACCGGCGCGTGCCGCGCTACTCGTACACGTGCTCCACGAACTCCGAGAGTGCTGCAGCGGCCGCCCGCACCGACCGGATCGCCTCGCCGTAGTCCATGCGCATCGGCCCGATGAGCGACACGGCGCCGAGGACGCGCGCTCCGGGGCCGTACCCCGAGCTCACCATCGCGAACGGGTGCAGGCCGGGATCCTGCAACTCGCTGCCGACGCGCACCGTCACGCGACGCCCGGGTTCGCCGCCCTCGCGCAGCACGTTCAGCAGTCGCGAACGTTGCTCCAGCGCCCCGACGACGGAGCGCACGGCCTCGACGTCGCGCTCCCGCATGCGCACGAGCATGCCCGACGCCCCGCCGACCACAAGGCCGCCCTCGTCCAGGGCAGCCTCGAACGCCGGCTCGATCTGCGCCAGGAACGACCGTTCCGCCGGGCTGAGGGCGGGATCGCGGAGCCGCTCGAACAACTGCCGGCTGCCGAGTCGCAGACCGATCGCGGTCTCCTCGAGGTACGCGCCCGCCCAGTCGACGAGACCGGCGTCGACCGGCGCTTCGAACAGGAAGAGGCGCTTCGACACCCCGCCGCTGGAGGTGATCACGACCGCCATCACGACCTCGGGCTGCAGCGCCAGGAGCTCGACGTGGCGCACGCTCGCCGCGGCCAGCGACGGCGCCGAGATCGCGGCGAGCAGGTTCGTCATCTCGGCGAGCGCCTCGGCCGTGGTGCGCAGCGCGGCCTCGATCTCGTGGTGCGCGTGCCCGAGCACGATCGGCATCCGCGCGGGCTCGAGCGGGCTGCGCAGCATCAGCTGGGCGTAGTAGCGATATCCGACGTCGGTCGGGACGCGCCCGGCGGAGGTGTGCGGATGGCCAAGCATCCCGAGGTGCTCGAGCTCGGCGAGCTCGGACCGCACGGTGGAGGGCGACGCGGTCACTGCGCCGCCTTCGACGAGTGTGCGCGAGCCCACCGGCTCGCCCTCGGCGATGTAGGCAGCCACGAGCTCGCGCAGGATCAGTTCCTGGCGGGGAGAGAGGAGCCCTTGGCTGCGGTTGTCCGTCATGGTGCGACGAGGCTCGCGACGACGTCGTCGAGGAGCATGCGCCCGCGTCGCGTGGCCTGGAGCGTATCGGGGTCGGCGGCTATCAGCCCGAGCGCAGCCAGGCGCTCCCGGGCGTCCGCGTCGACGGCGTCGGAGAGCCCGTCCAGCGCGAGCGGCTCGTCGAGGCGCAGGCCGAGCATGACCCGCTCGAGGTCTCGCTGGCCCCCGGTCAGCTGCTCGTAGGAGCGCGGGGGCGGCCGGCCGTCGGCGAGGGCGTCGAGGTAGGGAGCGAGCCGCGGGCGGACGGTGCGGCGCGCAAGCCCGATCGTCGAGACCGCGCCGATCCCGATGCCGAGGTAGTCACGCCCGGTCCAGT
>Ga0136635_10000581_pt1 | contig 10354 bp, 9 predicted proteins | sample AntDrymeUQ852106_2_FD_105495 | JGI IMG/M metagenome (GOLD analysis project Ga0136635, IMG submission 105495) | Polar desert sand microbial communities from Dry Valleys, Antarctica - metaG UQ85 (21.06) | ecosystem: Environmental > Terrestrial > Soil > Desert | place: Antarctica: Dry Valley... | reverse complement strand
CCTCCGAGCAACTCTCCTGCTCGCCGGACGATTGTCATCACAGCCAGGGCGAGCGATGCGGTCACTGGTCCGCGCAAGAGCCATTTAAACAACCGGCTCTTCACCACGCGATCCGGCCACGAGACCCCAAAGAACGCCACCGCGTACGCCATCGTAACAACCAACCCGGCAACAAGCAGATTTATGACAAGTGCCGTGCCCCAAAACACAAGCGGAAAGTGCGCTGCGATATCGGACCCAAACAAAAGGTATGGATACGAACCGAGCGCAGGCGCGGTTGCACCTGCCATCAGATAGAGCATCCTTCGCTGACCGGAACGCGTGAGCATTCGCGAGAAAGCGCGGATGAAATTGTATCCAGCCCATATCATGATTCCAATGTAATAAACAGTAAAAAATTCGGTCCACCCCGTGCGTTGCAAATGCGGCGCAGGTTCTCCATCCGGCACAAGCGCACCGACAAGTAATCCCGATCCGAGCAATATCAAAAAGATAACCGAAACAACGTAAACCAGGCGTACGGCCAGACGCCTGCGGCCACGCGACGGACGCCCTGCTGTGACAAGCAATGCATCCGAAAGATGTAAATAAGATGGGGGTAAAAAGATGATTCCAACCCATTGGATTCGCAGAAGCAACTCGATTCCCCAGTTCGGCACAGACTTGTTTTGCAGGGCTTCCGTGGTAAATACCACCACAACGCACAACAAAATAATCGCGAAGGAGCGCGCGACACGGTCACGCAGATTGAACGACAAGGCGTACAGCAACAACGAAAAGGCGGTGATCGCAATGCCCGCCGTTAAGATATCGTTGATCGTTTTCAGCCCCGCCAGTAAGCCTTCCATCCAACCGTTAAACATGCTGCCCTTCCAAAATTATTTTAGCACTCTCCCAAAGAACAAAGCCACATCCTGAGTAGGATAATACTGGTCATTATACCCGCAGAATTCGTAGCCCGATTTTTGTGCAAGGTGAATGCACGCTTGATTTTTTGACTGCATCTCCAGGTTGAGACGCCGCAAACCTCTCCCGGAAGCCCAGGCTTGCGTGGCTGTCAATAGAGCGGAGGCGGCGCCTTTGCGTCTATGGTCAGGCGCAATGACAATATCTGTTACCCATGCAATCGCAGAGGTCTGTTGCTCTGTCACACAAATGTAACCGATCGGAGCATTCTCATGGAGGGCGACCATGACCGCGCCTCGACGTGTCCAGTCATCGCCAAGCGAGGACGGGTTGCGTGGATAAGCCACGCTGATGGAGCGTGGCAAACGAACCTCACGAAAGTTTGCCGTCACCTGACCTGGCTCGCGACGCAATTCCAATTGCCAGACATAATCACTCATACAGGAATGGTCAATGGCCATCAAATGGGAGATGTCATGTGCAATAGCAGGACGAGTTTCAAATAAAGCCACATATCCTCCAAACAATTTCTACGGATTGAGAATCCGTATGGCAATCACACAGGGCTCAAGCGATGTTCCGATATTATCAGTCAAAACAAGGCGTAAAAAATAGTCACCGTTGGCCAGTGTAGTCGTATCCCAATCACCCAGTTTCTTATTTTGAACAGGCACACGTCCGGCTGAAACCGTTGCCCAGTTCTCGGTGCCGAGAGGCGTAACCTCATACTTGTAAAAACCAAAATTGGGAATGGCAGCCGTTCCAACCAATTCAACTGTTCCTTGCACCTCATCGCCCGGCTCGGGAGCAGTAATAATGACCTGGTCCGGCACACAGCCGCTGGATCCACTTGGGACAGGTGATAGAACCGGTGAAAGCGCGTTCTGCGTCGCCATCTCGGGTGAGATCGTCCCAACCGGCGCGGCAAGCAGGTCAAGGGTTGGAGTCGCCAGTATATCCGAAGCAGGCAGTGCTGGCGCCACGAATGTAGCAATAAAAAACTCGGCAAACACGAGGCCGAGAATCAGCAAGGCAAGTGCGGTTGCGCGAACCAGTCTCGTCAGGGCAAACTCGCGTTCAAGGCTGTAGACAGAATCCTGCCATTCCCGCCATGACCGATACATGCTTCTGAATGCAAACAGGCTCCAGATTGCTAACGCTATATAGATCAGCGGCTCAAAGGCAGCAAGAGAACGATAAATTGGGCCCATACCGCCGATACTTATAGGGAATACAACACGCCGCGTATGATTTTTTCCAGCTTGGGAGCGATAACCTTGCCTGCTTCGATAACTTCCTCATGGGTTGTGACGGCTGAGCCATCCAGACTGGCCTTATTGCTGATGCCTGAAAACCCAAGCACACGCAGGTCTCCATGCCGCGCAACGATCACTTCCGGCACCGTGGACATGCCTACAGCGTCCGCACCAATCATATGCAGGAAACGCAGGTCAGCTGGGCCTTCAAAAGAGGGTCCACTCAATGCGCAGTAAACGCCTTCCAGCAATGTAATATTATTTTGTGCGGCAGCTTTTCGGGCAGCATCCATTAATTTACGATCATACGCCTGGCTCATATCAGGAAAACGTGGGCCGAGTTCATCAAGGTTGGGTCCCATTAATGGATTGAATCCGGTCATGCCGATGAGATTCAAGTGGTCTGTGATTAACATCACATCACCTGGGGTAAAACCAGGATTCACCCCACCTGCCGCGTTGGTCACAATCATGATCTCAAGGCCAAGCCGTTGCATGACACGGACAGGCAGAGTAATCTGCGACATGCTATAGCCTTCATAAAAATGGAGACGCCCCTGCATGATGAAGACAGTCTCCCTCTCCAGTTCACCGAGGACGAGGCGACCTGCGTGTCCATGAACAGTCGAGATGGGCCAGTTGGGCAGGTCGCTATACGGAATAATATCCGCTTTTTGAACGGAATCAGCCAGGTCGTTTAGTCCGGAACCCAGAATGATGCCGATGCGTGGTCGGTGCGAGGTGCGTTTTCGCACCGCATCCGCCGCTTGATCAATTTGTTCGAGTGTAATATAGGGGGTCATAGCGGGTTTCTTCTTCAAATAAATAATGGCACAGCCCCTCCATAATTTCCCTTGTGCAGCGAAAATTATATCAGATTACAGGGTACCGCATATAGATCTAAACAGGAAATTTTAACATTTCCCGGCAGATTACTTCAAAAAGCCTGACAATTAATGAGACTAGCGGTAATACTTTCGAGGTCGTACGGGAACACGGTAAAGATTGGATTGTCATGTATTACAATTGTGGAGAACACCGCTCTCTGTACCCTTCTCATGAATCGCATGCCTTTGTCGTTATCCAAGAAAATCCATCTCAGCACCGCTGGAATTATATCTATACTGGCGCAGGGGATATTGCTCATACCATCGAGATTGGATTTCATTCTACAATACCTGCCTCTCTGGGGAAGTGTCGCGATTGGCGCGGCGCTTTTCGCTGTTTCCATGCTTTCATTTTTCAACGTGATCCGTTCCATCACCACGCGAGGTACGTTTGGATGGCGTGCGAACGAAACATTGCTTGCAATTCAGACTCTTACGGTGATTGGGTTGATCTTCATTCTGCAACACGCTGTCTCGCCCAGGCGAGAGGCCGGATTCCTTTTGAGCAGCGTCATCACTGCCCTGGCGACCTATGGGATTTTCCATAACGCCTCCTCTGCAGGAGGCCAGCCAAACCAGCTTATTGAGAAAGAGTGGTCCCGTTCAGTTCTCATCCCAGATCCTTCCACAGATATACATGCACTGAACGAGCAAATTGCCTCCCTCACTCATCAGGTGAGTGCTGAAAAGCGGCGAACGATTCAACTGACATTCCTCAACGAACTGAGTCAACAACTCGAAGCTGAACTCGATCCACCGGTGGCTGCGCAACTCGCCGTAAACACACTTGAACGAGCCATTGATTCTTCAATCGTCGCCTTAATGATGCACGAACCCGAAAATCGAGGATATGTCGTTCTTGCGGCGGCAGGAAACATGACAAGCATCATTCCACCTGGGTATCGACAGGATGAAGGGAAAGGAGTAGTTGGTCGCACTGCACGATTGAAAAAAACCCAGATCGTGAATGACGTGCGTGTTGATCCTGATTTCATCCCGATCGAGAATGAGCCTACACTTTCACTTATCTGCGCCCCAGTGATCCAGCACGGACATGTCAAAGGAGTTCTGGTACTCTCTTCAGATAAACCATACATGTTTACAGGATCGGATGCTGCTATTGTAGAAGGCGTGGCATCCGAATTAATGCGGGCGTGGGATCGTTCGAGTTATCACCAGCGGTTGACAGAACTCATTCAGGCTGGTATTTCACTAACGACGCTGCTGGATCCGCAAGCCGCGGTTCTTGAAGTGGCAGTCATTGCACGCAAAACTCTGGAAGCGCGCCTTGTGTTTGTCACGTTGCTCGACCAGCAAGGTAATTTCTCACGTACCGCATCTGCTGGCCATGCTCCCCAATTGCTTGCTTCGCTAAATGCAAACCCTTCAGAGGAACCCCTCATGCAGGCGGCTTTAAATGCCACAAAGCCTTTCCGTGTGCGCGATCTGCGGAAGTACGTCAATTCAAAGAAACTGGAAATTGATGATACCGGTTTGAGGAGCGTACTCGCCATTCCTATTCGCCTGCATCGTTTGAGCATTGGCACCATTCTTGCTTTTGGCAAACAGGATGAAATCTTTTTCTCAGAGAATGATGAATCCTTGGCAGATTTGCTTTCCTCTCAGGCAGCGGCTTCGATTGAAAGTTCGTGGCTTTATCAGGAGCTGCGCAACACGCTCAGTATCACATCGCTGCTCTATCAATTAAGTGTGGACGTTATACAAACAGAGGAATTAAGCAACGCCGCTGAGCTGATTGCTCAAGCGGCTCATAAAGTGACCAATGCGAAAGAGACAGGTATTGTCTTTTTGACGCGCGAAGGCCGGGTTCAGGCTGAGGTGGAAATTGATGCTAGGGGTCTGCATACACGCCGTGAACATCCCACAGAGACGATTGACCAGGCAATTGAGACCGGGCAAAGTATTATTGTTTCCATAGAAAGCGGATCGCTCGTCTGCTATCCACTCCTCACGCGGGGCCGCACGTACGGTGCTTTGTGGATGAAGATCCCTGAAAGCCGAGGACAAAACTTTGCGAATTTACAAACGCTGGCGAACCAGGCAGCCATCGCCCTGGAACGCTCAATCCTTCTTTTAGAATCGCGCCAGCAGGCAAAACAAATCGAAGCCGCGTATGCTGAATTGGAAATCACCTATGACCGAACACTGACCGCTCTTATGTCGGCGCTGGATGCACGCGACCGTGAAACGGAAGGTCATAGCTTCAGGGTTAGCCGGCTTGCCTGTTTGCTCGGACAAGAACTCGGATTAAGCAGCCAGAAGCTCAAGGCCTTGGAAAGAGGCGCCCTGCTCCACGATATTGGAAAGATTGGCATTAGTGATACGATCCTGCATAAAGCGGGTAGTTTGACGCCGGATGAGTGGAAGATCATGCGCGTCCATCCTGATATCGGAGCGCGCATCGTTGAAGGAATTCCATTCCTGCAGGAGACGCTTCCCGTAATCCGTTATCATCATGAGCGCTGGAATGGGAGTGGATACCCGGTTGGACTTACAGAAAAGGATATTCCCACTCAGGCGCGCATTTTTGCTGTTGTGGATGTGTTCGACGCGCTGACCAGCAGGCGCACTTACCGCAAAAAGTCCACTGCCGACGAAGCCCTCCACTATTTGCAGGAACAGGCTAATATTCTGTTTGATCCGGAAATTGTTGAGGTCCTGACGAAGCTGCCCTATAAAGAATTCATAGAAGGGGAAAAGACTGTTGTATAGAAAAAAGTGGTGCTACCAGGCTAATCAATGGGACAGGCAGATTGCCTGTCCCATTGGTTCAATTCAGGACCGTTCCAAAGGCGGAGATGGTTCTCTCCACCGCAATATCATCAATCCAGTAATGTGTCACAAGGCGGAATCGCCGCGCATTCTCTGAATCCACCAGCAGCCCTATTTTCCTCATCTTTTCACTCACCAGCTTTGAATTGATCCCCACTTCATCCGCCAGATTTAAATAAACCATGTTGGTATGAGGCGAGTCTTTGTCTACGACTAATCCCTTGACCTGACGCAGTCCATCCGCAAGTTTCATTGCACGGACATGATCATCTCTCAGCCTGTTCACCATCCTCTCAAGAGAAATAATCCCCGCCGCGGCAATGACACCGACCTGACGCATGCCCCCGCCCAGCATCTTACGGAGGTGACGGGCGCGCGCGATGAATTGATATGTTCCAATCACTAAGGAGCCGATCGGTGCAACGAGTCCCTTGCTCAAACAAAACATAACTGAATCCGCTGGCCCGACCAGATCCTTAACTGAAACATTTTGAGCAACAGCCGCATTGAAGATACGCGCACCATCAATATGCAAAAGAAGATTGTTCTGGTGTGCCAACTCAGCCACTAGCCTGGTATAAGCAGGCGTCAGCGGCACACCCCCACAAATGTTTTGCGTATTTTCAAGACATACAAGGCGTGTGATCGGATGATGTACATCTTCCATTCGAATGGAGGCACGGATATCTTCCAACGCGAGCGTTCCATTTGGTTGATTCTGGATGGGACACGCTTGCATCCCACCCAACGCGGCCATCCCGCCTGCTTCATTTAAGTAAATGTGGGATTGATTCCCAACGATCACTTCATCGCCCCTCTGGCAGTGAACCAGCAAAGCAAGGAGATTGCCCATGGTCCCGGAGGGGACAAACAACGCATCCTCCTTACCCATCATCTCTGCGGCGATCTCCTGTAAACGATTAACCGTAGGGTCGTCGCCATATACGTCATCACCGACTTCGGCTTCCGCCATCGCCTCGCGCATTTCAGGCGTAGGCTTGGTAACAGTATCGGAACGAAGGTCAATATATTCCATACAATTCTCCTTAGAGGATGTTTTTTCTTGTAACCAACGTGTTTGACTCAATGTCAACGACCACTAAAGATGGCAGTCCAAGCTCCTTCCAAAGCAAAAAATCGGAGATTCCTGTCAGCCGTGATACAAGTAAGGAAATGACCGTACCATGCGCAACAATGACAACTGTCTCATTAGGATGACAATCCAAAACGGAACGCCCTGTCTGATAGAAACGTGCGTAAGCCTCAGCTGCTGTCTCACTTCCAAAAACAAGAGTATTTGGGTTTTCAAAGAATTCGTGCATAGCCGCTTGAAATTCATGTTTTGAAAGATAGGGTGTTTTGCTTCGATCATGTTCATGAAGGCCATCAACGATATGAAACTCCAATTTGTGATTTCTTGCAATAATTTCTGCTGTCTCTTTTGCCTTTGGTTCGGCGCTGGAGACAATAATTTCGGGTTGAAACTCACTTAATCGTTCCGCTAATTGTTGAGCACGAATCCGCCCCACATCCGAAAGATTCCATTCCCGGGCAGGCAGGTTTTCCATAGTTTGGGGCAGCGAATGTTTTACCAAAATCAAATGCTTCTTCATTCGTTTAACTGCGCAAAGCAATTAATACGCGTTCCAGCTCATCCGGCAGCGGCGCCTCAAAATGCCTGGGTTCCTTTTCTCCGGGTAAAATTATTTTCAAGCGATATGCATGGAGAAAATGCCGTCCCAGTTCAATCGAGGAATGCTTTTTTCCATAGATTTCATCACCAACAATCGAGCAGCCCAAGAATGCACAGTGCAATCTGATCTGGTGAGTGCGCCCAGTGAGAGGGTGAAACTCTAACAAAGTGTGATCTTTGAAACTCTCGATCGTTTTGTATTCTGAAATTGCTTCACGTCCGCGACTCTCTGGCACGATCGCCATCCGTTTTCGATGACTTGGGTCACGCCCAATGTGCGCCTCCACGCGGCCGGAGGGCGTCGGTGGCTTTCCATCCACCAGGGCTAAATAAGTCTTCTCAACTTTTCGCAAACGGAACTGATCCTGCAACCAGCGATGTGCACGTTCATTTTTCGCAAGCAGGATCAAGCCCGAGGTCTCTTTATCGAGCCGGTGGACAACACCCGGCCGCTCTTCACCGCCAATCCCTTCGAGTTCAGGGACATATCCCAGGACCGCATTGACAAGCGTCCCGCTCGCGTGGCCCGCTGCGGGGTGAACCACCATTCCTGCGGGTTTATTGACCACGATCAGATCATCGTTCTCGAACAGGATGTCGAGTGGAATGTCTTCAGCGATCAAATCAGTCGGCACGGCTGGCGGAATCCGAACGGTCACATTGAACCCACTTTCCAGCGTTTGACCAGCCTTTTTTGCCGTCTGACTGTTCACATCAACAAAGCCATCTGCGATCAAACCCTGAATGCGCGAACGCGAAAACTCCTGCAAGAACCCGACCAAAAATTTATCGAGCCGCTCAGGAGTTTTTTTATCAAAGCGGAACTTCAGCACACGATCATTCACACTTCTTCAACTTTCCCGCTTGTCATTTCCATATTGGCTGCTTTTTTCTTTTGAGCTCTTTCATTCAACCAAACTCCCGCCAATAAAACCACACAGCCCACACTGATGCTCGCGTCTGCAACATTGAATACAGGGAATGTGCCAACAGAAACGAAATCTATTACATGCCCGATTGTGAGTCGGTCGATCAGGTTTCCGATCGCCCCGCCCAATTGCATGCTCATTGCCAAGCGCAGTGACCAATCACTCTGTTCAACCTGAGGGTAATAGTAAAGTATCGCGCCAATCACAAGAAAAGCCAGCACCGTAAAGACCATGCCACCTTCCTTGAATATGCCAAACGCAGCGCCGGTGTTATACCAGTGCACAATACGCGCATACGGACTTAGCCATCCAAAGGATTCTGGCAACCATGTTTCACCGATCGGTATGTTGACACGCACCAACCCCTTCGTCCACTGGTCAAGCCCGACGATCAGAAGTGCTATCAACACGATTGTCCAATATTTCCGAATTACATTTTTCACACTTCACCTCAACAGGAAAATCGCTCCATTCTACCATCAGTCTGTAATATACACGCGCGGCACACGCGCGCTGATGTTTGTCAGCACCTCATATTCGTTCGTGCCCATCCATGCTGCAAGGTCCTCGGCAGTGATTCGCTCATTATTTGATTCACCAAGCAGTACAACGTTATCACCGACCTGCGCTTCATCATCGCCAACGTTCACCATAAATTGATCCATACAAATGCGCCCCACCTGCGGATACTTCCTGCCATTGAGGATAACCTGCGCCTGATTCGTCATGCGGCGGAAATAGCCATCGGCATATCCGCAAGGTATGGTTACGATTCTTGTCTCAGCCTCAGCCTGCCACAAGGAACCATAACTGACCGGTCGTCCCGGCCGCGTAATCTTGGAATATGCCACCCTCGAGCGCCATTCAAGAGCTGGTCTCACCTGCGCAACTCGCTCTACCTCGTCGCCTGGGTACACTCCATAGAATAAGATACCCGGGCGAACCATGTCAAAATGTGCCTCAGGTAGATTCAAAATACCACCGGAGTTACAGACATGCCGCAGGGGAGGCAGGAGTATGCTGCGTTTCTCATAAATACTGAGAACTTCTTGAAAGCGTTCAAGTTGTAAGGAAGAAAACGTTTTATCACGCAATTCAGAGTTGGCAAGATGTGTATAAACTCCTTCAATATCTATATAGCTACACGTTGTTGATTTTTCGATAAGCGCCTCTGCTTCGTATTCGCGGACTCCCACCCTTTCCATGCCGGTATCAATCTTCAGGTGAGTCTTGACGCGTTTGCCTGTTGAACGGGAAATGTCCTCAGCAGCATTCAACAATTCGATGGAGGAGCCAGTAAGGGTTAGATCATATTCCGCAAAAAGACGGACCTGCTCTGGCAGTGTCCCACCAGCCACAAGGATCGGTTTCGTGATCCCTATCTGGCGTAAATGGACACCTTCCTCAGGCAATGCAACCCCGAAGTAATCCACGTACGGCTCGATGAACGGCGCAACCCCATCCGTTCCATGACCGTATGCATTGGCCTTGACCATCACCATCACGCGAGCGGGCGAAGCATGAACGCGTATCGCTTCCACATTTTTTCGCAATTGAGGCAAATTGACTTCAAGATAAGTTGGGCGCATCTTCAAATTCTACCGCTTGTGCATTGATAATTAGACCTTTCATAGAAAATACAAGTAAAAATCAAATTTCTGGTTTAGTAACGCATCTCAGACATGCGTGCGGCACTTTGTAAAGCCTAAATGGAAATCGTAAAACCCACTTTAACAACAAATTCCCAGATTACGTTCTCCGCCAGTGATATTCCACGTCAGGTTCATTTTCAGGCGGCGGACTGATCCCAAACTTCTCAGCCACAAACCCATTTTTTTCGTAGAATGCACGCGCACCCACGTTGATCTGCAGCGTGTACAGCCAAACATG
>Ga0136635_10000580_pt1 | contig 10369 bp, 7 predicted proteins | sample AntDrymeUQ852106_2_FD_105495 | JGI IMG/M metagenome (GOLD analysis project Ga0136635, IMG submission 105495) | Polar desert sand microbial communities from Dry Valleys, Antarctica - metaG UQ85 (21.06) | ecosystem: Environmental > Terrestrial > Soil > Desert | place: Antarctica: Dry Valley... | reverse complement strand
GCGTAGTACCCGGCTCCGCCCGAGCGAGCGTAGCCGCCAAGAGGACACTCTCACCTCCCCCCGCGCAGAGATCTATCCCGAATCGGAGAGACTCCGGTTCGGAAGCTGAACGCGTGGGGCTAGTCGGGAGGTGACTGCTGCTGGAACGCGGGTTTGGCCCGCAGCTCCTTCTCGACCATTTCGGCGAGGTCCTTCAGCGTCTCGCGATCCGCTTCCGTGAACTGGCGGGGCTCGGTGTCGATGATGCAGAGCGTTCCGACGTTGTGGCCGCCCCGACCCTGCACCGGATATCCGGCGTAGAACCTGATCCGCGGCTCCTCGAGCACCGATGGGTTCTGCGCGAAGATCGGATCGAGCACCGCGTCCTCGACGACGTAGACTTCGCTGCTGTTGATCGCGTGGCCGCAGAACGAGCGGTCCCGTGAGGTGTCGGCGATCTGTAGACCCTGCTTGGACTTGAACCATTGCCGGTCGCCTTCGACGAATGATACGGCGGCGAAAGGCGCCTTGAACATGCGCTGCGCCATGCGAGTGATCTTGTCGAAACGCTCCTCGGGAGTGGAGTCGACCGCGCCGCTCAGCCTCAGCTCGACGAGCCGCTCCGCCTCATCCTGCGGAATCAGCGGCCGCATCACTTCCTCGGTCTCGGCCCAGAGCCCGCGGCTTCGCATCACCGCGGTCACCCGCTGGCGGAAGCGTCCGGAGTCGAAGGGCTCCACCAGCACATCATCGACTCCCTGCGCCATGAGCTCGTTGCCCTCGCGCTCTGCTCCCTCGGGGACGATCACGATTATCGGCATGTCGACGAGTCCGATCACCGTTCGCGCGGCGTGCACGACCTGGCGGCCATCCAGAATCGGAAGCTTGAGGCCCACCACGAGGGCGTCGGGCGGATCCTGGGCGAGGATTCCGAGCGCGGCGGCGCCGTCGTTTGCCAGCATCACGGTGAGGCGGGACTCTACCAGGATGTCGTTGAACCGCACGCGGTCCTCCTTGTCACCGACGGCGAGGAGAACCCGGGAAGGCTTGGCGACGCCGTCCGCGTCCAGCTGCGGGACGAATTCCTGGGCGGCGCGGGCCATCGTTCGCGGCGTGCGGCGGCGCTCGAACTCCGTGTAGGGAATTACCTCGTCGGCCGTCGTATCGCCCTCGGCGATGTGCCAGAGACCGTCGGTGTCGAAGGAATGGAGCGCCCCCGTGCGCACCGATGTCGCCCGGATCTCATCCACTGATTTGCCGGTGGTGATCATCCCGCGGATCTCGGGCGTGATCTCGAGGAACTCGACGAGGGGAAGCCGGCCGGAGTAGCCCGTGAATCCGCACTCCGCGCAACCGGCGGCTTTCACGTGCCGGGCCCTGCCGAACTGCCGCTGCTGTGCGGCGCGCACCATCGGGTGGAGCTCCTCGATCGGCGCTTCGTAGCGGCAATGCGGGCAGGCCCGGCGGACGAGGCGCTGCGCGGTCACGCCGATCAGACCGGCCGCGACCCTGAACGGCTCGACGCCGATGTTCTCGAGACGCGCGATCGCGCCGATCGAATCGTTGGTGTGGAGGGTCGAGAGAACGAGGTGCCCAGTCATCGCTGCCTGGAACGCGACTGTCGCCGTCTCTCCGTCTCGAATCTCGCCGACCAGCAGCACATCGGGGTCCTGGCGGAGCACCGAGCGCAGCACTCCGGCGAAGGTGAGCCCCTGCTTCTCGTTCACCTGGACCTGGTTCACGCCGCTCAGGCGGTACTCAACGGGATCCTCGACGGTGACGATGTTCACCGACTCGCCGCGCCGCAGATTGAGGGCGGCGTACAGCGTCGTTGTCTTTCCGGATCCTGTCGGACCCGTAACGAGCAGAATTCCCTGCTCGCGCATCAGCAGCGCCTTGAACCGCTCGAACACCTGCGGCATGAACCCGAGAGTCTCCATGGAGACCTGGACGGACTTCTCGTTGAGGAGCCGCATGACGACTTTCTCGCCGACGCGAGTCGGCAGCACCGACACGCGCAGAGCTACTTCCTCGCCGCCCACCCGGACCTTGGCTCTGCCGTCTTGGGGCCGGAAACGCTCGGCGATGTCGAGGTCCGCCATGATCTTGATGCGGGACACGACCGGTCCCACTCCGATGAAGCGCGGCAGGACCATGATGTTCTTCAGGAGGCCGTCGATGCGGAACCGGATGAGGGTCGAGGCTTCATCGTGCTCGATGTGGATGTCGGAGGCGCGCAGCTTGATGGCGTTCGCGAGGATGGCATCGACGAGCTTGATGACGGGCGCGTGGACGCGGGCCATCGCCGCCTCGTCTTCCTTCTCATCGACGATCTGCTCAACGCCGGCGGCGTGGTCCAGCTTCTCGATCAGGCCGTAGATCAACGCGTCGGGACGAAGCGTGTCCGACACGAGCTTGTCCAGTTGTCCGGGCGGGCAGAAAAGCGGGGTAACTTCGCGGCTCGTGGCCCAGCTCACGCGCTGGATCGCTTCCTGATCGAGCGGGTTCGCCATGGCGAGGTGAACGGTCTTCGCATCGACCTTGACGGGGAGAACGTTGTGCTCGCGGCACAGCTTTTCCGGAAGAATCTGCATCTCGTTCTTGTCGATTGCGCCCGGGGAGAGATCGACGTAATCGATGCGGAAGGCATCCTTGACGACTTCCGCGATCTCACGGAAAGACAGGACGTCGCCGTCGATGAGGGCCTGCGCGACGTAAGGCTTTTGCTGGGACCGCCACCGCTGGATCAGCTCAGGGGTCACACCCGGCATGGTGCCGACGAGGGCAACCAGCCATTCATCCTTGAAGCGGTACTTCCGCTCCTTCGCCTGCGGTCCTGCGGGTGTGGTCATGGCTTCCGGTGGGGCGATTTCGGTCTTGGTGCTCTCTGTGCTCTATGGATGGAGGGCCGCGATAAATGACTGGTTTCCACCCTCGAAGATAACATGAGCGTCCCCGCCATTAGCGGGGAGTGGAACATCTGATTAAATTCGGGTCCTCCAATGTCTTTCACCCTGCCCGAGCAGCGCGCCGTGGCTTCCGTCCCCGGTAACGGGCGTGTCAGCCGCAACAGGCTCCTGAACCTCCTGCCGCCCGGCGAGCTCGACACTTTTCTCGCGGCCAGCGAGCTGGTGACCGTCAAGTCGAAGGACATCCTCTTCGAGCCCGGGGGTCCGATTACGTACGTGTATTTCCCGGAGAATTGCGTGATCTCCCTCGTGGTCCACCTCGAGGGCGGGGGCGGGGTCGAGGCGATGACGGTCGGAAACGATGGATTCACTCCGATCGTGGCGTTCCACGGTGTCGAGTCGACGGGCTTGACGGGGTGCGGCCAGATTACCGGCGAGGCCCGCCGACTTCCGCGGGAGACTTTTGTCCAGCTCGTCACCGTCGGCCCGGGACTCACGCGGCTGCTTCACCGGTACAGCCAGCTCGTATTCGAGGCGGTCTCCCAGTCGGCGGCGTGCAACCGGATGCACGTCGTCGAGCAGCGGTGCGCGCGCTGGCTCCTCATGTCCCACGATCGGGTCGGGAGAGCCAGCTTCGACCTGACGCAGGCATTTCTCGCCGAGATGCTCGGAGTACGGCGTGCCGGAGTGACGGTGGCGATGGGGATACTCGAGCGGCAAGGACTGATTTCTCACGGGCGCGGCTCGGTGGCGATCGCCGACCGGCAGGGGCTCGAGAAGGCGGCCTGCGAATGCTATCGGACGATCAGGCGCCGGGAAGAAAAAATCCTGGCCTGATCCGTTCTTCGCCGGACCCATTTCACCGCGAGCGGGTTTACTGGACCGACGGAGTGGCAGGAATCACGAGCGGCCACTTATTATCAAGTCCCTGACACAGCGGTTCCGGATCCGGTTCCGCGGCATCCGGGATCGTCGAACGCCCGAGGAGAACTCATGATTGGCAGAGCAGGTCTGTTAGCGGTGATCGCGGCTTCATTCGCCGGCCCATCGGTGGCGGCCGCACAGGCGCCGTGGCGGCAGGTGTACCTGGATTCCGACGTCCGCGTGCTGCTCGATACGGCGAGTGCGACCCTCTCCTCGCCCGGTACCTGGACCACCGTCACGAGCTGGGATTATGCGCGGCCCCGGGTCCTTGAAAACAAGAAGAGCTACACCCGCCTCGTGCAGCGCGTCCACATCCGCTGCGCGCCGGTGAGAGTAAAGCGCGTTCGCAGCACCGTTTATGGTCCGAACAACTCCATCGTGAGAGATGAGGGCGAGGTCGACATCCGTGATCAGTCCGCGATGGCGTGGGATCGTCCACGGCGTGCGACGGCGGCGGCAAACGCCTTCACATCGGTTTGCGGCGTGCTGACTCGCAAGGCCGCACCGAAGACTCCGGCGAAGAAAACAACGCCGAAAAGCTAGAGCGCCAGTCGCTAGTCCGAGATGGAAAAAGGGGGCGCGGAATCCGCGCCCCCTTTTTGTGTCCTTTGATTCTTCTATCGCCTGTTCGGGTCGTTCGTCCCGCCGGGGCGTGGATTGAGGTTCATGGTCCGGTCGTCGGTGGCGGTGCCGGTGCCGACGTTGCGCGGGCGCGTATCCGCCGCCGGCGGCGTATAGGTGTCGCGAGCGACGGTCGCGCCGCCCGGCTTCTTCATCAGGCCTAGCAAGCCGAGGAGTCCAAGCAGCCCCCACGGGAAGCCGCCGCCGCCGTCGACGACAGTGGCCGTGTCGTCCAGGGGAGCGCCAACGGTCGCGCCCACGGTGTCGAATGGCGCCTGCGCTCCTACGCCGGTCGTCGCGGGAGTGGCTACGCTCGTATCCTGCGAAAATCCGGTCGTACTGGCGAGGAATAGTGTCGCCGCGGCGATAGCGGCGATGCGGCGAAAGCGTCCGTTATCCATTTTGCCCTCGAGTGGTTGAGTTTCGGTGTCCTGTGTCGCTTAGGCACGTCGCAGGCCACGCTGCGCTGACGCGTGTAGCTGACCGGATTTTCCCGAAAAAAAGTGTGCCGGTGGGCACCGCCTCAGCCATTCGCCGGGTCGGAAAATTCGGCCGCGGAAACGCGAGGTTTGGCCGGACGTTTGCTCTATACCCGCCGGTAGGCTTTAACAGGGGAGACAATGCGGCTACTGGAATCCCAACCCGAAAAAAAGACCCGGTGGGCGGGCGGAACCATCTTCAGCATCGTCCTGCACGTCGGTCTGATCTTCCTCGCCGTTTTTGCGACGGCGCGTGCCGGCGTGAACAAGGCGAAGAAGGACAGAGCTGAAAAGGTCAATTTCGTGGCTGTCAAGAAGGAGCCGCCTCCCCCCGAGGCGAAGAAGGAGCCGCCTCCGCCCAAAAAAGAGGCTCCGAAGCCGAAAGCGCCGAAGGTGAAGCCGCCGCCGGTCCAGGCTCCGCGTCTGGCGAAGGAGGCCCCGGTAGCCCCGCCGAAGGGGTTCCAGGTCGTGCCGCCGGTGGTGAATATCCCGACCGCGCTTCCGTCGATCGACCTCTCCAAGGCCGTCACTAATGAGAGCGACTTCAGCGGGAAGGGCGTTGCAGGCGGTACCGCCAAAGGCGTAGTGGGCGGGACGGGCAAGGCAGGAGACACCGGCAAGGAAGCGGGTATCAAGCACGATGCGCCCTACATGGAGTTCCAGGTCGAGAAGGCGGTCCGGCACATCGGCGGCGCAACGCCCGAGTACCCGGCGAGCCTGAGGGATATGGGCGTCAAGGGCGAAGTCCTCGCGCAATTCGTGGTCGGCGAGAACGGCCGCTATGAAAGCGGAACTCTCAAGATCCTGAGCTCGAGCAATCCCGCATTCAGCGACGCGGTCAAGCGGGCCCTTCCCGGCATGCGGTTCTCCGCGGCCCAGATCGGCGGGCAGAAAGTCAAGCAGCTGGTCCAGATGCCGTTCCAGTTCAACATCAAGACGTAGAGAGACGAACCGACCAGGCTCGAGCCGCGGGGGACTCCCTTCGCGGCTTTTGCCTTATGAGGCCTGCCCTCGTCATGGAATAGAGCACCGGTGCACGGTGTATTACTTCCTTGATGAATAGATTGAACCTCCTGATGATGATCGCGAGACACCCTGCCGTGCTCGCTCTGGTCGCCTCCATCACGTTCGCGGCCGGCGCCACCGCCCAGAACCAGCCGATATCGCCGCGCCCCCAGCCGCAGCGCCCGGTGGAAGTACCTCCGGCGGTCGTCGTTCTCCAGGTCGACACCACCGCGGGTGATTCCATCCGAACCATCATCCAGCGCGATCTCGATTACGGTGACCGCATTCAGCCGGTTCTTCTCGACAGCGCCGTTTCGGCGGAGGTGTGGCACCCCCGAAAGCGGAACATCAACTTCGGACCGTTGCGGGAGACGCGAGCCAGGTTCGCGGTGCGCGTGCGGCCGATCTCGACCGGCCTGCGCGTGGAGATATTCGATGTGGCCCGGCAAAGGCTTCTTCAGGCGGAAAGCTTCCGCCTGCAGAGAGTTCCGCGCGACCGGTCCAGGACGCTGCGGGATTCACTCGACCGCGGCGCCCGCGCCCGCGCCGCGGTGATGGCGGCCCGACTCGCGGCCGACTCCATCACGCTCGACACTTTGGAGCGGGCCGCGGCACGGCCTGTCCCTCTAAATCGCCCGAGCCAACGCAACGCCGCCAAGGCAGCGGCAGCGGCGAGGGACTCGGTCAGGCTGGAGATCCAGCGCCGGGAGGTCATGCTTCGTGAGACGAGCGAGCGCGATGGCGCGCGGGCGGACTCGATTTTCCGAACGGTGATGACCCGGGACTCGCTCGTTAGAGATTCACTCGACCGGGAGCGGCGGCTCTCCATCCACGGCGTCAGCGACGAGCTCGAGCGGTGGATCACCGGCACGCGCGGAGCGGCGCAGACGAGAGTCGTCTTCATCGATCACGGGAAGCTCAAGATCGTCGACAGCGACGGCGCGAATGTCCGCATACTGCCGACCCTCGGCGCGGCGCTGTCGCCCTCCTGGCATCCCTCGGGAAATTCCATTGTCTACGTCGATGCCGACGATGTGGGAACCCGGATCGCGCAGTTCGATCTGAGGACGATGAAGTCGGAGATTCTCGCCGCTTCACCAAAGGGACTCAACATCAGTCCGGTCTACACGCGCGATGGAAAGAGCATCGTCTGGGCGAGCGGAAGCGACGCCCCCGCCGAGCTCCTGCTCGCGAGCGCCAACGGCGGGGACGCGACGGCGAAGCGGTTCGTCGGGCGCACTGGATTCGAGACGACATCCCCGACCTTCAGCCCCGATGGAAAACAGGTCGCCTTCATCTCTCCGCGGCCGCTCACGCCGCAGGTGTACGTCATGAACGTCGACGGCACCCGTCTGCGACTGCTGACGCCAGTGGTGGCGGGAAAGCGGAGCTACCGCACCAGCCCGGACTGGTCTCCGAACGGCGAGGAAGTCGCGTTCATGCAGCAGATGGGCGACTTCCAGGTCTGGACGATCAACGTGCGTGACCGGGTGATGAAACAGCTCACGACCGAGGGCGAGAACGAGGATCCGTCGTGGGGCCCCGATGGACGGCACCTTTCGATCACCACCCGCCGGGGCGAGATCGGCGCCGACAGGAATATCTGGGTGCTCGATACCCGGACGGGGAGAATGCGCCAGCTTACCTACACGAACGATGCCCGGCTGTCGGACTGGTCGCCCATCCTCAAGCCGATCTTCTAGCAGCGCGTGCTGGTTGCGGCTGAACACGAGTCCGCTGCGCGCCGAGGCTGGTCGTTTCGTCGAAGCACAACAAAATAGACTACACAGATGCGAGGCGACAGAAGCGTAGCAGCGAGTTGCTAGGGTCTCACACCGAGGCTTCAGCTACTGATCTCGCACCTCGGCTCTGTGCTCCTGCCTGCCTCGCCTTGTCGATCAGCGCGGGGACCACATCAACCCCGATCGAGCGAATTCCATAGGCGGCCAGAGCGCGGATCAGCCAGCCTTCGCCGCAGCCGATGTCGAGCGCGGAAGACGGTGACCGGCTCACCACGGCTTCGCGTTCGCTCGCCAGGAGTCGACTATCCGCTCGTCGCTGAACGAATCACTGCTCACTGCGGTGGCGACCGGAGAACGTACTGCTGAAATTGAGGCATTCAGATATATAGTGGGCTAGCTTATCGGCCACGATCACTCGGAGGGCGAATGAGTACTGCCGCGACATCGGCCGCAGGCACGTCCGGGTTCGGGGGCACCGGCCCCACCGTCGTCACGGGCAGGGCTGTGCGGGAGCGCCTGCTCTCGCTCGACATCTTCCGTGGCCTCACGGTCGCCGCGATGCTGCTCGTGAACGACCCGGGAAGCTGGAGCGCGATCTTCCCCCCGCTCGGACACGCGGCGTGGCACGGGTGGACACCGACGGACCTCATTTTTCCGTTTTTCCTGTTCATCGTCGGCATCACGACCCATCTCTCGCTCTCGGCGCGGCGCGCCCGTGGAGACGACGACGCCACCATCGTCCGCCAGATACTGCGGCGCGGCGCGATCATCTACCTGCTCGGCTTCCTGATGGCGCTCTTCCCGTTCTATCAGTGGGGCCCGATCGCGTCGAACCCCGATCCGTCCGTACTCGATCGCATCGTTCACCGCCTCGAGCACGTGCGCATACTCGGCGTGCTGGCGCGGATCGCCATCGTGTATGTCATCACCGCGCTGCTGACGCTGCGGACCAGCCTGAAGCAGCAGGTGATCATCGTGGCGGTGCTGCTCTTCGGTTACTGGCTGGCCATGACCGTGATACCCGTGCCGGGCGAAGGCACCATCGGCGCTCTGCTTCTCCATGACAAGTCCCGGAACCTCGCCGCGTACCTCGATCGGATGATCCTCGGGACGAACCACATTTGGAGTGGCAGCGTCACCTACGATCCGGAGGGAGTGCTTTCGACCATGCCCGCCATCGGCACCGCGATTCTCGGAGTGATCGCGGGACGGTGGATCGCGATGACCAGCCGGCCGCTCATCGAGCGAATCGCGGGGCTCTTTTCCGGCGGAGCGCTCGTGATGATGCTCGGCTCGATGTGGAACTGGGTCTTCCCGATCAACAAGAATCTCTGGACCAGCTCCTATGTTCTCTTCACGGCGGGAATGGCCGCGCTGTCGCTCGCGACGATCATGTGGCTGGTCGAGCACTACAACGTGCGGTGGTGGACGAAGCCGTTCGTGATCTTCGGCGTGAACCCGATCGTCGCGTTCGTGGGATCGGGGGTGATGGCCAGGCTCATCTACACGCTCTGGAAAGTCGACTACGAGGGGAAATCGCAGTCGATCCAGTCGGTCATACACCAGGCCCTGTTCCTTTCCTGGCTGCCGCCGCGGGTCGCTTCGCTGGCATTCGCGCTCACGTTCGTGGTGTTCTGGCTGGGCATTCTCACCGTTATGTACCGGCGGAATATCGTTCTCAAGGTCTAGCCGCTCGCGCCCGCCATCCAACCCAACCGGGACCGCGAACGACGCGACCGGGGAACGCACCAGTGTGAGTCCCGTTGCGCAGCACCTGGGTTCCGTTCACGAAAACGTCGCGAACACCCGTCGAGTACCGATGCGGGTCGTCGAACGTCGCGTGATCCTGAATAGCGGCTGGGTCGAAGATCACGATGTCGGCAAGGAATCCCGCGGCCAGTCTGCCGCGCCTTTTCAGCCTGAGGTTCTCGGCGGGCAGCGCCGTCAACCGCCGGATCGCCTGTTCGAGCGGGACGATTCTCTCGTCGCGCACGTATTTCCCGAGCAGCCTGGCGAAATTCCCGTACGCTCTCGGGTGCGGCCTTGATTTCAGGAAGACACCTTCCGGCGCGAGCGATTCCGCATCCGAGCCAAAGGTCACCCACGGAAGCTGGAGCTGGCGGCGGACGTTCGCCTCCGACATCAGGAAGTAGACCGCGCCGACGCGGCTCCCGTCCTGGATCACCAGATCCATCGCCGTCTCTTCGGGCGTTTTGCTTCGAAGGCGCGCGACATCCGCCAGCGTCCTGCCGGTCAGATACTTGAGTGAGTCATTCTTGAAGGCAACGAGCAGAATCTTCTCGGGCGAGCCCGCGCCGACGAAGAAATTCTCCCACCGGTCGGTGGGCGTGCGCATCTCCTGGGCAACGCGCGTCCGGATCGCGGGATCCCGCAGACGCTTCGACCACTCCTGATAACCGCCCTCCTGCACCCAGGGAGGCATCGCCGCGTCCAGTCCGGTCGCACCCGCGATGTAGTTGTACATGTCGGCCGTTATCCGGAGACCGCTTGCTCTCGCCCCCTCGATTTTCGCGATCGCCGCCTCGAGTTTCCCCCAGTTGGGCTCGCCCGCCGCTTTCAGGTGGTAAACCTCGGCCGGCACTCCCGCCTCGCGCGAGATCGTGATCAGCTCGTCGAGCGCCTCCAGAAAGCGGGACCCCTCGCTGCGCAGGTGTGAGATGTACATACCGCCGTAGGGCGCGGCGGCTTT
>Ga0136635_10000578_pt1 | contig 10383 bp, 11 predicted proteins | sample AntDrymeUQ852106_2_FD_105495 | JGI IMG/M metagenome (GOLD analysis project Ga0136635, IMG submission 105495) | Polar desert sand microbial communities from Dry Valleys, Antarctica - metaG UQ85 (21.06) | ecosystem: Environmental > Terrestrial > Soil > Desert | place: Antarctica: Dry Valley... | reverse complement strand
CCAAAGCCGATGCCTGGATCCAAAATAATATGCGATTCCTCAATCCCGGCCTTCTTCGCCAAGTCCACGCTGACGAGCAATTCCCGCTTCACATCTTCGATCAGGTTGTGATATTCCGAACCGATATAGGCGTTGCCGAGCTGGGCGCGCACTTCCACGCTGGCAGGATTGCTTCTGTTGTGCATGAGAATTACGGGTACGTTGTATTGCGCTGCGACAGGAGCCAGGCCCGGGTCAGCCCGTAATCCCCAGACATCGTTCAAGATATGCGCGCCTGCCCTGAAAGCCTCTTCAGCGACTTGGGCTTTGTACGTATCAATTGAAATTAATGCTTCGGGGAATTCTTTTGCAATCGCTTCGATGACAGGGATGACGCGTTCCATTTCTTCATTGGCGCTTACAGGCTGTGAGCCGGGACGGGTGGATTCACCACCTACATCGAGAATATCTGCACCGTTTGCAAGAAATTCTTTTGCCTGTTCAACAGCTACTTCAATGCCCTCGCCTATAACCCCTCTCCCGGCGGCGGAAGGGGACAATAACCCATCGCCGCTAAAACTATCAGGTGTGAGATTCAGGATTCCCATCACATACGTGCGGGATCCCCAGTTGAAGGTTTGATTGCCAATGGTGAGGGATTGCATACGATGCTCCAGGCGGCGTCCCCGCCGCCGAGGACGGCGGCTGGAGCATAACCATTACGGTATCTGATCCAATGGACGTGCCAGCCAGGTTTCGGCTTCGTTGACGTCAGTGAAAATTTTCAAGGCAGAAGCAGTCCCGGCCAGTGCCAGCGCAGCAACATTACGAATCGCCTCCGCAACTTTTTCATCTGCAACCAACACCGCCACACGGATATTGCGTGCAGAGGGATCACTGTTCGCCTCCACCGCCAGGCGGATCGCCTTTTCGGGAATCTCTTTTACTGCCCGCAAATCATACAGGTTACGCGTGCGGCGGTCGACGCCAAGTAGGTGCTCCATGGCAAACTCCCGCCAATCATTGAGTGTAGCATCGGATAGGTCCGTAAATGTTAATGTCATACCGCCGTCGGCGCGACGAACGACGGACAAACCAACTCCGGGCTTTGGAGTCCAGTTAAGGGGTTTTATCTCATTCATGTTAGTTTCTCCACTGAGATTATATCCCATGCAATTCAGCGGAATGTATCTCACTTACTAGACTCGAAAACTACTTAAGAAAACTTCTCAATTCCCTCTACGTTGGACAGCGCCACCAGTTCGCGGACACTTTTCTGATTGACAGGGTGCACCAGCTCAGGATCGATATCCATAAGCGGCAGAAGGACAAATCCCCGTTCATGCAAGCGTGGATGAGGAATAACGAGCGAGGTTGTGTTCAATATCAGGTCATCATAAAAAAGAAGATCAATATCGATCAAGCGCGGCCCGTTTTGGAAGGATGCTTTTCGCCCAAGTGTAACTTCGAGACGTTTGATGTGTTTGAACAGCGGTTCCGGCTCAAGATAGGTCTTCACCTTGATGACCTGGTTGAGAAACCTGGGTTGATCTTCATATCCCCAGGGCGGAGTCTCATAGACGTGTGATCTTGCCTTCACTTCCATTTGTAGCGAGAATGCGGCCACCGCCTGCTTTAAGTTTGCAAGCCGGTTGCCAAGATTGGTACCCAGGGCGAGATAGACAATATGTTCTTCCACAGGTTATGCCGATAATCCAGATTTTACCCCAATAAAGCCTGCCACAAGCCCCTTTGCTGATAAAATTAATTTGCGATGTTGCCAGTCAATTTCAACCCCCGAAAAAATTCAGATTATATTTTTCATATTTTTTTACCGCTTCTGGCCGTCTTTTTGCCGGTTCTTTTTTTGTCACTGGACTTGCCAATTATGCCGCGCATCACGACTACTGCAGAACAATTATTCAATGTATTTAGTTTTTGCATGTGGTGCGTCCTGTTCCTTGTTGCCTATCGCGAGATCAAGGCTCACCCCGGGATTTCCCTGGAAAAGGGGATTATGATCCTGCTTCCCCTTTTTGTCAGCTTCTTCTTTCTTGTTTTGATTGTCGAATATGGTGGAAAATCCTGGGACTATGAACAATATGAAAATGCCTTTCGCGCCATTGTTCAGGGGGAAAACCCGTATGATAGTGAGCGCTATCTATATCCACCGTTTTTTGCCCAGGTGATGGCATATGTATATTCGGTGGGCAAACAATTTCTTCACCCTACAAAAATAAACCTGTGGTTATTCGTATTTTATCTTTACCAATGCGCTCAATTCTTTATGAGTAACCTGGCGTACCAGCTCTCCAGCCGTTTTGCAGCGCGCATTGGATACTCTGACCTGCAAAATAAACTGATTGTGACCGGGCTGTTTCTGTTTAACTTCCCCCTGGTCAGAACGTTACACTTGAACCAGATCAATTTGTATGTCCTCAACGCGATATTGATTGCGTTATTAGCGTTGAACAGGTTCCCCTTTTTGAGCGGCGCGGCTGTTACGCTTGGCGGATTGATCAAACTTTACCCGCTTAGCATGCTTGCTCCGCTGGTAATGATGAAAAAATGGAAGGTTTTGCTCGGCGCTTTTGTCAGCGGGATACTCATTATTTTGCTGCAGACCAACTTTGGGCGTGATCTATTTCTATGGAAGGAATTCATTTTATTCTTCCTTTCCTTCCCTTCTGAAAGGGAAAGTTCACTATGGATCAGGAACACAACCTCGCTTAGCCTGGCGCGTAACCTTGCCCGCTTTACTCTGTTGCCTGAATCTGTTATTCAGCCTGTGGTTATTATCATCACGCTGGCTGTGCTGACATGGATTGCCCTGCGTTTTTATCAACGCGAGAAAATATACCAAAGCCTCCTCTCAGGACCTGCCGCGGAAACATATCGAAACTTCGGCAACCTGATCGACTTTTCAAGCCTTGCACTTCTGGTCACACCCTCCGCATGGGACCACCACTTCGTCATCGCATTGCCCCTGGCACTATGGGCGATTGCCCTGCGAGCCAAAGACAAGCCGGGGTGGCTGGGTATTGCAATAGCATGTATCTTTGTACTTCCCCCGGTCGATATCTTCCCCTTTAGTTACCTGCGCATGTTTGGCGTGGTGGCATTATTGTTACTTACGGCTCCAAATATTTCCCCAAAATCTTCCGAATCAATATCATTAAGGATCTAACCAACTTGCAATCCAAAAATACTACCAGGCCCACCCGCGCTGACCTGCTCGCCGCGAAAGATAAAACCATTCAGGATGTAATTGCCCCGGATTTACGCGTGTTGTTTTGTGGGATTAATCCCGGGCTATATTCAGGCGCAACCGGTCATCACTTCGCCCGTCCCGGCAATCGCTTTTGGCCCACGTTGTATCAGGCCGGTTTTACCTCGCGGCTGCTTGCGCCCGCCGAAGAAAGAGAGCTATTGGTGTCTGGCTATGGCATTACCAATTTAGTCCCGCGGACTACCGCCACGGCAGACGAACTAGCTCCGGATGAGTTGGTAGCAGGCCGGAGACGACTGGAAGCCAAGATCAAACGTTATCAGCCACAAGTCGTGGCGTTGCTGGGTATCGGTGCGTACCGGACGGCTTTTGCACAGCGAGCCGTCGCGCTGGGGCAACAACCCGAACGTTTAGGGAATACGGTAGTGTGGGTTTTGCCTAATCCAAGCGGACTAAATGCACATTATCAACTGGCGGATCTGGTACAGAACTTTCGGGTGTTGCGTCAGGTGATAGAGCATGAACATGATGCATAGCACGCTCTGGGCCGCGTTTAGGTGGAGGACAGCTTTCCATGGATAAATATATGCAAATCGCCATTGATGAAGCAAGGCGTGCCCAGGCCGAAGGAAATTATCCGTATGGCTCTGTATTGGTGCGCGACGGGGAGGCCATCGGCATAGCAAGAAACCATATGAACACGCATAACGATCCAACCAGCCACGCCGAGATCGAGGTCATACGGGCGGCTGGCTTGCAGGCAACCTATGCGGATACCGTCATGTATGCCAGCGCGTTTCCCTGCATCATGTGCGCGGGGCCGATTGTCATGCTTGGGATCCCCGAAATCGTGGTCGGCGCGAGTTGGGAAGGCTGCGAATCTTCGCGGGCGTTTATGGAATCAAATGGTGTGAGAATAAAAGTTTTGGAGTTGGATGAATGCAGGGAATTACTCAGATAATTATTATCATTGTTGTGCGCTTAGAGATTGAAATATCCCCGCATTGATTTGTGAGGGTAAGCAGCTTATTTATAGGGAAATATTTATGTCAGATCAGAATAAAGCCTTTAACTTTGAAGACCATTTTTCCAAACAATCTGAGCAGTACGCGCAATACCGCCCACAATATCCGGATGAAATTTACGCCTACCTCGCCTCCATTGCGCCGGGACGTTCCCTGGCCTGGGACTGCGGCACCGGCAATGGTCAAGCCGCAATAGGACTCGCCAAACATTTTGATAAAGTCCACGCGACCGATGCCAGTGCTGAACAAATTTCACTGGCTTATGCACATTCGAAAGTGGATTATCGCGTGGAACCTGCTGAACATGTCTCGCTCAACACCTCCAGCGTGGATTTGGTCACTGTTGCTGTTGCTATTCATTGGTTCAACTTTGATGAGTTTTATCGTGAAGTAAAGCGCGTGCTTAAGCCCAATGGCATTCTCTCCGCATGGACCTACAGCCTGACAGAAATTTCTGCGGAGATCGATGAACTGATCAATCAATATTACGGCGAAATAGTAGGTGGCTATTGGCCGGAACGTATTCGTTATCTTGAAGAACGGTATGAATCCATTCCATTCCCTTTTGAAGAAATCATCTCTCCACCATTCGTAATGGAAATCAATTGGAACTTGATTCAGCTGGCTGGCTTTCTTGATAGCTGGTCTGCCACGCAAAGGTACAAGGCACAAAAGGGACACCACCCTCTTGAAATCATCTGGCCCAAGCTGGCTGGCGCCTGGGGCGATGAAAACGAACCGCGTCTGATCCGCTGGCCTTTGCATTTTCGAATCGGGCGGAACAAGCTATATTCATAAAAAAGGAACCCGCCTCTGTCTGGCGGTGTAATAGGGAGGAAAGGATAGCTCTCTACTATGACCTGGATAAAGGCGAACTGGCGCTGGGGCGCACTCAATCTGTTTGCCGTTTTAGTATTGGTCTACGTGCTCACGCAAGGCAGCACAGACTGGAACAATACCGACACGTTCGACCCTGGTCTCGAGAGCGGGAAGTGGGCGATCCGCTTTCTGCTTGCCTGTCTGACGATGACTCCGCTGAATACGTATCTTGGCTGGAGCGGGGCAATCAGACTTCGCAAACCGGCTGGCCTGTGGGCTTTCGGGTTCGCCTCTTTACATATCCTGCTTTATATCCGTGATGCAAAACTGGACTGGCTGACAATCTCCATGCCGTTTTATCTCGCGCTCGGGCTTGCCGGGATGAGCATCCTGAGTGCGCTTGCTATAACGTCCAACCGTTTGTCAATGAAACGGCTGGGGAAGCATTGGAAGCGGCTACATCGGCTCGTATATTTTTCAGGTATTGCCGTTGTTACGCACTCGATGCTCGCCGCGACGATGAGCAAGAAGATAAATCTCCGCGACCCAGAGGGTCGCAGTGAGTTAAGAGTATATGTTGCCGTACTATCCATTTTGCTGGTTGTACGCGTTCCCGTGGTTCGCCAAATATTAAGGCAAATTTCATCCCTGCTGAAGCGCCATCGTAAGCCTGCTCTGCGGATCGGCCATGCTGCCATGCCCGATGGCGGGGCGGAACTGTGGCCGAGGATTCAGAGGCGAGAGTCCAGTGTCTCGTTGAAACCTGCTCGTATCATTCCCAATGAAATGCCGAATCAATCTGAACTGAGTAGTTCGGGCGGCCCATTTAAAAGAATAAAGGGCTCAGATATTTCCATAGATAGATTGGCTGTCAAAGACCTGCCCGAAGAAGAGGCTAGGGTTCGATAAGCAGTCGTGAATTCTATAGCCCTGCTCTTTTCAACAACCCTTCAATCGCATAGACTGTGATTTGGTGATGACGACCACGCACCTGTTCAAACAGCGGACGAATATAACCCCGAGACCAATCTGCTTCGATCATGGCGCGTACGATCGGCAGGATGTATAACATGCGGCCGATCTCTCCCATAAATTGCTCAACGCGAGGGAGAACTGCCTCATAGCCGCTGGCAATGCAGGTGGCATAGAAAAAAGAGTAATACCCAGCATCATTCCTTTTTTCAAGCTCGAGAATGTCCTCAAAGTATTGGCAATCTTCAGTTGGTATTTTCTCGGGCCAACCTTGTAGGAACGAAAAATTTTGAAAGCGGTGCCAGTCCTGCACCTGCTGTTGGGCTGGCCGCATACCCTGCTCGTAATCATGCAAAACTTCTTGAACTTCATCATATAAATGGGATTTTGGTCTGTGCCATTCTTCAGGTAATCCCGGCTCATAAACCCACTTGTGCACATTTACCTTTTCAAAAACTTCAGGGAGTTCTGCTTTCAAAAAATCCAGGAATGCCTCAGTGGTCAGAGATTGGAATTGAAAGCTGGCCATGTACTTCTGGATGAAAGCATCAAAGCGTTTTCTTCCCACCGCGTATTCACATTCCTTTAGGAAGAAACAACCTTTGTAGTACGGGATAATGGTTGTGAAGGAATCAGCATCCTTTTCATCGCCCGGCAATTTTAGGCAGGTGTGAGGCGAATCCATTCCAATGCGTTCCATGACCGCTATCAGTTGCTTTTCACTAAAAGCAGCGCGTAAGTCCTCGACATCTTTCCCTTCCAAGACTTCGGTGATGCGAGACTCTGCATAGGTTGTCCAGCCTTCGTTCAGCCAGAAATCCTGCCAGGTGGCATTGGTCACCAGGTTCCCGGTCCAGGCATGTGCGAGTTCGTGCGTGATCAGGGACGTCTGCCCGCGCGTGCCAAGAATGGAAGTTGGAGTCAGGAAGGTCAGGCGCGGATTTTCCATCCCGCCATACGGGAAGGAGGGTGGCAACACCAGCAAATCATATCGCCCCCAGAGATATGGCCCGAGCAATTTTTCAGCCTCATTCATCTTGATCTCGTTCTCGGCGAATTCCCAAGCCGCAGCCTCGATTATCTCTGGCTCTGCATAGATCCCTGTGCGCGGGCCGAATTCGCGAAAAACAAGATTCCCCACCGCCAACGCAAACAAATAGGATGGGATAGGCTGTGGCATCTTGAAACGGAAGAGAGTGGCGTAGCCGTGCCCAGTCCCATCCCGGACTTCCACTTGTTCAGCCGCCATAACTGCTATCAACCCCTGAGGAACTTCCACTTCTGCCGAATACGTGAACCGTACAGAAGGCGTGTCCTGACACGGAAAGATGCTGCGCGCATGGATTGCCTGACACTGACTATATAGGAAGGGAGACTTTCCGCCAGCGGTTTGCGCTGCATTGAGCCACTGTAAAGCCCGCGCTTCGGGTGAGGCGTGAAACATCAGGGTAAAGGTCGAGTCACCATCCAATCCTTTTAAATGCAAGCGCTCTCCCAAAATATCATCCCTGGCATCAAATTCCCATTCCAGTTCAAGACCATTCATGCGAGCCTGTTTTAGATCGATCTTGAAAGAATCCAAATAAAGCGAGCCATGAACTGGCTCCTGCATTTGATAGTTTGCTTCGATCTCCAGCATACGCGTGGAAAAATCAACGACGATGCGAAAGTTAATGTGCTTAATCTTGCCCTGTGCAAGGTCCGTGTATGAGGCCGGGTCTTTTAATTCCAAGTTGTATTCTCCAGAATTAGATACAGGTCATTGTGTAACAGCATTCACAAAATCTGCGAAGAGACCATATGCCGTTTCGATCGGTCCGCCAGCCATACCCTCGCGCTCAGAGACCGTGATCGAATAATCGGGCAGGACGTCCGTGCGGAAGGATACACCCGTGGATGAATTCATCATTCCATACAATGGCGATGAGGCGTCCACGAGTTCAGGCGCCACACGCGCGTTGATCTTCTCTCCTGCTCTTTCAACAGAACAAACTAATTTATAGCGTTTACCTTCCGCTTTGGCTTTGGCGATCATTTCAGGCGTGATGCCGCGAACGCCTGTAGGATTCACCTGCTGCGGCGTAAACGGCGTGTCCATCAAAACTGTGACCAGCGCGGCAACTTTGATAGCCGCGTCCCAGCCGTCCACATCATTGGTGGGATCGGTCTCTGCCACGCCAATAGATTGACAATATTTCAGCGCGTCTTCATAGGATTCGCCGTTCTCCATTCTTGAGAGAATGATGTTTGTTGTTGCATTGAGGATCCCTTTGAATGAAGAAAGCTCTGCAAGGGGAAATGTTTCACGAAAAACAGAGAATACCGGTGAGCCGCCCAGAACAGTCGATTCGAAGCCGAATATTTTCCCTTTGGACTTTGCCAGGGCGGTCAATTCACGATAGCCATGTACGACGGGTCCCTTGTTGGCCGTAATAGCGTGCACACCGAGATCCAGTGCCATGCGGATGTGATCGAGCGCGGGTTGACCTGTCTTTGTATTGACCGGGGAATTCTCGAACATGACATTGGCATTGGAATGCTTGATTACTGCCAGGGAGTCTTCGACCTGGAACGTAGAAAGGGGGAAAATGGATTGTCCACTTTCTACTAAACCGAGAGCCTGCTGAATATCAATGCCATCTGGATTCACAGCAAAGCCATGACTACCTGTTGCGATGCCTGTAAATGAAAATGTAATATCGTATTTTGATCTTAGTAGTTCTTGTTTCCGAAGCAAGAGTCGTGCGAGCGCGCGGGCGACGTTTCCGAAGCCGATGAAGGCGAGTTTGTAATGCATAGGTTCTCCAGTATCAGGTGTCATGTATCAGGCATCAAGTTTCAGGTCTACGTAAAGCACCTGGCACTTGATGCCTGGCACCTGGAACTTCTATAACGGCGGCCAGGGCAGGGCGCGCCGGTCGCGGGGCTGGCGGGGGAAGACTCCCTTTTTGCGTATGGAGTCTGCACGGGTGCAGAGCGCGGCGATCTCGCGCGGGCTGAGGTAACGTTCAAGATCGGTCAGCAGGCCGCTGGGCAGAGAGAGGCGGGAGAGCAAGTTCTCTGGAATTTTTTGGCCACCAAAGTCCCACAGCACAGTCCGCAGTTTGTCATCTTCATGAAAACAGATCCCATGATCGATGGTGTAGAGTTTATGCGTGTCGTTCTCGAAGAAGACGTGACTGCCTTTCCTGTCGGCGTTGTTGCAGAGCAGGTCAAAAAGCACAACGGGCTTGAGGAGCTGCCTGTCATCCTCAGTGAAGCTGAAGTAGTGATATTCAGGATCGTATTCAATGAATTGCTGGAGCGAGCCCGCACCGTAAGGGCCATCCTCGCGCAGCGTGGTAAATGGGACAAAGTGAAAGCCAAGTGACTCACTGACGAGATACGCGGCCACTTCGCGCCCTGCGAGACTGTTCTCAGGGAAATCCCAGAGTGGCTGCTCGCCGCGCAAGGGTTTGTAAACGGCAGGGTAATCCTTATCTTCATAATGAACGCTGACTAGAAAAGTGTAATTCGAACCAAAGGTGAATTGACCCTTGATCTCAAATTCGCCGTGTTGTAATACTTGTTTTAGGAGATTTTCGTTCATACTCGTTAGCACGCTGGCAAGTTTTCACGTCGATACGTTTGAACAAGCCAACATGGGAACGTTGAAACGTTAGTGTTTATGCCCATTCTTCTTTGCGCAAAAATGCCCTTCGGGTTCCTCAGGCTGTCCACACTGTGGGCAGACCGGACGCCCGCGCGTGATCACTTCCACACCCCAGCGCGCCAGCATCCGCACCTGGGTCCGGGACGCCCAAAAGCGGACCACCGCAGCGGTTTCGGGATCCTCCTCTTCGGTGAGAAGTTCCTTGGCAAACAACACAACCAGGTCACGTTCCTTGTCATAACCGAGGCCGATTTCTCCAACGCGGAAGAGGGGGTCTACGGGCGGGTTGATACGCATCACTTCTTCCACATAATCACCGGAGGCTTCTAAAAGTTCCGGGTTCTGCTCGCTGACCTGTGAAAGGAATTGCTCAACCCCCATCGCAAGCGAATGCAGCTGCGTCTTCTCAATGATCAAAGTGATCGTGCGCTGGTCCTGAAAGGCTTGAATATAAAAAACTCGCTGACCGGGCTTGCCAATGGCGTCAGCGGTAATATGGTCGCAGGGATCAACATCAATTTCAAAACGAGGCATAAGTTACCTTTGTTGAGGTGAGTATACCAGACCCCCACTCATCCTCCCCCAAATCCACAAGAGAAATTTGAAATAATTATTCCAATTATTGGTTGTGGATTTGGGGGAGGTGCCCAACGGGCGGAGGGGGTTATAATTTGCGCATCTCGCCAAAGGAGAGAGCCATGTACGAT
>Ga0136635_10000577_pt1 | contig 10393 bp, 8 predicted proteins | sample AntDrymeUQ852106_2_FD_105495 | JGI IMG/M metagenome (GOLD analysis project Ga0136635, IMG submission 105495) | Polar desert sand microbial communities from Dry Valleys, Antarctica - metaG UQ85 (21.06) | ecosystem: Environmental > Terrestrial > Soil > Desert | place: Antarctica: Dry Valley... | reverse complement strand
GCCACCAGATCCAGGCAGCTCTTCAGATCGAAAAGTTTTGGGTCGCCACGCAATTTCAAAAAGGCATGACAAAATTTAAAAACCAAGCCGACGGTGGCAAAAATCCGATCTTCCAATAGTCCCCGTTGCGGATTGACCAGAGCATGAACCGCGGGCAACCGGGAGGGCAGCTCGTGATGGTCGATGACGACCACATCGATGCCTTTCTCATTCAAAAAATCGACTTCATGCACGCTGGTTGTTCCGCAGTCTAACGCAATAAGCAGCGCGGGTTCCGTTCCGGTTTCCAGTGCCCGCCGCACCCCGCCGAGCGAAAGCCCATACCCTTCACTGAGTCGCTCGGGAACAAAGGCTCGCACGCAACCTCCCAACTCGCGCAAAAAACGATAGAGGAAGGCGCTGCTGCTCATCCCGTCGACATCGTAATCGCTGTAAATGAGGATGGATTCACGCCTCTCCAATGCCTGCTCCACGCGGCAGACTGCTTTCTCCATGTCTGGGAGACGAAGGGGATCGCAGAGATTGGCCAATCGCGGAGCCAGGAACGTTGCCCTTTCCTCGGGGGTGGGAAACCCCCTTCGAATGAGGATGGATTCCACCACGCGGGAAAAATCCCCGTCCTGCATCATTTCCTCCTCCTGGTAAACCCAGCGCCGGATCATCGGCTCATTTATTCTTTGGGTTGGTTTCAGGAGCCCTGCTCCTTCTCCACTCACTGGGAGACGGAAGCTTCCGCAATCGCGGGCTTCTTCTGCCGGACAATCTCGCCCTTACCCATCATTAATACCACCGGACAGGCAATAAAGATGGAGGAATACGTACCGGCCAAAATACCGATCAGGAGCACTAGGGCAAAGTCATTGATCGCCACGCCCCCAAATAGAAACAGGGCGGTTACGGTAATCAGGGTGGTTCCCGATGTCAAAAGCGTGCGGCTTAAGGTGGCGTTAAGGCAGGCGTTGAATAACTGGGGCAGATTGGCTTTTTGCCCATGTCCTTCGCGCAGGCCTTCGCGGATACGGTCAAAGATAACGATGGTATCGTTAATCGAATAACCCGCCACCGTTAGAATAGCCCCCACCACCGGCAGGGAAAATTCGCGCCCGTTTAAGCTGAAAAGTCCCAGGGCGATAATGACGTCGTGCAGCAAGGCCACGATGGCTCCCACAGCAAAGGCCGTTTCAAAGCGCAGCATGATGTAGAAAAAGATGCCGACAATCCCCAGCAGGATGGCAATGAAGGCCTGCTGCTTGAATTCGGATCCGATGACCGCCTGGACTTTGTCGAGTCCCAATCGGGAAAAACTCGCTTCAGGGAAGGCATTCATCAGCGCGGCCTCCGCCACTTCACCCTGGTCGTAGGGAGTGCGGACGGTAAGAACGTTTTCGGAATTGGTAATAAGATCTTGGTACTGCGTCACAGCCGAGGGTCCGACCACCTCTTTGAGATTGTCGTCAGGAATGCGCTTTTCGTATTTTAAAGTCAGTAAGTCTCCACCCGAGAAATCCACTCCGTAAACCGCATCGCCCCGATAGAACCAGGAAGCGATTCCGGCAAACGCGAGCAGAAGAGAGAGGGCGATGGCGGGTTTGCGCATCTTCATGAAATTGAAATTTGCGCGGGCAAAAACGCGCCGCATATTCAGGGTCTTAATCGACTTGGACAAGAGGAGCCAATCGAAGCAATTGCGGGTAATAACCAGTGCTGCGAAAACACTCGAAATGGTGCCGAGGCAAAGCGTGATGGCAAAGCCCTGAATCGCGCCACTTCCCTGCCAAAACATAATGAGGGCCGCGATGAGAGTAGTGACATTCGCATCCATAATGGAACTGAAAGCCTTGTTGAATCCTGCGTGCACCGCCGACACGAGCGGTCTTCCACTGCGTAACTCTTCCGAAATACGCTCATAAATAAGTACGTTGGCATCGACCGCCACCCCGATGGTCAGAATGATCCCCGCGACTCCCGGAAGCGTCAGGGTGAAACCAAACTGAGCTAAAAGACCGAGGAGAATAATCATGTTCAGCAGGAGAGAAAAGACAGCGATTACCCCCGCTAAACGGTAATAAAAGATGACAAAAATAATCACGACTGCCGAACCGATCATGGCCGCCCTAAAACCATCAGCCACAGATGCCGCTCCCAAGGAGGGATCTACTCCCCGCTCGTCTACAATGCTGACCGGATTTTCCAGCGGATTTTCGAGCACGCTGGCCAAGTTTTCGGCTTCAGCCGCAGTCATGAACCCACCCGAAATCGTGCAGTTTCCGCCCGTAATGGCCTCGTTGATATTGGGCGCCGATTGAACGACGCCATCTAAAACCACCGCCATTTTTCGACCGACGTTGTTGGAGGTCAGCTTCCCGAAAATTTCTCTGCCGGTGGAGTCGAAATTAATCGAGACCGTGGGACGGCCAAATTGATCCAGGTCACGAAAGGCGCGAGACACATATTTTCCGGACATGTCCGCGCGTTTTTTGACCAGAATTTTTTCCGTAAACTCCACCCCTTTGCTGTCATGATCGACAAATTCCAGCGCCTCATAGTCAAAAGGAATTGCGGCTTTACCGGCTTCAATAGCGGCGAGGAGTTCCCTGTTTTGCGGATGCACGAGTTTAAATTCGAGCTTCGCGACCTGTTGTAACTTTTGGCGGTAGGAAATTTTGTCCGTCGCGGAGACACCGGGGATCTGCACAATGATGCGGTTTTCCCCCAAAGGTTGGATCATCGGTTCGCCTACTCCTCCAACATCCACGCGTTTACGGATCTGTTCCACGGCCTGATCCAAAGAAGCTTTGCTTGGATTGCCTTCCAGCTGGAGGATAAATTGGTTTCCACCGCTGAGATCGAGACCGGGTTTGATATTGACGGGCCAATCATTTTCCTGCCGGGGCTTCTGGGCATTCGGAACGAAGAGCGACCACAGGCAAATTCCCACCAAGGTGGTAATCAGGGCGAGGCCTGTCTTGCGGCGCGCCGATTCACGATGGGCCGCAAAATACCAAATGAGAAAAACTAAAAACGCGAAGGATGCGCCTAACAGATAATAATCCATAAGACTTTCGGCTATCAGGAAGACGTGACTTCGGCACCCGCTTTAGTCACTGAAACAATGCTGCTTTTCAAAACTTCGATTTTCACGTTATCGGCCACCTTAAGAATGACAGTGTTGTCTTTGACATTGGAAATCATCCCCATAATTCCGCCTGCCGCCACCACTTGGTCACCCGTTTTGGCTGACTTTATGAGGGTTGCTGCTTCCTTCGCTCTCTTCTGTTGAGGACGGATGAGCATGAAATACATCAGGACGAACATGATGAGGAACATGGGCCAGACGGGAGCGGCGCTGCCGGCTGTTCCATCAGCATTTGGGGGAGCACCCATGGCAAGAACTACGTTAAAAATCAAATTGGTCATGTCATTCATCTTTCGGTCTGTAATCTTTTAGAAACTGCCCGGACCATTCCCCGAACCTGTCTTCACGAAGGGCTGCGCGGATTTGAGCCATCAGCTCGAGATAAAAATGGAGATTGTGCAAAGTCACCAGCCTCAATCCCAATATTTCCTCAGCCTTGAGCAAGTGCCGAATATAGGAACGGGAAAAATTTTGACAAGCATAACAGCGACAACCTTCTTCAATCGGTCCGGGGTCGGCTTTCATTGTCGAATTTTTCAGGTTAATGGTTCCAGTTCTGGTATAGGCCGTACCATTCCGGGCGATCCGGCTCGGCAGCACACAGTCAAACATGTCCACTCCCATTGCGACCATTTTTACCATTTGGTGCGGTTGTCCAAGTCCCATGGTATAGCGAGGCTTATGAACTGGAAGCCAGGGAGTTGTGCTAGCAACGGCATGCATCATCTCAGGCTCCGGTTCCCCTACACTGACCCCCCCGACCGCGTAGCCCGGCAGATCCAGCTCAATTAAAGCTTCCGCGCACTCTCGGCGCAGATCTTCATACTCCCCGCCCTGCACAATTCCGAAAAGAAATTGGTCTCGGGTCGGACCTGCGGATATTCCGGCATGCGCCTCCTTGCACATCCCGGCCCAACGAATGGACCGCCGCACCGCTTCCGCCACCACGGTTTTCTCAGCAGGCCACGGAGGACATTCATCAAAGGCCATCATGATGTCCGATCCCAACGTGCGCTGAATCTCGACCGCTTCCCTGGGGCCGATAAAAAGGGCCGTGCCGTCCAGGTGCGATTGAAAATGAACACCCTCTTCCGTGATTCGGCGCAGTTTTGCTAAACTGAAAACTTGAAATCCGCCACTGTCCGTCAGAATGGGCCCGTTCCAACTCATGAATTTGTGCAGGCCACCTAGGTGCCGGATGATATCGAGACCTGGGCGGATAAAAAGGTGGTAACTGTTACCAAGAATGATCTGAGCGTTAAGGCGTTTCAGTTCGTCAGGATCGACTCCTTTCACCGTCCCCTGGGTTCCGACCGGCATGAAAATGGGTGTTTCAATCACGCCATGGCCGGTCGTCAATCTGCCTAAGCGTGCCTGGGATCCCTTGTCCGTTTTCAATAATTCGAAAAACACCCGGACGTTTTACGCTGTAACCGACAAATTACCAGTGCGATCCTTGATTCGAGATTTTTCCTCTCGATTCTATAAATAGAGGTCCGTGCTGCTTCAAACTTCCTAAAACAAAACACACACCGGTGAAGGCGCTTCTTGCGAGTGACCGGTGAAATTTAATCTCCCGGTCTTCGGATCGAGTTTGAAAACCGCCAGCCTGTTATCGTTCTGTCCTGCGGTGACAAGCCAGTTTCCCGAAGGATCAAGGCCGAACCCACGGGGCTCCTGCACTTCTGCGGAAACATTTTCCAAAAAGCTGAGCTTGCCTTTTTCTCCGACTGCAAAACTGGTCAGAGAGTGATGGCCCCGGTTTGAAACATAAAGCCATTTTCCGGAAGGATGAAGCGCACTTTCGGCGGTTGAACTTTTTTCTCGGGATGCTCCCTCAGGTAAGGTGGAAATATTCTGCAGCTCAGCCAGGGCACCGGAATCAACATTCCGGGAAAACACCGTGACGCTTTTTCCATATTCGTTGTTGGCATAAATGACCTTTCCGTGCGGAGGCAGCACCAAGTGGCGCGGCCCCGATCCATCCGGCGTGCCGGCGGAAGGCGGTGTCAGCGGGGTGACACGTCCTTCGTCAGGGTCAAAATCAAAACCCCAGATCTGGTCTGTCCCCAAATCACAACAATACACGAAGCGATTGCTGGCATCGGTATAGGATGAATGTGCATTGGAACTTTTGTTCCGTCTTGGAACAGGATCCTGAAACGGGATAAGAGCTGTGCGTTCGCCGATGGATCCGTCAGGGTGGGTTTGAAAACAGGCCACGTTTCCACTGCTGTAGTGGGAGACGAAAATATTGCGCCCGGTCTTGTCGAGAAAGACATGGCAGGAGGCGTTGCCTCCGGATGGCTTCTGATTGAGCAGGTTCAGACTGCCGTCAGGGTTAACTTTAAAGGCGGCGACGGCGCCCGGCTCCTCCTCAAGGGCAGCGTATAAAATTTTTCGATCCGGCGAGAAGGTCAAAAAGCTCGGATTACTAATTTTTGCAGCTAGTTGCAGAGGAAGGAGGCTGCCCGTCGTCGAGTTGATTTTTCCAAGGTATATACCCTGGCTGGATCCTTTTGTGTACGTTCCCAGATAAAAAGGAATCTCGTCCTGGTGCATGAAACTACTCCCCTATTATTAAGCACAAAAAAGCCGTGCGATGGCACGGCTTCTGGGTTGAAAAAGTTCAGCTTAGGAAACCAATCCCAGTTTCTTTTCCAGATCTTTCTTTGAAGTCATTCCCACGATCGTTTCCTTCACCTTACCGTCTTGAAAAACCAAGAGGGTGGGAATAGCACGGATATTAAATTGCCCGGCTAAATCGGAAGAATGATCTACGTTTACTTTACCGATTTTCACCTTGCCAGTATTAGCATCGGCAATTTGATCCAGTAAAGGAGCGATCATTTTGCAGGGTCCGCACCATTCGGCCCAGAAATCCACCAGAACTGTGCCGGTGGAGTTGAGAACTTCCTGCGAAAAATTTGAAGACGTGAATTCGATTACGTTGGGGCTTGCCATGTTATTTAAATTGGGGGCATCAAGCGCAATTGCAATGGGCAATTCTGAGCAAGTTGAATAATTGAAGCCTTACTTACAAAATTTCGAAGAAGCTCGCTGCTGTTACTGCCACAGACGCCAAGGCCACAATGGCAGCCGCGACAGCTAGGTAAAGTGAAACGCCGTCCCCAACCACATTGATGGGTTGAACGGAAGGAGCGGGCTTGTTGACAACCGGTGTAACGCTCGGTTTCGGCGCCGCCGCAGGCACAGGTGATTGCGCGCCCGGAGCGACAGGCATTCCTGGAGCTTTCGCCGGCATCGGCATTCCTGATGGGGCATGGGGAGCGATGGGTCTGTGGGCCTGGCCGGAACCTTTAATAATCGCTGTCTTGGACGAATCGTTAGTTGAAGCGCCGGGGAGCTGAGCGGCCGCCCCTGCAATAATAGGCGTTGGTGCTTTCGGCAGCGGAGCAGCGGGGGCACCAGGAGGTTTGGGCAATCCACCAAGAGCAGGAGGAGAGGGAAGAGGTGAAACGGCGGGAGCGCCAGGAGGCATGGCAGGTTTTGGCACTCCGAATGGTGCAACCACCGGCGCACCGGGCGTCAAACTCGGTTTGGCTAATCCCATAGGAGAGGCCATGGGAACGACCGGTTGTTTGGGCAGGCCTCCCACTGAAAGAGGGGGAGAGGGAAGGGAAGCTTTGACCGTTGCTGGAACGGACAATACAGCAGGAGCAGCAGGAGCAGCAGGAGCGGGTAAAGGGGTTGGGATTGGGGACGTGGTCATGGGCCGAGCCGCAGGCATTGAAACTTTGGCCAAGGACTGAGTGGCTTGCGTAACAACAGGTGCTTTTCCCAAATTAGCAGGAGGAACAACTCCTGGAGGCTTGAACGGAGTCGCCACAACCGGAGCATTCGCCTGGAGAGGCGCAGACGGCACTGGTTTAGCCATGGGAGGAGCGACCGTTGCCGATGCTAGTTGCGGGGGACGATTTAATACCGCCGCAACTCCTAGAGGGCGCGTCACATTCAACTGCGAGGGAGCAGGGATAACTTTGGTAGGCTGGAGAGTCTGTTTAAGGGGCACCATCATCGGAGGTCTGGGAGAGCCCTGCGCGGAAAGAGGCGCACCGGAAAGAGGTTTGGGAGGGAGGCTAATTCGAAGCGTTTCCTTCTTCATTTCCCGGACGGAATCCGAAGATAACGAGGGTTTTTGCACTCCCGCCGGCAGAGGAGCAATTGCCACAGGCGGGGTCGGAGCGGTTTTACGTTTAAATTCGCCCGAGGGGCCTGGTGCAGGAGGCAGTTGGGAATTGTCAGCCATGCAACTATAAAAACTCAAGCCATTTAAGCGGTCAATCACTAATTAAGCATTTTGCGATAAAAAAGCCGATTTTTGATCGACGATCTCTGTTTTCCTCAGATTCAGTCCGCAATTTTCAACTTCCCTCTTCAAGATTCCGTGTTCAATCTGCGCTGTTCCTTAACCAAATATTTTCCTACGACATGTCTGACTACGTAATTGGCCATAAGAATCCTGACACCGACGCTATTTGTTCTGCAATTGCCTATGCTGATCTGCTTCGTCGAACGTCCTTACCCAAGGCTTTGGCCGCCCGCTGCGGAGAAATTAATTCCAGAACCAACTTCGTCCTGGAACGGTCCGGAATTGAACCTCCTCGACTGGTCATGGACGTTCGACCAAGTGTGGGCCAAATTTGCCGCAGGGATGTCATAACGGCGGATGACACTGAATCCGTCCTCACGGTGGTCAATCGCATGCGGGATGCTTCACTCCGCAACATTCCGGTTATCGACTCCCAGCACCGCTGCCTCGGCATGTTGTCTTTGACCAAGCTCGTCGACTTGCTTCTTCCCGGAAAGGATTGCGGCAACAGCACCCGCACGGTCGACAGCAGCCTGGAACGCATTCGCCAAACCTTGCAAGCCAGTTATCAAAACAGCTTTGAAATTGAGAAGGAAGACTCCTTTATTCTAACGGTTGGCGCCATGCGAGCCGTCGCTTTTGATGAGCGGATTCGGCGATTTCCTGCGCAGAAGATCATTCTTGTCGTGGGAAATCGCAACACCGTGCAAACGGCCGCGATCGAGTACGGAGTTCGGGCGATCGTCATCACGGGCAATTACAAACTTTCTCCGGAGCTGCTTGAAAAAGCCCTTGAGAAAAACATCACCATTATTTGCACCGCTTTCGATACCGCGACAACCACGCTCTTGATTAAATGCGCTAAACGTGTGACTCACGCACTTTCCCAAGAATTTCTGGCTTTAACCGAGAATCTGCTCATCCGCCAAATCCGGGAAAAGGTGCAGAACTCTACCCAAAGCCTTTTCCCCGTGATCAACGAAGCGGGTACTCTTTCGGGTGTTTTGTCCAAATCGGACTTGATCGATCCTCCCAGAATCCGGCTGGTGCTCGTGGATCATAACGAACTCGCCCAGGCCGTAACCGGAGCGGACGAAGCCGAGATTCTGGAGGTATTGGACCATCATCGTCTCGGCGGTGGCCTCATTTCCAGCGAACCTATCCGTTTCATCAACGAGCCGCTTGGCTCGACCTGCACGATCGTCGCCAAAACGTTCCGCCAACTCGGCATCACCCCGGGCCGGCCTATTGCCCTTTGCATGGCGGCCGGAATTATTTCCGACACTCTTCACCTCACCTCCCCCACCACCACGCCGGTGGATCGCGAACTCCTGGCTTGGCTCGAACCTCTGTGCGGCGAGAAAATAGAAGATTTTGCGCGCGATTTTTTCAACGCAGGATCCGCTCTCAAAGTCAGCACTCCAGAAGCGGTCGTCAATGGAGACTGCAAGGAATACGAAGCCCATGAATGGAAAATTGCGGTTGCCCAAGTAGAAGAACTCGGCTTGGACGCTTTTTGGAATCGTAAGGCTGACTTGTTGGAAGCCATGCTGGAACTTCGCCGCAAAAAAAATGTCGATTTTGCCGCGCTCCTCATCACGGATATCACCAGCCATTACAGCCTGTTACTGGTGGTTGGCGAACCCCGCCTGATCGCAGGAATCGACTATCCGCAACTCGATCCGCACCTATTTGAGCTCAACGGAATCGTTAGCCGCAAAAAACAACTCCTGCCTGAACTCATTCGACTCCTCGCCCGCACGCCACGCGGGGTCTGAGGGTTCCTGCACTTTTTTCGTTTCCTCTAAAAACGTAAGTCTACTGTGGTGCGTCAGTGAATAACGCGGACGCGGAGGTTGACCAGCTGCTGAGTTATTCACATGTGCGAATAAGTTATTCACATACTGACAGGGTTCTTCAGACGCAGAAAAAAGTTGTCACCAATCGCACTATTTTTTTGAAGCTTCGTTCTTTCTGTCTTCCTCATCTCCGCCTAAAAAGTTCTCCGCATGATCGCCGATTCCCTTGATTTTCGCTCCCCACGCCGTCGCGGCGAATCCATTTCCATCAAACTCGAAGGACTTCCGCCCATCCATAGCGAAGAAGCCGAGCGGGCCCTTCTCGGAGCTATCCTTTCGCAGCCCACCGAGGTGATGGACCGCGCCACGGAATCGCTTTCACCGGAAGATTTTTTTAATCCCGCCTATCAGGAACTTTATCGCGGACTCATGGAAATGCATCGCGTGGGCACTCCGATCGATCTTTCCACCGTGATGCAGTATCTGGATGATCGCAAACTAAGTGATGTCACTGGAGGCCCCGCACTTTTGGGCGATTTAGCCGCTGGGGTGGTCTCCGTGATGACGGCTCCGGCGCACATCCACACGGTCCGTTCCAAAAGTATTCTCCGCTCATTACAGAGCGCCTGCGCCAAAATCGTTTATAACTCTCAGGAACGGCAGCACGAGATCAACGAGGTGCTCGACGATGCGGAACGGATGATTTTTGAAATTGCCGATCGCAGCCTGACCAAGACTACGGTCAACTCGCGTGAAGCTGCCATTAAAACCCTCGCCATGGTCGAGCATTTTGTGAAATTGAAAGGCCGCCCTAACGGCCTATGCACCGGCCTTGACGATCTCGACCAGCTCACTACCGGATTCAAAGCCGGGGAGATGATTGTCATCGCCGCCCGTCCCGGTGTCGGTAAAACCGCTTTCGCCCTCACCATGGCGAAAAACTTTTTGAAGGAACGTTACGATCCCGACCAGGACCGTTACGTCAAACCCGGCTACGGTGTAGGCTTCTTTAGTCTGGAAATGACCAGTCAGCAGCTGATGCTCCGACTGCTCGCTTCCTACGCCAGTGTGGGCCTTCAAAAAATACGTCGCGGTGAACTCAGCCAAAGCGACATGATCGCTCTT
>Ga0136635_10000575_pt1 | contig 10395 bp, 7 predicted proteins | sample AntDrymeUQ852106_2_FD_105495 | JGI IMG/M metagenome (GOLD analysis project Ga0136635, IMG submission 105495) | Polar desert sand microbial communities from Dry Valleys, Antarctica - metaG UQ85 (21.06) | ecosystem: Environmental > Terrestrial > Soil > Desert | place: Antarctica: Dry Valley... | reverse complement strand
TCCTCTAAATTACATCCGGTTTGGCAAGGAAAATTTACTTCTGAACCCACTCGCTCTTTTATTAAAAAGTGTTACTACAGCGAAGATGTTATCGCACTACTAGGAGAAGAAACTTTTTCTTTAATTAGTTGTAATACCTGTGGTATGGTTTTCCATCAACAGATTCTCACACCCGAATGGTTAAACTTATTGTATAGCCAGTGGATTAATGATGCCCAAATCGAATGTATGGAAGCCGAATATCAAACAGATAATAAGCGAGAGATTCTGTTTGAACGTGGACGACGAGATACAAGGCATCTTTTACGACTGCGAGAGCTGCTCAAATCAAATACAACCGAGCAATTTCGCATTTTAGACTATGGCTGTGGAGATGCAGACTTTTTAGCTTTAGCAAAGCTTTTTGGTTTTAAAGTCTGCGGAATTGATTTCAGCAGTACCCGTCACGAACGAGCTGCAAAAACAGACATCCCTATTTTCAATAACTTGGAAAGCTTGGAATCTTCTCATATTGGTAAAATACAAGTCGTAACACTTTTTCAAGTATTAGAACATCTTGAAGACCCGCTCTTCACTTTAAAGCAAATTGCCAACACAATGGAAGATAAAGGAATTTTAATTGTTGAAGTTCCTGATTGCCGAGGAATTAGTCAACCAAAAACTTTTTTAGAGTTTCATGCTGTTCACCCACTTGAACATATTAATGCCTTTACCCCTATCACCTTAAAGAAAATGTGCGAGCAAGCTGGATTTGTTTATATTAAACGTATCCCTGCTCATGTGACAACCAGCTTTGTAAATACTCTGCGAACAGAAGGTCTTCGATTTATACACCCAAATCAAACTCAGCAGTATTTTCGGCTCCAGAAAATTTCTTGATTAAGAGGTAACAATGCTATGTATATTAGCCATTTAGTGGCTTTCTGTATTAATGCGGCTCTGTCATTGAGCGCATTTTTTTTATTTATTATCTGCCTATTTTTTCTGATTGAATGTATTGCGGCTCTATTTGAAACGGCTGATGGTGCTGAGAAAAATAATTGGCAAGATACCAAAGTTACTGTTTTAGTACCAGCACATAATGAAGAAGTTGTAATTGGTTCAACATTAGAAAAATTGACCCCAGCTTTAAAAAAACAAGACCGCTTGGTAGTCGTTGCTGATAATTGTAATGATGCGACAGCTGAGATAGCTCGTGCAATGGGTGCAACAGTTATTGAGCGTCACGATATTGAGCGCAAAGGTAAGGGATACGCTTTAGATTATGGCTTACAGTTCATTGAGTCAGATCCTCCTGATGTGGTTGTAATAATTGATGCTGATTGTACAGTTTATGAAGATGCGATCGCTCAATTAACTCAACGTGCGATCGCTCTTATGCGACCGATCCAAGCTACCTACTTGATGGTAAGACCTAAAAACTCTCAGTCCTCAAAAGACTTTATTTCACAATTTTCCATCATCGTCAAGAACCTAGTTCGTCCCCGTGGAACAGCGCGGTTGGGACTGCCCTGCTCGTTGCTGGGTACAGGTATGGCTTTTCCTTGGTCAGTCATTCGCGCTTGTGATTTAGCCAACGATCACCTCGTTGAAGACTTAAAACTAGGCTTGGATTTAACCATAGCTGGACACACACCAGTGTTTTGCCCAGAAGCAAAAGTAACAGGGTATTTGCCGCAGCAATTGCAAGCTGCAAAAAGTCAAAGAACTCGTTGGGAACACGGTCATTTCCAAAATATGCAGACTTATGTCCCCATTCTGCTCAAAGAAGCAGTGAAGCAAAAAAGGTTTGACTTATTGGTGAGTGTCCTAGATTTGTGTGTACCACCTTTAGCTTTACTTGTTGTTATCTGGTTATTGCTGATGACCGTTTCTCTGCTGTTTGCAATTTTCACAACATCATGGATACCAGCAGCAATTGTCGCTACAGCGGGATTTTGTTTTTTGATGGCAATTTTTATAGCTTGGGGTAAATTCGCTCGTCAAGACTTACCTATACACGAACTTTTAACCATTCCTTTTTACGTTTTCTGGAAGATACCAGTTTATCTTCAATTTTTAGTAAAACCTCAAAGCGTGTGGATTCGTACAGAAAGAGACAAGATATAGTAAAAGTTTTTAGTCAAATTCATCTGTCTTTTTTTATGTTTCAACTGTGAAAAATCAAAATCAAAATAAACCTTTAAGACTTGCCGAGAAAGGTTTTATCATTTTAGGTTTAATGTCTTTTCCAGGTATACTTTATGTATTACCTAAGATTGGTCTCGCTCCACAAGAGGTTATTACATTAATCAAATACTCTATTTGGTTAATTTTAATTACTCTCGCTTGCATTTTTGGCAAAAGTCTTATAACCACAGCCAGCCGAAACGTATCACTTTGTTTATTAATAGCGTTAGCATCTATATCATTTCTTTGGTCACAATTCCCAGAATTCACATTATCTAATGCCACAGAGGTTTTTATGATGACCTTATTTGGCTTATATTTGGGTACACGATTTAGCTTGAAAGAACAAGTAGAACTTGTTGCCCGTTATTTATTAATAACAGGTATTCTGAGTACAGTTGTTGCCCTTGTATTTCCTTTAGTTGGCGTAGATCAAGTAATTCATCCAGGAGCATGGAAAGGAGTATACGGGCAAAAAAATGTTTTGGGCAGCATGATGGTTTTAAGTTCATTAACATTTTTTGCGCTACCCAAGGAAAATTCAACTTTATATAAGTGGTTTGGTTTTACCTTTTCGCTGGTCTTGATGCTGCTTTCAACTTCAAAAACTTGTCTGGTTGTTTCTTTACTAGTGATACTAATAATAATGTTTTATAGAAACTTTAAATGGCAAGGAAAGATTAGCGTAATTTTTCTAAATCTTCTCATTCTAATTTTCGCATGTGTCGCTGTACTAGTTTTAACTTATTGGATTGAATTGTTAACTGGTTTAGGAAGAGATCCAAGTTTAACCGGAAGGACACCGATATGGAATGTCATGATAACTAGATTAATCGAACAACCATTGTTTGGTTATGGGCTAAATGCATTTTGGGCACCTGACAGTCCCTATGCAATTGAAGCAGGTCGTGGATTAACAAGTAGTTGGATTCCACCTAACGGTCACAATGGTTTCTTAGATTTATCAGTTGATGTTGGTTTGGTTGGTTTAGGACTTTTTTTAATTAGTTATTTCAAAACTTTTGTTCGATCATTAAAACTAGCTTATGCTAGTAAAAATTCCGAGGATATTTGGTCGTTGGCTTATCTTTTCTTTCTGGCAATGAATAATGTAACAGAAAGTTATTTGATGCATCCATTTAATATATATTGGGTATTCTACACTGCAATTGCTATTACCATGAATAAAAAAATACAAAAAAATAAATTTACCAATATTTATTCGCATGTTATTTAAATAAGTATATCAAATAAACTAAATTTAACAGGAGGTACTACAGTGCAGTCTATTGGAATTGTCGTCATCGGACGCAACGAAGGAAATCGTTTGAAAGAGTGCTTGCTATCAGTAATAGGTGAAGCAAGAATCGTAGTCTACGTTGATTCCGGTTCCACAGATAATAGTGTGGTGCTAGCGAAATCTCTTGGTGTTTATGTAGTAGAACTCGATTTATCTATTCCGTTCACCGCTGCTCGTGCTAGAAATAAAGGATTTGAATATTTATTACAAGTCAGTTCAGAAGTTGAATTTGTCCAATTTGTAGATGGAGATTGTCGAATTGTTGAGGGATGGTTGAAACGTGCAATACATGAATTAAATGCTCAATCTGACGTAGTTGTAGTTTGTGGTCGTCGTCGGGAAGAATTCCCACATAATTCTATATATAACCGCTTGTGCGATATAGAATGGGATACTCCTGTTGGTCAAGCAAAAGCTTGTGGTGGTGACTCAATGATGAGGGTAACTGCCTTAAAAAAAGTAGGAGGATTCAATCCGACATTGATTGCCGGTGAAGAACCAGAACTGTGTGTGCGATTGCGTCAAGCTGGTGGTAAGATTTTGCGTATCGATGCAGAGATGACATTGCATAATGCCCAAATCACTCGTTTTAAACAGTGGTGGAAGCGGGAAATTCGCAATGGTCATGCTTATGCTGAGGGTGCTTGGCTACATGGTCGTAGTCCGGAACGTCATTGGGTAAAAGAAAGTTTGCGAAGTTGGTTTTGGGGTTTGTTTTTGCCTTTGTTGGCGATCGCCTGTATATTGCCAACTAAAGGATTGAGCATACTCTTATTATTTATGGCTTATGCTTTATTAGCTTATCGCGTCTATGGCTTTACACTCAAACGTGGATATCAATCAACAGATGCTATTCTTTACGGTCTGTTTTGTGTGTTAGAAAAATTTCCCAAACTACAAGGTCAAATCAAGTTTCATCTTTCTCAGTTATTCAAACAAAAACGCACTATTTTAGAATACAAAAGTTCGACTTCAGTTTAAATATGAGCGATAAATCGCTCATTACATAGAGGCAAAATAGTATTAATGGCAACTAAATTAAAATCAGCAGTAATTGGGACAGGGGCAATTTCCAAAGAGCATTTAAGTTTTCTATCTGAATGCGATCGCGTACATTTAGCAAGTGTTTGTGACCTGTCAAAAGCGTCTGCTTCTTATGCAGCACAACGATTTGGCGCTGACTCAATTTACACCGACTATCGCCAAATGTTAGATGAAATCAAGCCTGATGTTGTACACATTCTCACTCCACCTCATACCCACAAACTAATTGCATCAAACTGCTTAGAAGCTGGCGCACACGTATTTTGTGAAAAGCCGATTACACCTACTTATGATGAATTTCAAGAACTTTGTGCTTTAGCGAAATCTCATAACCGCTGGCTGATTGAAAACCAAAATTACTGCTTTAATGAAACAATTCTCGCAATTGAAAAATTAGTTGCAGATGGCGTTCTCGGTGAAATACAAGAAGTTTCAGTCACAATAGCGCTTCCTATTCGCGATGGTGGAGTATTCGCAGACGAAAACTTACCTAATCCGATTCATAAAATGCCCGCAGGAGTGATTCATGATTTCATTACCCATTTGTGTTCCTTGATAGTGCGCTTTATACCCGATTTCGACCGCGTTAGTGCTGCATGGAGCAATCACGGTGGTGGAGATTTATTTAGGTATGACGATCTCGATGCGATCGCCATCGCCGGTTCTGCACATGCTCGAATTCGATTCAGCGCTCACACTTCACCCAAAGCTTTCAACGTCATAGTGCGCGGTTCAAAAGGTTATGCCGAAACTGATTTGTTTCAACCTTACCTGCGTTGCGTTATTCCCCGCGCTGGTGAATTGCTATCTCCCCTAATAAATCATTTTGTCAACGGTTGCGATTTGGTTGGAGCATCATTTACTAACTTTCGTAACAAGATTATGCAAAAAACACCTTATGAAGGAATGCATCGGCTTTTAGACCAAACTTATCAAGCACTAATTGATGGTAAAGCACCACCAATCAGTTTTGCAGATATGGAACGGACAAATAGATTAGTTAATGCCCTACTATCGGAGGCGAATCGAGTATGAAGTTATTAATAACAGGTGCGTCCGGTTTCTTAGGAAACTACGTAGTTGCCGAAGCACTCCGACGAGGACATCAAGTCCGTGCAGTTGTGCGACCATCTAGTAATGAAAAACGCTTAACTTGGCACAATCACCCAAATATAGAGCTAATCCGTCTAGATTTGCGGCGCAAAGATGGTATTGTGGATGCTGTCCGGGGGATGGATGCAGTCATTCATCTGGCTGCCGCAAAAGAAGGTGACTTTTACACACGATTTGCTGGCACAGTCATTGCTACCGAAAACTTGCTTGATGCGATGATTGCCGCAGGTATGTTGCGACTAGTTGATATTAGTACCTTTTCGGTGTATGACTATCAGGGTCTTCCATCTGGCACAACAATTACCGAAGATTCGCTGATTGAAAGTAATCCCCTTGAGCGAGATGAATACGCTCAAACCAAGTTGCTACAAGAAGAACTTGTCCGCGAGTTTGAGCAGAATCACAACGCACAAGTGACAATTGTCCGTCCTGGATTGATATATGGACGAGATAACCTCTGGAGTACTTTGCTTGGGGGTAAATTGACAGACAATCTCTGGTTGCGAATCGGTGCTTATGCAACAATGCCATTGACATATGTCGAAAACTGTGCTGAAGCAATTGTTAGTGCTGTATGCGATGAAGCGATCGCTCAAACTTTGAATATCGTTGATGACAACTTACCCACCCAAAGAAGCTATGTCAAGAAGCTCAAGCAACACTCCTATTCTATACCCCGTCTGATTCCTGTCAATTGGACACTCATGCGCTTCATAGCCTGGATAATGTGGACGTACAACCAACTAGTATTAAAGGGAAAAGCAAGGCTACCTGGCATCTTTATTCCTAGAGTGCTGGATGCTAGATTTAAGCATTTTCACTTCAGCAACCGAAGTGCAAAACAAATTTTAAATTGGCAGCCTAAATATTCACTCGACACCGCACTAGAGCGCAGTTGTAGCAATGTCGAATTGTTAGAAGCATCTTCTAAGACACCTGCTTTGCAACCATTGGGAAGCTGAATGTATGAACCTCAAAGCCTCATCGACAACTTCAGTCGTTAAGCCACCCAAAATCCATTTCTATTTTGTCGATGCGCTACGTGGCATTGCAGTCTTATGGGTAATTTTGTATCATGCTCCCTCAGATGGGCGTCTTGCTGCATTAACCAGCATCTTACCCGACTGGCTTGTAGCTGTCGTGTTCAACTGGGGTCACTTTGGTGTACCCATCTTCTTTGTCCTCAGTGGTTTTGTGATTGCACATTCGCTACGTGAGGCTCGTATTAACTTAGCCTATTTTGGACGTTTCAGTCTGCGTCGTCTTGCCCGACTCACTCCACCATATTACGTCTCAATAGTCGTAACTTTAGGTTTTGCACTTTTATCTTCCTATGTCAAAAATGAGGCATTTGCCCCTGGTAAAGAGCCTCTATCTTTTCAGGGGTTGTTAGCACATCTATTCTATTTACAAGACATTTTTCGACTCGGACATATCAGCGAAATTTACTGGACGTTATGTATAGAAATACAGTTCTATTTAGTCTTTTGTGCGCTGTTAGGACTAGCACAGTGGCTTAATTATTCGCGGAATTTGCGCTTTAGTCGAGCAATTGTGTTTGTTCCTGCTGCCCTAGCCGCCGCTCTCTTTCCTATGGGTGTGTTTGAAGATACTGGCAGACCTATGATATTTTTCCCGTTATGGTACGGATTTCTGCTAGGGGTCTTTGCCTATTGGTCATGGCGCGATAAGTTAAAGCCAATGTACTTTTACTTTTATTCGGCGCTTTTGGTGACTGGTGGAGCGCTAAATTCAACAACATTTTCAATCGTCTGTGCGATTGTCGCCATACTCCTGTTACAAGTCGGACAAGCCAATTACATGGGAGTTTGGTTAAATTGGCGATGGCTACAATTTCTCGGTCAGATTTCTTACAGTCTGTATCTGACCCATACTCCCATCTATGGAGCAGTATTTTTCCTGGGGATTAAGTTGCTTAAACCTAATGCTTTAAGCGAAGTGTTTTGCTTACTACTAGGAATTTTTGTCTGTGTCGGCTTTGCCGCTCTGATGTGGCAATTGCTAGAGAAACCATCTATCCACTTGAGTCAAAAAGTCAAGCTTGTAAATTGAGTAGAGACACAGGTTATCGCGTCTGTACAAAAGACGCGAGGAACCAAAGCGTTTGTACGGGAATTAAGAAGTTATATCAGGTTCGATAGTTTTTTACTATTACCAATTAATCTTTAGTTTATTTATGCGTATTGCTTACCTAACTGGTGAATATCCCAGAGCGACAGATACTTTCATCTCTAGAGAAGTAACAACTTTGCGGGAAATGGGTGTGGACGTACACACATTTTCAGTTCGCTGCCCAGGGGATGAACATATGGTTGGAGTGGAACAGAAACAAGAACGCGATCGCACTTTCTACATTCTTCCTCCCAATCTCATCAACCTAGTGCTAGCGCACCTCAGCTTACTGCTTGCTTCTCCCAAAAGATATCTACAAACAATCAAGCTTGCATGGTCAACCAGCCAACCAGGATTTTCCGGTTTGGTCTATCAATTGTTCTACTTTATCGAAGCGGGTATTCTTGCTCAACAAATCAAACAAAGGGACATAGTACATTTACATAACCACATTGCCGAAGCTAGCGGTACTGTGGCGATGTTAGCCGCTTCCATTGGAGGTTTTACTTATAGCTTCACCTTGCATGGACCGTATATATTTTTTAAAGCGTATCAATGGAGACTAGAAGAGAAAATTAGGCGATCGCTATTTGTTTCTTGTATTAGCAACTATGCTCGCAGTCAAGGAATGATATTTGCACCCCTTGAAAAGTGGAATCAAATGCATATCATTCATTGCGGTATTGACCCAGCTTTATTCAATGTTGTTTCTCACAATCAGTTAGGAAAACGCTTGCTTTTTGTCGGACGATTGGCTGTAGCAAAAGGTTTACCAATCTTACTAGAAAGTTTGGCAATCTTAAAAAAAACACATCCAGATATTCTCTTAACAGTTGTCGGTGACGGTCCAGACCGAGAAAAGTTGAAACAAATAACTACTCAATGGGAACTAACTGAAAATGTCAATTACGTTGGTTATAAATCCCAAACTGAAGTACGCGAATATTTTCAGCAAACCGATATTTTTGTCATGTCCAGCTTTGCTGAAGGAATACCAGTAGTGCTGATGGAAGCAATGGCAGCTGGTGTACCAGTAGTAGCCACCCAAATTGCTGGAATCAGCGAGTTAGTAGAAAATAACGTGAACGGTTATTTAGTTCCACCCGCAGATGTTATTTCCTTAGTTAATTGCATCGAAAAATTGCTGACTGACTATAAACTTCGCGCAGCATTTGGCACAGCAGGTAGAGCCAAAGTAGAGAAAGATTTCAACATACATTATGAAGTTACTCGGCTACATCGTCTAATGACAAGTGCCTTGAAAGGTAACGTTGAATCTATTCGTCCCGACTATCAAAAAAAGCAAGTTTTTTTAACCAAAATATGAGGTTTTTGCTACCTTTTCTATCATACATGAGCGTGAAATATAGCAGTCCTAAATAAGAGCGTGAAAATTATATATCTCTTTCTTTTTTCTTACCTTTGCGTCCTTGGCGGTTCGTTTTCTTATCTATATTTTTCACAACTCATTTAGGATTGCTATATCACAATTACCCATTACCCATTCCCAAATGTCATCTTTAAAAAAGCTAGCCATCCGTGGCGCAATTTGGACAATTATTTGTTTCGGAGGTATTCAAATCCTCAGGTTTGGCAATAATTTAATTTTGACTCGCTTGTTAAAACCAGAGTATTTTGGTTTGATGGCTTTAGTAACTACCTTGAGAGTTGGTTTAGAACTATTTTCGGATATTGGTATTGCTCAAAATATAATTAATAGTAAACGAGGTGATGATCCAGTTTTCTTAAATACTGCTTGGACTTTACAAATAATTCGTGGTGTAGTCATTTGGATTATTTGCTTACTTCTTAGCTTTCCCGCTGCAAAATTCTATAACGATGAACGTTTAGTATTACTAATACCTATTGCGATATTTTTCTCTGTTGTTGACGGATTTAGTTCTACTAGCGTACATAGTCTCCATCGTCGCATGGAATTGGGTAAGCTTTCTCTATATGAATTAGCGTTGCAAGCTTGTTATTTGTCTACATTATGTATCTTAGTTTGGTTCTATCCAAATATCTGGACTTTAGCTATTGGCTCGGTGGTGGGAGCAATATATAAATTAGTTAGTAGCTATTGGTTAATACCAAAATATACTCACCGTTTTACATGGGAACCGGATGCTGTCAAAGAAATTCTCTCCTTCGGTAGATGGATGTTTATCGCATCCACGCTGATGTTTGCTGCTGAACAAGCCGATCGCCTAGTTTTAGCTAAAATTCTCTCATTTAAAATGTTAGGCGTTTACACAGTAGCTTATACCTTAGCAAGCATACCCAGAGAAGTTATTAAACAACTTAGCTATAAAGTCATTTTTCCGACAATTTCCCAGCAAGCTGACTTACCAAGAGCAATATTAAGAGATAAAATTCTTCGCCAACGATGGTTGATATTGTTAGGAACTGCGATTGTATTAGCATTTCTGACTACAATTGGCGATTTCCTTGTCGCTGTTCTGTATGACGAAAGATATGCTGATGCGACTTGGATGATGCCAATTTTGTGCAGTGGCATTTGGTTTTCTCTGCTATTTTATACTATCAATCCTGCTCTTTTAGCTATTAGCAAACCTTTATATTCAGCGCAAAGTAATTTTGCTCGATTTGGCGTTATTGTTCTGGGTGTACCTCTG
>Ga0136635_10000574_pt1 | contig 10399 bp, 14 predicted proteins | sample AntDrymeUQ852106_2_FD_105495 | JGI IMG/M metagenome (GOLD analysis project Ga0136635, IMG submission 105495) | Polar desert sand microbial communities from Dry Valleys, Antarctica - metaG UQ85 (21.06) | ecosystem: Environmental > Terrestrial > Soil > Desert | place: Antarctica: Dry Valley... | reverse complement strand
TATAGCCGCCACACCGTAGGCCCCGGCGGCCTTGAGCTGGGGAGCGCGCTCCGGCGTGACACCCCCGATGGCAATTACCGGTGGGCCCAGGCTCGCCGCCTCGCGGAGTATGCCGGCGCCCAGCCCGGTCCGGCCAGGATGGCTGGGCGTTTCGTAGATATTGCCCAGAACCAGGAAATCGGCGCCCTCCTCTACGGCTGCTCGCGCCTCCTGGAGGCTGTGCACCGAACGCCCAATCCAGCCCTGGTGAAGCACTCGACGTGCGTCGGCGGGCGCAAGATCACCAATACCGAGCTGGACCCCATGGGCCCCCGTTGCCGCGGCAATATCGGGCCGGCCACTCACAAAGACCGCCGCCTCGGGCGGGCGGGCAATTGTAATCATTCTAAGCGCGCTGGCAGCGAGGCGAGTGTCCTGGCCACCGCGGTCGCGCGCGTGCAGAGCCACAGCTGCACCTCCGGCCGCAATCGCCGCGGCGCGGATGCCGAAGTCGGCCGCCGACAAGATGGCGTGATCAGTGAACGCGTGCACCCGTGGCAGCGGTCTCATGTCAGCCGCTCGCCCACAGTCACTCCCCGCCCGCGCAGCCAGGCTTCGACCGGTATCCGGGTCTTGCCGGCCGGTTGGACCTCCGATACGGCCACCGCGCCGGTGCCGGCGGCAACCACCAGACGCCCACCGGTCTGGAGAACGGTACCCGGCTCTCCCGAGCCCGCGGCCACCTGGCCGCCGAACAGCTTCAGAGTACTCCCATTCAGCTCGGTCCATGCACCCGGCGCCGGGTCGAAGGCACGGATCTGCTGCACCAACCCCGGGGCCTCGCGCTGCCATGCCACACGAGCCTGCTCCCGGTCGAACTTCGGAGCATAGGTGGCATTCGCCTGGTCCTGTGGCACAGGGCGGGCACGCCCGCTGGAGTACAGCGAAATTGCCTCGACCAGGGCGGTCGCGCCAAGCTCGGCCAGCCGGCCGGCCAAGTCACCGGCCGTTTCCTCGTGGCCAATGGGGGTCACGAGATGATGTAGCACGGGGCCGCTGTCGAGTCCTTCCTCCATTTGCATGATGCTGATGCCGGTCTCCCGGTCGCCGGCGAGTATGGCGTGCTGGATCGGGGCCGCCCCGCGATGACGCGGCAGGAGAGACGCATGCACGTTGATCATTCCGCGGGGCGGCACCAAGAGCACATCCGGGCGGAGAATGTGCCCATAGGCAACGACGACCCCGAGATCGGGCTCGAGGCGCCGCAGACTGGCGGCGAACACGTCGCCCACCGGGCGCACCGGCTGGAGCACAGGGATCCCCGCGGCCAGGGCCGCGACTTTGACGGGAGGAGGAATCAACTCGGAGCGAGACCGGCCCTGCGGCTTATCCGGCTGGGTCACCACGCCGGCCACGGTGAAGCGGTTGTGCAGCAATGCTTGCAACGAGGCCACGGCGAAACCAGGCGTTCCGAAGAAGACGATCCTCATCACTCCGACCGGGCAGACGCCGCCTGGACCTCTTTGGTGTAGCCGGTGTCGTCCTTGTGCTCGCGGCGCCAGCGGGAGAGCAGCATGCCGCGCTTGAGCAGGCTCAAGTGGTCAAGGAACAGAATGCCGTCCAGATGGTCGATCTCGTGCTGGATGGCGCGGGCCGTGAGTCCTGTCGCCTCTTTCCGGTAGCGGGTGCCGTCCTGGTCGAGCGCCTCGATCACCACGCGTTCGGGACGGGTTACATCTCCATAGATCTCCGGAATCGAGAGGCAGCCCTCTTCGGCAGTGGAGCGGCCTTCGGTCTCGAGGATAGTTGGGTCGATCATGACGAACCGGTCTCCATCAGCGTCCACCACCGCCACCCGGCGTGCCACCCCGACCTGGTTGGCGGCAAGGCCGACACCCTTGGCGGCATCCATTGTCTCAAACAGGTCGGCGACCAGACGGCGGGTCTCCTCATCAACGGTCTTCACCTCGGCGCTGTGCTGCCGGAGCACCGGCGAGCCGAGGAGGTGGAGCGAGAGCAGGCTCATGTCGGCGTGGCACCCGACGGGGTGGAGTTGCCCACGCGCACGATACGTGACCGTTCGACGACAACGGTCGCGGTTCCACTCTCCACCGTCACCCGCACTTCCTTGCTACCCTCGTTCTCGACTTCCCTGATGTCTTTGACCCGGCCGATAATGCCACCACCGGTCATCACCTCGTCGCCCTTCTTGAGCTTGGCCAGCAGCTCCGCGTGCCGCTTCCGGGCCTGTCCCGAGGGGCGCAGAATGAGGAAATAGAAGACCAGGCCGATGGCTGCCATCTGGAGGACCAGGACCGAAAGTCCACCGGTGCTGCTCTGTCCCTGGATCAGAATTGCCAGAAATGATGGGTTCACGGTGCCTCAATCTCTCGAGCATAGTGGCGGCCGAGCCATTCACGACTCCAGCCGTCGAACGTGCCGTTCAGGATGTGGATACGGGCCTGCTCGCCGAGCCTTACCAGAAACCGGATATTGTGGATCGAGATGAGCCGCAGACCCAGCATGTCTTCCACCACAAACAGATGCCGCAAGTACCCCCGGGGGTACGTGGTGCAGGTCTCGCAGTCGCAGCTGGGATCGAGCGGCTCGGTGGACCCCTTGAGCGACGCGCCCCTCACGTTCACCCGCCCCGTCGGCAGCCAGGCGGTGCCATGGCGGCCATTTCGCGTGGCGGCGACACAGTCGAAGAGATCGACGCCCCGGGCGATTCCCTCCAGCAAATCAGCCGGGAACCCTACGCCCATAAGATAACGGGGGATCTCCCTGGGCAGGCGTGGCTCGAGCTGCTCGAGGATGCGATGCATGACCGGCTTCGGCTCGCCTACGGAAAGGCCCCCGATGGCGATACCGGTCCAGGGACCGCGCTCCAGCGTGCCTTCGAGCGAGCGAAGCCGGAGCTCGTCGTGGATGCCACCCTGTATGATCGGCCAGAGCGTCTGCGGGACGGCGGGGCCGCGGGGCAGGGGGGCAGTCAGTTCCATACCCGGTACAACGACGGTGCGCTGTGCCTGCCCTGCTGCCCCGCTGCCCAGCTGCCCCGCCAGTTCCTCGTGCCTCCTCTTACACCTATCCAGCCACCTGAGAGTGCGCTCCATACCCTCGCATGCGGCCGCGGGCGACGACTGGCCCGGGACCACGTGGTCGAATGCCATGGCGACATCCGCGCCCAGTGCCCACTGGATCTCCATGGCGCGCTCCGGCGACAGCGTGCGGCTGGTTCCATCGATGTGGCTCTGGAACTCCACCCCATGCTCAGCGATGCTGCGGAGCCCCTGAAGCGAGAATACCTGAAAGCCGCCGGAGTCAGTCAGCATCGGCCGGTCCCAGGTCGTGAAGCGGTGCAGGCCGCCCATTTCCTGGATCACCGCTTCGCCGGGGCGGAGGTGCAAGTGGTAGGCGTTCCCCAGAATTATCTGGGCGCCGGTGTGGCGCACGTCGTTGGCACTGAGACCCCGTACCACGGCGTGGGTTCCCACCGGCATAAAAGCCGGCGTCCGGACCTCCCCGTGAGGCAACGTGAGCGTCCCGGCCCGAGCCACGCCATCGGTGCCGTCAATCCGGAACTCAAACATCAGGTCTTGGGGTTCATCCCCGCGCCGCGACGGTGGCGAGAATGCGGTCGATCTGCCGCCGGTGAACCAGGTCGTGCCCTCCCATGAGCCGCAGCAGAAAACCGGCGCTTTCCGGTCCACGCTCGCTGTGGAGCCCTACGCGATCGAGCTGGGTCCGAGTAAGCCGCCTCACGATATGGAGGTTCGCTGCTCGCAGACTGCGCAACTGGTCCAGCACCAAACTCAGTGGCGACTCGCGGTAGCGAAGCTCTCCGGCCCAGCGATCCTGATCGTAGCCCTGCAGCGGCGGACTATCCTCCGTCAGCACCATCTTGAGCCGATAGCTGAACACGAGGTCGGAGTCGGCGATATGCTGGAGCACCTCGATGACCGACCATTTGCCCGGTGCTTCCGGGCGGCGAAGCGTAGCATCATCCAACCCCTGAATCCGGGCGGACAGCCAGGGGACCAGCTCGTCGAGCACCTCGACCGGGTCGCGCCGGCCGATCAGATCCAGCAATGCGCGCACGTACGTGGGCGCCGCCGCGACCGCGCTGCCGGCAGGGTTGGAGAAAGTCACCACAGCCTCCAGATCACATGATCACCATGGCATCGCCATAGGAGTAGAACCGGTAGCGCTGTGCCACAGCGTACCGATATGCGGCCAGCGTCAGCTCGTGGCCGGCAAAGGCACTGACCAACATCAGCAGCGTCGAACGAGGAAGGTGAAAGTTCGTAACCAGCCGATCCACCACCTGAAAAGGGTGGCCCGGGGTAATCATCAGGCTGGTCTCGCCCCGTCCTGCTGCGATGGTGCCGCCTTCCCGGGGGGAGCTCTCGAGTGCGCGCACTACGGTAGTTCCCACGGCCCAGACCCGCCCCCCGTCCTCCCGAACTCGTTCCACCAGTGCAGCCAGCCGAGGCGGGATCTCGTACGCCTCCGGATGCATTGCATGCTGCGATGGATCCTCCGCGTCCACTGGTTTGAAGGTGCCGGGGCCGATCTCCAGATCGAGGCCGGCTACAACCACGCCCGCCGCGGAGAGGCTGTCGAGCATGGCCGTTGTGAAGTGCAGGCCGGCCGTTGGGGCAGCCACGCTCCCTTCGACGCGGGCGTAGACTGTCTGATAGCGAGTCTCGTCCAGCTCGGTGGGCGGCCTGGTGATGTAGGGCGGCAATGGCAGCCGGCCGTACCGCGTCAGCGCATCTTCCGCGGACATGCCGAGGAACCGCACCAGCCGGTTTCCGTCGGGCAGTACCTCGACTGTCTCGACCGAAGCCTCGGGGCCGAGCTCGATCCGTTTCCCGGGCTGGAGAGCCGTGCCGGGCTTGCCCATGGCAACCCAGGTACCCCCGGCTCCAGGGTGAATCAGCAGGACTTCGGCCGCCGCACCAGAGGGCCGCTTGCCGAGCAGGCGAGCGTGCCGGACCTTCGTGGTGTTCAGGATCAGGAGGTCGCCCGGTGGTATGAGCGAAGGCAGCTCAGTGAAGAGTGAGTCCACAATCGCCGACGACCCAACCGGAGTCCTCTCGCCCAGCAGACTCACCCGGCGCGGCAACACGCCCACCCGGGTGGCCTGCCGCCGGTCTTGGCGCCCGACCCGGCGGTCATTCCGGAGCACGACCAGAAGTCGGCTGGCGGTCCGGTCGGTCAACGGCTCCTGGGCGATGAGCTCCGGCGGAAGCTCGTATTCGAAGTCAGCGGTGCGGAGTGGGTCAGGCGTCAAAGATCGTGGCCTGTCCCGGAGGCGGTGTGAGGCCGAAGCGACGGTAGGCGAGCGCAGTGGCGCAGCGTCCGCGCTGGGTGCGCTCCAGGAATCCCTGCTGGATCAGGTACGGCTCGTAGACATCCTGAAGCGTGCCGGCATCTTCCCCAACGGCAACCGCCACGGTGCCGAGACCTACCGGACCGCCCCCAAACTTCTCGATGATGGTGGTGAGTATCCGCGCATCCATATCATCGAGACCAAACTCGTCAACGTTGAGCCTCCCGAGCGCCGCATTCGCGACTGCTCCGGAGATCCGTCCGTCCGCCTTGACCTCGGCGTAGTCACGGACCCGGCGCAGCAGCCGGTTCGCAACCCTCGGTGTACCCCGACTACGTCGCGCTATCTCAGCGGTCCCTTCCACCTCGACCGGCACTCCGAGGATCGCCGCTGACCGGGTGACGATGCGCTGGAGGTCGTCCGGCGGGTAGAAGCCGAGGCGTTCGACGATGCCGAAGCGCGCACGCATGGGTGGCGTCAGCAGCCCGAAGCGGGTGGTTGCCCCGATGAGAGTGAACTTCTCCAGAGTCATGGGGATGGTCTGGGCATTGGGCCCATCGCCGATGCGCACATCGATCCGGAAGTCCTCCATGGCAGAATAGAGGAACTCCTCCAGCGCCGGCTTCATCCGGTGGATCTCATCGATGAAGAGCATGTCGCCCGCCTTGAGCGACGTGAGCAGACCGACGAGGTCACCCGCCTTCTCGAGTACCGGGCCCGAGGTGGTGCGAAGCTGCACCCCCATCTCGCGGGCCATCAGCATGGCAAGCGTGGTCTTTCCCAGGCCCGGCGGGCCGAAGAAGAGCGTGTGGTCCAGAGTATCCCCTCTGGCCCTCGCGGCGTCGATCGCAATCTGCAGGGACGCCTTGACCTGACTCTGGCCGACGAACTCGTCCAGCCGGGAAGGCCGGAGCGCCGCGTCGGCGCTGGTCTCCTCGGGCAGGGCTTCGGGCGTGGTTACCTGGAGTCGGGTCATCGCTTGAAGGTAAGAGGTGAGAGGTAAGAAGTGAGAGGGTCTTACTTCTCAGCTTCACTTCTTACTTATCCGGGCGTGCATTCCATCTCACGGGGCGTGGGCCGGGCTCAACCAGGTGCCGTGCATGGCATGTCACACACCGATCGTTCGTCTGCCGGGTGCCGGCCGCTACCAGCTTGCGGTTGGTGGCCCCGCAGCGGGTGCAGTTCCATTCGGCCGTGGTAGCGGCAATACTCATCGCTCCGTGCCTCCTCGTGTGGCAGCCAGCTGTTGAAGGGCGCGCCGGATGAGCTGTGGTGTCTCGGCGGGAGTGCCCTCGGCGAGGGCCGCCCGGACGGCGTCGTCTGCCGCCGCCACACCGTAGCCGAGTCCCATGAGGGCCTGCACTGCTTCCTCTGATCCAGCGGCCCGGGTGCCGACCGGATCGACTATCACATCGCTGAATCGATCCTGCAGCTCGAGCACCAGTCGCTCAGCTTTCTTGCGTCCGATGCCGCTCACCGAGCTCAAAGCCGCCAGATCACGCGCCAGGATGCTGCGCACGGTTCGCTCCGGGCCGAGCGACGACAGGAGGGATAAGGCGAGCTTGGGTCCAAACCCGCTGGCCCCGAGAAGCCGCTGAAAGACCTGCCGTTCGGTCCCGCTATCGAAGCCGTACAGGGACCACCCATCCTCTTTCACCACCAGCTCGGTGAAGAGGGTTACGCGGGCCCCTCGCGGCGGGAGGCGAACGGCAACTCCGACCGGCACTGTGACTAAGTAGCCCACTCCCCCGTCCGTCTGCACGACGAGCGCCTCGCCATGCCGCTCGGCGATGACGCCCGTTACGGAGGCTATCATCCCGTGCCCGCGATCTGCCGGGCAACAGCGATCCGGTTCAGTGCGATCAGCAGGTGGGTGAGCGCAACCGCGACGCCATCCGCGGCGTCATCGGGGGAGGGCGGCGCCTTGAGCCGCAGCAGCTGGCCCACCATGTACGCCACCTGGGGCTTCATGGCCGCCCCCCGTCCGACGATGGTTTTCTTGATCAGCGCCGGTGAGTACTCGGCAATCTCGAGCCCGGCCATCTCGGCGGCCAGCAGGATCACCCCTCGCGCGTGGCTCAGTACTACGGCGGTACGGACATTCTTGCCGTAGAACGCGCTCTCCACGGCGATTGCCTCGGGCACGTGCCGCGCAATGAGCGCGGCCACTCCGTCGTGAAGAACCTTGAGGCGGGCCGGGAGTGAATCCCGCGCGCGGGTCGTGATCGTTCCGCACTCGACCAACCGGGATTGCCGGGTCGGGCCGCTCTCCACGACGCCATAGCCCATCACGGCAGTTCCGGGATCGATGCCGAGCACCCTCACGGGAAGCTCCTCAGGCTTCCGCCTCGGCCAGCTGAGATGCGTCGATGTCGAAGTTGGATGACACCTTGGAAACGTCCTCGAGCTCCTCCAGTACCTCCATCAGCCTGAGAATGCGTTCGGCGTCCACGCCCTCGACTCGCACGGTATTCCGCGGGACCATGGACAGCTCGGCCGACTCGACCTCAAGGCCCCGGCTCCGCAGCGCGTCCTGCACGGCGTGAAAGGTCGGTGGTGTCGTGGTCACCAGGTATTGGTCGCCTTCCCGGACGAAGTCTTCCGCGCCGCTGTCGAGCGCTGCCTCGAGCGCGGTATCCTCATCAAGCCGGCCTATGCCGAGGTAGATCTGTCCCTTGCGATCGAACATCCAGGCGACTGAATTAGTGGCCCCCAGGTTGCCGCCGTTCCGGCTGAAAGCGTGCCGGATCTCCGCCACGGTGCGGTTCGGGCTGTCGGTAGTAGCCTCGATAAAGATTGCGGCCCCGCCGGGGCCATACCCTTCGTAGGTCAGCTCTTCGTAGATACTGCCTTCGAGCTCACCGGTGCCCTTCTTGATACCGCGGTCGATATTATCCCCCGGCATGTTCACCGCCTTGGCGGCATCGATGGCGGTCCGAAGGCGCGGATTGCCGGCTGGATCACCGCCCCCGCTGCGCGCGGCGACGGTTATCTCCCGGATCACCTTGGTCCAGGATGATGCACGCTTGGCGTCGGTGATGGCCTTTTTGCGCTTGATCTGCTTCCATTTGCTATGGCCGGCCATGGCCGAACTCCTTGAGCAACGTGAGGTTTGTCTGGTACTGCGGGTTTCACTGCGGCCTGCGGAAACATAAGGGCCGCACCCGCTTGCGGCAACGCAGCCGGCCCGCTAATCTCACCCTCTATGCCTCCTACAAGACTGTACTTGAGCCTCGTTTGCGTCCTACTCCTGGGGTGCGGCTCGGACTCCCCTCAGCCCAAGCCGCCGGACACCTTCACCGTGTTCCCTAACCTCCCGCTGCCCCCCAATTCCAAGTTTGTGTCCCGCGCCGGGAGCGCGGACGCACTGCAGCTCACCCTGTTCAGCGCCAGTAAGGCTGACGCGGTCACCGATTACTATCGGAATCAGCTGAGCGGGGGAAAGTGGCGGCTGGTAGGTGATGTGAAGCGACCCGACGGTTCGGTGGCGCTGTACGCCGAACAGGACGGCCCGCCACTGTGGGTGCGGATCTGGCCAACCAGCGATAGCGCAGGCACAATGGTCGAGTTATCGGGGGCGATGGTAGGGAAGGGAAAGGGTATTGACTCGGTGGGTCGCTCCGGACCGAAGCCCGCTCCCCAGCCGGAGAAGTGAGAATCAGTCGGCATCCAGCATGTCGACAAAGCGTAGCCAGCGGGGATAGAAATACAGGTCCACAAATCCGGTTGGTCCGTTGCGATTCTTGGCCAGAATCAGCTCGGTAGCGCCCTCGACACCCTGAGCCGGGCGGTACATCTCCTCGCGATAGACTGTCAGAATCACATCCGCGTTCTGTTTGATGGCGCCCATCGCGCCGAGGTCGTCCAGCGTCGGTCTGGGATCGGGCCGGTTGGCCCGGAGGTGGGGTAGCTGCGCGACCACCAGCACGGCCAGGTCTCTCGCCAGAGCCAGCGCCTTCAGGGCCCGCACCGCAAGGGCAACTCTTTCCTCCAGTCGGGCCGCGGAGCGCGGAGGGGTGGTGAGCTGGAGCGAGTCGACGATCAGCAGGCGGCGGGGCGGCACGATATCCAGCGCATCGCTCACCTCGGCAAAGTCGGCACCGAGAAGCGGCTTCACCAGCAGGGGGACTCCACGCAGGCGGACCGCGGCCGCGCCCACCGCGGCACGTGCCGCATCATCCAGACGACCCTGGCGCAGATCGTCCACTGAGACCCGTGACTCCAGCGCAAGCGCCCGTTCCATGAGTCGCTCAGGACTCATTTCACCAGAGAAGTAAAGCGTGGGCGTGCCGGCAGTCGCGGCCCGGATCGCGATGCCCAGGGCGAGGGCGGACTTCCCGCTGCCCACGTCGCCCGCGAGAATTACCAGGTCCCGCCGACGGAGTCCTCCAGCCAGCAGACGATCGAGTGAAGCGAAGCCGGTAGGGACGGTATCACCATCCGGTGTGCCGCCCAGGCGGTCGTCGATCTTCCCCACCAGTTTTTCGAGTATGGAGGTGGGGGCCCGATCGGTTTTTTTGGAGAGGCGTGGCATGGCTGATTATAAGCGGGCCTACCCGCTTAGCGCCTTCCGGGCCTGCCTCGCCGCCAGGGCGACGGCCTCGCCGGCCTCCGCACCACCGGTCTCCCGTGCGGGCGCCACCAGTTGGCTCAACACCTGGGCTGCGGTCTCGGGGCGGATCTCGCGCAGCTGGCTCACTGCCGCGCCGAGTGCCCGTCTCAACGGCGGAGGCATGGTGAGACTCGACAGGCGCCGCTCCAGTGCCTGGACCCGCCGGCGCTGTGCCCGTTCGGGCGGCGGGGGATCGAGCAGCAGATCCTGAGCGACCCGCACCGTCAGCCAGAGGGCAAAGATCCCCCCACGCTTAGGCCCCCTTCCGACCTGGGGCAACAGCGCCAGGAGCGCACTCTCCGCCGGATCCCAGCCGTTCATCGCAAGCTCCGTCCAAGCGCCTCGTGAACGACGGCGGGCTCGATATCGACCAGACAGCGGTGGTGGCCGAGCGGACAGCGGGGGCCACCCTGGGAAGTACAGGGCCGGCAGGGAAGCGGCAGCTCCAGCACGGTGGCCTGGCTGGTGTA
>Ga0136635_10000573_pt1 | contig 10406 bp, 11 predicted proteins | sample AntDrymeUQ852106_2_FD_105495 | JGI IMG/M metagenome (GOLD analysis project Ga0136635, IMG submission 105495) | Polar desert sand microbial communities from Dry Valleys, Antarctica - metaG UQ85 (21.06) | ecosystem: Environmental > Terrestrial > Soil > Desert | place: Antarctica: Dry Valley... | reverse complement strand
TGGAAGTTTACCCATGCTGCTGACGCTGCGGCTCGGATTGTGATTCAAAATGCACTGTTTTCGATTTTTGGGCTGGGACGTAAAAAGCTAAGTTCTTTGATTATGCCTTGGTGTACTTATACTGACCCAGAGGTTGCCCATGTAGGTATGTATCCGCAAGAAGCTGAGGAGAAGGGCATTGAAATTGATACATTTTGCGTTCCTCTCAACAATGTTGATCGAGCGATCGTTGATGGTGAAACTCAAGGATTTACCAAGTTACATGTAAAGAAGGGAACAGATAAGATTTTAGGAGCAACGATAGTAGCTCGACATGCAGGTGAGATGATTAGCGAAGTTACTTTAGCAATAACTAATAATTTGGGTTTGAGTGCGATCGCCAAAACAATTCACCCATATCCTACCCAAGCAGAAGCTATCCGCAAAGCTGCTGATAAGTATAGCATTGCTCGTTTGGACAGCTTTAAGAAGTTATCCTCAGCTTGGTTAGCGTGGAGACGTTAGTACAGTATGATTATTTCACGCTCCACGCGCATTCACCGTCAAGCATTCCCTATACGCTTATTTTTTTTCAGCGCAACCTTCTAGAACTGTGTTATTGAGGATGAGAGTTACTGAGTAAGGATACTGTTTGTCAGACATTCCATCTCTACAGGTACTATCTTTCTTAATAATTAACATACTGTTGGGTTTACCCTGCAATCGGTAGACTCTTACTAAATCTGCGGTACGCCCTGTGGCTTTGATTGGTGTAACATAAGGAAAAGTTTGCTTTTTTGCATCTGGCGAAGAGTAGATAATTCCGCTTTTGCTTACAGTTACATTCCAAAACGGTTCAGTACCTACGCTAGTAAATTCATCAATTTTAGTGGTATTTTGAGCTACTAAAGGTACTGCGTTATTGCCAACGCTGCGGTTACTAGTGAATAAAATTGCACTTAGTCCAAGCAGAATTACACAAGATATTATTTTTTTCATGTTTTAATTTTTAAATCAAATGTGTTTATTTACTGTGTTTGCGGATAAAGGTTAACTTTTAATCGCACCTCTAACTAAAATCACTGTACTCTCTACACTGGATGCGATCGCTTCCGGAATATTGCCTTTAACCGCTTGCTGTAACAATCCCTCTCGCGAAGCACCTAAAACCACTACATCATAACCTTCGGTTTTTACTAAGTCAATTATTCCTTCAGCAACCGATTCCGCTTTCACAGCTTCAGCGGTAACAGTGCTAGATAACTTGCGACGACGAATCAATTGACGAATCGATTGTTCTAAAACTGTCATATCTGGTTTTAACTCAGATGGTTTAAATACCCGTGTGAGGCGAATTTTCGGATCTTTCCCCAATGTGACTAACGCAGGTAGCAACTTAATCGCTAATAAAGCATTGGGACCACCTGCCATCGGTACTAACCAGCGGTTGAAGTGAGGAGCGGGGGAGGGGGGGAGAGGGAGAGGGGGAGACAAGGGAGAGGGGGGAGACAAGGGAGACAAGGAAGAAATTTTTCCAAGGAGTCCCCCATGTCCCCCTTGTCCCCCTTGTCCCCTTGTCTCAACACCCGCAGCTAACTTCACCAGCAACAAATCGCAGGTAGCTTGCTTAATCAGGGTATCGACAACATTACCAAAAATCTTTCCTGGGGTAGATGTATTTCCTTTCCATCCCATTAAAAGTATGTCTATATGTTGTTCGTTGATAGTTTCTAAAATTGCTTGGGCTGCATCGTGGGCAACGCGAATCTGTGTATGTAAGGGAATTTCCCACTTTTTCGCCATCACTTCGGCTTGTCTGAGCAAACGACGACTTTTCGCGGTTCTAACTGACGTTTCTGATGGGGAACTGTGGCGGGATACTAGCATTACTTGGATGCATTCTATTTCATAATGGCGATCGCGGGCAATTGCGGCTGCCATTTCTAATAATGTTGCTGCTGTTTCGGGATTTGCTATTGGTACTAATAATTTACCTCTGCCAATGCTAGGCGATCGCGTTTGATAAACTATATAAGACGGTTCGGCTTGCGGTGCGTTCGATGCATTTTTACAATTAAGATGATCTGCTTCCGCACGAATTATATCTGCACGGGTAATAATTCCAATCAGCCTTCGTCCTTGGAGTACCGGCAAGCGACTTATTTTATAACGGTCTAATAAATACAGTACATTGCTTAAGTTATGGGTGGGTGATACTGTTACCGGACTGCTGGTCATGATTTCCTTTAAAGGAATATCATTTGCGAGATTGCGATCGCCTATTTTTAGTAAATCTGATTGGGTGACAATTCCGACTAACTTACCTTCTTCTACCACCGGGAAACCACGATGATGAGAACGGGCAAATGCCTGCATCGCTTCTTCTAAAGTTGTCTCTGCTTCTAGAGTTTCCACTCGTTCCTGCATTACTTGTTTTGCAGTTAACTGTGTCAATATTCCTTCATTAGAAGCTTGTTTATTGATAGTTATGCCATTTATAAACAAAAGTTTGTCATACAACGAGCCTGGTACAACTTTATCAGCGACCAAATAAGATGTTACAGAAACAATCATTAAAGGTAGCACCAGATTGAAATCTGTAGTCATCTCAAATACAATCACAATTGCCGTGATTGGTACTTTAGAAACCGCGCTGAAAAATCCTCCCATTCCCGCTAGTGCATAAGTTGTCGGAGAACCTCCACCCAAAAGGTGGAATTCCCCTACACCGACTAAATAGCCTAAGGTAGAACCTAAAATCAAACTCGGTGCGAATAACCCTCCCGGCGCTCCCGAACCAAATGCAATCAAAGTTAAGATAAACTGAGCTACAAATGCGATCGCTGCCCATGAAGCATTGGCATTACCAGTAATTATCTGTTCTCTTAAACCAGTATTATCACGGAAATACTCAGGAAGCATTGCCATGATAATTCCGGAAACCAAACCAGCTAACGCCACCCGCAAGGATAAGCTGATGTGCAGACTGCGATAAAATTTTATACTTGCAATCAAACCGCGACTAAATAGCGCACCTAGCAACCCCGCAAAAATTCCCAACAGTACGAAAAAGGGAATTTCCGGAATCGAGAAGCTGGTAGAATACTTTATCGATTCTAGGTTAAGTAGCAAACTGCCACCACCCAACAGTCTGGATATCACCCCACCAATAAATGAGGCGATAATGGCGGTTCCCAGAGTCATTCCCGATAAATCTTGAAGTAACTCCTCGACAATAAAGAATACCCCAGCCAGCGGAGCATTGAAAGCTGCCGCCAAACCTGCACCAGCACCCGCAGCAATCATTTGTCGGCGATGATCCGGAGAAGTGGGAACCAAGCGACTCATTCCCGCAGCCAAACCCGCACCTAATTGGACGGTAGGTCCTTGTCGTCCCAAAGTTATTCCCGATCCCAGAGCAATAATTGCACTAATTAACTTGACACCTGCCACGCGCCATGATAATTTCATTGGTATATTGGCAAGCGACGCTTTAACTTGAGGAATACCGCTACCAGAAGCCTCAGGTGCAAATCTTTCCACCAGAAAGCCAGCCACAAAGCCAAAGCTCATACCAACTGCTGGTAATACAACCCACGCTGGGAAAACATGGGATGTATGAACTCGCCATGTGCCCAAGTATCCTGCACCAACTTTTAGAAGAACAGCAGATAAAGCAGCAACGACACCAATCAAACAAGCTTCGGCGATCGCTAAACCTCTTCTAGGCTGCCAAAAACTGCGAAAGCGCTGAGTCAGAATAGCAAGCGACATAAAATTAAATTAAAAAACACCCATTGCTAATTGCTAATGGGTAATTGCTAATCGCTAATTGGTAGCTTGTTCTTAGCCATTAACCATTAACCATTAGCCATTAGCCATTAACCATTAACCATTAACCATTAACCATTAGCCATTAACCATTAGCCATTAGCCATTCCCCTGTCCTTTAACTTTTTCTCCCAGTAGTAGAAAGTCCATCCACTATGAGAGAGGGAGTATAACAAGAACCATTCCAGTCAGCATCGCCACCAAGTAAAACCACTTGTTTAAGAGCAGTATAGACATTACCTGCAACCATAGTATCCTTAACCCGTCCAATTACTTGACCATTTTGGACGCGGTAGCCTAAATCAATATTGATGGAAAAGTCGCCAGAAATGCCGTTACCGCCGCCCAAGATTTGATCTACAATCAAGCCACGATCCAACTTTTGAATCAAGTATTGTAGCGAAGCTGAACCCGGGTCGATTAAGAAATTAAATAAACCAGGGGTAGGATAGCTAGCTAAATCAGGGCGAAAACCATTACCAGTGCTACCTGTACCTAATTGATGTCCGATAGTGCGATCGCCATAAAAATTTTGCAAAACTCCATTTTGGATAAATACCAAAGCCTGAGTCGGTGTACCTTCATCATCAAAAGGACAGCTGTAAGGTCCAGCAACCGGGTCTTGGTATAAAGTAAGAGACGGTGCCATTACTGGTTTACCAATCCGTTCCGCCCAAGGAGAAGTTACCTCAATCACTCGTTTACCATTCAAAGCAGCTTGCACAGTACCCCAAAGCATATCAGCGGCTTTAGAAGTAAATAATACTGGAATGCGACCGTTAGGAGGTGGGACATTTTTTTTTGCCCACATCAACCGCTGTAAAATTTGGTTAGCTACTTTCTCAGGATGTAAATTACCCCGCTGAGTTTGACCATCGGCAACACTTAAAAAATCATCGCCGCGTACCCATTCAGCTTCTACATAAGAGTTAAGAGTTGTATCGGTGTAGTAGCAATCTAAACCTTTAGTGTTGACAAGTCTGGTAGTTTCCACATCGCATTCCCACTCAGCCGTACAGAGAACATCCGGGTAAGCATCGCGGATGATAGCGATCGCTTGTTTGCCCCAGTTTACCAACACCTCTATCGGCACATCTTCCCCCAAATCTGGGTAAGAAGGTTGAGACTTGCTATTTAATTCTATAGATTCTGGTTGATTTAATTGACTTAAAGATAACGCCCGTTCCACCATTGCGGCAGCGGTGACAGAACCATAAGCCACCATAAGTCCCGGACGCCCATTCTGCCACAACCGCAGTGCTGTACCTTCAGCTTGATTGGTTTCTAGCTGTTTTAGACGATTTGCCTCAAAAAACACAGGTCGAGAAAGCGATCGCGACTGATACACCTCAGCTGCCTCCGCTCCCGACTTGATAGCTAGTTCCAACAACTGTTCTGCTAGTGTATCTTGTGACAAATTTTCAGAACCCATGACCCTTGATGAATTTTGGATTAGTCATTGGGAATTGGGGAATGGGTAATTGGGCATTGGTAATTGGGCATTGGTAATTGGGCATTGGTCATTTTCCATTCCCCCTTCCCCATTACCCATTCCCCCAACAAAGAGAGCCAGTCGCCGAGGGCGCGCTTAACCCGCGCACGGCGCTGGACTCACCATTCCCCATTACCCATTCCCCATTACCCATTCCCAATTACCTAACTAAATTTACGGCAAATTGACCTCTTGCAACAGCCAGAAGCCAGCAAAAGATTCTGCTTTTGCATCAGACTGCACCCCGATAAAATGAACTCCGTTAGCTTTTTGCTTTGCTTCTTCAAAAGATGAAGCTTCTGCTATAGTATTCTCATTTTTGATATTCGCCAAAATCCAGCTTTCAGTAGCACCAGTTTCTAAAACCAATCTCGTGCCTTTACTTGTGTCAAGTCTCAACCAAGCCAACTCCAAACCAGACATCCAACCGGCTAAAGGTAACGCTCTTGGTGAGAAAATTAACACACCAGGAATGCGGCTTTCTGGTGACAAGTTCGCCAATTCTATCGGGAAACATTCACCAAAGGCGATTTCCCACTCATACATTTCGGCAAAATCCGCACCTGTTAAGGTAACAAATAACCATTGCTGTCCTTCCAAAGCATCTGGTAAACGTTGAGGTAAAGGACTTTCCAAACGCACTGAAGTATTAGTTCCCTCTTGATACCCTGGTTCTTGAGGATACACCTCTTCCATCCGCTGTTGCAGCCATTGATTAAGCATTAAAGTGCGACGGCTAGCTTGAGCGGGAATGCCGACATCCTGGCAAGCTTTAGTAATCATATTGTTCATTTGCCGACGGAAAAAGCGGATTTTCAGTGGTGGTTCTCCAGCTTGCTCGATTGCTTCTTGCAAAGCCGTCCGCAACCAACCGGAATTTACCTGCGTACTGGGGCAATACTCAGCATAGCGAAATAAAGAATCAGTTTTTGTGCGCGTATCCAAAGGACTTTCGCACACTAACACCTCCCAAATCTTTTTGTTGTTCTCGTCCAAAATCGGACGGGAGTAATAATCGAGTTCCCAAATACTGCCCATGTTATGCCGTTTAAGTCTGGCGACTTCATATTTTTTCTTATATTTTCATCATAGAGGGCGTTGGTTGCGAGTCTGCTTATTCCTAAAGTTATTCTCGTAGTAAGCGCTTCAGCGCTTAAAATAAGCGCTGAAGCGCTTACTACGTGTAACAGGTGATAGCACAAGTCCACCCCTTGTGGATGATGGCAATTATCGTTTAGATTTATTAAACTTTTAGATATAAGCACAAATATGTATAGTAATATCTGTGTCAAACTGAAATGAAACTACCTGAACTAGATTTAGAAACGATTGACAGAATTATCGAAATGGCATGGGAAGATAGAACGCCATTTGAAGCAATTGAAAAACAATTTGGTTGCACCGAACAACAGGTGATTACTCTCATGCGTCGAGAAATGAAGCCATCCAGCTTTCGGATGTGGCGAGAACGTGTTGAAGGACGCAATACTAAGCATTTGCACAAGCGAGAATTTCTGGCTGGTCGATTTAAGTCAGATAATCAAAAAACTTAAGCGATCGCTTCTCATCTTTCCCTATTGTTTAGCAAACAAGCTTGTCATCGGTTTGACTCCTTTGGCAGTATCACCCGCTTGGTTCAAATATTCATAAATTCCAAAAGCGTCTTCAGTGGTTCGCAACAATGAGTAATGATTGTAAGCTGTCTTATCTACTACACCCCGCGAACCGTGGTTAGTAATCACAATCGTTGCTATGTGACCACCCCCAAAGTTAGCATTACTTTTTGGGTCAAAGCCGCAACATCCTTGAGCTTCATTTTCCTTGCGCGATCCGTTGTTTTCATCCCAAGTAATAGCGATCGCATTATTTCCCGGTGCTGCCCAAAGTTTTGAACTAGTGATTTGCTTGACAATTTCACCAATTTTTGCATCACCAGTTTTCATCAGTTTTTGCAGGTCGGGACACTCTTCTAGACCGTGCATTTCATTACACTGATTGAGTATAATGTGGCTGTAGTTGGGAACCTTGCCGCTTTGTAGGTCTGTAGCAAACTGTTCAAAAGCGACAATTTTATTTTGCAAGTTCGGATCGTCCTGCACACTTTTAAAGCTGATAAATCCATTGTGCTTTGAAGCATAAAGCGGACGTTTAGCATTGGGAGAAACAATCGCTTTTGAACCAGGATTAGGTATATCTTCAAAATATCCCTTCCAAGTCAAACCTTTCTCCTCTAACTGATTCATCAAACTTTTAGAAGTGACTGTGTGGTTAACATAATCAGATTTGCGAGAATTATGACAAAACTGATCTGAACTACCAGCTTGACAATAAAAAGCGTCATCGTCAAGTCGCTCCCCCCCTGCTTCATAATTGATAATTAATAATTCATAATTGCAATCAGTGTTCAATTGAATGCACCACTGATTGAAGACCACTGATTTGATTACAAATTCAAGCGTGGATTGAACCCATTTAATTATGAATTATGAATTATGAATTAATAATTATTTGGTCATGGATGCCAAAAGTATCGCCACCTAGCATCGCGATATAATTAGCTTCACTCGGATGTACTTCAGCGTAGAAGTTGGAAGCTAAATTATAGGTTTTTGCCAATTGATTGATTATTGGTGCGCTGGGATTACCGATAATCTGGTCATAGGACTTGTTCTCTTCGATAATGACGAAAATGTGATCGTATTTAGGAATTGCCTTATCTTCCTTGGTGGGGACTGAAGCTACTAATGTTGCTGTATTTGCATCTTTAGTTTTAGATGAGCAAGCTGCAATCAAACTCAAACTAAATACACAAAGTCCCAGAATAATCTTTTTCGGTGTTGGGCGCATATCAATAACGTGGTATATTTGTTGATAAATTTACTTATATTACCCTTCCAAGTGACTAAGTTGCATCTACAAGTACCCGGATTCCAAGAACTTCATTCAGAATTTCTATCTAAACAGTCTAACATTGGTACTTACAGTATTAATGGACTTAATATCATTGCCCTACCGAATATATATCATCCAGAACCAACTTCTAGCACCTTGTTTTTCTTGAAAACTATTCTGGAAAAATATCAAGGACTAAATAGCAAGAAAGGACGACTGCTGGAGTTAGGGTGTGGTACAGGTGTTATTGGATTATGTTGTAGTCAATATGTAGAATAATTGTACCTTTCGGACATAGACGAAAACGCTGTATTTTGCACCCAGATTAATGCATTCCTAAATTACATGCAGCCAAACATATACCATTCCAACCTCTTCGAGTCTTTACCTGATATTTTATTTGATGTTATCCTTTTTAATATACCTTTCTTAGACAAAAAGATTGAGACAAGTGTAGAAGTGGCAACTAACGATTTAGATGGTCAAATATTCATTAATTTTATGAAAGAAGTTCCTAAATATCTTGCCCCGAAAGGAGAAGTATTTTTTAGTTATTCAAATTTGGGAAACTTAGAACTTTTTAAGCAAATTCCCGAATTCTTTATTGTTGAAAAAATTGCCAACGAAGAAGATCAAAAAACCGGAATAGACAGAAGTGTTTTTCACATGAAAATGAAGTAAATATGTTTGCCATAAGTCTAACAATGAAAGTTTTTATTTATTTTTATTAAAACAATTAGAAGATAATAAGGAGTACAGTAATTAATGTCAGGATACAAGCTAAACGAACTAGAACTACAAAATGCAATCTCCAATCTGCCCGGTTGGACAGTAAAAGAAGGCAAATTGCACAAAGAATATAAGTTTAGTTCCTTTGCCGAAGCAATGGGTTGGATGGTTAGCGTCGCTATCTACACCGAGAAAATAGGGCATCACCCCATATGGTTGAACATTTACAACTTGGTTAAAGTTGATCTGATGACCTACGATCTAGGTAATGTCATCAGTAACCTGGACGTAGAACTGGCTAATAAAATGGAAGAACTAAGTAAGTCGGTGTGAATAAATACAACTTTGAATTGATGGTTTTTCTTTAAAGTGGAAAATTTATAAAGGCGATCGCGGACTGTAGTCCTGTTGTTGTCTCCATAATAGAAATACACAGCATGTCAAAGTAAAAGGTTTTATGTCACTGACGCTTGAAGACTTGGAAAAAATGCAGCAGCAGTACCCGGACTATCGCATGGAACTAATCCAGGGTAATATCATTGTTATGAGTCCATCAGGATATGAGTCAGATGAAGTTGCAGCCGCGATGATCTCCCAGTTAGATCAGTGGGTTCGACCTCGCAAACTCGGACGAGTAACTGCTTCTAGCGCTGGTTTTAGATTACCAAATTCAGATTTACGCGCACCGGATGCATCATTTGTTTTAGCAGAACGCTTGCGTCGCAGTCCCAAAAGTTTTGCTCAATTAGCTCCTGATTTGACGGTTGAAGTGAAGTCACCGAGCGATAATTTAGAGCAAGTTCGGGCAAAAATTCAAGAATTTCTCGCGGTGGGAACTAGGGTGGGAATTTTCATCAACCCAGATGAGCGAATTGTTGAGGTTTACTATTCTGGACAAGAAGCGATAATACTTCGCGATCAAGATGTTCTCACGGTTCCCGATTTGCTTCCAGGTTGGGAGGTGCAGATTTCCGATTTGTGGGCACCAGAGTTTGATTAAGCTACATGTGCGATCTGCACTTTCCCTATTTTGATTTAAGCACGCTTTTGTCGGTGTGCGATCGCTACCGTATACACACGAGCGCTTGTATCAGCCGTTGAATCTTGCTTAACTTAACTGGGTTAACCACATCCACAGCACTTAGAGAAATAACCAATGCTTTTTTTAGGTTCGCAGACAAAGTGAAAATGTCGCAAACGAGCTTGAAAAATTGTCGCGGAGTATTTGAAAATCATTGGAGAGATTCTTCAGGGTAAACTGATGGTCAACCGCACGCAGAAGAGATTTTGGGTAGCGTTACTTTCATTGTCTGTGTTGCCGATGGGCAACGCTTGTGGGCAAGAAATCGAGCCTTATGCACGGAGTTTCAAGCTACCGGGAGCCGAACCGGAACTATTGTGGCTCGGATGGAACAGTTAGAGCTAGTATAAGAATTAATTTAAAAGCTGTTCTTGACTTGGTTAGAGCCTTACAAAACCAAGA
>Ga0136635_10000572_pt1 | contig 10410 bp, 10 predicted proteins | sample AntDrymeUQ852106_2_FD_105495 | JGI IMG/M metagenome (GOLD analysis project Ga0136635, IMG submission 105495) | Polar desert sand microbial communities from Dry Valleys, Antarctica - metaG UQ85 (21.06) | ecosystem: Environmental > Terrestrial > Soil > Desert | place: Antarctica: Dry Valley... | reverse complement strand
TCCTTGATCCAGTCCCCGCGCACGAAGACCCCGTCCTGGAGCATGCCGGTGCCGAGATCGGAGTACTTGAAGACGTTCAGGTCCGAGAGCTGGTAGAGCTTGCCCGTCTTCGGGTTCTTCACCTCGAGCACCTGCGCGAGCTCGTTGTACGTCATCGCCGAGCCGGCGTCGATCTCACCTTTCAGGAACGCGAGCATGTCGAAGTTCTGCTTGACGAGCTTCACGTCCTTGTCCGGGTTCATTCCGTTCTTGACGAGTGCGGCCCGCTGCTCGAACTCGTTTCCGAAGATCCAGACGCCGAACTTCTTGCCGCGCATCTTCTTGAACGTGTTGATGCCGCTCGACTTGAACGTGACCTCTGTCGTCCCGCTCCGCGCGTAGACCTGTCCGATGTTGACCAGGTCGTTGCCGGTGTCCCGCTGCTGCAGCAGGCTGGGGAACCAGTTGATCCCGAACTCCGCCTGCCGGCCGAGCACGACCTGCTCCGGGAGGATGTCCGGACCGCCGGCCTTGATGTCGACGTCGAGCCCGACCTGCCTGTAGTAGCCCTTCGCCTTGGCGACGTAGTAGCCGGCGAACTGCGACTGCACGACCCACTTGCTCTGCAGCGTGACCTTGGTCAGGTTCTGCTCGGCGCTCGACCTGCTCGCTGTCGCGAAACCGGCCACGACTAGGCTCGATCCCACGACGACCGCTGTCGCCAGCGCATACCACCTGCGTTTCCTCATGTGCCCTCCTCGTAGTTCATTCTGAATCTCCTCTCATGGACGGATGCCAGCGAAGCGCGAGCCTTTCGGCAAGCGCGACCGCGGCGTAGAACGCGATGCCGAGAACGCTCGCGACCAGTATCGCGGCCCACGCGGTCTCGTACTGGGCGAGCGAGACCGCGGACACGATCTGAACCCCCAGCGCCTCCGTCGAGCCTCCGAAGTAGTCCCCCACGACAGCGCCGATCATCGCGAGTACGGAGGCAATCTTCAAGGCCGAGAAGACGAAGGGGAGACTGTTCGGGATTCTGACGCGCCTGAAAACCGAAGGTTGCCCCGCGGCGTACGAGCGCATGAGCTCGAGCGACTCGGGCCTGACCGAGGTCAGTCCGCGCAGGGTGTTGACAAGGACCGGGAAGAAGCAGAGGACAGCCGCGATGACGATCTTCGACCACGGGCTCAAAATTCCGAACCACGCGTTCGTGATGGGCGCGAAGGCGACGATCGGAACCGCATTCGCCGCGATCAAGTAGGGCATGAGGGCCCTGCCAAGCGGGCGCCAGCGCGCAAGGACCAGTGCGAAGAGGAATGCGAGCGAGCAGCCGAGCGCGAAGCCGCCGAGCGCCTCCTGGAAGGTGATCCAGCCTGCGCGCACGAGCTCGTCCCGTGACTCCCAGAATGCCGTCACCACGTCCCAGAAGGGCGGCAGGAGGAAGCGCTCGATGCCGAGCGCGGGGAGGATCCACTGCCACGCGACGAGTCCCAAGCCGAAGACGGCGACAGCCGGCGCCCACTTTCCGGCGCGCTGGCCGAGCGTGCGACCGCGTCGCGTGCTCGGCTGGTGGGCGATCGTCGTCATTCGAGCGCCTCGAGCTCCGCGACTATCTCGTCCGCCCCGCCCGCGTGCAAGGCCTCGCGCACCTCGGTCACCAGCTCGAAAAAGCGCGGTTCCTCACGCGTCTCGGCGGTACGCGGCTGCCGGAGATCGATGGGCACGATCGCCGTGATCCGGCCCGGGCGCGCAGACATGACGACGACGCGCGTGGACAGGAACACCGCCTCGGAAATCGAGTGGGTGACGAAGATGACGGTCGAGCCGGTCTCGGCCCAGATGCGGAGGAGCTCCAGGTTCAGGCGCTCGCGGGTCATCTCGTCGAGCGCGCCGAACGGCTCGTCCATCAACAGGAGGGCAGGCGAGAACGACAACGCGCGGGCGATAGAAACGCGCTGTTGCATCCCGCCCGAGAGCTGCCACGGATAGTGCTTCTCGAACCCCTCGAGCTCCACGAGCTCCACCATTTCTCGAACGCGATTCGCACGGCGCGCGCGGTCCCAGCCGCCGAGCTCGAGCGGCAAGGAGATGTTCTTCGAGACCGTCCGCCAGTCGTAGAGGACGGCGGCTTGGAAGACGATCCCGTAGTCGCGGTCGAGGCGCGCTCGATGCGCTGACTTGCCGTTGACGAGAATCTCTCCCGCCGTCGGCTCGACCAGGTCGCCGATGACGCGCAGGAGCGTCGACTTGCCGCAGCCCGAGGGGCCGATCAGCGAGATGAACTCGCCCCGGCCAACCTCGAGATCGATCTCCTGAAGAGCGGTCACGCCGCCCTTGCCGAAGGTCTTCGTGACGCGCTCGGCCGAAACGACGAAGTCGCTCACACAAGTTCCTCCGGGCCGCGGCGAACGACGAGCTTCTCGACGAGAACAACGACAAGGAAGAAGCTGATGCCGAGAAGCGCAGCGATCAGGTTCGTCGCCCACAGGTTTTCGGGGTTCAGGACGTAGTACTGGTTGAAGTTGATGATCGCCCCGCCCAGGCCGTCTTGGATCGAGGACGGGAGCTCGCCGATGACCGCGCCCACGACGCTCGCCGTCGCGGCCACCTTGAACGCGGAGAAGAGGTACGGGAGCGCGGAGGGCACGCGAAGCTTCCAGAACACCGCCCAGCCGCTCGCGGCGTACGACTCCATAAGCTCGACGGCGGCCGGATCGGCGGAACTCAGCCCGCGTACCGTGTTCACGGTAACGGGAAAGAACGTCAGGTAGGCGGCGATCACGGACACGCGCATCCAGTCCTCCGGCGTCCAGCCCGAGATGGTTAGGCTGCCGAGGCCGACAACGACGATTGGCGCGACCGCGAGGATCGGGATCGTCTGCGACGCGACGACGTAGGGCATCAAGCCGCGCTGCAGGACCTGAAAGCGCGCAATGACGGCGCCCAGAAGGAAGCCGATCGTCGCGCCGATCGCGAAGCCCACCACGGCCTCCTTTGCCGTGAAGAGCGCGGAGTCGAGCAGCAGGTCGATGAGTAGCGGACCGCCAACCTGCGGTGACTCGAAGAGCGCGCCGACGATGTCGTGCAGATGCGGGAGTGTGGTCTCGTCGACGACGAAGGGTTTTGTCCAGCCGGTCTTTATCCAGAGCCAGCGGTATCCCTCCCAGAGTCCCCAGAGGACGAGCAGCACGAAGAGGAGCGTGGCGACGCGCGTCGTCAGCGCCGCCGCCTTGTCGAACGGGCGTGGCCGAGCAGGAGTCATAGCGGCGACCTCGGCCATTGCCCGTGATTCTTACCGACTCGAAATCGGCCCGTAGTAAGCTCGAGCGCGTGCCGCTCGACCCGAAGCGACCGGTGGCCGAGTTGAAGGAGCTGCGGGAGCTCACCGGAGACGAGAACGGGGCCCAGCGCGTCGCCTGGACGGAGACCTGGGAGAACGCGCGCGTGTGGTTGCGCGACAAGGTCGCGGAGACCGGTGCCGCGGAGGAGATCGACGACGCCGGAAACCAGTGGTTCACGCTGCGCGGCGAGTCCGAGCGAGCCGTGCTGATCGGCGGCCACATCGACTCGGTTCCGAACGGCGGCTGGCTGGACGGCGCGCTCAACGTCGTCGCCGGAGTCGAGGTTCTGCGTCGAGTCGCTGCCGATGCGACTCCACCCGTCACGCTTCGACTGGTCAACTGGGCGGACGAGGAAGGCGCCCGCTTCGGCCGAAGCCTCTTCGGGTCGAGTGCCGCGGCAGGATCTATGTCCGACCAGGACGAGCTGCGGCACCTCACCGACGACGCCGGCGTTGCGTTGCCGGAGGCGCTCGCCGCCTACGGAGTCGACCTCGATCGCGCGCTCGAGGCGCGGAGCCAGCTCGACTCCGCCGCGGCCTATCTCGAGCTGCACATCGAGCAGGGACCCGTGCTCGAGTCGCTCGGTCTTCCTCTTGGAGTCGTGCTCGGCACCTTCGGGGTCGAACGACACCGCATCACCTGGCGCGGCCAGGCGGCACATGCGGGTTCGACTCCGATGGCCGAGCGCCAGGACGCGCTCGCCGGCGCAGCCAAGCTCGCGCTCGAGATCCGAGGCATCGCCGAGGAGGCGGGAGACGGCGCCGTCTGCACCTCGGGGGGCGTCGTCTGCCGGCCGGGAATCGTCACATCCGTCGTCGAGACCGCGGAGCAGCTCCTCGACCAGCGTCACTTGGATGCGGGAAAGCTCACCTCGATGCTCGCGCTCGCGAAGGAAGCGAGCGAGCGCTTCGCGGAGGAGGAGCGGATCGAGGTCGGGTGGGAGAGGATCTGGTCGATCGAACCGATCCTCTTCCACGAGACGCTTCTCGGCTTCTGCGAGGAGGCCATTCTGGAGGTCGCACACACCGCGCATCGGCTCCCGTCCGGTCCACTGCACGATGCCGCCGAAGTGTCCCGCGCCGGCGTCCCGACGGTGATGTTGTTCGTCCAGAGCCTGCGCGGCCTCTCGCACACGAAGCTCGAGGACACGAAGGAGGAACACCTCGAGCTCGCGGTCGCGGCGCTCGACGGCCTTGCGTCGAAAACGATCAATTGGGTCGCAAGCGGGGGCCGTCGCTAACCACGGTGTCCTGCGGCCAGGCTTCAGCCTGACCTCGGTCTGGGATTGCGAAGCACTTCAGCGGACGAGGAGACTGCGTATAGCCATCGCAAGCTCCTCCGGCGCCTCTTCCGCCATGTGGTGCCCGCTGTCGATCGTCACTCGGCGAACGTCATCCGCCCACAGCTTCCAGATCTCGGTCGGGTCCCCGTAGAGCTCGCCCAAGTCGTCCCCGAGTGCCCACACGACAAGCACCGGACACCGGATCCGGCGGCCGGAAGCGCGGTCGGCATCGTCCAGCTCGCGATCGATTCCCAGCCCCGCTCGGTAGTCCTCGCACATCGCGTGCACGACCTCCGGGTCGTGCAACGCGCTGCGGAGGTCCGCGTACGCCTCTTCGCCCATCACGCTCGCGTCGACCCCGTACCAGGCGTCGGGATCCGTCGAGATCACGCGCTCGGCGAGCTTGTCCGTCTGTCCGAGAAAGAACCAGTGCCACCACGCCTGCGCGAAGCGGGCGTCGCAGCGAGCGAGCGCATCGCCGATCGGCACACCGTCGAGTGCGGCCAGGTGCGTAACCGCCTCAGGACTGTCGAGCGCCAGCCTCTGCGCGACGTAACACCCTCGGTCGTGCCCGACGACCGCGAAACGGTCGTGGCCAAGGAGGCGCATCAAGGCGATGCAATCGCGAGCCATCGCCCGCTTCGAGTACGGCTCGTGATCCGGCGTGCTTGCAGGCTTGGAAGCTCCCCGTACCCCCGCAGATCGGGACAGACAACCGTGTACTCCTCGGCAAGAAGCGGCGCGACGCCGTGCCAGGCCGCGTGCGTTCTCGGATGCCCGTGCAGGAGCAGAACGGCAGGACCCGAGCCGCCGTACCTCACTCGTCGCAGCACCGCTTCCCCCACGTCGACCCGCTCGAGCTCGCAGCCGAACATCAGAACAACCGCACGAAGAGAACGCCGAGCGCGATCAGGAGCATGCCGGCCACTCGGCCGAGCGTCGCCGGATGCTCGTCGAAGCCCACCATCCCGAAGTGGTCGACAACGAGCGAGGCGGCGGCCTGACCCGCGAGGATGACGCCGATCAACGTGACCGCGCCCAGCTTGGGCGCGGATGTGATCGAGCTCGCGACGTAGAAGGCGCCGAGAGCGCCGCCCAGCCACGCCCACCACGGTGTTGCACTCACGCGTTCGGCGCTGGGTAGGCCCCGGACGAAGAGCACAACGAGAGGAAGCAAGACCAGAACGCCCACGACGAACGAGACGAGCGCTGCACGCAAGGGACTGCCCAGGTACTCGGCGAGCTGCGCGTTGACTCCCGCCTGGAACGGGAGCATCGCGCCGGCGGCGAGGCCGAAGAGGACGAAGGCCCAGATCACGCCACTCGATTCGCCTCGCGAGTCAGCTTCCCTGGCGTTGACCCACAGATGAGCGGATAATCGTTGCTTCCGAGAGAGCGAACACGGGAGAGCACATGTCCTTGAGCTTCGGCGTCACCGTCCTGCCCGATCCTCCGCCGAGCCGGCTCGTCGAGCTCCTGCAGCTCGCGGAGTCACACGGCTTCGAGTACGGATGGACGTACGACTCGCACCTCCTCTGGCAGGAGTCGTTCCCGCTCCTCACGCTCGCGGCCCAGGCGACCTCGACAATGAAGCTCGGGCACTGTGTGACCAACCCAGGCACGCGCGAGCCGACCGTCCTCGCAAGCGGTTACGCGACGCTCCATGACATTTCCGAGGGGCGGATGGTGATGGGGATCGGGCGCGGTGACTCGGCCAGGCGCACCATCGGGCAGCAGCCGGTGAAAGTCGCCGAGTTCGAGCGGCGTCTCGCGATGATCAAGGACTTCATGAACGGCCGCCCGGTCACTTGGAACGACAAGGATCTCGAGCTCAAGTGGGTGCGACCCGAGCTCCCCGAGATCCCGATGTGGGTGGCGGGCTACGGGCCGAAAGCGCTCGCGGTGGCTGGTCGGGTCGGAGACGGCGTCATCATCCAGCTCGCCGATCCCGTGATCGTCAAGTGGATCATGGACACCGCACGCGAGTCAGCGGTGGAGGCAGGCCGCGATCCGGACGCGCTGCAATGCATCGTCTGCGCACCGAGTCACATCTCCGACGACATGGCTGAGGCACGTAATCAGGTTCGGTGGTTCCCGGCCATGGTCTCGAACCATGTGATGGACTTGATCGAGCGCTATGGGTTCGAATCGGACATCCCCAAGGAGCTGACAGAGTTCGTTCGCGCGCGAAAGTTCTACGACTACGAGGAGCACTCGCGTGTGGGCGCAAAGCACGGTGAGTTCGTCACCGACGATATCTGCTACCGTTTCTGCGTCCTCGGCACTCCCGAGCAGGCGGCTGCCAAGTTGAAGGAGCTCGAGGCAGTCGGCGTCGACCAGTTCAACATCTACCTCATGACCGAAGGCCAGGAGGAGACGCTCGCCGCCTACGGACGCGACATCATCCCGCAGCTGGCGGAGGTGGCCAAATAGCGACGCCCGAGCACGAGCAGGCCGAGGCCTGGCGCGCGGCCGCCGCAGGCTGGGAGCGGCAGGCCGCGCTCGTTCGTGACGGAACGCGCGAGCTCGACGAGCGACTCGTGACCTTGCTCGCTCCTGTTCCGGGCGAGACCGTGCTCGAGCTAGCTGCCGGCCCCGGCGACACGGGCTTTCTCGCAGCCGCCGTGCTCGGTTCGGCCGGTCTCTTGCTCTCGTCCGATGTCGCGCCGGAGATGGTCGACGCGGCCCGCCGACGCGCTGACGAGCTGGGCGTCGAGAACGTCGAGTTCCGGGTAGAGGATGCTTCCGCGATCGATCTCCCGGACGACGCCGTCGACGGCGTAATCTGCCGTTTCGGGATCATGCTCGTACCCGATCCCGAACGCGCTCTCTCGGAGATCGCACGCGTGCTCCGGCCGCAAGGTCGCGCCGTCCTCGCCGTCTGGGCTTCCTCGGACGCCAATGACTGGATGACGGCAGCCGGCCGGTCAGCCGTCGAGCTCGGATTCATAGAGCCGCCCGATCCGAGGGCATCTGGTCCGTTTCGACTGGCGGATCCCGACGAGCTGCACCAGCTCGTGATCGGCGCCGGATTTCGAGTCGAGACGCTCGAGGACGTACGGGTTCTCTGGCGCGTGCCTTCCCTCGACCAGTGGTGGGCGACGACTCGAGACTTGTCACAGATGCTCACCACTCTCGTCGAGCGCCTGGCGACAGAAGACGTGAAAGCCCTACGCGACGGCGCCGAGCGGCGCTTGGCGAAGTACGTCGCAGCGGATGAATCGCTCGAGGTGCCGGGCCTCGCGCGGGCCCTCCTAGCAGTCCGCGCGCCGAGTTAGAAGATCGTTTTCCCCAACGCGCTCGCGACGAGCTCGACCGCGGTCAGCGCCGTGGTGTTCTCCCGGTCGAGGATCGGGTTCACCTCGACCATCTCGAGCGAGCCGGCAAGACCGGACTCGGAGACGAGCTCGAGCGCGAGATGCGCCTCCCGATAGGTGAGCCCCCCTCGCACCGGAGTACCCACACCGGGTGCGACGACCGGGTCGAGCACGTCCATATCGAAGGAGACATGGACGAATCCGCCGCCCGCGACCCGATCGAGCGATTCGCGCACCGCACGTTCGATGCCGATGCGGTCGATCTCGCTCATGGTGAACACGCGCACGCCTGCCTTTCGAAGCAGCGCTCGCTCGCCCTCGTCGAGCTGGCGGGTGCCGATCAGCGCGACGCGCTGCGGATCGACGGCGGGAAGCGGCCACGCATCGCTCTCGAACTCTGGTCCGGCGAGCCCGAGCGCTGCCGCGAGCGCCATACCGTGGACGTTCCCGCTCGGGCTGGTCTCCGGCGTGTTGATGTCGGAGTGGGCGTCGATCCAGAGCACGCCGCCCGGTCCGTGCACCGAGGCAAGCCCGCCGAGAGTTCCTATGGCGACCGAGTGATCCCCTCCTAGGACGAGCGGTATCTCGCCGCTGGTGGAAGCGTCGGCGACCAGTGCGGCGACACGCGCACATGTCTCCTTGATCTCGGGAAGGAAGCGCGCGCGCTCGTCCCCGAGAGCCGTGGCCTCCGGCTCGGGGCTCGCGACGTTGCCGAGGTCGCGCACCTTGTAACCCAGGCTCCGCAGCCGTTCCTCGAGCCCCGCCGCTCGCATCGCAGACGGTCCCATGTCGACTCCGCGCCGTCCCTGGCCGAGGTCGAGAGCGGCGCCGATGATCGCAATCCGCCGTTGCGGGGTGTCGCTCACAGCGCAAACGGTAACGCGAGGCGCGGCTACACTGCTCTGCCGCGGCGAGGTAGCTCAGCTGGTAGAGCACACGGCTGAAAACCGTGGTGTCGCCGGTTCAAGTCCGGCCCTCGCCACTTTCACACGTTGCCTCGCGCTTCTGATCTCCGGCCCTTGTCTGTAACCCCCGAGCTCGGCTCGAGCAACCGGCTTCGACCGGATCTCGGGTCGCACGCTGATACGGTCGCCGGGATGGAGCTCGCGTTCCTCCCGGCGACCGAGCAGGCGAGGCTCATCCGGGACGGAGAAGTCACCGCGCTCGAGCTCGCAGAGCTCTACCTCGGACGAATCGACCGGATCGACCCCGAGCTCAATTCGTTTGTCACCGTCCGCGGCGAGGAGGCTCTTGAGGACGCGAGAGCAGCCGACGCCTCCCAAGGCGACGGCCCGTTCCATGGCGTTCCAATCGCGGTCAAGGACCTGACGGCGACGAAGGGCATCCGGACGACGTACTCGAGCCGCGCATTCGCCGACAACGTCCCTGACTTCGACACCGCCGTCGTTCGGCGACTGCGCGAAGCCGGCTTCGTGATCCTGGGCAAGACGAACACCCCGGAGTTCGGGACGGTCGCGTTCACCGAGTCGGAGCTGAACGGGGCCACGCGGAACCCCTGGAGTCCCGAGCGCACGCCCGGCGGCTCGAGTGGCGGCGCCGCAGCGGCGCTCGCAGCCGGTCTCGTTCCGCTCGCGCACGGGACGGACGGGGGCGGCTCGATCAGGATTCCCGCCTCCTGCTGCGGCGTCTTCGGTCTCAAGCCCACGCGCGGTCGCGTCTCCAGCGCGCCGTTCCCGTCGCTCGAGGGACTCTCCACCTCGGGCCCGATCACCCGCTCCGTCGCAGACGCGGCCACGTTCTTGGACGTCGTGGCCGGCTACGAGCCGGGGGATCCCTGGTGGGCGCCTCCGCCCGAGCGGCCGTTTGCCAACGAGCCCGGCACTCCGCCGGGTCGCTTGCGGATCGCGGTGACCGCCGAGCCGCCCCTCGACGTACCCGTGCATGCGGACTGCAAGGCTGCGCTCGAAGCAGCCGCAGAGCTTCTGGCCAACCTCGGTCACGAGGTCTTCGAGGCGACGCCTCCCTGGACGGGAGCAGGACTGCTCGACGCGTTCATCACCGTCTGGCAGGTCAGCCCCGCGCTCTACCCCGTCGACCCCGAGCTCCTGACGCCGCTGAACCGCGGGCTCGTCGAGTCCGCCCGCAAGAGCTCCGCGGCTGACTACGCGCAAGCAGCGTTCCACCTCCAGACGGCATCACGCCGCATCGTCGCGTTCTGGCAGCAGGTCGACATCGTTCTCACCCCCACGCTCGCGCTTCCCCCAGTCCCGATCGGCTGGCAGGAGGAAGGCGTCGACGGAGCCATCGAGCAGCTCCGGCGGAACACGGTGTTCACACCCTTCACCGCGATCGCCAACCTCACGGGACTACCGGCGCTGTCAGTCCCTCTCCACTGGTCGAGCGAAGGTCTACCCATCGGCGTGCAGGCGATCGGCCCGCCGGCGGGCGAGGGGGTCCTGCTTCGCCTCGCAGCGCAGGTGGAGGAAGCGCGACCATGGGCGGCAAGACGTCCACCGATTGCGTAGAGGCC
>Ga0136635_10000571_pt1 | contig 10418 bp, 6 predicted proteins | sample AntDrymeUQ852106_2_FD_105495 | JGI IMG/M metagenome (GOLD analysis project Ga0136635, IMG submission 105495) | Polar desert sand microbial communities from Dry Valleys, Antarctica - metaG UQ85 (21.06) | ecosystem: Environmental > Terrestrial > Soil > Desert | place: Antarctica: Dry Valley... | reverse complement strand
GCACGATGGTGATGTAGCGCTCCTGGGCGTAGCGCACGATGTCCTGATACTCCTGCTGCGTGTAAAACCCGCCCGGGCCGCCCCCCACCTGAGTGCTTCCTCCAATGCTCGTCAGCAGCGGTCGCGACCTGATCTCGATACGCCAGCCCTGGTCGTCGGACAGGTGCAGGTGCAGCACGTTCAGCTTGTAAAGCGCGAGGAGATCGATGTACTGCTTGACGTCGCTGACGGGGAAGAAGTGGCGCGACACATCGAGCATCGCCCCGCGCCACGCGAACCGCGGGCGATCGACGATCGTGACCGTGGAGATCGGCCAGAAGCTGCGGGTTACTCCCATCTCGGACTCGATGTCGGGCGGAAGCAGCTGTCTGATGGTTTGCACGCCCCGGAAGAGTCCGGCAGGAGTGTTCGCGGTAAGTCGAATGCCGGTGTTCGCGACCGTCAGCTCGTAACCTTCCTCGCCCAGGTTTGGGCGCTGCGGAGCAATGCTCAGGCGGATGGTGGAGGGGACGGTGTCCGCGGGCCCTGAAACCACGGGGATCGCGAAGCCAGTCGACGGACGCAGCAGCGCCGCCAGCGACTCGCCGATGGCTCTGACTTCCGGATTGCCGTCAACCGCTACGACGGTCGTCCTCGTGACCTCGAACGGAGCGCCCGTGCCGCTGACGAGCGATGCAGGCGCTGGAACTACCCGCGGCGCAACGATGACAGGCGCTGGGGGAGTCGGCACCACGGAACCCGGCGGACTGGGCACCGCAGGTGCAGGTGTGGTTTGGCACGCGGTTCCAGCCATCGCGCCTGACAGGGTCAACACCAGGGCGGGAATCCTGCTCCTGCAAAATCTCTTCAGCGAGTCGACTGGCTGCCTGACCGCGTTGTCGGCTCTGCGCGAGCGCCTTTGCATCTCAATTCTCCGAGGATACGTCACCGCGCAAATATGCGGGAATGCCTTCTGCAATCACAATCGGAACTGCAAACGACGACTGAAATGCTGCCCGCCACCCGCTGATCGCTGACCGCCGCCAGCTGCGATCATCGGGACGTTACCACTGCCGCGGAGGGGAGGACAGAAAAAGTCAGTCTCGTAGGCAGCCGGTACGCGGTTCGCGGATAGCGGGAAGCGGGTAGACTGGTCGCTGCCGCTGCTTGTTGCCGTTCAGGAGCCCGTCTGCGCTTCCGACGCGGCGTACGAATCCGTGGGCAAACACGAGCACACGAGATTTCTGTCGCCGTAGGCGCTCTCCACCCGCGCCACCGCCGGCCAGAACTTCGACTCCCTGCTCCACGGCGCCGGGAACGCCGCGCGCTCGCGGCTATACAGGTGCGTCCACACCGTCGCGGTCACGCGTCCCAATGGATGCGGAGCGTGCTTCAGCACGTTGTCGGCGCGGTCCGCCTCACCCGTCTCGATCTCCCTGATCTCTTCGCGAATCGAGATCATCGCATCGCAGAACCGGTCCAGCTCTTCCTTCGGCTCGCTCTCGGTCGGCTCGATCATGAGCGTGCCCGGAACCGGAAACGAGACCGTCGGCGCGTGAAAGCCGTAGTCCATGAGGCGCTTGGCGATGTCCTCGACTTCGACCCCGCTCGACTGTTTCACCACCCTCGTATCGACGATGCACTCGTGCGCCACCATCCCGTGCGCGCCCTTGTACAAAACGGGGAAATGCGGCTCCAGCCGCTTGGCGATGTAGTTGGCGTTGAGGATCGCGATCTTCGTTGCGTACTCCAGGCCCTCGCTGCCCATCAGCCGGATGTAGGCGTGAGATATGGGAAGAATGCTGGCGCTTCCCCACGGTGCTGCCGAGACCGGGCCAACCGCTTCCCTGTCCTCCTGACGAACCACCGGATGTCCGGGCAGAAACGGCACCAGGTGCGCGGCTACGCCGATCGGGCCCATGCCCGGCCCGCCACCGCCGTGCGGGATGCAGAATGTCTTGTGAAGATTCAGATGACAGACATCGGCGCCGATGTCCCCCGGGCGGCAAAGCCCGACCATGGCGTTCATGTTCGCCCCATCCATGTAGACCTGCCCGCCGTTCCGATGCACGATCTCGCAGATCTCGGCGATCGACTCCTCGAATACGCCATGGGTCGACGGATAGGTCACCATCAGCGCCGACAGATCGCTCGCGTGCTTTTCCGCCTTCGCCCGCAGGTCGTCGACCTGAATGTTGCCGCGCTCGTCGGTCCTGACGACGACCACATTCATTCCCGCCATCACGGCGCTGGCGGGATTCGTCCCGTGAGCCGACTGCGGGATGAGGCACACGTTGCGATGCGATTGGTTGCGCGACGCATGGTATGCGTCGATCGCAAGCAGGCCCGCGTATTCGCCCTGTGATCCGGCATTGGGTTGCAGCGAAACGGCCGCGAAGCCCGTGATCTCCGCAAGAGCGCTCTCGAGCTCCGCGAAGAGCTGCCGGTAACCCCGCGTCTGCTCGACCGGCGCGAACGGATGGATCTTCGCGAAACCGGGCCACGTTATCGGCATCATCTCGGCGGTCGCGTTCAGCTTCATGGTGCAGGAGCCGAGCGGGATCATGGAATGAACGAGCGAGAGGTCGCGTGACTGGAGCCGGTTCATGTACCGGAGCATCTCGGTCTCGGCGTGGTGCGTGTTGAAGACCGGATGCGTCATGAAAGGCGTAGTGCGCTTGAAGCGCTCGTCGTAGCGGGAGTCTACGGTGGACAGCACTTCGTCGAGGCTGAAATCAAGGCTCTTCCCGCCGTTGAAGGAAAGCAGGAGCTCCGACAGATCAGCCTCAGTCGCTGTTTCATCGAGCGCCACGACGAGATCCCCGTCGAGCTGCCTGAGGTTGATGCGACGCCGGCGCGCCTCCTCGACAATGGCGACCGCACTCCGCTTTCCGAGCCGGACGCGCAGAGTGTCGAAATAATCCTCGTGCGCCATGGAGAACCCGAGGCGCCTCAGTCCCTCGGCGAGGGCGCTGGTGAGACCGTGCACCCGGCGCGCGATTCGCGTCAGACCACCCGGACCATGGTAAACGCCATACATGCCGGCGACGACTGCCAGAAGTACCTGAGCTGTGCAGACGTTGCTCGTGGCTTTCTCGCGCCGGATGTGCTGCTCGCGCGTTTGAAGCGCCATGCGCAATGCCGGTTTGCCGTCCGCGTCGCGCGAGACGCCGATGATGCGGCCGGGAATCTGTCGCTTGTATTCGTCCTTCGTCGCGAAAAATGCCGCGTGCGGGCCGCCGTAGCCGAGAGGGACGCCAAACCGCTGAGTGTTTCCGACGACGATATCGGCGCCCCACTCGCCGGGCGGAGTGAGCAGCACGAGGCTCAGAAGATCGGCAGCGACCGTCACCAGCGCATCAGCGGCGCGCGCCCTCTCGCAGATGCCGGTGTAATCGACGACTGCGCCATCAGTGGCCGGATACTGCACCAGCACCCCAAACACATCGGGTCCGATCGCGAGATCGGCGTGGCTCGCGACCCGAACGGTGATTCCGCGTACTCCAGCACGGGTCCGCACGACTTCAACGGTCTGCGGGTGGCACTCGGATGCGACGAGGAACACTTCCTTCCCGGACTTTCCCTTCACCGCGTAGCTCATCGTCATTGCTTCGGCCGCGGCCGTCGACTCGTCGAGAAGAGACGCGTTGGCGATCTCCACTCCGGTGAGATCGATCACCATCGTCTGAAAATTCAGGAGCGCCTCGAGGCGCCCTTGCGCGATCTCGGCCTGGTAGGGCGTATAGGCCGTGTACCAGCCGGGATTCTCGATGATGTTTCGCTGAATGACGGGCGGCGTGATGCAGTCCGAGTAGCCCATGCCGATGAATGACCGGAAGACCTGGTTGCCGGCGGCCATCGCCCGGAAATGCGCCAGCGCTTCCGCCTCGGTCATCCCTTTCGGGAGGTCGAGCCGGCGGCGGAAGCGGATACGCTCCGGAACGGTCCGGTCGATGAGCTCCTCCAGTGAGCTGCAGCCGATGGTGCCGAGCATGGACGCGACGTCTCCGGCGTCCGGACCCACGTGTCTGTGCACAAAGGAATCAGCCGGCGCCAGCGCGTCCGCCACGTGCTTGATTGTGGTGCTCATAGGAGTGACAATTTAACACCATGCAGCCCCGCCCAAGTCTCGGCCGCTGGCGCTTGCTGCTCGCAGCCCCGCGCTCGGGCGCCGAAAACATGGCGCGCGACACGGCGCTGCTTGCGCGCGCCGCACGTACCGGTGAAACGGTGTTCAGCATCTATTCATGGGCCACCCCCACACTTTCATTCGGGCGACACCAGCCGGCCTCAGCGCACTACGACCACGAAAGAATCCGGGCAGCGGCAGTGGACGTGGTGCGGCGTCCTACCGGGGGCCGCGCGATCCTCCATCATCGTGAGGTGACGTACAGCGTGACCGCTCCTCTCGATTCCCGCCCGCTGCGCGCAACCTACGCCCGGATCAACCGCATCCTGATCGAGGGTCTGGCCCGGCTCGGGGTTGCTGCGACGATCGCGGCTCCGGTGGAACGCGCGCCGGCACCAGCCGCGCGGCCCTGCTTCGAGCGGCCGGGCGAAGGAGAGGTGGTCGCGGATGGAAGGAAGCTCGTTGGAAGCGCCCAGTGGCGCGATGCAGGAGCGCTGTTGCAGCACGGCTCGATCCTCGTCGAGGATGATCAGACATCGCTGGCGACGTTCTCGGTCGCGGCGGGAGAAAGGACGCGCGACGGCATGCCAACGCCCGCGACTCTGAGCGCGCTGCTCGGCCGTACGCCTGCGACCGACGAGCTGGCTGGAGCAATGTTCGAGGCTGTGACATCACTGGAGGATGCCCAGTCGTCGCGGATCGAGGAAGAAGAGATCCGCGACGAGACACTGCGGCACGTTCCTCAATTCGTGGACGAGGGGTGGACATGGCGGCGCTGAGGTTTGCGGGTCTCCTGGTGGTCGTTGCCTGCGTGGGCACTGAGGGTCCGCCACCGAAACCGAGCGGTGGGACTCTGGTCATCTCGACCGCCGGCGACCCCGATCTGCTGATTCCGGGGCTGACCGCAAGCATTCAGGGAACGCAGATCACCGACCTCGTCCATGACCGGCTCGCGGACATCGGAGACTCCCTCAACATCATCGGTGACGGCGGGTTCACTCCGCGGCTCGCTGACAAGTGGACCTGGGCTCGCGACTCGCTGAGCATCGCTTTTCACATCGACGAGCGCGCGCGCTGGCACGACGGACGTCCCGTCCGCGCCGACGACGTGCGCTTCACCTTCGACAGCAACAAGGACACGACTCTCGCGTCCGGAGTCGGCGCGCTGCTTACGAACATCGACTCGGTGACGTCACCGGATTCGGGCACCGCGGTGTTCTGGTTCAGGTCCCGCGCGCCACAGCAGTTTTACGACGCGGTCTATCTGATGCCGATCATGCCCGCGCATCTCTGGAGAGACATTCCTCCCGCCGCGTGGCGCGCGTCACCAAACGCGCGGGCACCGATTGGATCGGGGCAGTTCAGGTTCGTGCGGTGGACTCCGCGAGGGTCGGTGGAGCTGGCCGCCGACACGCTGAATTATCATGGAGCGCCGAAGCTCTCCCGCGTCATCTGGAGTCTCGCACCCGATTTCACCACCGCCGTCACGCGGTTCCTGTCCGGCGAGACGGATTTCTTCGAGGGGCTTAGGCCTGAAAATGTGTCCGCGGTGGCAAAGCAGCCGCAGCTGCGAATCGCGCACACTGGAGGGCTCGGCTATTCGTTCGCGCAGTTCAACCTCCGCGATCCCGCCGACCGGGCCCGCCCACACGCGCTGTTCGGTGATCGGGAGCTCCGGCGCGCTCTCACCATGGCCGTGGACCGCGGCGCGATCGTCCGCAGCGTGTACGACAGCCTGGCCCTCCCGGCGCTGGGCCCGACTGTGAGAATGTACCCGACGACGGATTCGGATCTTCCGCAGCTGCCATTCGACCTCGCGCGCGCGCAACAGCTCCTCGATTCGCTGGGCTGGCGCGATGTGAACGGCGACGGGGTCCGCGAGCGAAACGGACGGCCGCTGCAGTTCTCGCTCGGAGTTCCCGGCTCGAGCGCGGCGCGCGTGCGGATGGCGGTACTGCTTCAGGAGCAGCTGCGACAGGCGGGAGTCAAGGTCGATGTCGACCAGCTGGACTTCCCCGTGCTCATCGACCGGATGCGCAAACGCACGTTCGACATGATGATCGGAAACTGGCAGACGCAGGCGAGCCCGGGCGGAGTTCGACAGTCGTGGGGCACTCAGGGCTCGCGCGCCCGGAACGGCCTGAACTATGGCTCGTACGAGAGTCCCGCTTTCGACGCCTACATCGATAGCGCACTGGCGGCAACGGAGATCCGCCAGCGTCGCGCGCTGTTCACGAAGGCTTACGAGACCATCATCCAGGATGCGCCCGCCATCTGGCTCGCTGAGCCGATTCCGACGCTCGGTTATCACTCGCGCCTGCAGCTCGCTCACATGAGACCCGACGCGTGGTGGGCGCACGTTCCGGAGTGGTGGATCCCCGCGGACAAACGCATCCCCCGCGACAACGCTCCGCCAGCTGCACCTTCCTCCGCCGACGCGGCGGGGCGGAAAACCCCGTAGCGGGTGCTCCGCTACGCGGCAGAGAGACTCGCCCAGGCCGCGGTGATCGTGGCTTTCGTCGCCGCGATCAGCTTCGCGCTCATTCATCTCGCTCCGGGCGATCCCTTCAGCGCGGCAATCGACAATCCGAACGTCAGCGAGGCCATCCGCGAGCGCCTGCGCGTACAGTACGGCTTCGATCGCCCGCTGCCGGAGCAGTTCGGGCGCTACGTGAGCCAGCTGGCGCGCGGAGAGCTCGGGTGGTCGTTCTCGCACGACCGTCCCGTCCGCGATGTGCTCGCGCACACGCTGCCGAACACGCTCCTGCTCATGAGCATCGCGCTCGTCGGAAGCTTTGCGCTTGGAATTCTGATCGCGATCGTGCAGGTGTCGCGGCGGGGGTCAGCCACGGACCACGTTCTGAGCGGCGCGTCTCTTCTTTTTCTTTCGATGCCGGATTTCTGGCTGGCGATACTCGCGCTGATGACTTTCACCTACTGGCTTCCGATTTTTCCGGTCGGTGGGGCCGTCGATCCGGTGATGCACGAGTACCTGGGGCTCGGCGGCAGAATCCTCGACAGAATCAGGCATCTCATTTTGCCCGCGCTCACGCTCACGCTGCTCGCCTCCGCCAGCGTCGCGCGGTACCAACGCGCGGCGCTGATCGACGTCCTGCCGGCTGACTTCATCCGGACGGCACGTCTCAAGGGGCTAACGGAGCGGGAGATTCTTCGTCGCCACGCCCTTCGCAACGCGCTGCTGCCGATCATCAGCCTGATCGGACTGTCGTTCCCCGCTCTGCTCACGGGCGCCGTTTTCATCGAGCGGGTTTTCGCCTGGCCCGGAATGGGGTACGCGCTGGTCAACGCCATCGCATCGCGGGACTACCCACTGGTAGTCGGAGCGGTGATCATCGGCAGCATCATGGTGATTGTGGGGAGCTTCATCGCCGACATGCTCTACGCCTGGGCAGACCCGAGACTTCGTGCGCATTAAGCCCCTGCCCGCGCGACGGTCGCCGCTTGGACGCACCTTCGCCCGGGTCATCGAACGCCGGTCTCCGCGACTCGCATTGGCGATTCTCACCGCCATCGTTCTGATCGGACTGCTGGCGCCGCTGATCGCGCCGTACGACCCCGCCGCGCAGCCTGACATCGTGCGTATGAAGGACTTGCCTCCGTCGGCTGACCACCCGTTCGGCACCGATCCATACAGCCGGGATGTGCTGAGCCGCGTGATCTACGGCGCGCGCCTCTCACTTCTGATCGGCGTTCTGGCCACGGTCGTCACCGTCACCCTGGGCGTGGCGTTTGGAGCGATAGCAGGGTACGCGGGCGGAATCGTCGACGCGGTCATGATGCGCATCCTCGACGCGTTCCTCGCGATCCCGCGGCTGCTGCTTCTCGTCGCCATCCTCGCGGCGTGGCCGCGGCTGTCCATCGGGGCGCTCATCCTCTTCCTCGGCCTCACCGGCTGGTTTGGCCTCAGTCGCATCGTCAGGGGTCAGGTTCTTGCGTTGAAGCACGCGGAATTCGTAACCGCGGCGCGAGCGCTCGGCGCGAGCCGGAGACGGATACTGTTGCGGCATCTGCTCCCGAATCTGGTATCTCCGATAGTCGTGGCTGCAACGCTGGGCGTCGCGCACGTAATCGTTCTCGAGGCGGGCCTGTCGTTTCTGGGCATCGGTGTGCCGCAGCCGGGGGCGAGCTGGGGCAACATCATTCGGGATGGATCCGATCAGGTCGCGGCGCTGTGGTGGATGTCACTCTTCCCCGGTCTCATGATGGTGCTCACTGTTATGACACTCAACGTTCTCGGAGAATCCCTGCGCGACGCCTATGACCGCAGCTGGTGAAGCGATGACCGCGGGTGCCGGTTCGCCCATCCCTCTGGTATCCGTCCGTGATCTCCGCACCTGGTTCCATATGGGAGGCGTCGTGGCGCGGTCAGTCGACGGCATCTCCTTCGATATCGGAGCGGGCGAGACCGTCGGCATCGTCGGCGAGTCGGGCTGCGGAAAGTCGGTCACGGCGCTCTCGATCCTCCGTCTCATCCAGCCCCCGGGGCGTATCGAAGCGGGCAGCCGCATCGAATTCGAAGGCAGGGATCTCGTCACCCTCGGTGACGAGGAGATCAGGCACATCCGCGGTAACCGCATCTCGATGATCTTCCAGGAGCCGATGTCCGCGCTCAATCCCGTGTTCACGGTTGGCGACCAGGTGGCGGAAGTAGCGCGCATTCACGGCGGGGTGAGCCGCAGAGAAGCGTGGAACCGCGCCGTCGAGGCGCTCGCTCTCACCGGAATTCCGGCGGCCGGCGACCGGGCGAAGCAGTACCCTCATCAGTTGTCGGGCGGCATGCGGCAGCGGGTGCTGATCGCGATGGCCCTGATGATGAAGCCCGCCCTCGTCATCGCCGATGAGCCGACGACGGCTCTCGACGTAACGATCCAGGCGCAGATCCTCGACCTGCTGGTCGATCTGCAGAAAAGATTCGGCACATCGATCCTGATGATTACCCATGACCTCGGTGTGATCGCTGAAACCACTTCGCGCGTGATCGTGATGTATGCGGGCCAGGTCGTGGAGGAAGCGGCGGTCGATGAGCTGTTCTCGAAGCCGCACCATCCCTACACGGAGGGGCTCATGTTCGCGATGCCGCATATCGGTCGCGAGCTGGAGCGCCTGAACGTCATTCCTGGAACGGTGCCCGCGCCTACCGACTGGCCGCAGGGCTGCCGGTTCCGCGACCGCTGCCCGTACTCGTGGGAGCTGTGTGGGCGTGAGCATCCACCGCTTTATCAGGTCGGCGTCGCGCACGTCTCCCGCTGCCACCTCGCGATCGAGCCCGAGCGCCGCAACCACCCGCACCCACCACTGGTGGTGTTGCAGGGAGCCGCAGTCGCGTGACGGGCCGGGCAACGACAACGGCACTTCCCGGCGCGGAGCCTTTGCTTTCGGTCCGGAACCTGAGGAAGCACTTCCCGATCAGGAAGGGCGTGCTGGCGCGTCAGGTGGGGGCGGTGCAGGCGGTGAGCGATGTGTCGTTCGACGTCGCCCGCGGCGAGACCCTCGGTGTGGTCGGAGAATCCGGCTGCGGCAAGACCACCACGGGGCGGATCGTGCTGCGCCTCATCGAGCCGACATCGGGCGACATCATGTTCGAGGGCAAGGACGTCCGCGCCATGGGAACCCGGGAGCTGAGGGCGCTGCGGCGCGAGATGCAGATCATCTTCCAGGATCCCGTGTCGTCGCTCAATCCGAGAATGACGATCGGCGCCATGATAAGGGAGGGTCTCACCATCCACCGCCTCGCGGAAGGAAAAGCGGCGGACGATCGGGTGAGACAGCTGCTCGAGGAAGTCGGCCTCAGGCGGGAATATGCCACGCGTTACCCTCACGAGTTTTCGGGAGGACAGCGCCAGCGCATCGGAATCGCGCGGGCGCTGTCGGTCGAGCCGAAATTCATCGTGTGCGACGAGCCGGTGTCGGCGCTCGATGTCTCGGTTCAGGCGCAGGTCATAAACCTCCTGCGCGATCTCCAGCGCGACCGCCAGCTGACGTACATGTTCATAGCGCACGACCTGTCGGTGGTGGAGCACATCGCCGACCGCGTCGCCGTCATGTACCTCGGCAAAGTCGTCGAGCTGGCGACATCCGGGGATCTGTATCGCGAGCCGCTGATGCCTTACACCCAGGCGCTCCTGTCAGCCGTACCGGTCGCCGATCCCAAGGCGCGAAAGGAGCGCATTCTTCTGCAGGGAGATGTGCCATCGCCGGCGAATCCACCTTCGGGATGTGTGTTTCACCCGCGCTGCCACCATCCCGCGAAGGACGAGGCCTGCACGCGCATCGTTCCGCCGCTCGAGCT
>Ga0136635_10000570_pt1 | contig 10424 bp, 7 predicted proteins | sample AntDrymeUQ852106_2_FD_105495 | JGI IMG/M metagenome (GOLD analysis project Ga0136635, IMG submission 105495) | Polar desert sand microbial communities from Dry Valleys, Antarctica - metaG UQ85 (21.06) | ecosystem: Environmental > Terrestrial > Soil > Desert | place: Antarctica: Dry Valley... | reverse complement strand
GGCACCATGAGGTGAAGACGCCCTCTAACCATAGTCACATGAGCCTTCGCCGTTTTGGGATTTACGTTGGGCCAGGAATTGTGCTCATTCTGCTGTTGATTTGTTTCCTGTGGCAGCACGTTGACGAACCCTGGCAGGGGTTTCAACCTCCCGACGATGTCAAAGCAGCTCAGGTTCTGTTGGCCCAAAAAATGAGTGGTCCAGGTTACTTTAGGTCCGGTCCCGAAACGAAGGATATTCCGTTTCCTTTCATCAGCTCTGCCGCTGCGGTCGGTCAATTGGATCGAATTGTGAAAGAAAGGCATCTTGACCCGAGAGGTAAGGCCAAGTTGGAAAAGCTCATTGACCGATTGGTTGAAGCTCCGTCTTCACGGGTAGTCGGTTCGGAACAGGTCAGCGTCCTTCGTTTAAATCTGGCCCTCGATCAGATGCCGAACAAAAACTGACCGAACGCCTGGTCGCTTTCTTTAAAAATAGATCTAGATCTAAATGATGGCATCACAAGATCAGCGCCAGAATCCCGATGCCCTTCTTGCCTCGATCAAACGTGAAGAGGGCCGGGTTGGGCAGGGAAGGTTAAAGATCTTTCTGGGGATGTGCCCTGGCGTGGGGAAGACCTACGCGATGTTAGAGGCGGCCCGAGCCATCCGCCGAAAAGGGGGAAAGGTAGTCGTGGCCTTGGTCGAAACCCATGGTCGTGAAGAAACCAAGGCCCTATTGGAGGGGCTGGAACTCCTGCCCCGTAAAAAAGTTGAATACCGGGGTTCTATCTTCGAAGAAATGGATTTGGACGGGGCCTTGGCGCGTAAGACAGCGATTATTTTAGTCGACGAATTTGCCCATAGCAATCCGCCGGAATCCCGGCACGCCAAGCGCTACCAGGATGTTATGGAATTGGTGGATGCAGGTGCCACAGTTTACACCACGCTCAACATCCAACACATTGAAAGCCGCGTCGATGTGGTGCGTCAGATCACCGGAATCAGGGTTCAGGAAACTGTTCCGGATGCCGTGATTGATGGGGCTGACGAAGTCGAACTGGTGGACCTAACTCCTGGACAATTGAGGAATCGTTTAGAGGAAGGAAGAGTATATCTCGGCGACCGTGCAGCCGCAGCCGCCGAAAACTTTTTTAAGGAGGAAAACCTGATTGCCCTTCGTGAAATAGCGCTGCGTTATACCGCCGATAAGGTGGATCAGGAATTACGGCAGTTTATGAATTCGCGGAGGATACGCAGCTGGCGGACCCATGAACGTCTGTTGGTGGCGGTGGGTCCCAGCCCTTACGCCGAGAGTTTGTTGAGATGGACCAGACGACTTGCTGGAATGCTTGACTGTCCTTGGACCGCACTCTACGTCGACACCGGGACGTCTCTTTCGGAACCGGTGCGTGAAAGTGTTACCCGGACTCTTGACCTCGCTCGAAGGTTGGGGGCGGATGTCGAAACCTTTTCGGGAGTTCACGTGGGTGAGTCCATTCTACGTTTCGCCGGCGACAATCACGTGACCCAGATTGTTCTGGGCAAAAGCGAGGAACCCTCCTGGAAACGCTGGTTTCAGCTGACCTTCGCCGAGAAACTGATTCGAGCCAGCGGGGACATCGATGTGCTTGTGGTGCGGCCCGAGAAAAGTGCAAGGCCCCGATCCAGCGCGCTGGCAAAACCATCCATCCCCAAGATTGAATGGGGCCAGTGGCTCTCGATTCTCGGAACCGCGTCCGTAGTTACTTTGGTTTCGTGGTGGGTGGAGCCTTATGCGGGGTATTTCTCCGTTGCCCTACTATACCTTTTTTCAGTCGTGCTGGCTTCTTTAAAACTCAGCCGCTGGCCGGTATTGGCTTTGGCGTTCCTTTCCGCCTTGACCTGGGATTATCTGTTCATTCCTCCGCACTTCACTTTTTACATTGGGAAAACCCAGGACATGCTGATGTTTGTTATGTTGCTGGTGGTGGCATTGGTCACGGGTCATATGACCGGACGGTTACGCTTGAGGGAGCGTTTAGAGCGGGAGCGAGAAATGCGCACGGCCACCTTGTTATCATTTACCCAGACTTTGGTTAAAACACCGAATCTTGGAGAGGCCCTCCATAAGGCGATGAAGATGATTGAAGAGCTGTTCCCGGTGAATGTAGGACTTTTTAAACGTCTCACTGGAGAAAGCCTTTCTTTGGTTCCGGAAGCCGGCTCCACTTATTTTCCAGACAGCAAAGAACAGTCCGTTGCAGCCTGGTCTTATGCACAGATTAAACCTGCGGGAAAATTCACCGATACGCTTGGTCATGCCCGGGCTCTGTACTTGCCTCTTTCCACACAAGTTTTGTGCAGTGGGGTGTTGGCAATTGAACCTCGGAACGATTGGCATTTGGACCTCAGAGATCGTTCCTTGCTGGAGAACTTCGGCACGCAACTTGCCTTTGCGTTAGAGAAGGAGCATGTGTTAGCGGCCATGCAGCAAGCGGAAATTTCCGAACGTTCGAGCGAACTTCAGAAGACCCTTCTCGACAGCGTCTCTCACGAACTCAAGACTCCTTTGGCGGTGTTGCAGTCCGCTACTGAAATTCTGGAGCGCAGCCAGTTGGAAAGTTTGCACTCCCTGCCCGCGGAGATTCGGATGGCAACTTCGCGATTGAACCGGGTAGTCGATCACCTTCTCGAAATTACCCGACTCGAATCTGGCATCATCCAGCCCCAGCCGGAATGGTTTCTCCTCTCAGAGATCGCATCATCCCTCCAACTGAGCTTCGGACAAATGTTTCCTGAACGAGAGATCAAAGTGGGATCTTTACCCGACCTCATGGTGTTAATGGATTCCGTGCTTTTGGAAAAGTCTATCTGGAATTTACTGCACAATGCGGCCGTGTATACGCCGGAAAGCGGACCGGTAGAGTTGGATTTCGAATTGAAGGAAGGACAACTGTTTGCGACAGTGAGGGATCATGGGCCAGGAATTCCGGAAGAAGATAGAATCCGCATTTTCGAGAAATTTTATCGCGCCAGTCCTGCTAAAGCGGGGGGGACGGGATTGGGATTAGCCATCAGTAAAGGTTTTGTCCGATCGATGGGAGGAACCCTCGAAGTGACGGGAGCCTTGGGGGGAGGTACGGTCTTTTCGGTCCGTTTGCCTGCAGAATGGAGAAAGACGGATTCCTTTCCAGGAATTTGATTTTGGTTTATGCCTCTTGCCCTCATTATTGATGACGAACCCCAGATACGACGGCTGCTTCGAATGACGCTGGTCTCGGAAGAGTACGAAATTCTGGAAGCAGAGACGGGTGAGAAAGGTTTGCAACGTCTCATGAAAGGACGCCCAGACGTGATCGTTTTGGATCTCGGGTTGACGGACATGGACGGTCTGGTGGTCCTGGAACGAATCAGAGAGTTTAGCCAGGTTCCGGTATTAATTCTTTCCGTTAGAGAAGACGAATCAGACAAGGTCCGTGCGCTCGATTTAGGCGCCGACGATTTCGTCAACAAACCTTTCGCTGCGGGAGAACTTCTCGCTCGATTAAGAGCGATCCAAAGGAGGGCGCAAGCCGGGGTGTCCAACGAGCCGATTTTATTCTTGGGAGACTTAAAAGTGGATTTTTCGGCACATCAAGTTTGGGTCGCGGGAGCGGAAGTTAAACTCACCTCCACGGAGTTTGCTCTCCTTACTATCCTGCTCAACCATCAGGGTAAAGTCGTGACCCAAAAACAGCTTCTCCGCGAGGTGTGGGGTCCCAATGCGGAGGATCAAAGTCAGTATTTGAGAGTCTACTTTACTCATTTGCGGAAAAAAATCGATCCTGAAGGACGAGGCTTGATCGAGACTGAACCTCGCGTCGGATATAGGTTTCGCGGACTTTCCTAATGGACGCTCGTCGGAGATAATGTTGCACTACTGATGGCGGATAAATTTTTCTCGGGAAAATAAAAGAAGCAGCTCCCTAACGGCCAAGATATGTCCAAAAGTAGTCGACGATTTCCTGTGTGAGGGCTTTGTCGGGATAAAATCCGTGTTTCTCCTCCGGAAAAAGTTTTAACTTCGAGGGAACTCCAGCTTTCAAGAGCGCACGGTGCATGCTTTGACTTTGTTCTTTTGGGACCAACGTGTCTTGCTCGCCGTGAATAAGAAAGAAAGGGGCATCGCCTTGGGAAACATAACGAATAGGGCTTCCTTGCCGGGCTAGATCGGCTTTTTGGTTGACCGGACCTCCCAGTAGGAGAGGGACCAATCCTAACCAGTCGTCTCGTTGATCCTCTTTGACTACCGTGATGAGATCGGTGGGGGGATAGAGAGCGCAAACGGCTTTGGCCTTGGGGAAATCCGGAGCATCGCCCCCCGTCGTGCCGAGCATGGCTGCCAGGTGCCCGCCCGCAGAAGCTCCTAACACTCCCACTCGGTCGGGGTCGAGATGGTACTTCGAGCCATTCTGGCGGATCCAACGCAGGGCGGCACGGCAGTCATCGATCTGCGCCGGGTACTTGGCATGTCCGTCGAGACGATAGTTGAAACTAACCAGGGCAAATCCGGCGGTGGTTAGAGTAACAACTGGAACGTTATCCTTGCTGCCCCAGCGCCAACCTCCGCCATAAATCCAAAGGATAACAGGGTAGGTCCTGGGTTTTGCGACTAAAGTTCCCTTGGCTTCTGGAGGCAAGTAGACGTCGAGGAGCAGCTTTTTCCCATCTGCTGTGGCATAGACTAGATCCCGATGAACGATGTTTCCTTGAGCCTCGTATAATTTGGCGCTTCGGGGGGCCGAACAGGAAGTCAGAAGCGAGGTTGCCAATATTAAGAACAGAGGAAGTGGGGGGCGCATGGAATTAAATATTAGTAAGGTTAATCCACCCTTACGCTTTGCATCCGAGTTCGGATGCTTCGGCTAGCCCGGTTTACCGACGTAGAGGATTTTTCCGACGGGTTGGGCCGAACCGCCGGTTGGTTCGAGGCTGATTGCAAAATTCAGCTTTTTTCCCACCGGGCCCACGGGAGACAGAATCCGAGAAGTTTTGCCCTCGGCGTCGGGAGCAAAAATACTGACATTGACCGGCTGGGGATTGTCCGCGTCGAGTACCCATAATTGATAGTCATGGCCTTCGGGCGCCTGCGGAAGATCAGTCGTGAGGAGTTCAACTTTCCTTACATCGGAGTGCCAGACGACTGAAACAGCTCCTGGATTTTGGGCATCAGGGGTCGGAGCCAGTGAGATTTTAAGCAAGGTGGGGGCAGGGACCGCCGTGACCGGGACAACTTGTTTCTCGTTTTGTTGCAGCGCAAAAACACCTAAGAAGATGAGAATGAAAGCGGCGGCCAGTGCCCAGCCGCGCGTCCAGGAACGTGGCAAAGGAATGATCTTGGAATCCCCGTCCTGAACGCGATCCACTGCCGCCAACGTCCGATCTTTCAGGTAAGCAGGAGGGGAATGTTGCGGCAGGGATTCCGTCCAAACGGCCTGCGTTTCTCTGAGTTCTTTTACCAGTTTTACGAGTTCGGGATTGCGGGAGAATGCGTTCTCAAAGGCCTGCAGTTCCTGGCCTTCGAGCAGATCTAAAGCATAAAGAGCGGCCTGATTTTCCTGTTCTTCGTGATTCATGGCGCCTCCTTTTCCAAACTATCGCGTAATTTGAGAAGGCCGCGGCGGATGCGGGCCTTAACGGTTCCCAAAGCTTCGCCGAGATGGCTTTCGATTTCCCGATGGGTCATGCCCCGCAGAAAAGCCAGCTCCACCACTGTCTTCTGTTCCGGTGGGAGCTCGCTAAGGGCACGGCGCAGGCGCGAGGCTCGATGGTTTGTTTCTTCCTGGGAAATGGCACTTTCGAAACTGGCTTCTGGTTCTTTCTGAAAGGACTCCAGCAACGTTTGGGTTCTCCCGGTCTGACGGATGAGATCGACGACGCAGCGGCGAGTGATCGTGCAGGACCAAGAAAAGGCGCTGCCAAGTTGAGGGTTGAACTGTGAGGCGCGCTGCCAGATGCGAAGCATGGCGGTTTGAAGAGCTTCTGCGGCCAGATCCTCATTCCTCAGCATGGTAAGGCAAAGGGAATAAAGAGGCCGGGACAGGCTGTCGTAGAGACGGGAGAAAGCCTGTTTGTCACCGGCGGCGGCGAGTTGCAACCATCCATTTTCTTCGGCGCGCAAAGCATCTTTCTCGCTATGATCATCCAAATTCAACGACGTTATAAAAGCCAAGCGTCTCAACCAATGCAATCTAAACTCCGGTTTTTTTAAGTCCGCAGAGATCATTTCCAGGCCTGAAGCGAAAGTGCTCACCCAATCCCTACGGTATCCGAGGAAACTCGGATTCGTTCCCCAAAAGTTTTCACCTTCGATAACCTAATAAGCTTTCGCTTACACTCGAAAATCCAGCGCTAATCGAGCTTCCAGTTCTTCCATCGTTTCGACTAATCTCTGCCGAATCGACCAGGCCTGAGGGTCCAACTTCGGATCCAGCGGTTGGGCCAGCGCCAATTCGTAGCGCGTACGCAGGGATCGGCTAAGATTGGTGGATCCCGCTTCGAGCAGCAGGCTTTGGACTCGATCGCTTAAGGCCCGCGTTTCGGCAATAGTATCTAAGGCCTGATTGAAATTGATTTCTCCCGATTCCATTCCGAGCAACTGCCGACAGTTAAAGAGGCGGCAGCGTTGTGGGCGGAACTCATAAATGGAACAGCATTGGGCGCGAAAAGCGGGACAGGGCTGAGGTAGGAAAACCTCTTTCTTTTTGAATTTCAAACGCAGGCCCAACGTTTTAAGCTGCTTTTCCGAATCTTCAGGTTGCAGCACCGCCGAGTAAAACATGGTTCCGTCGCAGCACATGCCGCAGGCCGAGCAGAGCCGGGAAGAGTCAGTAGGCTCTGCGATCATGAGAGATATCTAGAACTTGGTGCGGGGAAGCCCTTCGATTTTGGTTCCGGGTTTAAAGCCGCGGGAGTCAAACCAGTCGCGATTCATCTCCAGGGCGAAGTGAATCTGGTCGCTTTTGCTTTCCACCGGAACTTCGTTGAGGGGCTCGAGGCTGTGAATTTCCACAATGATTCCTTGCGAGTCGATGTAAGCCACGGAGAGAGGAAGTGAGGTATTTCTCATCCAAAAAGAAACCTGCTGGGGACCGTTGTAAACAAAAAGCATGCCTTCGTTTGTCCCCAATTCCTCCCGGAACATGAGGCCGCGTTGCATGGTGGTCGGCGTGGTCACGACCTCGGCCCGGACCGTTTCTTTGCCAATTTTTAATTGAAGCGTTGGCTGTTTCGGTTGCGCTTGGGCCCTGACGGGGAGGGGTAGAATGACGAGAGACAGCAGCAAAAGAATCGTGGAAGAACGAATGGGCATAGCTTAGGCCTTGGAAGATAGCAGAAAACGGTGAGGATGCAGGATTAAAATTCCGGGGATGGAAGAGTCGCGATATCGAGGAAAACTTTTCCCGTTGTCCGCATGCGGCGAGGACATTTGAAATTGTCCCAACCACTTAAGCGCGGTCAACCTTGCGTTGCCGGGGACGACGAACCTGCGTCAGGCGTTGGATTTTTGCGGCTCGTCTTTTTCGATTTTTACTCCTTCTGCGGCAACGCGAGAAGACTTAAGGAAACTGGTTTTGTTGAAGACGTGTTCCTGGACCCACTCAAATATGAGAAAGGAAACAGGAGTTACATAAAGCGTGAGAACCTGAGAGATGAGCAGTCCGCCGACCACCGTTATGCCTAAACCGACGCGCGTCCCTCCCCCTGCTCCAATTCCGATGGCCAGAGGCAACGCCCCCATTACGGCTGCGAGCGTGGTCATGATGATGGGACGAAAACGTTCGCGACAGGCTTCTTCGACTGCCTCACGTGGAGATTTACCCGTATCCATTTGCTGCAGGGCGAAGTCGACGATCATGATGCCGTTTTTTTTCACGATCCCGAGCAGCAGAAACATTCCGATCATCGCATAAAGAGAAAATTCCTGATTAAAGAGCCATAGCGCCAGCATACCCCCCACGGTCGCCGGGAAAAGGGTGGTCAGCACCGTGAGAGGATGGAGATAACTTTCATAGAGAATGCCAAGAATGACGTACATGGCAAAGAGTGCGAAAATGAGTAGAATGGGGAAAGTTTCGAAAAGCTGGGCGAAGATATCGGCATCCCCTTTAAGTCCGGAAATCAAGCCCGTTGGAATTTCTTCGGAAGCGATTTTGTCAATCTGACTGGTGACATCGCCAATGGCCACTCCGGGAATTAGATTAAAGAAAATGGTGACCGACGTGAATTGATTGATGTGGTTAACGTTCTGGGGTCCGAGCACCTCGACCCACTGACAAACTGCGCTGAGCGGAACCAGAACGCCGGAACTGGCACGGACGTAAAGCAAAGAAAGATCTTGGGGATTGGCGCGAGATTCAGCGTTGGTTTCCATGATCAGTTGATACTGGTCCACTGGGGTTTTGATTAAGTACATGTAATTCTGGGAATAGGCATTGCGCAGAACATTTTCGATGTCCTTAACGCTCACACCGTAGGAAGAGGCTTGGTCCCGGAGCATGTTGATTTGCAACTGCGGAGTATTCAAACTCATGTCCGAATTGACCGTGGCAATGCCTGGGATTTGCATCATGCGCGGAATCATCTTTTCGGCCGTGGCGTAGACCACCCCTGAATCTAGGCCGGAAATCGCAAACGCATATTTCCCCCGCTGGTTGGCGGTGGCCCCCGTGGCGATCTGTAACACGGGATTGGCCTGCAAGATGGGAATGACTCCCGGGATGCTAAAGAGCGCGCCGGTAAGTTCTCCGATCACGGCGTCGATAGGCGGACGTTCGGCACGCGGTTTGAGAAAGAGAAAAGCTCCGCCTAAGTTGGAAGGTAGAAACCCGGAAAAACCCGAAACGGTGACGCCGACTGCGAGGTTGGGATTATTCGAAATAACATCCGTGACTTTGTCCTGTAAAGCTTTCATCTTATCGGGCGAGGTGCCTTCCTCAGCCACGAAAACGCCGCGGATAAAGCCACTGTCCCCCGAGGGCAGAAAGGTTCGCGGAAGGATGGTAAAAAGATAAACGGTAACCACCATCGAAGCGACCCAGGCCAGAATTGAGATCCAGGAATTACGCAGGAAAAAGCCGAGCGAGTTAACGTAAGCGTTGGTAATCTTCCCGAAATATTTATTGGTGAAACGTTCCATCCAGGGTTTCTTCTCCCCGTGTTTACGTTCACTGAGAGCGCGTGAGCACATCAGAGGAGTTAGGGTCAGGGAAACGATCCCCGAGCACACCACCGAGATGATGATGGTCGCGCCAAATTCTCGGAATATAACGCCCACTTGACCGGGCATAAAGACCAGGGGAAGGAATACTGCGGCCAGTGACAGGGTCATCGAAAGAATGGTGAAACTAATTTCACTCGCGCCGTTGAACGTAGCCCGCATGGCGTTCTCGCCCGCTTCCATCCGACGCACCACATTTTCTAAAAAAACGATGGCGTCGTCGACCAGAAATCCGACCGCCAAAACCAGTGCCAGCAGGGAAAGGTTATCGATGCTAAAGCCAAAAAACTTCATCACGATAAAGGTCATGAGAAGGGAAAGTGGCATGGCCACCACGGGGATAAGCGTGGCCGATACGCTTCCCAAGAAAACAAAGATGACCAGGATGACGAGAACGAAAGCAATCGCCAGCGTTTCTTTAACGTCGTTCAGGGAATCCACGATCGTGAGGGAGCGGTCGAAAATAATGGCCAGTTTGGCTGAGCCAGGCAGGAGGTCGTTAAGCTGGGGAAGCATGTCCCGGATGGTTTTGGCAATCTCCACCGTGTTCGCGCCGGCTTGTTTGGTCACGGCTAAAACCACGGTTTGGCTGTTCTCCGGAGCTCCTTTAAAAAGGAATCTTGCATAGAGCCGGGAATTGTTAGTGGCTTCGATGACCGTTGCGACATCTTTGAGGTAAACAGGACGTCCGACGGAATAGGCTACAATCAACTGGCGATAATCATCCGCGGTGGAAAGCTGCCCTTGCGGGGTTAGCAAAAACGAGCGGCTTTTGCCATCGAACTGGCCCACGCCTTGATACTGGGTGCCAGCCGAAATGGCATCGGCCAGGTTTTGCATCGACATGCCGCGGGAAGCCAAAGCGGAAGGGTCGACCTCGACGCGCACGGCCGGGGGCGCCCCGAAGACCCGGACGTTAGAAACGCCCTCGATGATGCTGATGCGCTGGCCGATCTGCGTGTTGGCCATTTCGTAAAGCTGGCCAAGGGTAAGAGTCTGACTTGTGAGAGCTATGTAGATAATCGGCTGATCGTTGGGATTGGTTTTTTGGAAAGTCGGCGGGGAGGGAAGATCGGCCGGTAACTGTCCGGTGGCCTGGGTGATGGCGGTCTGCACGTCGGTGGCGGCAGCATCAATGCTCTTGGTCAGAACGAACTCTAGATTTAATGTGGTCTGGCCCTGGCTGCTGCTGGAGGTGATTTCCT
>Ga0136635_10000569_pt1 | contig 10425 bp, 8 predicted proteins | sample AntDrymeUQ852106_2_FD_105495 | JGI IMG/M metagenome (GOLD analysis project Ga0136635, IMG submission 105495) | Polar desert sand microbial communities from Dry Valleys, Antarctica - metaG UQ85 (21.06) | ecosystem: Environmental > Terrestrial > Soil > Desert | place: Antarctica: Dry Valley... | reverse complement strand
CCGTGAGCCCGGTCGCGTCGAGCGCACGCTCGGAGCGTTGGCCGATGAGGCGTCGACCATGAATAGATTTCGCGGGCACGCAACGATGATATCGGACGGGCGAGCCGAACGCTGGGACGATCTAGTCAGAGCTGGACTACTGTGTGATCGCCGATGCGAAACTCTCGAAGTTCTCCACGTAGCGATCGGCGTCGGCGTCGCTCATCACGATCGAAGTGGTCCAGCTTTCCCACTTCGAGCCGGGCGACTTGAACACGCCGCGGTTGAGCTGCCAGAGCCAGGCGAGCTGCGGCACGCGATCGTCGATCTTCCAGAGGTCTCGGTACTCGTGGATCGGCGTCGTGCTCCAGTCGATCGACCCCTTCGCACCGAGCGTTTTCATCGACGCCGGAAGCCGGTACCTCGAGATCACGTCCTCGCAGCGGTGCAGGATCATGTTGAGCTCATCGAGGCGCTCGTAGGCGCGCTTCGTCAGCACCTCGGTGAGGTTCACCTTGGCCACGGCCATCGTGAGCGGGTTGCCGTTGAACGTGCCGACCTGCTCGATCTCACCCGAGATCACCCCGGCCATCGCTTCGGCAGTGCCGCCGATCGCCCCGCACGGGAGCCCCGCGCCGAGCGCCTTCGCGAAGGCCACCAGGTCGGGCGCCACGCCGAACGCCTCGATCGCGCCGCCGCGGGCAACCGTGAACCCGGTCTTCACCTCGTCGTAGGCGAACATGGCACCGTTAGCGTGGCAGAGATCCTTCAGGCCTTGCAGGTATCCGTCGTCGGGCAGCACCACGCCGCAGTTGGTCATGACCGGCTCGACGATCATGCCGGCGATCTTGCCCTCGTGCTCGGCGAACACCTCACGTGCGAGCTGCAGATCGTTGAACGGCACACAGACGACCGACTCCAGGGTTCCGGGGATCAGGCCTGCCGACTGCGGCACCGAGTGCGGACGTTCCCGCGGACCGGCGTCGCTCTCGGGCGGGAACACGCTCACCATCAGCGCGTCGTGGTGTCCGTGATAGGTGCCCTCGATCTTCACGATCAGGTCACGTCCGGTCGAGGCGCGCATGATGCGCACGACGTCGAGCGTGGCCTCGGTGCCCGAGTTCCCGAACCGCCAGTAAGGAAGTCCTGTGCGCTCGGCGAGCTGCTCGGCGACGGGCAGAGCGTCCTCGGTTGGCTGCGCGAAGTGCGTGCCCTTGGCCACGCGGTCGCGCACGGCCTCAACGATCTTCGGATGCGCGTGACCCATGACCATGACGCCATAGCCGTTGTGGTAATCGACGTACTCGTTGCCGTCGATATCCCAGACCTTCGAGCCCTCGCCGCGGTCGACGTAGATCGGGTGCGGCGGCCAGGTCTGCCACGACGATGAGACGCCGCCGGGAAGGTGGCTCTTGGCTTCCTCGCGGTAGCTCAGTGAACGGGCATGCTTCTCGTCGAGCGCAGCGCCCTCACGCTTCGTGAGCTCCTCCACGAGGGCGAGGTCGATCTCGACCGTTCCGGTCGCTGCGTTGGTCTCGGTGGCGCTCATCGGTCTCCCCTATGGTCGATCGTTCGTTCGTTGCTTCGATGGATCGATGGCTACGCCGTCACAGCCGTCGCGAACTCCTCGAAGTTCTCGACGTAGCGGGCGGCGTCGTCCTCGGTGTGCCAGACCGAAAGCGTCCAGGTTTCCTGTTTCGTCCAGGGCGACTTGAAGACGCCTCGGTTCTGCTGGAAGAGCCACGCCAGGTAGCTGATGCGCTCGTCGATGCCGACGACGTCGCGGTACTCGCGAACGGGCGTGGTCGAGTAGATCACCGACCCCTTGGCGCCGACGCCGCTGACGTACGCGGGCAACCCGGTCTTCTCGATCACCGACGTGAGGCCGTCCTTCATCGCCTTGTCGATGCGGTTGAAGCCCTCATAGGCATCGGGCACGAGCACCTCCAGCAGCGCCGCCTGCGAGGCCGCCATCGTGAGTGGGTTGCCGTTGAACGTGCCGGCCATGTCGTAGGTGCCATCGACGATCGGCTGGTACAGCTCACGCGTCGCCCCGATCGCACCGCAGGGCGTGCCGCCGCCGATCGCCTTGGCGAGGCAGATGATGTCGGGCGTCACGCCGAAGACCTCGCTCGCACCACCGTAGGCGAGCGTCGCGCCGGTCTTCACCTCGTCATAGGCGAGGTACGCGCCGTTGGCGTGACAGAGATCCTTCAGCCCTTGCAGGTAGCCCGGCTCGGGCAGGATCACGCCGCAGTTCATCATGGCTGGCTCGACGATCATGCCGGCGATCGTGCCGTCGTTCTCGGCGAAGACCCGGCGCGCGGCGTCGAGGTCGTTGAACGGCACCACGCGCACGAGGTCGGCGAACGCCTGCGGTATGCCCATCGCCTGCGCAACGGTGTTCGGATGCTCGCGTGGTCCCATGTCGGCGGGGTCGGGCGCCACCGAGAACATCAGGGAATCATGGTGGCCGTGGTAGGTGCCCTCGATCTTCACGAGCACGTCGCGCCCGGTGTTCGCGCGCATGAGCCGCCCAGCCTCGAGGGTCGCCTCGGTGCCCGAGTTGCAGAAGCGCCAGAGTGGAAGCCGGAAGCGCTCGGCGAGGTTCTCGCCGATCACGTCGAGGTGCTTCGTCGGCTGGGCGAAGTGCGTGCCGAGGGCGGCCTGGCGCTGGATCGCCTCGACGATCTTCGGGTGTGCATGCCCGACCACCATGGCCCCGTAGCCGAGATGGAAGTCGATGTACTCGTTCTGGTCGATGTCCCAGATGCGGTTGCCTTCGCCGCGGTCGATGAAGATGGCGTGGGGCGGGGAGTCCTGCCAGCTCGAGGCGACGCCGCCCGCCACGAATCGGTCGGCGGTCGCGCGATACGCGATCGACGCCCGGCGCGTCGGCTCGAGCGTGGCCTCTTCCCGCTCGATCAAGCTGTCGATCAGGTCCAGATCGAACTCGACCTGTGATGCCATGCTGATCCACGCTCCTTCGACGGATCCTCGGCGGCGAACCGCCGTGGTCGCCTGCGACGGCGACGGATTGAACGACGATTCAAACTCCGAAGATGATACCCCAGACCGGGCCGGCGGGGCTACCGAGGGCTCGTGCGGCGCGAGCTTCGTTGGTATCGTGTGAAACGCACGTGGTGGGTGTAGCTCAGCTCGGTGAGAGCGCCTGGTTGTGGTCCAGGAGGCCGCGGGTTCAAATCCCGTCACTCACCCCACTCCATCAGATCTCCCGTTCCCGTCGGCCTGCCCGAATGGCGGCCCACCGCTGAACGCCGAAGACCCGCTCTGACGCGTCATCCGGGCGGCGCCGGGGTACGAATCCCAGCGCGGGCATGCCTCGTGTGCCCGGCTCGCGGAAGGGGAAGGCATGCGCAGGCTGTCAGTGATCGTCATGATCCTCGTGGTCGGAGCGGGAACGATCGGCGCAGCGACCGGTGCATCCCTTAAGGGAACCGTCACGATCGTCCACGGTCTCCCAGGGTTCACCGCGGACGTCTACCTCGATGATGAGCTACTGCTCGACGGCTTTTCTCCGACGACCGCCACGGATCCGCTCCAGCTCGATCCGGGCGCCTACGACCTGGCGCTCCGTGATCTCGGTGCCCCGGCCGATTCCGAGCCGGTACTCAGCGACACGCTGTCCGTGTCCGCCGGGTCCGACCTCTCGGTCGTCGTTCACCTGACGCAGGGCGGCACCGAGACGGTGAGCACGTTCGAGAACTCCTTCGGGCAGGTGCCGGCGGGTGGGTCGCTGTTGGTCGTTCGGGATGTCGCCGCGGCTCCTTCGTTCTGGGTCCGTGTCGACGGACGGCAGCGGATCCAGAACCTCCGCTCCGGCAACGAGCGAGCGGTGCAGCTCGAACCAGGTCCCCACTTGCTTGCGTTGGAAGCCGTGGGATCGGGCGAGAAGCTGATCCCGCCGTCGCGCATCCGTCTCGACGAAGGCGTGGTTCAGATCGTGTACGTGATCGGAGAGGAGAGCGCTGGAAACCTCGACCTGATGCTCCAATCCGTCGCCAACCTGCGCAGCCGCCCAACCGGCGTCCTGACGGGCGTCGGAGGGCTCGCCGCTGAGCGCGACGCGTTCCCGGCGTGGGCGACCCTCTCCATGATCATCGCCGGGTCGGGTCTCCTGCTCTCTGCGATGGCTTTCCGACCACGCAGGCATGATTGACCGGAGCTCAGGCCGCGTCGGTCGCGGCGCTGTCATGGTTGCCACGATCTCCATCCTCACGCTGGTCACCGTGCCGGCGGCGGTGATCGCTTCGAGACCGGATCCGGCATCCGGCTCCCTCGAACCGCTGCGGAGGGTTCGTCCGACGCCCTCCGGCGTCGATCTGGCCGATGGGCTCGCCCTTCCCGATCTCGAAGCGGGCTCCGCGCTCGTGTCCGACCAGCTTCCGCGACGGCTTGGAGCAGCTCCCACCCGGGTGCGGATCGGCTCGATCGGAGTCGACGCACGGATCACGCCCGTCGGCGTCACCGGAGACACCACGCAGGTGCCTCAGGATGTGGATCGGGTGGGGTGGTTCCGATACGCCGGACGCCCCGGAGCACCGGGATCGACCCTGCTCCTTGCCCACGTGAGCTCCGGCACCCAAGGCTCCGGGGCCTTCTTCCATCTTCGCGAGCTGCAGGTCGATCAGAGCATCGAGCTGACGATGGCCGACGGAACGACGACTGCCTATCGCGTGATCGCCAGGCGGATGTACCCGAAGGCGGAGCTCCCTGATCGGATCTACGACCGTACAGGCCCATCCTTCCTCACCCTCGTGACGTGCGGCGGAGCGTTCTCCTCCGAGACGGGAAGGTTCGAGGAGAACGTCGTCGTCTACGCCCTGCCGGTGGGACAGACGGAGCGCACGTCTGGAGCTGCTCGATGATGGATCGATGGAACGATCGGTGGGCAAGGGCGACAGACCGAGTCGGGCGACGCTGGTACACGCTCGTGGACCGGCTCGCCGCTCGGCACGAGCGGGTTGCGCATCGATGGTATCGATTCACGCAGCGATGGGCGGACCGACGCGATCGCGTGGTTCGCCGATGGTACAGGCGCATAGACCGGCTCTCTGCCAGACGCGAACGGGTCGAATACCGATGGTATCGGGCGAGGCGCCGATGGGCGCACCGCCGCGATCGCGTCGTTCACCGATGGAACGGGCTCACGGACCGGTGGGCCGGACACTCCGAGGAGCCGCATAGCGCGGATCGCAGCGCTGTCTTCGGCTCCGGATGGGTCACGCTCTCGGCGATCCTCGCGGGGATCACCGCGCTGACGATCGTGGCCTCGATCGTGCTCACGACCAACGGCTCGGCTCGGGGACCGGTTCCGGGATCAGGCGCGGCGCAGGCGCCCGCGTTCGGCCTTCGGGTGCCGGATGTTCGAGGGACCAGCGCCTCAGCTGCTCGCCGGGCGCTCCTGGATGCTGGCCTCACCCTCGAGCGGGTCGAAGCGGCGGTGGGCACGCCCGGCGAGGTGCTCGCCACCTCTCCGACGATCGGTCGTCTCGTACAGCCGGAGACGCCCGTGACGCTCATCGTCGGCGTCGAGCGCGATCGGGCGTCGGCCGTGGCGCTCTCCGATTGAAGTCGTTACGCTGTGGCGGGCCTCTAGCTCAATCCGGCAGAGCAACGGACTCTTAATCCGCAGGTTCGGGGTTCGAATCCCCGGGGGCCCACGACTCCTACTTGAGGAAAACAGGCTCGCCCTCGCCGCGGGCGGGTTTGACGACTGCGCGAGAGCGCCCTCATGGACGAAGGAGCCCTCGAGCTCGGTCTTCGAGGTGAGCTAACGAAGGCATCAAGGTTGAAGTCGCGAACCGCCCAAGGCCAGCTCGCCGTTCCGTAGCCACCTCGACGGCCGCTACCACACACGTTCCGCCCATGAACGGGCTGGTCCGTTCGGCTCACCCGGGGTCACCTTTCCCGATCCCCCGCTCAAGTCTCGGCAGCCCCCGACCGATGGACAGAGATCAACGGTCTTGATGCCGTGCACGACACGGCGAGAGGGGGCACCGTGGATCGCAGAAACTTCTTGAAGGCTGCTGCCTTCACAACCGCCGGCGCTGTGGCGGGGCCCACCCTGCTGGAGCGCGCCGGGTCCATGCTCGCGTCGCCTGCCTTCGCGGCATCGGGCGGCACCCTGTTCGGCGCCTCGGCGCAGGAGTACGGGGGCAAGAGCCGAGAGCAGCTCATCCAGTACCTGGAGGGCCTTGCGGGAGGGTCGTTCGACACCGTGCAGAACCGCTTCGGGTGGACGACCTCGCTGGTCAACAGCTACTCGAAATGGATCGTGCAGACGGGCCACACGCCGATCCTGTCGTGGTCGACGCATGGGGGAGGCGACGTGCCGTGGGCCGAAATCGCGAAGGGGGCGCACGATGCCCGCATCCTGGCGGAAGCGGCGAAGATCGCAGCCGAAGGCTGGCGCGCGTACCTCATCTTCCACAAGGAGCCGGAGGATGAGCCGAACCTCGGTTCGGCAGCCGACTACCGCAACGCGCACGACCGCGTCTACGGGATCTTCCGGGAGGCGGGAGCCACCAACGTGTCCTTCGTCGCGAACCTCATGGCCGCGACGTACAAGGGCAGGAACGGAGGCGCGAGCACGTGGTTGCCGCCCCGGTTCGACGTCGTCGGTGTCGACGGTTACAACCGGAACAAGTCAGGCGCCTGGCGCTCGTTCGACTCGATCTTCCAACCGGCGCTCGAGGTGGCGCGCGATCGCTCCAAGCCCTTGTACGTGATCGAGTCCGGCTGCGTCGAAGGCACGCCGGGTCGCAAGGGTGACTGGTTCCGGGAAGCGGCAGCGACGGCAGCAACATGGCCCGAGCTGATCGGCATCTCCTACAACCACGAATCGGGCACGGGGAACTATCGCGTCGACACGTCCCCGACCGCGATCGCGGGCTTCCATGATCTGGCACAGCATGCGGCCATCGGCGCCCGAAGTGGCGGAGGCGAAGGCAGCGGAGGCGGCGGCGGCGGTGGCGGTGGCACGGACACCTGTGAGGTGACCCGCGAGAAGCTCGCGACGCGACGCGATCAGGTGCGCGAACTCCGCCGCAAGCTTCTCCGGCAGCGGCGCAAGACTCGGCGGCTGCGCAAACGATTGGAGCGCTGAGCCCTACGGCTCGTCGATGGGGTCGCGGAACGACACGGGCACCCTTCACGGAGATCGCTCACGGGATGATGGGCCGGCTCACGCAGGCATGACGACGCCGGTGCCGCCATCGAGCTTCACGGTGGTGCCGAGGAGTTCCGACATGACTCGCACCTGTTCGAGGATCTCCTCGGCGACCTCCGGCGCAGGCGTGCGCGGCACGCCTCGGCGCGTGGCCGGCTCGTGCCGGCCGAGGTCGACGGGGTGCAGCCGCAGCTCCTCGAGGCCATCGGGTCCCAGGCGCACCCGGGCGAGCACCGCTCGGAACGTGTCGTCGTTGCCGAAGGAGTCTTCGTTCAGCACTGCGGTGAGATCACTGTCGGTCACGGCCGACGGATCTTCGAAGCGTTCCCGGAGCATGGCCCGGCTCTCGTCGTAGAAGTACCGCTGGACCGGTTCCTCGACCTCGCTCCACACGAAGTTACCCAGCCCGTAGAAGATCGGCCGCCCGCGGTACAGCTCGACCGGAGCGAGCTTGTGCGGGCCGCTGACCGCCACGACGTCGGCGCCGTGATCCACCGCCTGATGCGCCCAGCTCCGCAGGAACTCGGGAGGCTCGGCCGGCGAGCTATCACTCTGGTGCGAATGGGCTGCCGCGATGACCACGTCGGCGTGCTGGGACGCCTGCCGGATCGCTCGCAGGTTGCCCGCCAGCGCCTCGTCGTCCACCTCGTGCCGCACGGCCATCGCGTCGCCCAGCTCGAACCGCCGCCCGTACAGCTCGAGCACGCGGGGAAGCTCACCCGCGGGGTCGATGTGCTGCACAATCCAGGCAACGTCTGCCTCTGGGTGTGCCTCGCGGATCGTGACGAGCGCCCGCATCACCTCTGGCGTCACCACGACCGTCGTTCGCACCGTGACCGAGTGCACCCCGGCGCGAGCCGGAACCTCGCCGAACGCGTCGAGCGCGGGCGCGATGCCGCTGGCCGGGCTGGTGGTCATCGACACGAGGCCGAGTCGGCCCGCATCGGTCTCGAGATACCTCGGCGCGCGGGCGGCGGCGAGCGTCGCTCCTGCCCCCGCGTGCACGAGCGCGGCCTCGTCGAGCCAGAGGCTCGACTCGAGCAACCCGCCCACGCCCCAGTCGGTCGAGTGATTGTTGGCCCGCCCGAACACGTCGAAGCCGAGGGCGCGAAGGTCGAGGGCGCTCTCGGGCTGCGCGCGCGTCGCCCAGTCATCTGGAAGGGCCGACGGCGTCGCGGACGTGTCGGTCAGGTCGACGATGCTCGTCTCGAGGTTCCCGAAGGCGGCGTCGGCGCTTCGGAGCAGCGTGACGACATCCGCGAAGGCGCGATCGCCGGATGCGAGCGAGAGGAGCGGACGGGTGACGATGCAATCGCCGACCGCGGTCACCGTGAACGAACCCGCGAGCGTGGTTCCCCCGGAGTCATCGACCCGTGCCACGTCACGCATCGTACCGGCGGAACCTGCGGGAGAGCGTCAGCGGCGGATCAGCACCGTGGTGCCCATCGGGATGCCTCGCAGCTCGTTCATCTGTGGGTTGAACACCCTCGCGCACCCGTACGAGACGCGCGCGCCGGGGTCGCTCGGATCGGCCGTGCCGTGGATCGCCATGCGCCCTCCACCCGGCCAGTCCGTGAGCACCTCCGAGAATCCCGAAAGACCGAGCAGATACGAGCCATAGGGCCCCGACGGGTCGCGCGGCTCGAGGTGCGCCCAGACGAAGAACCTCCCGACGGTGGTCGGATTCTCCGGGGCGCCGATGCCCACCCGGTACCGATGCCTGAGCTCGCCGTCTCGGTAGTGGCGCAGTGTGCGCGTCGAGAGATCGATGACGACCCGGTGGCGGATGCGGTCGAACGTGACGTCGTCGCCGCGCACCCACCCGTTCGAGCCGTTGGGCTCGGCGCCGAGCATCACTCGGTACCAGGCTGTGCCGCGCTCGACGTGCACTGCTCGCACCGGGAACGCGATCGGCTGACCCCACGGGTTCGAACCGTCGATGCGCATGCGCGTGGCGGCCCCCTCACGGGGATCGGTGTACACGGTCAGGCGGCCTCCCACGGCCCGCAGCGCGCATGACCACCGATCGAGCGACCTCGGCGCACGCATGTCGGTTCGGGAAGCCTGCGGCCGGGTCGCCGACGTTTTTCCAGACCCGATCTCGAGGAAGGCGCGAGGCGCAGGCGACGAGGACACGGGCTGGGCGACAGCGTCGGCCGATGCGGTCTCTTGGGGAAGCTCGCGGCACGACGCGACGAGAAGCGCGAAGACGAGGAAGCACGCGGCCGAGGGGAACCGGGGGGGCACGGGCGCCCATCATTCCACAGCATCGGGGCGGGCGCAGACCGAGTTTCCGGGGGTAGCCTTGCCCTGCGCGGGAGTGGCGGAACTGGCAGACGCGCCGGGTTTAGGTCCCGGTGGCCGAAAGGCCGTGGGGGTTCAACTCCCCCCTCTCGCACGATTCAGACGGCGTGGAGCTGCGGCTCGGCGGGCTCCGCTTCGTCGACGGGCACGGCGATCGGCGTGACCTCGCCGGGAAGCGAGACCACGAAGCGGGCGCCGCCGGTCGTTCCGTCTTCCACATGTGCGGAGCCGCCATGGAGCTCGGCGAACCGCTGCACGAGCGAGAGCCCGATGCCCATGCCGCCCCCGCTCGAGGTCTCAGCCTGTCGGAACGGCTCGAACAGCACGAGCTTCAGCTCATCGGGCACACCCGGGCCGTCGTCTTCGACGATGAGCCCGATGCCGTTGGGACGCGCGGTGATATCCACGAGCACAGCCGTGCCCGCCGGCGTGTGCCGGCCGGCGTTGACCAGCAGGTTCTCGATCACGCGCTCGACCTTTCCGGGGTCGACATCGGCGAGCACGGCGTCGGCTCGCACCCGCACGGGATGATCGACGAGCTGCTCGGTGTCGGCGGCGACCCGGCGGGCGAGCGCCCCGACGTCGGTGGGCTTGCGCCGCGGTTGCAGCTTGCCGCGGTCGATGCGATCGAGGTCGAGCAGGTCGTCGATGAGGCGGTTCATCTTCCTGCCGCTGTGCTCGATCACCTGATGCAAGGCCTCCCGTTCCTCGTCGGTGAGGTGCAACTCGTCGTCACGGCGGATCGTCTGCATCGCACCGAGGATGCCGGCCAACGGCCCCTTGAGGTCGTGCGAGACGGCGTGCAGCAGCGTGTCCTTCACGTCGTTCAGCTCGCGCAGGTCGCTGGAGCGGCCGGCTTCCTGCTCGACCAGATCCCACTGTGCGTCGATGATCGAGCGCAAGGTGTCGAGCAGCATCGCCGCGGCGAGGAAGACCGCGAACCGCACGAT
>Ga0136635_10000568_pt1 | contig 10450 bp, 10 predicted proteins | sample AntDrymeUQ852106_2_FD_105495 | JGI IMG/M metagenome (GOLD analysis project Ga0136635, IMG submission 105495) | Polar desert sand microbial communities from Dry Valleys, Antarctica - metaG UQ85 (21.06) | ecosystem: Environmental > Terrestrial > Soil > Desert | place: Antarctica: Dry Valley... | reverse complement strand
CGGGACATATCCCTAGAACCCGACTTTATCAGAGCTAGACCCGCAGCATTTGTCCTGGATAGCTGCAAGAATCATGGGTTTTTGATGGTTAAAATGGCTACACCTAACGGAACGACCAATCATCTGAGGGAACGAATAAAAACGAATCAAAGGTCTTGGGGAAGTCGAACCCCAGGTAGGTAAGGCGAGATACGGAATCCCTTCGATTCGGGTAGGATGTGGCGTAATTGCTACAAGGTATTCAGAGAACACTTATTGAAGGTAGAGCATGATTAGGCACAGCCACGAGGTTAGTGAATCTTGGAGGAGTCTCAACTGGAAGAAATTTCGGAAAGACTTATTCCGCCTACAAAAACGAGTGTTTAAAGCTATTCGAGAAGGAAACAAGCGCAAAGCTTTGTCACTTCAGAAGCTTATTTTGAAATCCAAAGCGGCTAGATTTCTGGCGATTCGTCAAGTATCTCAGCTAAATGCGGGTAAGAAAACAGCAGGAATCGACGGGAAAAAGTCCCTCACCTTCAAAGAACGCTTTGAACTAGAGCAACTGCTGAGAGCATCGGGCAACAACTGGAAACACCAAGGATTGCGAGAAATCCCCATCCCTAAAAAAGACGGGAGTACCAGAATGCTCAAAATTCCCACTATCGCAGACAGAGCATGGCAGTGCCTAGCAAAATATGCAATAGAACCCGCTTGCGCGTTGCAACATTCCACGAAAGAAGCTATGGATTCAGACCGGGACGTTCGGCACATGATGCCCAGAAAATCCTGTTCTTAAACTTACGCTCATACAGCAATGGAATCAGCAAACGAGTCATAGAACTCGACATTGAAAAATGCTTCGACAGGATAAGCCATACCACAATCATGGAGAACCTTATCGCCCCTAAAGGCATTAAGTCTGGCATATTCCGTTGCCTTAAAGCCGGAATAAACCCAGAATTCCCAGAACAAGGTACACCGCAAGGTGGTGTGGTAAGTCCGCTATTAGCCAACGTCGCTCTCAACGGCATCGAAAGTATCCACCGATATCATAAAGACGGGTTCAGGATTACCGAAAATACCCCTGAAAAAAATATCATAGAACCATCAATCCGTTACGCGGATGACATGGTAATCATACTCCGACCGGAAGACGATGCAACAGAGATACTTGACAAAATTGACAAATTCCTAGCCAACAAAGGAATGAAGCTTAGTAAGAAGAAGACAAGAATAACCGCCGCGACAGATGGCTTTGACTTCCTTGGCTGGCACTTCAAAGTGCAAAGTAACGGGAAATTTAGAAGTATTCCCTCGGTGGAAAACTTCAAAAAATTCCGTCAGAAGGTAAAAGCTATTGTCAACAACTCGAATTATGGTTCCAAGGTAAAAGCTGAAAAGCGTTTCCCCAATAGTTAGAGGATGGAGAAACTACCACCGCTTCTGTAGAATGGACGGGTCAAGGTTCTCACTTTGGCACACCAACAATAGAACGTGGAAAGTGTTTAATAAGGAAAAAAGGAACAACAAGGAATCAACTACAAAGCTGATAGAAAAAGCGTTCCCAGCAGTCTCTTACTCCGAAAATAAACACGTCAATGTCGAAGGAAACAAATCACCTTTCGACGGAGACTTGACTTATTGGAGCGAACGCAACAGTAAGTTATATGACGGAGAAACCTCTAAGGCACTAAAGCGCCAGAACCATATATGTGGTCACTGTGGCTTAAAGTTTACAAGTGAAGAACGAGTAAACCTACACCATATAGACGGGAATCATGGCAACTGGAAGAGTAAAAATCTAACAGCAATACATGAATCCTGTCACGATTATACCCACATGAGTAAAAGGGTTATCCCTTAAGAATATCGGGAGCCGTGTGCATGGAAACAGGCACGCACGGTTCTAACAGAGAGGGACGGGGAATAATATCCCCTCTCGACTCTAACTGATGGCAAATCATAAATTGGCAGGTGCTGTAAGTGATGCAAACTTTTATGAATTTCGTCGTCAAGTCGAATATAAAGCTTTGAAATTTGGTTCTTTGGTGGTGATAGCAGATAGATTTTATCCATCAAGTAAAACTTGTTCTAGTTGCGGACATCAACAGGATATGCCGTTAAAAGAACGTGTTTTCAGTTGTGGCAATTGTGGATTAAGTTTAGATCGGGATCTGAATGCGGCTATAAATTTAGCTGTATTTCAAAACAAGGTTGGCTGAATCTTGTCTGGACGTTAAGGGTTATGAAGCCGTCTTCACCTGTTGAAACGTCAATTAAAATCTGGATGTCTCAGATGTCAAGGTTTTAAATAGCAGTCAGCATTACTGAATAATAAATAATTCCCAATCTAAATTAAGTAGTCAATTACTCGCGTCTTGGGAACTTTGCGTGTAAAATTAGTGTCTTTAAAAACACTTAGGAAAATCCTGTAAACAAAATGCCGAAAACATTACTAAATAGAGGGATAAAATTATCGTTCACGATAGTTACGCTTTTAGTGGCATCAGCAATTAATACCGTTGCTTATGCTCAAGAAGTGCCACCACCCATATTTGGAGATATTCGTGTTGGCGGCAAGTTTTCCCCAGACCCTTTGGTAGTTCGAGGTATGAGTGGTGGTTCCATACCTGCCAGAAGAGTCGCTGGGAGAGCAGAAACTGCTACGGGTCCCTGTACAGGGTTTGTGGATGAAGAACCAGATCATACCTTGGAGCTAACAACTAGATTCGACTACCTGAAGTTAGAAGTAAACAGTCCGGAAGATACTACACTGATTATTAATGGACCTGGCGGCAGCTGGTGTAATGATGAGTTTGACGGCGAAAATCCCGGCATTGTTGGCGAATGGCTTCCTGGAACTTACAAAATTTGGATTGGTTCCTACCACAAAAATAGGTATCTCCCTTACACTCTAGAAATTACAGAAGCAAGGTAGGGTTTAGGCAAAGAGGATGAGGGAGACAAGGGGGACTCCTTGGGGACAAGGGGGACAAGGGGGACTCCTTGGAAAAATTTCTTCCTTGTCCCCCCACTCTTCCTTGTCCCCCCACTCCCCCCATTACCCATCTCCTCAAATGGTGGTGTAATGTATTAGAATTAAGTTAAATTTAATTAAGATTCTTAATGGTGTTATGGATTTGCCGTAGCGCTTCAATCGCTCTATGGGGATGCATGTAAAACATCAGATTAAACAAAATGGATTTATAAACATCCGTTTCACAGCGTAGTGACAGGGTGAGCAAAAAAAGGATGAAGGATGAAGATAAAGTAGTAAGCTTCGGTTCGATCCGCAAAAGTATACTTCATGCTTCGCACTTCAGCCGGAAGTTGTCAGCACCATTAGTTGCTACTGGTTAATTGTATTGGCATCTAGAGGCAAATTAAAATGAAATTCTCTTGGAGAGTCCTAGTACTCTGGACATTGCCTGCTTTGGTAATTGGCTTTTTCTTCTGGCAAGGAGCATTTGCTTCTTCTCCTGCGGACATGACTAAGAATACAGCCAGTACCCGCATGACCTATGGTCGCTTTCTGGAATACTTGGATGCAGATCGAGTTACCAGCGTGGATCTTTATGAAGGTGGTAGAACAGCAATTGTCGAAGCCGTCGATCCAGAACTCGATAATCGCGTTCAACGGGTGCGGGTAGACCTGCCGATGAGCGCTCCTGAGCTAATTTCTAAGCTGAAAACCAAAGGAATTAGTTTTGATGCTCACCCGATGCGGAATGATGGAGCTATCTGGGGATTGTTAGGTAATCTGATTTTTCCAATTCTATTGATTACTGGATTGTTCTTTTTGTTCCGACGCTCTAGCAACCTTCCTGGTGGTCCTGGACAAGCGATGAATTTTGGCAAGTCCAAGGCTCGCTTTCAAATGGAGGCAAAAACAGGAGTCAAGTTTGACGACGTAGCAGGTATTGAGGAAGCTAAAGAAGAACTGCAAGAAGTTGTCACCTTTTTGAAGCAACCAGAAAAATTTACCGCAGTCGGGGCACGCATTCCCAAAGGAGTGTTGTTGGTTGGACCTCCGGGAACTGGTAAAACTTTATTAGCAAAAGCGATCGCTGGCGAAGCTGGTGTACCATTCTTCAGTATTTCCGGTTCGGAATTCGTGGAAATGTTCGTCGGTGTCGGTGCTTCCCGCGTCCGCGATTTGTTCAAGAAAGCTAAAGACAACGCTCCTTGTATCATCTTTATCGATGAAATCGACGCGGTAGGCAGACAGCGGGGTGCTGGTATCGGTGGTGGTAATGATGAAAGAGAGCAAACCCTGAACCAACTCCTCACGGAGATGGATGGTTTTGAAGGTAACACCGGCATCATTATTATTGCGGCTACCAACCGTCCTGATGTATTAGACGCAGCATTGTTGCGTCCCGGACGTTTTGACAGACAAGTAACTGTTGATCCACCGGATATCAAAGGACGCTTGGAAATCTTGCAAGTTCACGCCCGGAATAAGAAACTAGATAAGAGTGTATCTTTAGAAGCGATCGCTCGCCGCACTCCTGGTTTCACTGGCGCTGATTTAGCCAATTTACTCAACGAAGCGGCAATTCTCACCGCCAGACGCCGTAAAGAAGGTATGACCCTGGCAGAAGTTGATGACGCAGTTGATCGCGTCGTCGCGGGGATGGAAGGCACTCCTTTGGTAGATAGCAAGAGCAAACGCTTGATTGCTTACCACGAAATCGGACACGCTTTGATCGGCACATTGCTGAAAGACCATGACCCAGTACAAAAAGTTACCCTCATCCCACGAGGACAAGCGCAGGGTTTGACTTGGTTTACTCCCGACGAAGAACAAGGCTTAATTTCTCGTTCTCAGTTGAAAGCAAGAATTACTGGTGCTTTGGGTGGTCGCGCAGCTGAAGATGTGATTTTTGGTCATGCAGAAGTGACTACTGGTGCTGGTGGAGACTTGCAACAGTTGTCAGGAATGGCACGTCAAATGGTAACACGTTTCGGGATGTCTGACTTGGGTCCGCTGTCTTTGGAAAGTCAGCAGGGAGAAGTTTTCTTGGGTCGTGACTGGACGACACGATCTGAATATTCGGAAGCGATCGCTCGTCGCATCGATTCCCAAGTTCGGGAAATTGTCGAGCAGTGTTATGACTTAGCCAAGCAGCTGATTCGCGAAAATCGCAGCGTCACCGATCGCTTGGTGGATCTGCTCATCGAAAAGGAAACTATTGACGGCGAAGAATTCCGTCAGATTGTGGCTGAATACACAGAACTACCTGAAAAGCAACAGTATGTACCTCAACTGTAATATATCTGTTTATTTCAGGAATTGAATTAAAAATAGCTGTAGCAATAAGTGCTTTCAGCGAACGTTGTTAAGGGGATGGTATTTACCATTCCCTTTTTTTTGAAGTTTTTAATATGACGGATATACTACAACAAGTAAAAATAAGCCTAATTAGCTCACCTCCGTAGGGTTGGTTTATGTAGCCGAGGCAGCGCGTTGCGCGGGTTAATAGCGCTATCTGCGTCTGCCCGTCCAGGCTTCGGTGAGGAAGGGCAATAAAATGCAACCAGAGCGGAGAATTGGTATAAGTCCTAAAACAGAGTGAAAATCCGAAATAGTGAAGATGGCAAGTGTAGATAAAAGCATTCAGACAAAAGATCCCCGACTTCGCATATAGTTGTCGGGGATCTGAATCCTTTTTATTTATATAAAATGAATAGCAAACATAAATTATTAACTTTAATTACGGCAACAGTTGCGTTTTCTTCTTTGACAGTGGGGACTGTTTTAGCGCAAGCGAAGTTAACAAACCAATCGAAAGTAACTCTCAACGGTATCGGCACAGTGCGAGTGGGAATGACTGTGAAGGAAGCAACAAGAGCTGCTGGTACAAAATTAGTTGGCGATCGCCCAAATAATAGTTGCTACTACGTGAAGCCGCAAGGGGAACCGCAAAATATTGGCTTTATGGTGACAGGGGGTCGTATTTCTAGGGTGGATGTGTCTAAGAACAGTCGCATTAGTACTTTTAGCGGTGCCCGTATTGGTGATACGGAAGCGCAGATTAAATCTCTTTACGCAGGACAAATTACAGTCACACCTCATAAATACGTGCAAGGTGGACATTATCTGACTTTGACACCCAAAGACCGCGCTTATGGTAACTATCGCTTAATATTTGAGACTGATGGGAAGCGTGTTACTGAGTTTAGATCGGGTAAACTGCCGGAAGTGGAATTTGTAGAAGGGTGTTCTTGAACTAAAGTTTAGACTAAAGCATAAAAAATGACTCAGCGCCGCTGAGTTGTATAAAAAAGTAGAGCTTAAAAATCATGTGACTTTTGAGCATCGAAATTTCGGAATTTTTGTACCTTTTTTAACCACAGGATATGGGATTCTACAAAGCGTGTCTGCGTCAAACACAGACTGGCCTTTTGAAAATCCTACCTTGTAGCTGTTTGCTACACCTGAGCGCAATGGCTACGTCGTCGGCGCAGCACAAAACCGATCCCGATCGCCCCTATAATTAGTGTTGTATTAGTTCTCGGTTCTGGCACTTTTTGGGGTGTTTGGAAGGAGCCACTGATTGCGAACTGGGATTTTATGGGAGCAGTTGGGTCTGGAGTGAAAGTATTATTCTCTAATAAATTCAAAATGCCAGTAGCACCACTGAATCTGCCTGAACCCCCAGTGATAGTTACGGTAGAAGAACCCGTTCCGACAAAATTTTCAAAGTCAAGTTTAGCAGTACCATTAATGGTTCCAGACACTTTATCGCTTCCACTGCCAAACAAAGTGAAAGTGCCAGTTGGTAAGTTTTCTAAACCAAGCACTGCTGGATCTGAATCAAATCTAAATAGACTATTATTAGGGTCAAACTCAGCATAGGTTAGATTCGTCAGGTTAGTTAGACCGTAGGGTGCATCATCACTTTCACCTATATCAGTTGACTCGAAAAGATTTGGTGCAAGCGGTCTATTAGTAATTTCTGTGTTGTAAACAGCTTTAAATGGATAAATAGTTTGTGCTGCCACCCTCACATTACCTAGTCCAAAGTTGAGTAACGTTACAGCCACTGGAATAAGCCATGCAGTATGTGAACGAAAAATCATTTGCCTTTTCACTTCAGTAATCAGTATTTGCTTTCATAATGATTTTACAGTAATGGTCGTGGATTTATTTAGTTAATATGTAAATTTTATACATATAATAAAATGAGGACACTTCTAGCTACGCTTCAGCTTAAACGAACTAAAGCCAGAGAGTAGGCTTTTAAATTAAAAGCTTTTCGCAACAACAATTGTTGAGTGATGCTAGTATTTTGCACTCCATCTGCATTGAGGTAAAAAATAGGCAAAATATTCGGGAGTTTGATTTTTGACATCCCTGTTAAAGTAAGTTCGGCAGGTTTAGCTGATTTATTGATTAACAATAAAGAACGTCCTCCGTCAGCATTTATGACTGCCATTGCTTCTACACTGGAGCGATCGCTTTTTGTCTGCATGACTGTACCTGTTAAATACTTTACTCCCCAGGCAAATACTGTAGCAGCAGGTCGCAAACGATTTTCTGAGTCAATCATGCCATAAATTCCGTCTTTGAGATGCCACGAGGTTGCCATATCTACACCCGCATCTGCTAGATGTTTGAGTACCGAAGCAAACCAAACTGCCCCAATATGAGTATTTTGACGCTTTTCACCCGATTCCCAAGAGTAGTTAATGTTATATTCGCCTAGTAATAAGGGTATATGATGGGGAATATACTTTTTGGTAATTGCCCGGAATTCTCGCACCTGTTGACCGTAATTCGGCGTGTAAGCCATGATTTTATCGGTGGACTCATTAGCATCACCGCTGGCATAACGATGCCAAGAGATAAAGTCTACATTAGAAGCGCAACTTTGTAGAAATGATGCGAGTCGGCTTGTTTCATCCCAAGTGAGGACCGGACCACCAATTTTAATTTTGGGGTCTTTGGCTTTCATTGCTTGAGCAACTTTGTTGTAGATAAGCCATAGTTCGTCAAGCTTTCCTGCTTTTCTAAGTATGGTACATTAATCTTGAATAAAATTATATAAATAGGATGTAAAGCTTTCATAAAAATGACATATTTATCCAGAAATTAGGTTTTAACCCTTGTGCCACAAAGCTTTCAGCGTCAGCTTGAGCTTTGCCAAAAGATGGATAAAGTGGAGCTTAAATGCTGTACTTGATAAACCTGCAATCTGCTGTATGTCTGGGATGGTGTGTACCATCCCTATTTTTTATCTTTCTAGTTCATCCACTGCTTTGGGAACTCCGGCTGTTAATACTTCATGTCCTGTGGGTGTGACTAAGATATCATCTTCGATGCGGATACCAATACCTATCCAACGGGGGTTTGTTTCTGGTTGGTCTTCGGCTAATTTGGTATCTGGGACAATATAAAGTCCTGGTTCTACTGTTAAGACTTGACCTGGTTGTAATATCTGCGGTTTATCGTCACCATGCTGGTAAACACCTACATCATGGACATCTAAACCTAACCAATGACCGGTGCGGTGCATGTAATAAGGTTTGTATTTTTCTTCTTCGATTAACTTGTCGATTTCACCTTTGAGAATGCCGAGTTCAACTAAGCCTTCGGTGAGGACGCGGACTGCGGTATCATGAATTAATTTGTAGGGGTTGCCTGGTTGCACTTGCGCGATCGCTTGTTTCTGTGCTTCTAATACAAGTTCATACAATGTCTTTTGTTCTGGGGTAAATTTACCACCTACGGGAAATGTCCGCGTAATATCCGAGTTGTAATAACCATACGCACAACCAGCATCAATCAGCAGCAATTCGTTATCTTGCATCTGCCGATGATTTTCGATATAATGCAGCACGCAAGCATTCACACCAGAAGCGACAATTGAAGGATAAGCCGGTCCTATCGCACCTCGTTTTCTGAAAATATGTTCGATTTCCGCTTGAATTTCATACTCGTAACGACCAGGTTGGGTAAATGCGATCGCTTGATTGTGTGCTTCAACGGCTATATCGGCAGCTTGACGCATTAATTCTAATTCTGCTTGACTTTTTACCAATCTCATGCTGTGTAAGATTGTGCAAGTATCTTCAATCGCGATTGGTCCTGTACCGCGTTTGGGATAAGTGCGTAGTAAGCTTTGGTAATGTTTGAGAATAATGTCGTTGAAAGAGCGATCGCGTCCTAAATGATAATAAAGGCGATCGGCTTTTTCTAAATAAGAAGGCAATTTTTCATTTAATTCGGCGATCGGGTAAGCTTCATCTGCACCGTAAATTTCCTTCGCTGCATCCACCCCGCAACGATACCCACTCCAAACTTCTTTTTCTCTATCCTTTGGTTGCACAAACAATATAAAGCGATGTTCTGCGTGATGGGGTGCTAAAACTGCTACCGCTTGCGCTTCGTTAAAACCAGTCAGGTAGAAAAAATCGCTATCTTGGCGGTAAGCATATTCTACATCATTGTGCATTACTGAAGAAGGCGCACTGCGAAATATAGCAGTCCCATTGCCAATTTTTGCCATCAACTGTTCGCGACGCTGCCGATATTCTGCTTGCATAGTTACTTGATAACTCAAATTCTCGTGGTAAGTAGGTGGGCAAAGTCAAACCTAGATATATAACTTATTGTTTTTTTCTCAAACTGGCAACACAGCTAAGTTTGATTTGTGTCTTTATATCTACCTACTTATCTTAACTCTTGGCAACTACGGACTTCATATATCGCGCTGTTGATAAGCAGTTGTTCTCATCAAGTAACAATAAATGATTAATAACTTTTGATAGATGACGAGTAAGAGCGCTTTTAACTTTATTTTTGGCAATTTATTTAAAAGTCAGCAAATGTTTTGCACCAAGCTTGAGATTTAAGACAAAATGATTATTTATGACTTGAATTTATTTGCTAAAATTGTTATATAAAGCGAATTTTGGGGAATTTTTAATTTAATAAATGTTCAAATTATACGAAAATTTTTCTTTGTTTACGATAGTGTTTTATCGATAAAACATAATAGTCATAAAGAAAACATTAAACAACTCCAAAAGTGTTTAAATAACACTTGAATTATCTTGAAGAAAACAGTTAAAAGTTTATGAAACTGCATCATAAACGGACACCATGTTTGAAGCTCAAAATCCCCTAAGCTCTTCAACAGCAACTAATGCATTAACATGTGACACAACTTCAAATACTTTTGCAGGCAAAGATGATTTAAATACTTCTTTGAGCCTGGGGAAAGCCTCACAATCACCGTTAGCGACAGCAAACCCCAATCCTAATCCTTATTTAACCAGTGCGGCGATTGTTCCTGATTTCAACGGTGATGGTAAAGCGGATAAAGTCTGGGTTAATAGTGCTACCGGTGAGACTCAGGTTTGGCTGATGGATGGTTCAACAGTAGCCGAAAAAGGTTCGTTGGGGACATATGACATATCCACCTGGACTTACAACATTGCCGATTTTAATGGTGATGGT
>Ga0136635_10000565_pt1 | contig 10471 bp, 11 predicted proteins | sample AntDrymeUQ852106_2_FD_105495 | JGI IMG/M metagenome (GOLD analysis project Ga0136635, IMG submission 105495) | Polar desert sand microbial communities from Dry Valleys, Antarctica - metaG UQ85 (21.06) | ecosystem: Environmental > Terrestrial > Soil > Desert | place: Antarctica: Dry Valley... | reverse complement strand
TCGATCGCCACCGCGAGGAAGTGGTTCGGGTTCATCAGCCCGGCGTCGGGCGTGACGATGCCGTGCCGGTCCGCGTCGGCGTCGTTGCCAGTGGAGACGTCGTACGCGTCGCGGTTGCCGACCAGCGTGGCCATCGCCGATGGCGACGAGCAGTCCATCCGAATCTTGCCGTCCTGGTCCAAGGTCATGAACCCCCACTGCGGGTCGACCTCGTCGTTGACGACGGTCAGGTCGAGCCGGTGTCGTTCGGCGATCGCGCCCCAGTAGCCGACGCTGGCGCCGCCCATCGGGTCCGCGCCGATGCGGACACCCGCACTCCGTACCGCGTCGAGGTCGAGCACCGCGGGCAGGTCGTCGACGTAGTGGCCGAGGAAGTCGTAGCCGTCGACGTCATCGCGCGTCTGGGCCGTCGTGGCGCGCCGGACGTCGGTGAGACCGGAACGGATCAGCTCGTTGGCCCGGTCGGCGATCCAGCTCGTCGTCGTGCTGTCGGCCGGCCCGCCGTGCGGCGGGTTGTACTTGAAACCGCCGTCGCGCGGTGGGTTGTGCGACGGGGTGACGACGATTCCGTCCACCTTGCCGGCACCGCCCTCGCGGTTGAGCCGCAGGATCGCGTGCGACACCGCCGGCGTAGGCGTGTAGCCGTCCCGCTCGTCGACGAGGACGGCGACACCATTGCCCACCAGCACCTCGAGCGCGGTGTGCCAGGCGGGCAGGGACAGCGCGTGCGGGTCCCGGCCGAGCAAGAGCGGACCGTCGATACCCACGCCCTTGCGGTGCTCCACGATCGCCTGGGTGATCGCGAGGATGTGCGTCTCGTTGAACGCTCCGTCGAGACTCGAGCCGCGATGGCCCGAGGTGCCGAACACCACCCGCTGCGTCGGGTCGGCTGGGTCCGGGACGGTGTCCACGTACGCGTCCAGCAACGCCGCCACGTCGACCAGGTCCTCCGGCCGTGCCGGCTGGCCAGCCCGCGGATGCATCCGTCGACACTAGACCGCGCTGGTCTACCGTCCTGCCGCATGACTCCACTCGCCGCCGCGCTGCGCGACGCACTCGCGGGTCGCTGGGCGCACGTACGGGAGGACGCGCGGACCGCCATGTCGACCGCCGACCTCGTGCACACCGCCGGGCTATCGAGTGACGAGCACCGGGCGAGGGTGGCCGCCCAGCTGTAGGCGCGCCGTCTGCGACCTGTTCGTGCTCGACTGCATCGAGCAGGACAAGTCGTGGTTCCTCGAGCACGGCCGGCTCACCCCCGCCCGGGCCAAGGCCGTCACCGCAGCCGTCGACGAGCGCTGCGGGCGGTTGCGCCCGTACGCCACGACCCTGGTCGACGGGTTCGACATCCCGTCCGAGTGGCTCGACGCCACCATGCTGATGCAGTGAACTTCACTGGCCCCGGGGCCGGAGCTCGCCGACGATCGCGTTGTACGAGCGCGGCCAGGCGACGTAGCGGGCGGTGAGGTTGACCAGGGTCGCGATCCGGTTGCGGTTGCTCAGCAGCGAGAACACGTGCACCACCAGCCAGATTACCCAGGCGGCGAACCCGGTGATGGTCGGGACGTGGCGGATCTGCGCCACCGCCGAACTGCGACCGATGGTCGCCATGATCCCCTTGTCTCGGTAGCGGAACGGCACGGTTGGCCGACCCTCCACGAGCCGGCAGACCTGCCGACCGGCGTGCCTCCCACCCTGCAGCGCGGGCTGCGCGAGCTGGCCGAGCTGGTCGGGGCTGAGCGCGATGTCGCCGACGGCGAACACGTCCTCGAAGCCGTGTACGCGAAGGTCGGCTCCAACGACGATGCGTCCGGAGCCGCCCTGCGGCAGACCCCAGTCGGCGACCACGTCCGGTGCCTTGATCCCGCTGGCCCAGATCACCAGCCCCGCCGATATCAGCTCTCCACCGTCGACGACGACACCGTCCGACCGCACCTCGGTGACCCTGGTGTCGAAGCGCAGCTCCACGCCGCGGTCGCGCAACGACTTCGTGGCGTACCGCTGCGCCCGCCGTCCGAACGGCGCCAGCAGCCGAGGCGCCGTCTCCACGAGGGTGATGTGCGTCCGCTCGGCGTCCAGCTCCGGGTAGAGCACCTTCAGCCCGGTGTTGCGCAGCTCGGCGAGCGTGCCGGCCATCTCCACGCCGGTCGCGCCGCCTCCGACGACAACCGCGCGCAGGTCCTTGGGCTGGCCACGCCGCGCCGCGTGCTCCAGGTCACCGAGCATCCGGTCCCGCACGGTCAGCGCCTGGTCTCGGCTGTAGAGCGTGCACGCGTACTCCTCCGCTCCGGGCACCCCGAAGTAGTTGGTGGTCACCCCGGTCGCCACCACCAGGTAGTCGTACTCCACGACCTCGCCGCTCTCGAGCCGCACGTCGTGCCCGACCGGGTCGACCGCGACGACTGTGCCCTGGCGGAAGCGCAGGTTGGGCTGGCGGGCGTGCACCGAGCGGAGGAAGTACGTGATGTCGCCGGGGTTCAGCCCGGCCGTCGCCACCTGGTAGAGCAGCGGTTGGAAGGTGTTGTACGCGCGCTGGTCCACGAGCATCACGTCGACGGGCGCCCGGCGCAGGGAACGGACCGCGGCGAGCCCGCCGAAGCCGCCACCAAGGACGACGACGCGAGGTCGACGGCTGGTCATACCCCCACCTCTACCGGCCGGCCGATCTCCAGCAGGGCGTCGCCGGCACGTACCCGCGTCGCCACCGACCAGCCGCCGGCAGCGGCAAGGTCTGCTGCGGCGGGCAGCTGACGTTCGGCGAGCAGGGTGAGCATGACCCCGTCGGTGGCGAGCCACTCGTCGAGCTGGTCGAGCACGACACGCAACGGGTCGAGCCCGTCAGGTCCGCCGTGGACCGCGAGCGTACGCTCCGCCCGGCGGTTGTCCTTTGGCAGCAGCGGCAGGTCGTCGGTCGGCACGTGCGGCAGGTAGGCGACCACGAGGCCGAGCCGCCCGCGGACCCGGTCCGGCAGCTCACGCAACCAGTCGCTGCGGAAGGCCGCGAACCCGAAGGAGGCGCCGTTGACGCTGGCGCAGGCGACGGCGGCGGGGTCGATGTCGGTGGCCAGCACTTCGGCTTCGGGGAGCCGGCTGGCCAGCACGGCCGCGATCGCGCCCGAGCCGCAGCCGAGGTCGAGCACGCGCGGACCGGCCCGTCCCCGCAGCTGGCGCTGTCGCACCAGCTCCACCGCGTGCCCCACCAGCCACTCGGTGCGCGCTCGGGGGACGAACACCGGCGGCGCGACTGCCACCCGCACACCGGCGAGCTCTGCCGAACCCAACACATGCTCCAGCGGCTCGCCCGCCTCGCGCCGGCGTACTGCCGCCTCCAGCGGGACCGGCTCGGAAAACCGCCGCAGCAGGACCGCGGCCTCCCGCTCGGCAGCCACGCACCCAGACCGCCGCAGCCGGGTCGTCACCTCCGCCTCGGACACGTTGCCAGCCTAGGCACCGAGCGTAGGCAAGTGGCGGAGCCCCGGCATTTGCGGCAGCGGGTCCGGTTCGCCTTCTGGGGCGCCGAGGAGCTCGGCCTGATCGGGTCGGAGCACTACGTGAACTCGATCTCGAACAAGAACCTGAACTCGATCTTCGCCAACCTCAACTTCGACATGGTTGGTTCGCCGAACTACGTGCGGTTCGTGTACGACGGCGACGGCTCGGACACCGACCCTGCGGGTCCGGCCGGGTCGGGTCAGATCGAAGAGGTGTTCACGAGCTACTTCGACAGCCAGGGACTGGCCTCCGACCCGACGCCGTTCAGCGGCCGGTCGGACTACGGCCCGTTCATCGCGGTCGGCATCCCCGCGGGTGGTCTGTTCACCGGCGCCGAGGGCATCAAGACGCCCGAGCAGGCGGCGGAGTACGGCGGCACCGCCGGCGTGGCGTACGACCCCTGCTACCACCAGGCGTGCGACACGTTCGCCAACGTCAGCGTGAACGCCATCACCGAGATGTCGGACGCCGCGGCCGACGCGGTGCTCACGTTGGCTCGTACCCGTACCGGCTTCTTCGACGACGGCAGCTTCCGGTCGCCACAGAAGTCGGGGCGGAGCGTCCACCACGGGCACGCGCTCGTGCGCTGACGCACCAACCCACAGTCGTGGGGGTCGGCCCGTTCGGGTCGGCCCCCACTGCTATTTCTTGCTACTTGTCAGCCTGGGGGACGGATGTCTCCGCAGGTCAGCGAGTTAACGCCCGGCTGGTTGGGCTGACAGGTCTTCGGTACGGTCGCGGACATGGCTAACGACACCTTCACCGTCGAGCGGTCGACCACGATCGACGCACCGCCCGAGCGCATTTACGAGCAGATCGTGGACTTCCACAACTGGCCGAGCTGGTCCCCGTGGGAGGGGATGGACCCCCAGATGCAACGCACCTACTCCGGGGCGGAGGCGGGCAAGGGGTCGAAGTACGCCTGGTCGGGCAACCGGAAGGTCGGTCAGGGGTCGATGGAGATCACCGACACGGCCGAGCCGTCCCACGTCGACATCGACCTCATCTTCGAGAAGCCGTTCAAGTCGCACAACACCACGGTCTTCTCGATCGACCGGGAGGGATCCGGGTCGCGTGTCACCTGGTCGATGACCGGCGAGAACACGGTCGCAACAAAGCTCATGGGGATGTTCAAGTCCATGGACAAGATGGTGGGCCCGGACTTCGAGAAGGGCTTGGCGCGACTGAAGACCGCGACCGAGCGGAGCGCGCCCTAACAACCAAATGGCCGACCAGACGTGCGGAAGTGGGACGCACTCTATGAGCCAGCCTGGAAAGGTGACGCGCAAGAGGCGCTCGTCCTCGTCGAGGGCCAGAGCGATGCCGAGGCGGTGAGGGCGCTCGCCGAGCGGCGAGGTATCGACCTGTGCCGACGACGGGTGCACGTAGTCGCCGCCGGTGGTGTCACCAACTTCGGGCGCGTGCTGCGGGGGTCTGCGACAACAACCGGACCCGGTCACAGTCGCCGGCCTCTACGACCAGGGGAGGAGCGGCACGTCATTCGCGCGCTGGTGAGCGCAGGGCTGGAGATCGACCGGTTTACTCCCGCCCTCGACCGGTTCGGATTCTTCGTCTGCGTCGCCGATCTCGAGGACGAGCTCATCCGGGCCCTCGGTGTTGACGCCGTCCTCGCCCCGCTCGATCGCCAAGGCGAGCTGCGCTCGTTCGAGATCCTCGGCAAGCAGCCGCAGCACGCCGGGCGTCCGATCGATCAGCTGCTGCGGTGCGCTACGGGCCCCTGCTGGTCGAGGCGCTCGATCCCGCGCGCGCCCCTGGCCCGCTGCATCGCGTCCTCGATGCCATTTCCCACGCGGGGCACTAGCCCGGTCCCTCCAAGGCCCGCGGGCTACCGTGGCCTGATGCGCATTCCGTCCGTGCCCGGTCCTGGGGACGTGCTCGCCATTGTCAACCAGCTGTCAGCGCTTCCCGGCCAGCTGCAGCGGCTGGTCTCGGACGTCGACGGCCTGCTCGAGCGCATCGAGAACACCAGAGCGGTCGCCGACGATGTCGTCGCCGGGGTGGACGAGACCCGAGCCCGCGCCGACGGGCTGGTCGCGGGCGCCGAGAAGTCGCTGACCCGGCTCGTCGGCCTGTTGGACTCCCTCGAACCGTCCCTGACCGCCCTGCAGCCGACGCTGGAGCGACTCGCCGACACCACCGACCCCCGCGAGGTTGATGCGCTCGTCAGCCTGGTCGACCAGCTGCCTCAGCTGGCCACCCAGGTCGAGCGGGACGTGCTGCCAGTCCTCACCACGCTCGGCAGCGTGGCCCCCGACCTGCACGACCTGCTCGACGTCTCCCGCGAGCTCAACGAGATGCTCGCCAAACTGCCCGGGCTGGGCAGGATCAGGCGGCGGGTCGAGGAGCAGCAGGCGGCCGAGGCCGCCCGCACGGACGACCCTCAGTCCGCGTAGTCGCCCGTCATCCGCAGCGACTCGAAGTCGGCGACAAAGCCACGCTCGGCCGGCAGCGGGGTGCCGTCGGTGCGCCGGACCGTGGCGAGGAAAGCGTCCTGGGCGATGGCGCCGTCGGATGGGTCCTTGCCAGCCCGGGCAGATGAAGTAGCGACCCACCTCGGAGCTCGGCCGCTTGGTCTGCGTGACGAAGCCCTCGTCGGTCAGGTCCTCCACCTCGGACGGCGTCTTGATGATCGGCGTGCCGTCGAGGCCGCGGCCGTTGCGCTCCGCCAGGTCGCGGAGCTCCCGACGCCCCGCGGTGGTGTTGAAGGCGACTGGGGCGGCACAAATCATCGGTGGAAGATGGTTGAGCAAGCAATGACCCCGTGGTGCTAGGACTTTGGCACGCCTTCCGCGCTCCGCCTATGGTGAACCTCTGCGCCAATCGCCCGTTCCGACAAAGTCCAGGAGAGCCATGAGCAAGATCTCGATGCTTGCCGCCGCCGCGGTGGGTTATGTCCTCGGTGCCCGCGCCGGCCGTGATCGGTACGACCAGATCTCTGAGAAGGCACACGGGTTCTGGGAGAACCCGAAGGTCCGCCAGGCCGCCGCCGACGCCAAGGACGTGGCCGCCGAGCAGGCGCCAGTCGTCAAGGACAAGATCACCGACGCAGCGAGCAAGGTCGCCGACAAGACGACAGGGAAGACCAACACGGGCTCCCGCGGCTCGAGCTCCAGCGCGTCGAAGCGCAGCTGACCCTTCCACCCGCCGAATCGGCGTGATCGGAGGTTGTGGATGACCGACGATCGGCTGCCGCCGGGTCTCCCCGTTCCGACAGATGACGGTGCCGCCGACCACCTGCCGGGAAGCCCCATGCCCGGCCTCCGGCTCACCAGCACCGATGGCCGGACGGTCGGACTCGACGAGTCCCGGCCCGGCCGCACGGTGCTCTACCTCTACCCGCGGACCGGTCGCCCGGAGCAGGACGACCCACCCGGCTGGGACGAGATCCCCGGCGCTCGGGGCTGCACACCGGAAGCCTGTGGCTTCCGTGACCACCACGAGGAGCTGCGCACCGCGGGTGCGAGTCGGATGTTCGGACTGTCCAGCCAGGACACAGCCGACCAACGCGAGGCGGTCGACCGGCTCGGGCTCCCGTTCGCCCTGCTGTCCGACCCGGAGCTGGAGCTGGCAGCGGCCATGCAACTGCCGACGTTTACCACCGACAACAGCGAACGGCTCTACAAGCGGCTCACGATGGTGCTCAGCGACGGTGCGGTCGAGCATGTGTTCTACCCGGTGTTCCCGCCCGACGAGCACGCCGACGAGGTGCTCGCCTGGCTGCGCACCCGCTGAGCGGTCAAGTCTCCCTGCGGCTGGTGAGCCATGCGCCGACCAGCACCAGGCCGGTGCCCACCAACGACACGGCCGCGACCGTCTCGCCCGCGAAAACCACCCCGAGGACGATGGCCACGATCGGGATGAAGTAAACCGCGACCGACCCGCGGGTAGCGCCCACTCTTGCGATCAGCGTGACGAACGCCGCGAACGCCACCCCGGTGCTCAGCACCCCGAGCGCGACCAGCGCCGACCACGCCGACCATGACATGCCCCAGCCCGACCAGTCCACGGCCGCAGGCCCGGACAGCGCGACCAGCGCTACGAGCTGCGCCCGCCAGATGACTGGCAACGTCCCGTTGCGCGCCTGCAGTGGTGGCGCGATGTTGAACGCGACACCGTAGAACACCGCGGCGAGCACGGCCAGCGCCACTCCCACCGTGGTGGCGTCCGCCCCCTGCACTGCCGGCCAGTTCACCGCAACGACGCCCGCGAACCCGACCAGGAGCCCGACCCGCTGGTATGCCGCCGGCCGCTGCCGCGTCCACGCGACCGCGATCAAGACGGTGAACAGCGGGGTCGCGCCGTTGATCATCCCGGCGAGCGACGAGTCGATCGACTGCTGCGCGAGCGGGAACAAGACGAACGGGACGCCCAGCCACACCAGCCCGAGCACCCCGATCATCGGCCAGTCGGCGCGGGCTACCGGCTGCCGGGCCGCCCGTACGCATCCCAGGGCGACCGCCCCGAACAGCACCCGAGCCCATGCAACGACCGTCGGCGACACGGTCTCGAGCGCGATCTCGATGAACAGGAACGAGGTTCCCCACATCAGCGCGACCGCGGCCAGCAGCGCCCAGTCGACGCCGCCGAAGGGGCGGCTATACCGGCTGGGCGCCAGGTCGGGAACGTCGGTCATTGCGGCCAGCCCCGACGACGGGATTCCATGGGCAGCGTGCGGCTACTCGTGCTCGGCGGTACGGCCTGGTTGGGCAGCTGCCTCACGGCCGACGCAGTGCAACGCGGCCACGTTGTCACCTGCCTCGCCCGCGGCAAGTCCGGCTCCGTACCGGCCGGCGCCCGGTTCCACCGCGCCGACCGCGACCGCCCGGACGCGTACGACGCGGTTGCCGACGAGACCTGGGAAGCGGTCATCGATGTCTCCCGCCAGCCCGGCCAGGTGCGCCGAGCCACGGCCGCCCTCGCCGAGCGCGCGGCCGCGTACGTCTTCATCTCATCGGGCAACGTGTATGCCGATCACGCCATTCCAGGCGCCGACGAGACCGCCGAGCTGCTGGCACCGCTCACCGGCGACGTCATGGAGTCGATGGAGACGTACGGGGAGGCGAAGGTCGCATGCGAGCAGCACGTGCGCCGCAGCTTCGGGGACGACCGGACGCTGATCGCGCGGGCCGGGCTGATCGGCGGGCCGGGAGACCCCTTCGACCGCACCGGCTACTGGCCGCTGCGCTTCGCCAGGCCGGCGATGGCCGACGGCAGCGTGCTGGTGCCCGACGTACCACTCCCGACGCAGGTCATCGACGTACGGGACTTGGCTGCCTGGCTGGTGGAGAGCGCGGAGGGGGGTGTCCACGGCGTCTTCAACGCCGTCGGGCAGACCATGCCGCTCGCCGAGCACCTCGCCGTTGCGCGCGCGGTTGCCGGACACTCCGGCCCACTGGTTCCGGTCGACCCGGACTGGCTGCAGGCCCACGACGTCACGCCCTGGATGGGCGAGCGGTCGCTGCCGCTCTGGCTGCCGATGCCCGAGTACGCCGGGTTCAAGAGTCGCGACGGCAGTGCGGCCCGCGCCGCCGGGCTCACCCACCGGCCACTCGCCGAGACGCTGGCCGACACGCTGGAGTGGGAGCTGACCCGCGACCCCGCCCACGTCCGACGCGCCGGGCTCAGCGACGACGACGAACGCGAGCTCATCGCCGCCAGGCTCGCCGATCAGCGGTTGTAGAAGTCGCGACGGGTGTCGTGCGGATCAGGCTGGAAGGCACGCGGTCAGCTCGTCCGAGGCGAGCACACCCTTGCCGTCCGGCGCTCAACGAGGGACAGCCGCGTCCAACCGCTGCCCGGATGCTATTCGTCAGGGCAGGGCGACCCGCAGCGTGTAGGCGCCCAGGTTGGCATGACTCGAGTAGCCGGTCGACGGGTCCAGGTAGTTGGTGCCGATGATCCTGACCCGGTACGTGCCCGGGTCGAGGATCTTCTTGCGCGCTCCCTACCCGAGGGTTCGCCGGCCGACCTCCAGGTGGAGCGCAGCTACCCGTTCGCGCTGGTCGTGCGCACGGTCCAGCAGGTCAGAGACCTTGTCCCTGGACAGTCGTGGCTCCCGAGCCGAGACCTCGCGCAGGACCTCCCAGCCAGTGGTCTTTGCCAGCACGGCAACGCGCAGCGCCTCGATCTCGAGGAGGTCGGTCAATGGCGACCGCCGGATCACCGTCCCGTTCGGCTTGAGCCGTCCGAGGCGCTCGACCGTGTGACCGGCCGCGACCCGAAGCTTGCTCGGCGTGACGTCGAGGTCGGCCATGATCGACAGCAGGGCGTCACGGTCGGTCTCGACCTCGTCGGCGAGCCGCTGCACCCTGTCGCCTAGCTCGCTCCCCCGGTGGCTTCGAGCGACCCGACGGAACAGGTCGAGCCCGGCGGTCGAGCCGAACAGGTGCTCGTTGAGATAGGTCGCCAGGAGCCGATCCAGGTTGGGCATGTCGTGGCGCCCCTCGCGCTTAGGAGTAACGGGCCTCACCCAGGATTGTGGTCTGGAACCGCGATGTCGCAACTGAGCGACATCGTCCGGTTCAGCGCATAGCATCGCCGACCACCGGCCCGAGGAGGCATGATGCGTCCACGCCGTCAGCTTCGCAGTCGTCCCAGTGCTTGGGCGGTCCTGGTGCTCATCGCGGTGACCACCTGATGCCGGATCTGCGCCTGAGCGTCTCGATGTCGGGAGGGGCGTCACTCGGCGCCTACCAGGCTGGCGCGTGCGCCGCGTTGTTGGCGGGCATCGGCCACCTCCGCGAGGAGGCCGGCCTGGACGTGCGCCTGGATGCGGTCGGTGGCGCGTCCGCTGGGGCGATCGTCGCTGTCATGACCGCACATTCGGTGCTCGAGGGTCTCGACGGTCCGGCATTGATGCGCTCCGCGTGGGTCGACCGGGTCTCGGTCGACACCCTGCTGCGACGGGGCTCGCGCGGCCCGCTGTCCCTCGAGGACGTGCGCCGGGAGCTACCCGGGC
>Ga0136635_10000564_pt1 | contig 10475 bp, 11 predicted proteins | sample AntDrymeUQ852106_2_FD_105495 | JGI IMG/M metagenome (GOLD analysis project Ga0136635, IMG submission 105495) | Polar desert sand microbial communities from Dry Valleys, Antarctica - metaG UQ85 (21.06) | ecosystem: Environmental > Terrestrial > Soil > Desert | place: Antarctica: Dry Valley... | reverse complement strand
CAGCTGGCCGCGCTATGCGGGCAATCCGGTCGAGGCGCTCGCGATCTGGAACGGCGGCATCGGCACGATGGGAGCGCCCGCCGGTTCTGCGCTCTTCGCCTACATCGCTGCGCGCCGGCTCGGCCTGCCGCTCGGCTTCATGTTCGACACGACGATCATCGGCATCTCGCTCGGCCTTGCCATCGGCCGCATCGGCGACATCATCAACGGCGAGCATCACGCGGCCGCGTGCTCAGGCCTGCCGTGGTGCGTCGGCTACTCGCATCCCGCGACGCTCGGGCAGCCAGGCCCGGTCCATCCGGTCGTCGCGTATGACCTCCTCTGGGACCTCGTCATCCTCGGGAGCACCTACGCGCTGTGGCGCCGGCTGCGCGGCCGCCCGCCGGAAGGCCGCGTGTGGATGGTCTTCCTCCTCATGTACGGCGCGGGGCGTGCGATCTCGTCGAACCTGCGCCTTGACCCGGTCGTGTTCGCGGGCCTGCAGGGCGGCCAGCTCGCGGGGCTCCTGTACGCCCTCGGCGGTGCGCTCGGGCTCGCGTGGCTCTCCCTGCGCGCCCGGCGTCAGGTGCCCGCCGCCTAGGTCGCGATGACCTCGAGTGCGAGCTGTTCCTTCGCCCGGGCGAGCGCGCCGCCCGCGAGCACGATCGCGCGCTCCCGCTCGTTCAGATCGCAGAGCACCACGAAAGGCCGACTGCGCCCGGCGCCGTGCACGACCAATCGCTCTTCACCGCGTCGTAGCGCGGCGGACACCGCAGCGATCTGAAGCCGGTCGCCCTGAGCGACCGTGTCGCGGTCCTCTTCGCTCGAGAACGTGAGCGGCAGGATGCCGAAGTTGATGAGATTGGCCCGGTGGATGCGGGCGAACGATCGCGCGATGACCGCCCGCACACCGAGGATGCGCGGTGCGAGCGCGGCGTGCTCGCGCGAGCTCCCCTGCCCATAGTTCTCGCCAGCGATGATGATCCCCGGCTCCTTTGACGCGCGGTCCGCGAAGGTCGGGTCGAGCCGCGAGAAGGTGAACCGGGACAGCGCCGGCAGATTGGAGCGCAGCGGCAGGATCTTTGCGCCGGCCGGGAGGATGTCGTCGGTCGTGATGTCGTCGCCGAGGGTGATGACCACGGTCGCCTGGAGGTCGTCGGGCAACGGCTGGAGCTCCGGCAGTGGGGTGATGTTCGGCCCGCGAACGACGAGATGACCTGGACCCGCGTCGGGCGCCAGGATCCCGCGGTCATCTACGACGTAGCGGGCCGGGACCGCGGGCAGGTCCGGGTACGTCATTGCGAGGTCGCGAGGGTCGGTGATCGCGCCCGTGAGCGCTGCCGCGATACAGGTCTCCACGCTCGCGAGGTGAACGCGTGCGTCGGGCGTGCCTGCCCGGCCCGCGAAGTTGCGATTGAAGGAGCGGAGCGAGACCGCACCGGTCGCGGGCGCCTGGCCCATCCCGATGCACGGTCCGCATGCCGACTCGAGGATCCGCGCACCGGCCTCGATGAAATTCTCGATGGCGCCCGCGACCTCGGCCATGAGGAAGGCCTGTCGCGAGCCTGGTGAGACAACGAGCGAGACGTCCGGGTGGACGCTTCGTCCGTCGAGCATCTTCGCCGCGATCATGAGGTCGCGATAGCTCGAGTTCGTGCACGATCCGACCGCGACCTGCTGCACTGGCGTGCCTGCGACAGACCGGACCGTCACGACGTTGTCCGGAGAATGCGGCAGCGCGATCAGCGGCTCGAGCGTGGTGAGATCGAGCTCGAGCTCGTGGTCGTAGATAGCGTCGATGTCGGCAGCGAGGGGCCGCCAGCCGTCCGAGCGACCCTGTGCCGACAGGTAGCGCCGCGTCTGCTCGTCGCTCGGGAACACGCTTGTCGTGGCACCGAGCTCAGCTCCCATGTTCGCGATCGTCGCCCGCTCCGGCACGGATAGCGTGGCGACGCCCTCGCCGCCGTACTCGATGATCTTGCCGACCCCCCCGCGCGTGCCCAGACGGCGCAGGACATCGAGGATGATGTCCTTCGCGGTGACCCATGGGCCGAGCCGGCCGAGCAGGGACACGCGGAGGATCTGTGGCATCGGCAGCCGGAACGGTTGGCCGGCCATCGCGAGCGCAACATCGAGCCCACCCGCGCCGATGGCGAGCATCCCGAGACCGCCGCCCGTCGGCGTGTGGGAGTCCGAACCGAGGAGCGTCTTGCCGGGGAGCCCGAACCGCTCGAGATGGACCTGATGGCAGATGCCGTTGCCGGGACGTGAGAAGCGGATCCCGTGGGACGACGCGAACGACCGGAGGAAGCGGTGATCGTCGGCGTTCTCCGGACCCGCCTGCAGCATGTTGTGGTCGACGTACGAGACGGCGACCTCGCAGCGCGCACGGTCGATGCCCAGCGCCTCGAATTGCAGTGCAGCGAGGGTGCCGGTCGCATCCTGGGTGAGCGCCTGATCGATCCGGATCGCGATCTCCGTGCCGGCGATGGGCCGTCCCTCCACCAGGTGCGCCTCGATGAGCTTGGTCGCGAGAGAGCGTCCTTGGCTGACCATGGGCTGATCGTGACGTGCGAGTGGTGCAGAGAACAGGGCCGAACGGACCTGTGGAGAGATGCCGGAGCGCCGCCACACTGATCGTGGGTCCTGCGCCATTCGCGTGGCGACCCGCACGGCTCCGCTCCGCGCGCCGCGGCTACGCGAGCGTTTGGCTCGCGCATGCTCCGGCCGTGAGGGCCGCGAGCGCGCCGAGGAGCGCGCGCGGCGTCTCACCGTTGCCCCGTGTCTGCTTCGCCCTTGGTCGCCTCGATGATCAGCGATCCGGCGAACGCGCCTGCCAAGAGCGCGACGCCGACGCACGCCGCGACGAGGATGGCAATGAGAGACGGGTCGATATTCATTGGCTAGGCCGCGAAGAGTTCCTGCCTCGCGCGAGCGACGGCGTTGCGGAACGACGGGCCGATCAGGCAGGCGACCTTCCGCGCGTGCCTGGTGCTCGCGAGGGGCATGACGTTCTCGACGAGCTCGACCGTCCGGAAGGGACCGAGATCCGGTAGCTCGTGACGGAACACGCTGAGGCGGCGTCCGCCGAGCGCGAGAGACGTCGGGAAGCGATCGTCGGGCGTGAAGATGACGCCCTTGAAGGCCCAGGGCAGCACGACGATGAATGTCGGTGCGTCGCCGGCGACCCCGGTGTCAACGACCTCGACCCCGAGATGCATGTTGCGGGGACCATGGACCGGGGAGAGCGCGAGCGCGTCGTGTGCAAAGGTCGTCCGGGCCCGATGCGCGAGTGCAGTACTCATCGCGTCCAGGTTCGCAGTGTCGGTATTCGCCAGATAGGGAGGAACGTCACCGGCGCGTGGGCCGCATGGCCCTCGCGTGAGGGAGCCGCCGGCGCAGGATGGGGGCGATGGACAGCGCGGCGAGCATCCCTCTCCGACCGGTCCCGCTCACACAGCGCGAAAGGAGCTACTGATGCGAAAGACACTTGCGGCCGTGGCCCTCGTCGCGGCCCTGACCCTGCCGGGCATCCCGGCGGCGGCCCACGGCGACACCGGCCCTGCCACCTGCCCCGTGGTACACACAGGGGCGGCGTTCGGCACCCATATCGCAAACATGGCACGCGACGGCCACCTCGGCGTCGGCATGAACCCAGGCATGCACCGCGGCTTCTCGGGGATGGCGCACTGAGAGTCATTCCCCGACCCGACGGATCGGAGCGCGTGCATAGTCGCGGGGTGAACGAGACCGTCTTCGAAGCCGCTGGTCTGCTGCGGGGCAGCAGCGCGGCCGCGCTGCAGAGCCACCTGCTCCACGAGCCGGGGATCCACCACGCCGAGGCGAACCCGGTGAGCCAGGTCGTCACCGTCGGCTACGACGGAGCGACGATCGATGCCGAGCGCATCCGGCAGCTCATCGGCGACTTCGGCTGCCGTTGTGGCGGGGAGATCGTCCCCGGGAACCTCTGCCGTGACGAGCAGCAGGCCGTCGTCGGCAGTGCCGTCCCGCAGGCGGCGCACGCCGATCAGACGGAGCAGGCAGTCCCGGCGGACGAGCACAAGGGCCACACGATGCCCCTGAAGGCGAAGCAGGGCGGGGAGGCTGCCGCGATGCCCGGCGGTGAGATGGCACAGATGGCGCACGGCATGGGCCACGGCGCGGGCATGTCGATGGACGCGATGGTCCGCGACATGCGGAACCGGTTCCTCTTCGCGCTCGCGCTCGCGATCCCGGTGTTCGCGTACTCGTCGCTCGCGACCGAGGTCTTCGGCCTCCGCCTGGCGACTCCGTTCGGTATCCGGAGCGCCGTCCTGCTCTTCGTGCTCTCGACCCCCGCGATCCTCTGGAGCGGGCAGATGTTCTTCGTTGGCGCGTACCGCGCGCTGCGACACCGCACGCTCGACATGTCGGTGCTCGTCGCGCTTTCGGTCGGCAGCGGGTATCTGTTCAGCGTCGCCGCGACGTTCCTCTTCGAAGGCGAGGTCTTCTACGAGGCCGCGGTCGTGCTTCTCGCCTTCGTGCTCTTCGGCCACTGGCTCGAGATGCGCGCCCGCGCCGGCGCATCAGATGCGATCCGCGCACTCCTTGACCTCGCGCCGCCGAAGGCGACCGTTATCCGGGACGGCCAGCAGGTCGAGGTCTCCACGTCCGAGGTCGTCGTGGGGGACATCGTGCTCATCCGGCCAGGCGACAAGATCCCGGTCGACGGCGAGGTGGTCGAGGGCAGCTCGAGCGTCGACGAGTCGATGGTGACCGGAGAGAGCCTGCCGCTCGAGAAGAGCGTGGGCTCGAAGGTCATCGGCGCGACCATCAACACGACCGGCTCGTTCCGCTTCCGGGCGACCAAGGTCGGCGCAGACACCGCGCTCGCGCAGATCGTGCGTCTCGTCCAGCTCGCGCAGAACTCGAAAGCGCCGGCACAGCGTCTCGCCGATCGCGCCGCGCAGTGGCTCGTCGCCGCGGCGATCGTGTTCGGAGTGCTCACCTTCGCCGGCTGGTACTGGCTGGCCGGCGCGGCGTTCGTCTTCGCGCTCACGCTCGCGATCACCGTCGTGATCGTCGCCTGCCCCGACGCGCTCGGGCTCGCGACACCGACGGCGATCATGGTCGGGACCGGGCTGGGCGCGCTGAACGGGATCCTCTTCAAGAATGCGACCGCACTCGAGCAGGCCTCCAAGATCGGCGCGGTCATCTTCGACAAGACGGGGACGCTCACCGTTGGTCAGCCGCGCGTCGTCGAGGTCGTCGTCGCGGGTAGCTCCGTGACGGAGGTCGAGCTCTTGCGCCTCGTCGCGTCGGCGGAGTCGTCGAGCGAGCATCCCCTGGCACTCGCCGTGATCGACGCCGCCAAGGCGAAGGGCGCGGAGGTGCCAGCTTCCTCTGGCTTCGAGGCGATCCCCGGGCACGGCCTCCAGGCCCAGGTCGACGGTCGCTCCGTCCTCGTCGGGAACCGCAAGCTGATGCAGGACCGCGGCATCGCGCTCGCGGTGCTGGCTGAGCGCGCGGCCGTGCTCGAGGGCGGTGGCCGCACAGTCGTGTATGCGGCGGTCGACGGCGCGGCCGCCGGCATCATCGCCATCGCCGACGCGGTGCGTCCATCCGCGAAGGAGGCGATCACGCGCCTTCACTCGCTCGGCATCCAGGTGGCGATGCTCACCGGGGACAACCGCGCGACCGCGGAGCGCATCGCAGGCGAGCTCGGCCTCGACACCGTCTTCGCCGAGGTCCTCCCCGGCGACAAGGCGGCCAAGGTGAAGGAGCTGCAGGCGTCGGGAAAGCTCGTCGCGATGGTGGGAGACGGCATCAACGATGCGCCTGCCCTCGCGCAAGCCGATGTCGGGATCGCCATCGGCGCCGGGACGGACGTGGCCGTGGAGACGGCGGACGTGGTGCTCATGAAGAGCGATCCGCTCGACGTGCTCGGCGCCATCGCGCTCAGCCGCGCGACCGTGCGGAAGATGCGCCAGAACCTCTTCTGGGCGGTCGGCTACAACACTGTCGCCTTTCCGATCGCCGCGGGGCTCTTCTACCCGGCGTTCGGATTGCTCCTGCGCCCCGAGATCGCCGCGCTCTCGATGGCGGGGAGCTCCTTCCTCGTCGCCGTCAACGCGCTACTGCTGAAGCGCACAAAGCTCGAGGGGATCCGCCGCTATGGCGCGCGGTAGCTCTGCCGCCTTGCGCTGGCTGCAGCGCGGCCAAGACAGGACGGGCTCAACCGGGGAGTGGCGCCTCGACGTCGCTCGGGCGCGCGGGATTCCATGACCAGTGCGGTACCGATGGAGAAATGGTCGGCGCGACCCGGGTGGGCGGACAGGGCCAAAGGTCATCGGTACCACCGGGTCGTCCGGCCTGCGTCCTGACACCTACGATTCGGCCGCATGGCCGAGGTGACGCGGCGGAGCGGCTATTCGCGGCGCATCCGTGCCACGGCGCTGGTGCTCCCGGGGATCCTGCTCTCGGTACTGATCGCGCTCGACCATTTCCTGCTCCAGCCCACGCTCGGCCCCACGACCGGCCACCTCGTGGTGCTGATCGTCGGCCTCGCGGGCATGCTTGCGTTCTCGCGCGCGATCTTCGCGCGCCTTACCGAGCTGCACGAGCGCGAGCAGGAGCAGAGCGCACGGTCGGCCGGGCTCGCCCGCGACCTCGAACGCCGCGGGAGGGCGCTCCAGGCGCTGAACGAGGCCGGCCTCGCGCTGGCCGCCGAGTTCGATCCGGCGGCCATCCTTCAGAAGATCGTCGATCTCTCGCGCTCGGTCGCGGACGCGCGTTACGCAGCGATCGGCATCTTCGACGAGGGCGGGGACGTCCGGGAGTTCATCACCTCCGGCATCACGGCCGAGGAGCGCGCGCGCATCGGTCCGCTGCCGAGGGGCCGGGGCATCCTCGGCCTGCTCCCACAAGGCAAACATCCCCTGCGCCTGCGCGACCTGCATGAGCACCCGGCCTCGGTCGGGTTCCCTGCGAATCACCCGCCCATGCGCAGCTTCCTCGGCGTGCCGGTCCTCTGGCGCGGCGAGTCCGTCGGGAACCTCTACCTCACCGAGAAGCTGGGTGGGGGTGAATTCACGCTCGAGGATCAGGCGGCGCTGGTCACCTTCGCCGCGCAGGCCGCGATCGCGATCGAGAACGCGCGCCTCTACACACAGCTTGAGCGGGTCGTCGTGCTCGAGGAGCGTCAACGCATCGGGATGGATCTCCACGATGGCGCCATCCAATCGTTGTATGGCATCGGGCTCCTGCTCGAGGATGCGGCCGCCCGCCTCGGGGCGGAGGGCGACGAGACCAGGCAGGCCATCGACCGGGCGGTGGACCGCCTGAACGCAACGATCGCGGACCTGCGGAGCTACGTCCTGGGGCTCACGCCGGTCCGTACGAGCGACCGATCCCTGCGCGAGTCCATCAGCGAGCTCGCGGGTCAGGTCGCCTCGAATGCGCTTCTCGACGTCGCGACCGAGATCGGCGCGGACGTCGACGAGGGCCTGGACAGTGCGACGCGCGAGGCGACATTCTTCGTCGTCGCCGACGCGCTGGCGAACGTGGCGCGGCACGCGCGCGCCCGCAACGCCAGCGTGCGTGTCACGCGCGACCGAGCCGCGCTCGTCGTCGAGATCGAGGATGACGGCGTGGGCTTCGACACATCCGCGCGGGTGGAGGGCCTCGGGCTCCGGAACATGCGGCAGCGTGCGTTCTCGGCCGGCGGGTGGATCACCGTAGAGAGCGTCCCCGGGCACGGCACCAGCATCCGCGTGGAGCTGCCGGTCCGCACTCCGGGTGGCGTCGCGTAGGTCCGGTACGCTGGGCCCCTGACCGAGGAGAAGACGATCCGGGTGATGATCTGCGACGACCATGAGATCGTGCGCGAGGGACTGCGCACTCTCATCACGCGGACGGCCGGGATGAGCGTGGCGGGCGAGGCGGCGACGGTGAGCGAGGCTGTCGCGATCGCTGCCAAAGCAAGGCCGGACGTCATCATCATGGACGTTCGCCTGCCCGATGGCAGCGGCGTCGAGGCTTGTCGCACGATCCGCGAGGCACGGCCGGAGACGCGCGTCATCATGCTCACCTCATATGCGGACGACGAGGCGCTGTTCGCTTCGATCGTCGCGGGTGCCGCCGGGTACCTGCTGAAACAAACGCGCGGTCAGGCCGTTGTCGAGGCGATCCAGGCTGTCGCGAGCGGCCGCTCGCTGCTCGATCCCGATGTGACTGGCAAGGTGCTCGAGCGCGTGCGTCACGGCGGCAAGGAGGAGGATCCGGGGCTGGCATCGCTCACGGAGCAGGAGCGCAAAGTCCTCGAGCACCTCGCGGAGGGGCGGATGAACCGTGAGATCGGGGAGGCGCTCTTCCTCTCCGAGAAGACGGTGAAGAACTACGTGAGCCGCATCCTCGACAAGCTCGGCCTGTCCCGGCGCGCCGAAGCGGCGGCGTACGTGGCGAAGCACCGCCCCCGCTACTGACCGCCCCGCTCCGAAAGGTCCGGCGTCAGCGGATCCCGAGCACCGCCCGACGCGACTCGTACTCCGCGCCATCGATCTCGCCCCGCGCGAGACGCTCGTCGAGGATCCGTCGCGGATCGCCGCGCGGGTCCGCGGGGCGGGTCAGCCGCACGATCGCGACGACGATGAGCGCGCCCAGGCCGAGCCAGAACAGCAGTGAACCGAACATCATCCAGCCCGCGAAGGCCGGGTCCATGTAGGTGTAACCGGGTCCCATCATGTGAAGCCACCTCCTGGCTGCCATCCTGCGCGGTGCCGGGAACGTTGGCGAGAGCCGTTGGTCCCGCGCGGTCGGGCCATACGACCGTCGTCGGCGCCGGCGGGCGGCGCGTACGGTCATCTGCATGGATAACAAGACGACCTCGCGACCAGAGCGCGAGCCCCCGGACGTCCCGGGCACGATCGCGCGCCGTGTCTTCCTCGGGAACCTCGGGCTCGTTGCAGCCGGCTTCGGCACGGTCGCCGTGCTTGGTGCCACCGGTCGGCTCGCCGGTGCGGTGGCCGCCGCAGGCGTGACCGCGTGATGCGCACGCTTGCATTCGCGCTCATCGCTCTCGCGGGGATCGTCACCGCCGCGTGCGGTGCCGCCACCCCGCAGCTGACCTCTGTACGCGTCACTCTGACCGACTTCCAGTTCGAACCGACACCGATCGAGATTCCCGCGAACACGAAAGTCACGCTCCAGCTGACGAACCTGGGCTCGGTCGAGCACGACATCACGGCGGACGGCCTCGGGCTTCACGTCCACGTCATGACGAGCGAGAAGCGGGTCGAACAGGAGGTCGGGCCGTTCAAGCCCGGGACCTACGACATCTACTGCGGTGTCGTCGGTCACCGCGAGAGCGGCATGATCGGCAAGATCGTCGTCAAGTAGGCGAGAGCATCTCCGCCACGAACGCGCCGGTCGCGCGGCCACTGTTGCGCGGCTACCTCCACGCGGTCGCTGCCGTGCTCTCGCCCGCCGGCGCCGCGTACCTCGTCGTCCTTTCGGGCGCAGATCCGCCTCGTCTGCTCTCGATGCTCGTCTACGGAGCGGGGCTCACGCTCCTCTTCGCCGTGAGCGCGGTGTATCACCTGCGCGCCTGGGCCCCGTCGCGGGCGCGCATCCTTCGCCGGCTCGATCACGCGAGCATCTTCGTGCTCATCGCGTCGACCTACACGCCGGTCGCCTTCAACCTGCTCTCGGGCGTGTGGCGGATCGGCGTGCTGGTCACCATCTGGATCCTCGCGGCGGCCGGTGCCGCCGTCGCGGTCGCCGGCGTGCAGCTCACCCGCTGGCTGCGGGTCGCCATCTACATCGCGATGGGCTGGCTCGCGGGCCTGGCGATCGGGCAGATCGAGCCCGCGCTACCGCCGGGCGCGACCGCTGCCCTGGTCGCCGGTGGGCTCCTCTACACCATCGGCGCCGTGCTCTATGCGCTGCGCTGGCCGGACCCCTGGCCGCGAGTCTTCGGCTACCACGAGATCTTCCACCTGCTCACGATCGTCGCGGGGGCTGTCTTCTACGGGATCATCCTCGCCTACGTGCTGCCCGCGCCACGATCGTGAGGCGACTGCCAAAGGGCTACCTACTACTATCGTGTAGTATCTAGCGCGTACACAGCGTGGAGGACACGGCAATGAAGATCGCCATCACCGGCGCGAATGGCTTCGTCGCGAGGAACCTCATCGCGCTCCTGCTCGAGGACACGGCCCCGCGTGACCTCCGTGCCGTCGTGCGCGACCCGCGCACCGCGCTGCGCGAGCTGCCCGCCGCCGACTTAGACATCGTCACCGCCGACGTGACCCGGGCGGACACGCTCCGCGGCGTTTTCGACGGCTGCGAGCTGGTCCTTCACACCGTCGCGGTACCGACCGAGCGGAAGGCGGCCTTCGAGGCGGTGAACGTGCGTGGCACGGAGCACGTCGTCGCCGAGGCCCTGCGCGCCGGCGTGCGCCGGATCGTGCACCTGAGCGCCATCGGCGCCGACTCAGAGAGCCCGTTCCCGTTCCTGT
>Ga0136635_10000563_pt1 | contig 10485 bp, 10 predicted proteins | sample AntDrymeUQ852106_2_FD_105495 | JGI IMG/M metagenome (GOLD analysis project Ga0136635, IMG submission 105495) | Polar desert sand microbial communities from Dry Valleys, Antarctica - metaG UQ85 (21.06) | ecosystem: Environmental > Terrestrial > Soil > Desert | place: Antarctica: Dry Valley... | reverse complement strand
CTGGGTCCATTTCCATAGAAATTTCTGTCCCAGGATAGATACCAAAACGCTGTTCTAGCGCCTCCAATATCCGCCGTAATTGCTCGATTGATAAAAGCGAAGGAGTCCCACCACCAAAGAAAATTGTCTTCAAAGGTAGACCAAAAGTCGCTGTAGCAGCAATTTCTTCAATTAATACATCAACATAGTGAGATATACCGACAGATGTTTCACCCCGCAGGCGATCGCCCACCACAGACACCGGGAAATCACAATAAAAACACCGCCGTCTGCAAAAGGGAATATGTACGTAAGCAGAACTCGGCATCCCAAAAACGATAACTTTTTCAGCCATTTTTACAGACAATTAAATTATTATTCATATAATTACAAACTATGAAAATTAATAGACTTTTTACAACTTTTTATATTTATTGCAACAAAACGATCAAAAATATGAATACAAAACTCTTTGGTTATAATAATTGCAGATATTGCCTGCTTAAATCCCGCTTAGTAAGTAAATATTTCTGATTTTATCTTACCGATGAAATAAAAAATACTGCACTCTTGCGGTTAACACAGTTGCAGGAAAACAACACAATTATGCTTGATGCAATTATCATTTTCTCATTCATCCTCTTAGCGGCGGGTATAGGGTACTACAGCACTGATATCATACCCAACGTGACACTAGACCGCGTTACCAATCTTCAGGCTTTACGCTTCATTGTTGCTGTTTTTGCGGCAATCATTGGCGGTGCTGTCGGCTTGCGATTTCAGACGGGATATCGCCGTCTAGAAGCACAAATCCGGGAATTGCCTCTAGAAGTTATCTTAACTCGTGCCATTGGCTTAGTCGTTGGGTTATTGATAGCAAACTTAATGCTAGCGCCTTTGTTCTTGTTGCCAATTCCGGCGGATTTCGGCTTTGTTAAGCCGCTAATAGCAGTTGTCGGCAGCATCGTGCTGGCTTATACAGGGATGAATTTGGCAGATACTCACGGACGCGGCTTATTGCGGCTAATTAATCCTAACACCGTGGATACGATGCTTGTGGAAGGAACGCTAAAACCTGCCAATACCAAAGTTTTAGACACCAGTTGCATTATCGATGGTCGCATTGAAACACTGTTAGAAACAGGCTTTCTGGAAGGGCAAATTCTTGTTCCGCAATTTGTCTTGCAAGAATTGCAACAAGTAGCTGATGCTAACAAAGACCAAAAGCGGGTGCGCGGAAGACGAGGACTAGAAATTCTTAACCGAATTAAAGAAGCTTACCCCGATCGCATTTTAATCAACCCAGCAGATTACGAAGATATTCCCACCGTAGATGCTAAATTAGTGCGATTTGCTCAAGAAATCAACGGTACACTGCTAACTAATGACTACAACTTGTCTAAAGTTGCCAGTGTTCAAAAAGTGCCTGTTTTGAATGTTAACGATTTAGTTAACGCCGTTCGTCCCTCGTATTTACCTGGCGATTACATTGACTTAAAAATTCTCAAAGAAGGTAAAGAACCCAGTCAGGGTATCGGCTACCTCGACGACGGTACAATGGTTGTCGTTGAAGAAGGCAGTAGTTATGTCGGTGGTGAAATTAGAGTGGTAGTCACCAGTGCTTTGCAAACTTCAGCCGGAAGGATGATTTTTGCTAAACCCCAGGCTTCCGCATTAGCGTAAGTTAAATGGCTCGAAAAACTCGGGTTAAATTGTGCGATCGGTGCAGGTTGACTGCACCAATTTTATATCGAGTCAAGTACCAAGAGGATGGCGAGTGGGTTTTTGTTTGCCATCAATGTTGGGATCAAGTTAGTCAAGATAACCCCTTTTATGTTTATGGGGGAACTTGGAAAGCTGGAAAAAAGTAAATAGCGCGTTTCATCAATAGTCAAATTTGATAAACGGTGCAGTCAATCTGCACCGTTTTTTGATGAAATTAAAAACTTTTAGCTAAAAATTTATTGCTACTCGTCACTTTCTTCTTGCCCCTGTAATTGTTGCAATTGCTCAATCGTTAACTTTGTCACCCTTGCTACTTGCTCTAATTGCATCCCACTATTAAGTAGATTTTTTGCCACTTCAAGTAAAGCTTCAGTTCTACCTTCAGTTCTCCCTTCAGTTCTCCCTTCAGTTCTCCCCTCAGTTCTACCTTCAGTTCTACCTTCAGTTCTACCTTCAGTTAAAATCTCTTGATAAATGACTGACTCGCGCATAATATCCGACCTCAAAACTCGTTTTATGACCTCTTTATTCAATACTAAACCAGCTAAAATTGCTGTGGAAGCAGCAACATTACTTTGAGTTCTTAATTCTGTAATATTGTTAATTTGTTGTGCTACTTGGTTAAGTACAGCTTCTCGATCAATTGTACTACTTAACACCGCCAAAGGTAACAGTCCTGGAGTTCTCAGAAATACCTCAGTCGGTTGTTCCCACAGTCTGATAACTTCAAATTCATGACGAGTACGAGTCAAAAGAAATGTATTTTGCTGCACCAAATCTGAATTTGTTTGTTTGAGGTAAATCACGACTTGATGCATTTCCTTTTGTGGAAAGCGTCGATAAACACGAACGCGATAATCTAGCATCCGAAAGGGAATTTCTGCATCGGCTTGAGTTTGAAACTCTAAATGCAGTACGTGTTGTTCTGACTGTAGCAAAATTAAGGCATCCGCCCGAATCGGTTCCAGAGATAATTCTTTGGGACTAAGTTGAGTTAAGGTTATTGGTTCTCCTAACAACCAAGTAGCGAAGTCAGTAGAGAAGTTCTCAGCTAGGAATTTACAGATGTTGTCAAACATGTTGTAATTTTAGCGTGCGATCGCTTCCTTTTTTTCCGCAGTCTAGGTAAAATTTAGACTTCATTAATCAACCAGCGCTATTTTACTCAAATAATCTAGACAATCTCAACTTCAAACTAAGCCTTTTAAATTCAAAGCTTTAATAAATTAAGCAATATTAATTTCATGAAAATCAAACTCTGTATTAAACTATTCTACAATCATCAGCATAAATATTGCTATCCAAAGACAATCCGTCAAAGTTATATATTTTCAAGTGTGTTATGCTTTGAGCGGAAATGTATGTAGCTTAATAAAACAAGCCGTAAAACAATTCTTGCTTGTTTACGAGTTTAATTGTTGTGCAAAATACAAATCAAACTCACTTATTTAAATTTTCGATAAATTCCATATAAAATTGTTTAAATGAAGCAAATATACATCAATAAAAACACTTTCGCATCAAAATATTATTTGCTATGTTTAACCTGGAATTTTGCCTAACTAATGGAGGGCACTAATGGATTTTTTATCTAATACAGTTGTGCTATCGCGGATGCAGTTTGCGCTAACTGCAATATTCCATATGCTATGGCCCGTCTTGACTACAGGCATGGGAATTTATTTAGTAATAGTTGAGGGAATGTGGCTGAAAACTCGCAATCCTGACTATTATCTTCATGCCCGTTTTTGGTCTAAGCTTTATGTCCTGAACTTTGGGATTGGTGTGGCATCGGGTATCCCGATGGAATTTCAGTTTGGAACCAACTGGGCACCCTTCGCTGAAGCTACAGGAGACTTTTTTGGTAGTATTTTAGGATTTGAAGCTTCAATGGCATTCATGCTAGAAGCTGGTTTTTTAGGGATCATGTTGTTCGGTTGGGAGCGCGTTCATCCTGTAATTCACTATTTCGCCACAATCATGGTTGCCTTCGGCGCAAATTTATCAATATTCTGGATTTTGAGCGCTAATTCCTGGTTGCAAACTCCAGCGGGTGGAGAAATGGTTAATGGCAAGTTTGTTGTCCATGATTATTTTCAAGCGATTCTCAACCCGTTCATGGCGAAAAGTGTTTTACATATGTTTTTCGCCACATTAGAAACTTCATTGTTTGTGATTGGTGGAATCAGCGCTTGGTATATTCTTAGAAATCGCCATCAAGCCTTTTTTAGCAAATCTTTGAAAATTGCTTTAGCAGCTGCTGTCGCTGTCGCACCGATACAAATTTACATGGGGCATTTAAGCGCCGAACAAGTATATCACTATCAACCCACAAAACTTGCGGCAATGGAAGCTCGTTGGGAAACAATCCCAGCAGGAGAATCTGGTGATTGGACTGTTGTAGCGTTACCTAACGAAAAAGCTCAAAAAAACGACTGGGAAATCGCCATTCCTAAAGCATTAGGATACATTCTCGAATTTAAACCAAAACTCTCCGAACCAGTACTCGGTTTGAAGGAATGGAAACCAGAGGATCGTCCTCACATGGTAGGTTTAATTTACTACGCTTTCCGCATCATGAGCGGTATCGGTTTCTTCTTAGCAGCATTGATGTTGTGGAGCGTTTTTCAGTGGCTGCGCGGTAAACTATCAGCCGAAAACATTAGCCAGCAGCGTTGGTTATTGCGTACCTGGATGTTCGCAGCTCCTCTGGGATACATAGCTATAGAAGCGGGTTGGATTGTGCGCTGTGTTGGACGCCAACCGTGGACTGTTTACGGACAGATTCGTACAGTTGATGCTGCTTCTCATATACCAGCTAGCAACGTTTTAACCTCACTGATTAGCTTTGCTGTTGTTTACACTATTTTGTTTATTTCTGCCATGTATTTTGGCAGCCGGATTATCCGTATTGGTCCAAATTTAAACTTGCCGATACCGGGAATTGAAAACGAACCCGCAGTAGATACTACCCCTGCGGAATTTGTTCCCGATCAGCGTCCAGTAGAAGCACAACAATAGGAGATTTTATGGAGGCTTTAGAGCATTTTCTTCCCCAAGTATGGTTTGTAATTTTGGCTCTTTTCCTCTTCCTCTACGTCATGCTGGATGGTTTTGACTTAGGGGTGGGAATATTATCTTTAACTTCCGACGATGACGATCGCCGGGGCATTTTAATGACTAGTTTGGGCAACGTTTGGGATGCTAACGAAACCTGGCTAGTTCTCATGGGAGGTGCGTTATTTGGCGCATTTCCCCTCGCTTACGGCACGATTTTGAGTGCTTTGTACATCCCAATTATGGGTATGGTTTTTGGGCTAATTTTTCGAGCGGTAGCGTTTGAATTTCGCGAACATTCAAACAGAAAATACTTTTGGAATTTAGCATTTGGTGCAGGAAGTTTTTTAGCATCTCTTGGTCAAGGATTTGCCCTTGGTAGTGTCCTATCAGGTATTTCGGTTGATGATACAGGTCACTTTATTGGTACAACTTGGGATTGGTTGAATTGGAAGTCAATATTAGTAGCTTTGACTTTGATTCAAGGCTACGTTCTGATTGGTTCAACCTATCTAATTATGAAAACGGATGGGGAATTACAGACAACTCATTACCGAACGGCGAAAATAGCGAGTGTGACAACGTTGATTGGAGCGATTTTAATTACAATTTCGACTCCTGTGTTTTATGAAAATACGCGATCGCGTTTATTTCATCAACCGCAAATTTATATCTTTGCATTGATTCCCTTAGTGGGAGTTCTACTGATTTGGCAACTCTTCAAAAGCTTGCAACGTCAAGAAGATCGCGCACCTTTCATTTGGACTATCCTGATTTTCTTACTCAGTTTTATTGGGCTAGGGTTAATCGTTTTTCCTTATATCATCCCCACTCAAATCACCATTTATCAAGCAGCCGCTTCATCCAGTGCGCTGGTTTTCATGATTATCTTCATTGGTTTTCTTATTCCCATCATGTTGTTTTACAACATTTACCAATACATCGTTTTCCGAGGTAAAGTTACTGGTGGTCACTATGAAGCATAGCAAAAATTTTTGATTTTCTCCTCGTTCCCAGGCTCCAGCCTGGGAATGCGATCCTAGAGGCTCTGCCTCCTGGACTTACTGGAAGCAGAGCTTCTAAGAAGTGCATTCCTTGCCAGAGGCAAAAAACGAGGTATGAGGCTCTAATTTATCTGTGTAAATTCACAGATGTTTTTCCATTACATAGTTTTGAAACATAACTCCCCGCAGTTCTACTTGCTGTTCTCTAACTATGCTAAATCCCTTACTTTGAAAAAATGGCTTTGCAGTAATACTCGCTTCTGTATATAGTCGTTTAATTCCTTGTAATTTAGCAGCATTTTCTATATGACTTAAAAGCTTTGAACCAATACTCATTCTTTGATATTTACTATGACAATAAAAACAATCAATATGACCATCCGCTTCTAACTCTCCAAACCCAACTATCTCACCATTATCTTCAGCAATATAGGGAAGCTTGGTTTGTAACCTTTTATGCCAAACTTCATAATCCATACTTTCCGGCGCCCAAGCATTTACTTGTTGTTGAGTGTAATCTTGAATATTAATTTCATGAACTGTATCATAAAACAGTTTCATGATTGCCTGAGTGTCAGATAGTCTATATTCTCTAATTATCATATTGAATTTGACTAACGTTCATAAATCTCTAACGGCAAATTATCTGGGTCTTTAAAGAAAGTAAAGCGCTTGCCTGTAATTTCATCAATCCTAATATTTTCTATCTCTACACCTTTTGAGTTTAATTCCAAAACAGTTTGCTCTATATTATCTACTTCAAAAGCAAGATGTCTTAAACCGCAAGCTTCCGGATTATTAACCCTTTGCGGCGGATTAGGGAAAGAAAATAACTCTATTTGTTGATTCTCTCCCACTCGTAAATCTAATTTATAAGAATTTCTATGAGCGCGAAAAGTCTCTTTAATTATAGAAAAGCCTAATACTTCTGTATAAAAGCTTTTCGAGCGTTCATAATCGTAACAAATAATAGCTACATGATGAATTTTAGTAGTTTTCATGTGAATTTATTTATCGAAATTTTAATTATGAGCAATCACCTTATTGTTTGGGTAAAATTAGTATGCGCGTTTATTTGCTATGTAATACTCGGCTGGTTATTTGCTTGGACACTTGTGTGGGTGGAGGCTTTGCAATATGATGACGTTTTGCACCACTCAGTGGCTTTTACTTTATCAAGAATTAGTTTGATAGTTTTGACTTTGACGTTGACTCTCAGCTTTGCTTGGAATAAATTTGGCGTTATGAGTTGGGCTAAAAATTTAGGCTGGTGTTACATATTAAGTCATGGTGTAGGTGGAGTTTTGCTTTTAGTTTTTGGTGGAGGAATAACATTATATGTAGTTTGGTTAGTAGTAGTAACTGTAGCTTGGGCTGGTGCTTTTAGTTTGGTAAGTGTAAGAAATCAATTATTCCTGTCTTTTAGTCGGTTGCACACTCTGACAATTTTGTTATTTACCTTAATTTTTGGTTTAGGTTTAGGAGGCTTAATGCGTCTAATCAATCGCTAAAAGTTCTCCTTTTTCCCAAAAAATAAGCGTAATAATGAAAATTATGACTTTCCCTAAAACCTAATAAATTTAAAAAATGCCCAAAACCGTAACGAATTAAATCAAAGAAAAACTCAGCGTTCCTCAGCGCTTACTCAGCGTTCCTTTGCGTTAAAAAAACGCTACGATTTTACGCAAATTATCCTAACAAATAATACTAAGAATCCTGCAAAACTGTTTTAGATACAATCCTGGTTTTCTTACGATCGCTTTCCGATAATTCTTCCCCAGCTTGCAACCTCGTGGCGGAAGTTTGCAATACTGTCGCGGCACTAGTATCTCCCATTTGCAAAGCGGTTTTTGCCGCAGTTTGCAGCATTGTTGCCGCACCCGCGCGATCGCCTTGTTGCAATTTCGCTTCTGCTAACTGAGTTTGCCGATATTTCGCTAACGCGAGGACATGTTGCTGCACTTGCGGATCGTTCGCGGATTGGTAAGTCCGAACTACATTAGCATAAATTGGGATATTTGGCGAAAATAATCCAGTTTTGTTGTCGGTAGGGTCGTCATAGCGGACTTGGACATTAGCGATCGCTTGTTTACCTTCGGGCAATTGTCCCAAATAAATATTTGCTAAAATCACTCGTACATCTTTCATTAAATCACCCAAACGCACCGCCAAGCGCCCATCAGCTTCGTATTGTACAGGTAACTCAATTGTATCTGGCGCAACTTGGGCGATCGGTTTGAGTTCTGCTAATCGCACCTTCGGCATCAGGGAAAATAGTAAATAAGCATTCGTCAATCCCACCGTTTGCATCCGCGTGAAAAGCCGACTAAATTCTTCTACTGCCCGATCTGGTTGTTGAATGTAAGATAAAGTACCCAAACCAGCATCAGCAATTTTTTCTAAAACATCCTGATTCCAATTGTCGCCAAATCCCAAAGTATTCAAAGTCAAATTGTAGCTAGCAGACAATTGAGCAAATTTCAAACAGCGGTTATTATCACCGTGTTCGTTTTCACCATCAGTTAACAGAAAAGCTTGAGAAATAGTTTCTTTTTTTCCCTTTGCTAATTCTTCAATTCCTAAACGCAAACCTTCATCAATAGCCGTTCCTCCATCCGCCGATAGTCGGTTAATTTCCCTTTTGATTTGTTCGGGATCTTCGATAAATTGATTCGGGACTAAAACCTTAGCACGGTGATCGAAGACTACAATACTCAGGCGATCGCCTTTTTTGAGTTTGTCAACCAAACCAATCGCCGCTTTTTTGACAGTTTCTAGCGGTCGCCCATTCATTGAGCCACTATGGTCTAAAATTAGACATAAATTTAGAGGGACGTTGCGATCAAAATTTTCAGCGATCGCCGAAATCGAAATGGACAACTGACGTTGACTGTTTTGTTGATTCGCGTCCAAACTATTATCATTCAGAGTCGGCTGCAAGCTAACCTTCATAACCCAAGTTTCCTATCCAGATATACATATTTATAAATAACTTCAAATTCCAACAACAGCGCTACGGAAAACTTCCCCCACAAGCATACGTTAACAATATTAGTACGGGCGGGGTAAAGAGCGCCCCCACTCCCCCCATTCCCCCCTCTCCCCTTATATAGCGAGAAATCCACACCTTTAACACACCTAGCATCGCGCTAGTATGTATTACAGTTAACGGCATAATTTCAGGCAACAGTTGCTATGGATATATCCCCCATCAAGGCTGTTCAAGCCCCATACGGCGGCGGCGATAACTTCTACCGGACACCCCCGCCAGATTTACCTTCATTATTGTTAAAAGAGCGAATTGTCTATCTTGGGATGCCACTAGTGCCTGCTGTCACCGAACTGATAGTAGCCGAATTGCTGTATTTACAGTCTGACGATCCAGAGAAACCAATTAAAATTTACATAAACTCTACTGGCACTTCTGGTTACAGTGGCGATCCCGTCGGCTTTGAAACCGAAGCCTTCGCCATCTATGACACCATGAAATATATCAAGCCTGTCATCCACACCATCTGCATCGGTTCAGCGATGGGTATGGCAGCGATGCTTCTCAGTGCAGGAACAAAAGGTTGCCGCGCCAGCTTGCCCAACGCTTCGATTATCCTACACCAGCCTAAGAGTTTCGCTCAAGGTCAAGCAACCGATATTCAAATTCGGGCAAAAGAAGTTCTGGTAAATAAAGCATCGCTGGTTGATATTCTGTCTATCACCACCGGACAGCCCCCAGAAAGAATTACCAAGGACATGGATCGGCTGTTATACATGACACCTTACCAAGCCAAGGAATACGGTTTGATTGACCGAGTTTTTGAGAAAGAAGAACTCGCCAATCCGCCATTACCAGCCAGTGTCCTTTAATTTGTCCTTAGTTATTTGTCCTTAGTATTAGACAAATGACTATTGAACGCCAGATTGCTCAAGTCGGCAGAGCCTTTCCACGCAACTGGCTCCTCTTAACTGTTGACTGTTGACTCTTGACTCTTGACTCTTGACTGTTGACCGTTGACTATTGACTCTTAACTATTGACAAACGGAGAAAATTATGCCTATAGGCGTTCCTAAAGTTCCCTACCGGATGCCAGGGGAACAATATACACAGTGGGTTGATATTTACAATCGTCTTTACCGGGAACGCATTATTTTCCTAGGACGAGATATCGATGATGAAATTGCCAACCAAATCATCGCCGTGATGCTGTATCTGGATTCGGAAGATCCAGGTAAGGATATTCAACTGTACATCAATTCCCCAGGTGGAATGGTGACATCTGGCTTGGCGATTTATGATACAATGCAGCACATCAAATCAGATGTGGTAACGATTTGTGTCGGTTTAGCAGCCTCGATGGGTTCGTTTCTGCTAGCAGCCGGCACCAAAGGTAAACGGCTTGCATTGCCTCACTCACGAATCATGATTCACCAACCTTCAGGTGGTACTCGCGGACAAGCATCCGATATCGAAATTGAGGCAAGAGAAATTCTCCGGATTCGTCATCAGCTAAATAATATTTACGCTGATAACACGAATCAGACTTTAGCAAAGATTGAAAAAGACATGGATCGCGACTTTTTCCTGTCTGCTGCTGAAGCGAAAGAGTACGGTTTAATCGACCGTGTGATTGAAGATCGACCGTAGAGGAAGAGGGGAGAGGGGGGGAGTGGGAGACAAGGGGGACAAGGGGGACGAGGGGAACAAGGAGACAAAAAGAATAATTCT
>Ga0136635_10000562_pt1 | contig 10491 bp, 8 predicted proteins | sample AntDrymeUQ852106_2_FD_105495 | JGI IMG/M metagenome (GOLD analysis project Ga0136635, IMG submission 105495) | Polar desert sand microbial communities from Dry Valleys, Antarctica - metaG UQ85 (21.06) | ecosystem: Environmental > Terrestrial > Soil > Desert | place: Antarctica: Dry Valley... | reverse complement strand
TATATTCTCCCCGTCCCAACCCCGAGACCCCATGCGTGCGCTGGTCAAGGAATCCCGAGCACCCGGCATCGTCCTCCGCGAGGTGCCGGTCCCCACTGCAGGGCCCAGCGAGGCGTTGATTCAGGTTCACTACGCCGGCGTTTGCGGGACCGACCTCCACATCTGGGAATGGGACAGCTGGGCCAGCGGCCGGCTCAAGCCTCCGGTTATCGTGGGTCACGAGTTTGCAGGAGAGATTACTCAGCTTGGCCGGGACGCTGCGGCGGCCGGCCTGCTTGCTGTCGGAGACCTGGTCACAGCCGAAGGGCACGTCGTCTGCGGGCACTGCCTCCAGTGCCGCCTGGGCGCGGCCCATCTCTGCCGCCGGACGCAGATCATCGGGGTCGACCGCGACGGCGCCTTCGCCGATTACATCGCCATGCCGGTCTCCAACGTCATGAAGCTCGATGGCATTCCCACCGAGATCGGCGCCATCATGGATCCAATGGGCAATGCGGTGCATACCGTGCTTGAAGCCGAGGTACCGGGAAGTACCGTGCTCGTGCTCGGCTGTGGACCGATCGGCTGCTTTGCGGTCGGAGTCGCCCGTGCGGCCGGGGCGTCGCTGGTGATCGCGAGCGACTACAACAGCAAGCGGCTCGATCTCGCGCGCGCTATGGGCGCCCAGGTGACGCTCAATCCCGGCACCGACGATGTGGTAGCTCGCGTCCGCGAGCTCACTGCGGGAGACGGCGTCGACCTGGTGTGCGAGATGAGCGGCCACCCCAGCGGCCACGCCCAGGCGCTGGCGGCAGCCCGGATGGGCGGCAGGATCAACCTCCTCGGCACCCCGAACCGAACCACCGAAGTCGACTTTGCGCGGGACGTGATCTTCAAGGGCCTGACCCTCTATGGAGTCACGGGCCGGAAGATGTATGCCACCTGGCATCAGATGCAGCGCTTCCTCCGCGCGGGGCAGCTCGATCCCCGGCCGGTTATCACCCATCGCTTCCCGCTGGAGCAGATTGCCGAGGCGATCCAGGTCATCAAGGATGGCCAGGCCGGGAAGGTGATTCTGGAGGTGTGCCCGTGACCAATCCGCTGGAGCAACGGATCGCCCCCGAGCTGGAGCAGTTCATTCGCGACGGCACCTACAAGCGGCTCAACTTCCTCGAGAGCCCTCAAGCCGCCCGGGTGCAGATGGAAGGCCGGGGCGAGGTCATCATTCTCTCTTCCAACAACTACCTTGGGTTGGCCAATGAGCCCAGCGTAGTTGCGGCGGGAAAGGCAGCACTCGACCGGTTCGGCGCCGGTACTGCATCGGTGCGGTTCATCTGCGGGACCTTCACGATTCATCGCGCTCTCGAGGCAGCCTGCGCCCGCCTGGTTGGCACCCCGACAGCGCTCAGCTTCGGAAGCTGCTGGAACGCAAACGAAGCCGTGCCAGGCACGCTGCTCACCGAGAACGATCTCATTATCAGTGACCAGCTGAACCACGCTTCGATCATCGACGGGATCCGGCTGGCCAAGGCCATCACCAAGTGCCAGACCGCGGTTTACCCGCATGACGATCTCGCCGACCTGCAGGCCAGGCTCACCGCCGCCCGGGATCGCCGGGTCAGGATGGTCGTCACCGACGGCGTATTCTCCATGGAGGGAGCGATCGCCAAGCTTCCGGACCTGGCCGAGATTTGCCGCAGACACGAGGCGGTGTTGGTGGTGGACGACTCGCACGCCACGGGCGTGCTGGGAACGAATGGCCGGGGAACGGCGGAGCATTTCGGAATGATCGGCGAGATCGACATCATCACCTCGACCCTGGGCAAGGCGCTCGGCGGGGCCGCCGGTGGCTTCGTGGCCGCGTCCGCCGCGGTGTCAGACTATCTGACCCAGCGGGCTCGGCCTCAGCTCTTCAGCAATGCCCTGCCGCCGACCGTGGCCGCCAGCTCATTGGCAAGCATCGAGTACCTGGAGGCTCATCCGGAGCGCGTGGGCCAGCTACGGAACAACGCCCGTTATTTTCGCGAACAGCTGGTCAGCCTCGGATTCAAGCCGCTGGCGGGCGAAACCCCGATCATTCCCGTGATCCTGGGTGAGACCGCGGCCGCCATCCGCGTGAGCGACCTTCTCCTCACCGAAGGCGTGTTCGTGACCGGCTTCGGGTATCCGGTCGTGCCGCAGGGCCAGGCGCGAGTTCGCTGCCAGATATCCGCCACGCACACCAGAGAAGACCTCGATCAAGCCCTCGCGGCGTTCAGGAAGGTGGGCCGACAGCTTCAGCTTATCTGATGGGAGTCGGGAGTCAGGAGTCTCGAATCCTTACGCGGGCGGGACGGTTCCGCGGTTCGACCTAGAACGAGCGCCGTTTGACTCGCAGTCGCCTGCGCTTCGCACCGGAACTCCAGACTCCTGACTCCCGACTCCCCTCAAGACGGGCCCGGTCCTTGCACTTCCCCCTCTCGCAACGGTCGGGGAAGCGGTGTCGGACACACATCAAGTCGTTGTCCGCGAGCAACATACACGAGGCCTCTTGGCTCGGGCTCCACTTCCCTCCCACGTTTTCCAGCATGAGTTCCCGCATTTTAACGTACCGTGCGAAGTAGCCCGGTAAGCATCGGGATGGTCCTGGTGCGGACACCTTTCGGAGGCAGTCTGATGCGCATGGTCACCCTAAGCATTCCGGTCGTGCTGGCCCTTTGCCTTGGGGCGGCCAACCTCTCGGCGCAGCAGCCGGGCAACGGCACTTTCCAGTGGTATGTCGGCGGCCATGGCGGCATCCTGAACTTCGAGTCGTCCGCTCAGGGCCGATCCACACTTCCCCTGGGTGGTGCCCACCTCCTGATCACCGCCAGGCGCACCGGGCTGCTCCTCTCGGTCGAACAAGGCTTTGGATCGAACGAGTTAGGCGCCTACACTATGCAAGCCTTCGACAGCGCGGGCACCCTCGTCAGTCAGGCTGAGGTCGCAACGAGTTTTGACTACATCCGGAAATACTCCGCGATGTTGATGGCGTTCCCGATCAGGGGACCAGCGACTCCCTACTTCGGTATCGGGGTGGGCGTGATCCACACCGGCGGCCACACCCCGGATGACGAATTCTCCAAGGAGATGGGCAGCTCAGCGTTCGGTTCTCTCATTGGAGGATTGAATTTCCGGGTGAGCCGGTTCAGCGCCTTCGGCCAGTATCAAATCACCACCGGACCTGGTATGCGCCGGATCGACCAGACGTTCAGCGATGACACGAGCATCGCGGCCTTCGGAAGCCTGCTCAGGGGACCGACACATACCTTCTCGGCGGGCCTCAGATTCAATCTCGGCAACGCCAAAGAGAGACCGGTCGGCGGCGGTTACTGATTCAGGCGGTATCAATCAACGGGCGGGGGGTCTTCGAGATCCCCCGCCCGTTTCTTTGCGGGATGTCCAGGACGAACCGGCCAGACAAAAACGAAGGGGCCAGTCTGCCGCCTTCGTTATCCCGATCCTGGGTGTGGCCGTCACCCCGAAGGCCTCCATGGCACCCGGCCGCCCCACCAGGACATCGCTGCCGAGCATCCTGCTGCCATCCAGATTACGGGTGATGCCCAGGGCCTGGGTCAGCTTCCCCGGGCCGGAGCAAAGCTCTCTATCCACGACGCCTCCCCGGCGCCGGCGCATGAGGTCGAGCCCGGCAAGAGGCTCCAGAGCGCGAAGCAGGACGGCACTGGCCAGTCCGGGGCGCTGGCACACCAGGTTGGCACACCAGTGCATGCCGTACGACAGGTAGACGTACCAGGAGCCGGGCGGTCCGAACAGCGCCTCATTGCGGGCGTGCCGCCGGTGGAGGTAGCCGTGCGAGGCTGGGTCGTCGTAGCCCAGGTAGGCCTCGGTCTCCACGACCCTGCCTTCGGTGAACTCTCCTCCGACGGAAGACACCACCACCATACCCAGCAGCTCCGCGGCTACCACCTCGGCGGGGCGCCGGAAAAAAGCGACGGGCAGCGTGGCTGCCCGTCGGAGGTGCGTCATTCCGGTTTCTTCCTGGGACGGGCTCGCGGTCGTTTGGGAGGCGCCGGCGCGGCGCTCTCGTCGGCTTCGGCCGGCTTGGATTGGGCTGGTGCCGCCGTGGCCCGCTTCCGACGTGGTGGAGCGCGCCGCTTGGCCTTGGGCGCGGCTTCGTTTTCGGTTTCGGCTTCGGTTTCGAGCGGAGCCGGCTCGGTGGGCGACGTCATCCCTTCCGGCTCGGGAAACGGCTCGATGCTCACCATTCCCACGCGAGGAATGTCGGCTGCCCGCATCGGCCCGCGAGAGCCCCGGCGGAAGCGCAGCCCAAGCCGTTGCCCATTCTCCCGAGTCGCCGAGGCCGGCGGTTCCGGAGTGGCGGGTTCTCCACCAGGCCCCACCTCCTGAATCTCCTCGCGCGGAGCCGGTGGCGGCGCCTGACGTGACGACGAGCGCTGGAGCGCAATCTCATAATCGTCGTCGCCCACCTTCCGCACATCCGCCACCTCGGCGTCGTTGGCCTGACGCAGCAGCCGCTGGAATCGCGCGGCGTCCAGCAGTGGATCCTCCCGGCCATTCATGGCGACCATGCGGAGCCGAAGCGCCTCCTGCCCCACTGGAGAGCGGAACTCCGACAGTGCCTGGGCCATCAGCTGGAAGGCGCGGGCCAGAGTAAGGGCGCCGTCACTGCGCTCCTCCCGGGCGGGGCGCTGCGCCGCCTCATCGCGCGGCCCGTCCGGTGACCGCCCGCGGCTGCTGCTGCCCTCTCGGGCGCCGGTCCGCTCTCGCCCACCGCGTCCCCGCCGTCCACGTCCCCGCCGGGCGCCTTCCTCACGGCTCCGCGCACCACTGGAGGCCAGTTCTTCCCGACCCGCTTCGGCCGGCGCCCGCCCCCTGGGCGCCGAGGCAGGCGCGGCAGCCGCGGGCGGCGGCGCCACCGTGCCGGGACCGACCTCGTATTGTCCGTTGTCCAGCTTGGTCAGCTGGACGATCCCCCTCTGACCGGCTTCGATCACGAACTTGCTGAACCGGTTAAAGCCGGCGTTGCGCTCGTCGAAGTTGGAGTCGATCTGCTGCATGACCTGCTTGAGCCGGTCCGACCGCATGACATCGCCGTTGCGAGCCATCTGCGCTACCGCTTCGGCGGCAAGTTCCCAGGGGTCGCGTTGAGTCGATGGAGTATCGACCTCTTTCGTCAGGCCAGCCAGGTCATTGTAGGAGTAGTACTCATCGCAGTTCTGAATCAGCAGGTCGCTGGCCGATTCCCGGATACCGACGCCGATTACGTACTTGCCGTACTCCTTCAGCTTGATCACCATCGTCGAGAAGTCGCTGTCGCCGGAGAGCAGAATGAACATTCCGATCTCGGGCCGGGTGAAGACCAGCTCGATGGCATCGATGGCCAGGCGGATGTCGGTCGCGTTCTTCTTGCTCGAACCGAAGGCCGGCGCGAAGATGAGGTCGATCGACGACTCCGACAGCGGTACGATGTACTGCGGGTAGCGGCGCCAGTCGGCGTAGGCTCTCTGCACCGCCACCTTGCCCTTGATGATGTCGCTGTTGAGGAGAGTGCGAAGCTCCTTGGTCAGGTCCTTCTGGATGCCAAGGGTGACATTGTCGAAGTCGATCAGAAGGGCAGCGTGCGGGGCATGTACTGGGGGCTGGCTGAGATGCCGGCCCGGTCGAATCAGCGGTCGATTCACGTGGCGCTCGGTTCGGGGTCCACCGCCTCAGCGCGCCCCCTCGTTGCGCCTGGCCGGACCCGGTGAGCGGCAGGGCATCGAGGAAGCCCACGAGGTCGACAGACCGTTTGTGGGGGGGCCCGCTCCATGCCGGCGGCTATCCGCCGCGGAGGCTTCACAGGAGCGAACCAGGATCGTGCCAGCCGCCACCACGTGTGCCGAGGGAAAGCGTTTTCCGGGAGTGCGCCTCGCCGGCCGGGTCGCCGACGCGCGCCGTGCTCACCGTGAGACCGGTCGGCCTACTGCGGGCCCGACGGACGGCATCTACAGGTGGTGGCTGGCGCGGCAAAATCTATCTGGAGTGGCCGGGCGTTGGAAGGGCGAGCTCAAAACCCGGCATCAGCCGAACCGCGGCTCGCCGGCTACGGGGAGATCGAGAACAAAGTAGAAACGGGTGCCGTACCCCGGCGAGGTGTCCACCTGCATGACCGACCCCATGGCCTCGACCAGCTTCCGGCAGATGGAGAGTCCCAGGCCCGAACCGGAGAAGGCGTATTCGCCCGGCTTCTGCCGTCGCCGGAACGGCTCGAAAAGCGTCGCCATGGATTGCGGCGGGATGCCCCGGCCAGTGTCGCGGACCGAGAACTCGAGGCTGCGGGGCCCGCGCTGGATGGCCGTAAGCTCGACAAAGCCCTCTCCCGTGAATTTGAGCGCGTTGGTGGTCAGGTTGAGCAACACCCGGCTCAGCGCAACCGGATGGCCGATCCGGAAGTCGGCTTCCGGCAGGGTCAGCCGCACGGTGAGATTCTTCTCCTCCGCTATGGGCTGTACGATGTCCCGCACTGACTCCAGAATGTCGGTCACCGAGAACGGAATCGGATCCAGATCCACCAGCCGGTCGCCACCACGCGCCAGCTCGATGACATCGCTCGCGACGGAGCTGAGACCGAACGCCGCGCTGTAGATGAGGCCGAGCTGACGCTCCTGCACCGCGTTGACGGCGCCGCTACGGCCGCGCTGGAGCGTTTCCGCCAGGAATAGAATCGAGGTCAGCGGCGAGCGAAGATCGTGAGCTACTTCCACCACCAGCTCCAGCCCGTCGGGCGAGGAGAGGCGATCGGTGAAGTGCTGGGCCCAGTCTGCTTCGAGATGCAGGCCGATCCGCTCGATGGCATGCAGGATGTTGAGCAGTTGAGTTGGATCGGGGGCCGGCAGGGCGCGCGCCCGTTCTACGAATGCAGTGCGGATGAGCCCAAGCCAGCGACGTGAGAGAGCATTTCGGGGCACGGCGCTGGTTTCGGCCGGCAGTCCCGCGACTTCCTGCCTGATAGCCGTGCACAGCTGGGCCAGGTGAGCCGTGGCTTCCTCGGCCCCGGAGGCATGCTCGATGACCCGCTCCCACTCCGCTTCGGCCCAGAGCACGGACTCGCGGAGTGCATCCCACAGCGCCGGCGCAACCGACCCCGCGGCGGGCCCGGCTGGATCCCAGACCCGGACGGCTCCGGCGGGCTCCTGAGTGGCCCGGCGACGCTCCCCGGTCGAGCCGGTCAGGACGGTCTCAGGTGTCACGCGGGTCCCGAGGTCTCATCTCTCTGGAATTCATGCTTGTCCATCAGCCGGTACAGGGTAGTGCGGTCGATGCTGGCCAGTCGCGCTGCCTTCGACATATTGCCCCCTGCTCGGCTGATGAGACGAGCCAGATACTCCTTTTCGAACTGGACCACCACGCGGTCCTTGGCGGGGTGATACGCTTCGTCCATGACTCCAGGCGGCGTGACACTTTCGGCCGGCCATTCGTCGCTGTCGTCATACACCGGGATGTCGTTGGGCTGGATGGTCTGATCCGGCTCGGCCAATACCGCGACATGCTCGATGACATTCTGCAATTCCCGAACGTTGCCCCGCCAGGGACGGGAACGCAAGAAGCCGATGCTCGCCTCGCTCAGCCGTGGGAGCCGGTCTCCCATCTGCCGGTGCCGTTGCCAGTAGTACGTGAGAAAGTGGTTGGCCAACAGCGGAATGTCTTCCAGCCGCTTGCGGAGCGGCGGGAGCTTGATGGGAACCACCCGAAGACGATAGAACAGGTCGCCCCGGAGCAGTCCCTGGTCCACTGCCTCCTGAGGCTCCCGGTTGGTGGCGGAAATGAACCGAACGTCTACCACCGCGTCCTGGGTCTCGCTGCCAACCCGGCGAACAACGCCATCCTGGACCACGCGCAGCAGCTTGGCCTGCAGCGGCATGGTCATCTCGGTCAGCTCGTCGAGGAACAGGGTCCCTCCGTTGGCCGTTTCCAGCAGCCCGGGCTTGTCCCGATCGGCTCCGGTGAAGGCCCCCTTCTTGTGGCCGAACATCTCCGACTCCAGCAGCGGCTCGGGGAGCGCGGCGCAGTTGATGGGCACCAGGGCCCGGCTCGCTCGCCGGCTGTTCTGGTGAATGAACTGGGCGATGACCTCTTTGCCGGTTCCGCTTTCACCGCTGATGAAGACCGACGCGTCGGTTGCCGCCACCTTGCGGGCCAGATCCACGGCCTTGCGGAAGAGCGGCGAGATGCCGATCAGGGCGATCTTGTCGCTGTGCCCGTTCTGCCTCTGGAGCTGAACCCTCAGGTCCTGGGTTTCCCGGGACATCATGACCGCGTGGGAGGCCCGGCCGATCAGGACCTGGAGATGCGTCGCGGAGAACGGCTTGGGGAGGTAATCCCAGGCGCCGGCGCGGAGCGCCTCGATGCTGCTGGTCACGCTCGGATTGCCCGTCATGACCACCACAATGGTGTCCTTGTAGGCCTCGAGCGTGGATTGAAGGATCTCGAGACCGGAGACCTGGGACATGTACAGATCGACCAGGATGATGTCGAACTTCCGGCGGCGAACGGTCTCCAGCGCCTCTTCGCCCCGACCGATCAGCGTCACATTGTAGCCGTCCATCTGGAGCACACTGGCGCAGCTTTCCCGGAGAGTGCGCTCATCGTCCACGACGAGGACCCGGATGCTGGCTTTGACCTCACTGGGGATGGAAAGGAGATCGCGGGCGGAGCTTTCAGGAGCGGAAGGGCTCTGCCGATCCTGCTGGATGAGAGGATTCGCCATCCTGCAAACTCCCGGGGGGTGACCGCTGGGCGGTCGGTTTGACTCAGACGCGGCTCACGCGAAGAGCCGACAGACTGTGGACTCACTAACCGGCGGGGGCTGGTTTGAGAAGCCCCCGGGAGCATCTACTAGTAACATTTTTACCACAGAGTGAGGCAAAAGTCAAGCAGGTGCGGGGACGGAGCCACAGCAGGTATAACCGATGAAACCATCCTTCGTTGTCTTATCCCTACAGCTGTAGCGGTTTTAGCTCAAATGGATCGCAGTTTGGTCGAATCCGCGCACCTGCACCGCCTCGCCGTCACGCTTGAGATCCCGGAGGGCGGTCGTGGCCCGGAGCAGCAGCTCCACGGCGTCAACCGTCGACTCCGCAAAATCGGCTACCGCGCAATAGCCCGCCTGAACTCTGATCGATCGCTCGCCGCCGCGGACCGGCATCGGGGAGGATTCGATGCTGCCGCCGAGCCTTCGGACCAGACGCAACGCGCCCTCGGTGCTGGTGGCCGGCGCAATGACGGCGAACTCCGACTGCCCCAGGCGGCCGATGGCATCCGAGGAGCGCCCCACCCGCTTCAGCAGCTGACCGACCTGCTCGGCGATGCGCTGTACTTCTTCGTCCGCAGACTCGCCGACTCCCTCAGCGTGCGGTGCGAAAACGACGCACGCGAGGGGATCCCGCCTCCGGAATGCGTCCGCGCCTATCTCGTGCGCGCGCCGCGCCAGGCCCCGCATGTTGTAGAGTCCGGTGGTTGGGTCCAGGAGACTCTCCTCGCGGAGACTATCGACTTCCCGCTTGCACTGGAGAAAAGTGGCCAGCTTGAGCAGGAGGGCTTCGCCATCCACCGGCTGCCCCAGGAATTCCCATGCGCCAGCCCGGTAGGCCTCGAGACGTTGGGTGCGGCCGGAAGGACCTGAGGTGGTGATGATGATGGGAGTCGTCGCACTGAACCGAGGATCGCTGCGAAGCTGCCGGCAGACCTCGAATCCGTGCACGTCGGGCATCTGAGCGTCGAGGATAATGAGATCAGGCTGCGCCGTGCGGACCCTTTCGAGAGCCTGCTGGCCGGTGTAGGCCCGGACGACGGAGTAGCCGCTGGGTCCCAGAATGCTTTCGAGGGACCGTGCTGACCACTCCTGATCGTTGGCAATCAGGACCAGAGGCGCTGAGGGAGCCTTTTCTCGATTAGCCATGCGCGTTTGCCAAAATGATGAGAAGCAGGAGACCCGGGTTGTGCGAGCCCTGATAGCAGGACTCGTGCGCTTTCGACCCGAAAGACGTAAGCGACTTGAGCACACCCACTTACCGATTGTAGCGCCGGTGGGTCCACGCCCGGATCGCGGGAGGGGCGCCACAGTTTGGATGTTGGGATGCCACGTCACTTGACACCGTGCAGATTGTGGTAAGGTAACCGAGGTCGCTGTGGTTTCCCAGCAACGACCGTCCCAAGCCGTCATCCTGGCTCTGACCGCGGTGGTTAGTGGTAACGGATTGTCATATAACAAGTTTGATGGTCACGATTGGAACGGTCTGCTGCCCGACCTGCCGCCGGAATTTGCGGCGCTATCCTTGAAGAGGAATCCGGCATCCAGCAGTCCTACGTACTCATTTCGGAAGTTGACGACGGATGCCCAGCGAATCGCTGCACGATACTCCAGCCCCGACTCCGGTCGTCGGTACAGCTGAGAAGACTGAGGGCGCCGAGGGTTCGAACGGTGTGGGGGCGGCCGGTGAGCTCCCCGTCGAGCTCTCCGAATTCAGTCAGCGC
>Ga0136635_10000561_pt1 | contig 10492 bp, 9 predicted proteins | sample AntDrymeUQ852106_2_FD_105495 | JGI IMG/M metagenome (GOLD analysis project Ga0136635, IMG submission 105495) | Polar desert sand microbial communities from Dry Valleys, Antarctica - metaG UQ85 (21.06) | ecosystem: Environmental > Terrestrial > Soil > Desert | place: Antarctica: Dry Valley... | reverse complement strand
CGTGATCGACTGGGTTCGGGTGCTGGCCCGGTCGTGGCGTCCCCGGGGCATGGTGCTGATCGTCTGCGAGGCGGTGTACACGGTCACCGACCCGCCGCTGCGCGCCCTGCGCCGGGTGATCCCGCCGCTGCGGCTCGGTTCGGTCGCGCTGGACCTGTCGCCGATGGTGCTGCTGATCGCCCTGTGGGTCCTGCAGGGGATCAACCGCGCTGTCTTCCTCTAGATCCTCCCACCGGGGACAGATCGGACGGTTGGGCAACGCCTCCCGCCTCAGCAGACACAGGGGACACACCGACGGGCGACCCGGGTGGTTGCCGCGGCGGCGGTCGGACGGGGTACGGTGGGCCTGCGACCAGCAGGTACGTAGGCGTGGGAGCGCGCCGACATCTCTGCCTGTCGCTCCGCACCAGACCGTGACGAGACACCGACCGAACAGGTGAGGTCATGCCGCTGACGCCTGAGGACGTGCGCAACAAGCGCTTCACCCCCGTACGCCTTCGCGAGGGCTACGACATGGGCGAGGTCGACCAGTTCCTCGACGAGGTCGAGGCAGAGCTGGAGCGGCTTACCGGTGAGAACACCGACCTGCGCGGCAAGCTCGAGTCCGCATCGGCCGGCCAGCCCGTCCAGGCCGCGGAGCCAGCGCACGAACCCGTCCAGGCCGAGCCGGAGCCCGAGCCCGAGCCCGAGCCCGAACCAGTCGTGGCGCCGGTCGCCACCGCTAAGCCGTCGACGGTCGGCGAGGCGTCCAGCGCCGCCGCCCGGCTGCTCGAGATCGCGACGCGCAACGCCGACGAGGTGGTGGCCGACGCCAAGGACCAGGCCGACCGGATCCTCGCCGAGGCGCGGACCAAGGCAGAGCGAGTCGATGTGGAGTCGAAGACCAAGGCCGACCAGGTCGAGGCCGACGCGCGAGCCCGCGCCGACAAGCTCGACTCCGAGACCTCCAACAAGCGCAACCAGCTGTTCGGCGACCTCGAGCGCGACCGGGACAAGCTGGCCGGCGAGGTCGAGCACCTGCGGTCGTTCGAGCGCGAGTACCGCAGCCGGCTCAAGAACTACTTCACCTCACAGCTGGCTCAGCTCGAGGGCGACGAGGTGCCGTCGGCGCCGCTGCCCGGCAGCGACAGCGACCACTCCCCGCGGCGGCTGCGCTCGTTGCTCGGCGAGGACCAGGGCCAGCAGTCCTGACCCGGACCTGACCGGCACCTGACCGGCACCTGACACGGGGCCTGACACGGGGCCTGACACGGGGCCTGACACGGGGCCGAGGCCGGCTCGGCCGTCGGCGATTCGTGTTGATGGGGGCGGGTTGTCCCCCTATCCTCTCCGCACCAACCAGCGAGACGAGGCCGGCACATGCCCGAGAGCGATCCCGCACCGGGCCGGGAACGGCCCGCCGCGGCGCGTCGGTCCACCGGCAAGGCCACCACCACGAAGGCGACGGCGAAGAAGTCGGCCGGCAGAAGGGCTGCGGCGAAGAAGTCCCCGCCGAAGAAGTCCGCGCCGAAGAAGGCCGCGGCCAAGCAGACCGCGGCGAAGAAGTCCGCGCCGAAGAAGTCCGCGGCTAAGAAGTCCGCGGCGAAAAAAACTCCCGCCCCGCGCAAGACCGGTCGAGGCGCCCTTCCGGTCCGCCCGCGTGAGTCCCCGTGGACCAAGCAGGACATCGCCGCGGTGCGGGGCGAGCTCGCGGACGACCGGAGCCGGCTGCTCGACGAGGTCACCGCCGCCGAGCAGGAGATCAAGGTCCTGCTCCGTGACGGTGGTGACGGCGCCGGCAACGACCAGGCCGATGTGGGGTCGAAGGCGCTCGAACGCGACGCCGAGATGTCGCTCGCCAACAACAGCCGGGAGATGTTGATACAGGTGGAACGGGCGTTGGCGCGTCTCGACGACGGAACCTACGGCGTGTGCGAGTCGTGCGGTCAGCCGATCGGCAAGCTCCGGCTCATGGCCTTTCCCCGTGCCACACTGTGCCTGTCATGCAAGCAACGCCAGGAGCGTCGCTGACCCCGGAGGGCGCACCCCCGTCCGCGCCCGACGCCACATCCCTGCTTCCCACCCGCAAGCTCGGGCTGCTCGCCACCGTTGCCGGGATGGCGTGGGCGGTCGACGTCGGGACCAAGGTGGCGGCGGTGGAGACGCTGGCGGACCGGCCGCCGGTCGAGGTGGTGCCCGGAGTCCTGGACCTCACCCTCACCCGCAACCCTGGCGCAGCCTTCAGCATCGGACCGGGGCTCACCGTCGTGCTCACCGTGGTCGCGGTGGTGGTCGTCGTGGTCGTGCTCCGGCTCGCTGTGCGGGTCCGGGACCGGCTCTGGGCGATCGCTCTCGGGCTGTTGCTCGGCGGGGCGCTCGGCAACCTGACCGACCGGCTGGCCCGGGAGCCAGGCCCGTTCGAGGGTCACGTGGTGGACTTCCTGCGGCTGCCGAACTGGCCGGTGTTCAACGTCGCGGACACCTGCATCGTGGTCGCCGCCGTACTGATCGGCGTGCAGGCGATCCGCGGGATCGGGCTGGACGGGAGCCGGCCACAGCCGGCGGATCCTCCGCCGGCAGGGTGACCGAGTCACCGAGTCACCGAGTGAGCGAGCACCGCAGCCTGCCGGTCCCAGACGGCCTCGATGGCGACCGCCTCGACAGCGCGCTGGCCCGGCTGCTGGGCGTGTCGCGCAGCCGCGCCGCCGACCTGGTCGAGGCGGGCGCCGTGCGCGTCGACGGCGCTCCGGTCGCCAAGTCCGCACGGGTGCGGGCCGGTGCCTGGCTGGAGGTAACGCTGCCAGCCGTACGGGCGGAGGGTGCGTCGGCTTCTGCGTCGACGGCCGCACCGACTTCTGGGCAGGCCGCATCGGCGGTCGACGGGTTGCGGGTCGTTCACAGCGACGACGACCTGGTGGTCGTCGACAAGCCGGTGGGGGTGGCGGCCCACCCGAGCCCCGGCTGGGCCGGGCCGACGGTGCTGGGGCACCTGGCCGCGTCCGGTGTCATGGTGGCCGCGTCCGGCGCAGCCGAGCGGCAGGGGATCGTGCACCGGTTGGACGTCGGGACCAGCGGGCTGATGGTCGTGGCCCGCTCCGAGCGCGGCTACTCGACGCTCAAGCAGGCGTTCCGCGACCGCGCGGTCGACAAGACCTACCACGCCCTCGTCCAGGGCCAGCTCGACCCGCTCCGGGGCACCATCGACGCGCCGATCGCCCGGCACCCGCGCCACGACCACCGCTGGGCGGTGGTCGCGAGCGGCAAGGAGGCCATCACCCACTACGACACCCTCGAGGCGCACCGGTGGGCGAGCCTGGTTGAGGTCCGGCTCGAGACCGGCCGCACGCACCAGATCCGGGTGCACATGGGCGCGGTGCGCCACCCGTGCGTCGGCGACCTCACATACGGAGCGGACCCAGTCCTCGCCCGGCGGCTCGAGATGACCCGGCAGTGGCTGCACGCGACCCGGCTCGGCTTCGACCACCCGGCGACCGGCCGGCGGGTCGGCTTCGACTCGACCTACCCGGGCGACCTCCAACGGGCGCTGGAACGGATCCGGTCGGGCGGCTGATCGCGCCGGCTGACGGCCGGGCCCGGATGTCTGCCCGGGTGTCGGAACCGTCCGGCACGGTGTCGCGAAGTAGTCTCGAGGCTTCACCCAGGACCGGAGGCCGACCGCCCGATGTCGACCGGCTCGTCGTTCGTGCACCTGCACGTCCACACCGAGTACTCCATGCTCGACGGAGCGGCGCGCCTGCCCGAGCTGTTCGCCCGTACAGCCGAGCTCGACATGCCGGCTATCGCGATGACCGACCACGGCAACGTGTTCGGTGCCCACGACTTTTACCGCGGGGCGCGAGCCGTGGGAGTCAAGCCGATCATCGGGATGGAGGCCTACCTCACGCCGGGCACGCACCGGTCCGAGCGCCGGCGGGTGCAGTGGTCCCAGGGCGGTGACGACGACGTCTCCGGGGGCGGGGCGTTCACCCACCTGACCATGCTCGCTGCCAGCACGGCCGGGATGCACAACCTGTTCCGGCTCTCGTCGCGGTCGAGCCTGGAGGGGTTCTTCTACAAGCCACGCGCCGACCGTGAGCTGCTCGCCGAGTACGCCGACGGGCTGATCGCGACGACCGGTTGCCCGTCGGGCGAGGTCCAGACCTGGCTGCGGATCGGCGACTACGACGCGGCTCTGCGCAGCGCCGGCGAGCTCCGCGACATCTTCGGTCCCGGCAACTTCTACCTCGAGCTGATGGATCACGACCTCGCCATCGAGCGCCGGACACGCGAGGACCTGCTCCGGCTCGGCCGTGACCTCGACCTGCCGATGATCGCGACCAACGACCTGCACTACACCCACGCCGACGACGCCGACGCGCACGAGGCGTTGCTGTGTGTCCAGTCGGGCAAGACTCTGGCCGATCCCGGTCGCTTCAAGTTCGACGCCCGCGACTTCTATCTGAAGTCACCGGCGGAGATGCGCGCGCTCTGGGAGGACCGGCACGGGCTTCGTGAGGCGTGCGACAACACACTGCTCGTGGCGGAGCGCTGTGACGTCGAGTTCGACGAGGCGGCCAACTACATGCCTCGCTTCGACGTGCCGGAGGGGCACACCGAGCAGAGCTGGTTCGCCGCCCAGGTGGACAGCGGGCTGGCGCGGCGCTACCCGGACGGCATCCATGCCGACGTCCGGGCCCGGGCCGACTACGAGGTCGGGGTCATCGCACAGATGGGCTTCGCCGGCTACTTTCTCGTCGTCGCAGACTTCATCAACTGGGCGAAGTCTCGCGGCATCAGGGTCGGTCCCGGTCGCGGCTCGGGAGCCGGCTCGATCGCGGCGTACGCGCTACGGATCACCGACCTCGACCCGCTCGTGCACGGCCTGATCTTCGAGCGCTTCCTCAACCCCGACCGGGTGTCGATGCCGGACTTCGACGTCGACTTCGACGAGCGGCGCCGGGGCGAGGTGATCCGCTACGTCACCGACAAGTACGGCGACGACCGGGTGGCTCAGGTCGTCACGTACGGCACGATCAAGGCCAAGCAGGCGGTCAAGGACGCCTCCCGGGTGCTCGGCTACCCGTTCGCGATGGGGGAGCGAATCACCAAGGCGATGCCGGCGCCGGTGATGGGCAAGGACGTCTCGCTGGCCAAGATGTTCGACTCTGCGGATGGCCGCTACCACGAGGGAGGTGAGTTCCGCGCGCTCTACGAGGCAGACGAGGACGTGCGCACAGTCGTCGACACCGCGCGCGGACTCGAGGGGCTCAAGCGCCAGTGGGGTGTGCACGCGGCCGGGGTGATCATGTCCAACACACCGCTGCTCGACGTGATCCCGATCATGCGCCGCGAGCAGGACGGCGCGGTGATCACCCAGTTCGACTACCCGGCCTGCGAGTCGCTCGGGCTGATCAAGATGGACCTGTTGGGGCTGCGCAACCTCACCATCCTCGATGACGCGCTGGCCAACATCGTCACCAACCGGGATGCCACCGTCGTCCTCGAGGATCTCCCGCTCGACGACCGAGCCACGTTCGAGCTGATGTCTCGCGGCGAGACGCTCGGCGTCTTCCAGCTCGACGGCGGCCCGATGCGTTCGTTGCTGCGCTCGATGCGTCCCGACACCTTCGAGGACATCTCCGCCGTCGGCGCGCTCTACCGGCCGGGGCCGATGGGCAAGGAGTCGCACACCAAGTACGCCAACCGTAAGAACGGCCGCGAGCCGGTCGCGCCCATCCACTCCGAGCTGGCCGAGCCGCTCGCCGAGATCCTGGACGAGACGTACGGGCTGATCGTCTACCAGGAGCAGGTGATCGCGATCGCGCAGAAGGTCGCGGGCTACTCGCTCGGCGAGGCCGACCTCCTCCGGCGCGCGATGGGCAAGAAGAAGAAGGCCGAGCTGAACGCGCAGCTCTCCACGTTCTCCTCGGGCATGGCCGCGCGTGGCTACTCGCCGCGGGCCGTGCAGACGCTGTGGGACGTGCTGATCCCGTTCTCCGACTACGCGTTCAACAAGGCGCACTCCGCGGCGTACGGGCTGGTGTCGTACTGGACGGCCTACCTGAAGTCCAACTATCCGGCGGAGTACATGGCGGCGCTGCTCACCAGCGTTCGTGACGACAAGGACAAGTCCGCGGTCTACCTCAACGAGTGCCGACGGCTGGGCATCAAGGTGCTGCCGCCGGACGTCAACGAGTCGGAGGCCAACTTCACCCCGGTGGGCACCGACATCCGGTTCGGCCTGTCGGCCATCCGCAACGTCGGCCACAACGTCGTTGCAGCGGTGGTCGCGGCCCGGAGCGAGCAGGGCCGCTTCACCGACCTGGGCGACTTCCTCACCAAGGTGTCGGCCCTGGTGTGCAACAAGCGCGTGATCGAGTCGCTGGCCAAGGCGGGCGCGTTCGACTCGCTTGGCCACCGGCGCCGCGCGCTGGTCGCGGTGCACGAGCACGCCGTCGACACCTACGTCGACATCAAGCGCAACGAGGCCATCGGCCAGGACTCGCTGTTCGACGCCCTTGACGGTGGCAACAGCGACGATGGCTGGTTCGGCGGGGTCCAGGTGGCGGTGCCAGACCACATCGACGAGTGGGACAAGCAGACCTTGTTGGGGTTCGAGCGCGAGATGCTTGGCCTGTACGTCTCGGACCACCCGCTGCTCGGCCTCGAGCAGGCACTGTCGGCCAACAGCGACTGCACGGTCGGACGGCTGCTGACCGACGAGGAGCGGGAGGACAACAGCTCGGTCACCGTGGCCGGCCTGGTGACGGCACTGCAGCCCAAGCGCACCAGGAAGGGCGACTCGTGGGCCGTCGTCACGGTCGAGGACCTGGAGGGCGCCGTCCACGTCAACGTCTTCCCACCGCTCTACCAGCAGACTGCGGGTCTGCTCGTCGAGGACGAGGTGGTGGTGGTCAAGGGCCGGATCAGGCGCCGTGACGACGTCCCCGAGCTGCAGGCGGGCGAGATCCGGGTCCTCGATCTGTCGCGGTCGGGGGTGGTCCCGGTGGTGATCACGATGTCGGCGGCTCGGTGCACGGCGCCGACGGTCGACCAGCTCAAGGAGGTCCTCGCCACCCACCCGGGGGGCGCCGAGGTGCACCTGCGGTTGGAGGGCCGGGCCACCAGCACGCTGATGCGACTCGACGACAGGCTGCGGGTGGCCCCGACCAGCGCGCTGATGGCCGACCTCAAGGCGCTGCTCGGTCCACGCTGCGTCGGCGGGTGACCGCACCGGCCGGCCGGCTGACCCGGATCGAACGTCCGTGGCTCGGTGTCGTCGTCCCGCTCGTGCTGTTCTCGTTGGTCGGCGTGTTCGGTGGGCTGGTGTGGTCGTGGTGGGCAGACCCGGCAACCTTCACCGTCGCCGCCCGGCAGACGGTCATGGGCGAGGAGCAGCTCGGCCGCCTGTTCGGCGTGGAGGCGCGGTACGCGGTGGTCGGCCTTGCCGGTGGTGCCCTCGTCGCCGCCGGGCTGGGTGTCTGGCTGCGTCGGTCGGGCTGGCTGCTCGTCGTCGGCGTGCTCGGCGGATCTGGCCTGGCAGCCCTCTTGTCGTACCGGGTCGGCGTCCGGTTCGGCCCGGACGAGGCGGCTGCGACCGCCGACGCCGCCTCGCCCGGCGACACGGTGGCGGCGCCATACGAGGTCTTGACCGCGGGGCTGTTCTTCTGTTGGACGGTCGGCGCGCTGGCCGGCCTCGCGGTCAGCGTGTGGCTCGCCGACCGCGACCCAACCGAACCCGCGGGTTCGAGCCCAATCGAGCCGGCGCGCGGATAGGCTCGGCGCGGACGTGCCGCCGACGGAGCCGCGCCACGGGGAACCGGGAGGACCGACCGTGTCCGACGCGCAGCAACCACGGCCGTACGGGCAGCAGCCCGGGAGCGAGCAGGCGCCGACGGAATGGATCGGCAGCCAGCAGCCACCCGGCTCAGGCCCAGGCCCGGACACCGGCTACGACGGTGGCGGGGGCGGTGGGCGCCGTCGGCTGCTCGTCGTCGGTGCCGCAGCGGCCGCGCTGGTGCTGATCGTCGGCGGGGGTGTCCTGGCGTTCCAGGTGTTGAGCGGTGGCGGACCGCAACCGGCGGACGCCATCCCGGACAGCGCGATCGCCTATGCCCGCATCGACCTCGACCCGTCGGCTGAGCAGAAGGTCAACGCGGTGCGGCTGCTGCGGTCGGTCCCGGAGTTCGAGGAGGAGACCGGGATCACCTCGGACACCGACGACCTGCGCCGGCGGCTCTTCGAGGAGGCGCTTGCTGACAGCGAGGGCTGCAGCGGGGTCGACTACGACGACGACATCGCGCCGTGGATCGGCGACCGCGCGGGCGCAGCGGCGATGCCCGGCACCGACGGTGCCGAGCCCAAGCCGCTGCTGGTGCTGCAGGTCACCGACGAGGGCGCGGCACGCGACGGCATCGAGGCGCTGCTCGAGTGCTCCGAGGAGGAGGACGAGCCGGCTGGCCTCACCTTTGTCGGCGAGTACGCGCTGCTCGCGGAGACGCAGGCGGAGGCCGACGACTACGCCGCGGCGGCGGAGGAGTCGCCGCTTTCGGACGACGAGGCGTTCGGTGCCGACATGGAGGCCCTGGACGGCGAGGGCATCGCGTCGTTCTGGGTAGACCTCGATGGGGTGCTGGGCTACCTGGAGCAGTCCGACCCCGAGACAGCGCAGATGCTCGATGCCGCCGGCTACGACGACGTCGGCTCCATCTCCGCGGCCATCCGCGCCCAGTCGGATGCCCTCGAGTTCGTCGCCGCAACCACCGGGGAGGCGTTCGCGGTCGGATCGAGCGAACCCGCCGGAGACGTCCAGGCGCTGCCGGAGTCCACCTTGATGGCGCTCGGCTTCACCGGTGGCGGCGACGCGGTGGACAGATTCTGGGAGCAGCTGCTCGAGCTGGAGGGCAGCGGAGTCATGGGTGGGTTCGGCTCGATCGAGGAGTTCGCCGCTCAGATCGAAGCCCAGACCGGACTGGTGATTCCGGACGACATCGGCACCCTGCTCGGCGAGGAGTTCACCCTGGCGGTGGACAGCGCGGGCTTCGAGATCGCTCCCGAGACCGGCGCCCCGGACCTGTCGACGATCAACGTCGGCGCCCGGCTCCGCACGGACACCGAAGCCGCCGCAGACCTGGTGTCGCGGGTGCAGGCCCTGCTGGCCCAGAGCGGGATCCCGTTCGAGCTCGCCCAGCAGGAGGTCGACGGCGGTCTGGTGATCGCGGCCAACGAGGGTTATGCCGACGCGCTCGCAAGCGGCGGGGACCTCGGGGACGCCGACGTCTTCGACTCTGCGGTGGCGGACTCCGACGACGCCGTCGCGGTGTTGTTCCTCGACCTCGACAAGCTCGACGAGCTGGTCGACCGGGTCGCCGGCGAGCTCGGCGAGGACGTGCCGCCGGAGGTCTCGGACACCCTCGACGTGCTGCGCGCCTTCGGCGTGTCCAGCGTCGTCGACGGCGACTACAACCGCACCACCGTCCGCCTCGTCTTCGGCTGAGAGCTCGCGCTCCGCTGAGAGTGACGTTTCTGCGACGACACGCGGGAGGTATCGGACACCCGCGTCACTCTCAACCGAGCCGTCACCGGATGGGCGGTCAGTTGGGGGACCAACCCGTACGCAGCCCGGTCGCGGGCAGGCTCGGCAGCGCGGTCATCGCAGCCACCTCGGTGCGGAAGAGGTCGGCGAGCCGGGTGAGCCGGCCGGCCGTGGTCTCCTCGGCCAGCAGCGCCTGGCGGTCCCCGAGCCAGAACAGGCCGGTCGCCGCGAGCGCGTACGACAGGGTGCGCGCCCGCGGGGGCAGGTCGAGCACCTGGACCTCCGCACCGTGCAGCTCGCCGAGACGGGTCCGGTACGCCTCGAACGCCGCCAGTGCCCGTGCGCTCGCGTGGTCGACGTCAGCCCCGTCGGTCTCGGCGAGGTAGGCAACGTCACCGATCAGGTACGGGCGCCGGCGCTCCATGCCATCGACCCGGAAGCGTCGGCGGCCGGACGTTGCGACCTCGTAGCGCCGGTCCGGCAGTTCGCGGATGCTCTCGACGACCGCCTCGCACCCCACCCGGTGCGCCGACTGCACCGAGATGTCGCCGACCTCATAGCCGTCCCGAATGGCGACCACGCCGAAGGTGCGCTGCCCTTCCGGTCGACGGAGCAGGTCGGCGACCAGCCGGCGGTAGCGGTCCTCGAAGACCAGCAGCGGCAGCGCCATCCCCGGGAACAGCACCGTGCCCAGCGGGAACAGCGGGAGCGGCTCACCCACGTCTGCCAACGTAACTGGGAGCGGCCAGACTCAGCGGGGCTGGCAGAGGAGAGGGGCGGTGCCGTGGACACGCTGCTGATCGTGCTGGGCGGTCTTCTGCTCGGCGGCGCGTGGTCGCTGCGCAGCCAGCGCGCTCCGTGGTGGCTGGTCGTGCTGGTCGTGGTCGCGGCGGTGCTGAGCCTGGTCGCTGCGGTGCTAATGACGTGAACCGCCAGACGACGGAACCGCGACGGCCTCTAGCCCGTCGCATGGGCATG
>Ga0136635_10000560_pt1 | contig 10497 bp, 8 predicted proteins | sample AntDrymeUQ852106_2_FD_105495 | JGI IMG/M metagenome (GOLD analysis project Ga0136635, IMG submission 105495) | Polar desert sand microbial communities from Dry Valleys, Antarctica - metaG UQ85 (21.06) | ecosystem: Environmental > Terrestrial > Soil > Desert | place: Antarctica: Dry Valley... | reverse complement strand
GTCCGTCACGTGGGGCCCGGAGCCATAATCGTGCGCTGGTTCCGTCTCGGAGACTCACTTGGAGGTTGCCGTGTCGCATCGCACGTTGCGAACGATCGACGTCATGCTCGTCGTCTGGCTGCTGCTCTGGTGTGCGATCGGATACACGGTCGGACGCACCGTGAACGGACTCTCGGGCCTGAGCGACGGGGTGATCGGCGCAGGTCAGGGGGTCTCCGACGCGGCCGGCGCGCTCACGGATCTCACCGACGTGCCGCTAGTCGGCGGCAGCGTCGAGGCCATCGCCGATCGCATCGACGCGCTCGGCCAGGGCACGGTGCAGAAGGGCGAGGCCAGCAAGGACCTGATCTTCAACCTGTCGCTGCTGCTCGGCCTGTTGATCGCGCTGGCGCCGTCGGTGCCGCCGATCGCGGTGTGGCTCGTCATCCGAACGCCGCTCGCGCGTGACCGGCGTCGTGTCGGCAGGTCGCTCGATGCGAACGAGAGAGGACTCGAGGGGTACCTCGCGCTGAGGGCGGCCACCCGGTACTCCTACGCCCGCATCTCCTCGGTCACGACCGACCCGTGGGGCGACCTGCAGGCCGGCCGGCACGACGCGCTGGCGTCGATGGAGCTCGGGCGACTCGGGCTCACGCGACGAGCCGCGCGAGCGAGCCCCCCACGGGGCTGAAGGAGCGCGCCACAGAGGCTCAGCCCCAGCGGAGCGAGTCGAGGAACGCCCTGAACTTGCGCTCGGTCTCGTCGACCTCGCTCGCCGGGTCGGACGCGGCCACGATGCCGGCCCCGGCGTAGAGCGTCGCGCGCTCGCCGTCGAGGGCAGCGCATCTCAGCGCGATCGCCCAGTCGCCGTCGCCGCGGGCGTCGACCCAGCCCACCGGGCCCGCGTACGCGCCGCGGTCGAAGGGCTCGAGCTCGGCGATCGTCGACGCCGCGACAGGGCGGGGCGTGCCGCAGACCGCGGGGGTGGGGTGCAGCTCGGCGACGATGTCGAGGGCGCTCACACTCGGATCGCGGAGCGTCCCCTCGAATCGGGTCGCCAGGTGCCACACGTTCGCGGTCGGCTCGAGCACCGGCTCGTCGTCGAAGACGAGGCCGTCGCAGAATCCGCCGAGCACGGCGGCGACGGCCTCGACGACGATCGAGTGCTCCTCTCGGTTCTTCGCCGACCCCGCCAGAGCCTCGGCGTTGGCGAGATCCTCGTCGGGGTCGCCCGCTCGGGGAGCGGTGCCGGCGAGCGGGGTCGATCGGACCCGCTCGCCGCGTCGCGAGACGAGCAGCTCGGGGCTCGCACCGACGAGCACACCAGGGACCGCACCGGTCGCGGGCGGCCGCGTCGGCGCCGCGAACGTGAAGCAGTGGGGCTCGACCGCGCGGAGGCGATGCAGCAGTCGTCGCGCGTCGAGGGCCCGGTTGGCGTCGACCCGCAGCGTGCGCGCCAGCACGACCTTGTCGAGGTCGCCGCGCGCGATCGACGCGACGGCCTGAGAGACAGCGGCCGCGTAGATCTCGGTCGACGGCTCCTCGGTGAGCTGCATCGGCCGGAACGCCTCATGTGGCAGGTCGCCGATCACCCGCTCGGGCGTGAACGGCGGCGGGTCGTCGTCACCCACGAGGTCGAGCAGCCAGGTTTCGCCGGCGTCGGCCCGCACCACCGCTCGAGCCGGCACCGAGAGCGACGCTTCCTTGGCGTCGAACCCAAGCGCGCCGATCGCGAGCGGCGCAACCTCGCCCTGGTGCAACTCACGAAGGGCCGCCGAGGTCGATCGGGCGAGAGCCTTCAGGTCGGGGTGGGGACCGAACCGCAAACCGCCGCGCATCAACAACGCCGAGACGCCGATGCCTTCGCGCTCGAAGAAGCATCCGTCGGGCGCCTCGTAGGCCGCCAACAGGTCGAAGGCGCGCCCGAGCGGCGTCGCGACGACCCGGCCTGACGACCGGGTCACGACCTGGTGCCCACGAAGAGCTGGGCGATGCCGCCTGAGAGCTGGCGACGTTCCACATCGGGGAATCCGGCCGAGCCCAGCATCGAGACCATCTCGGCCGGCTGCGGCAGGTAGGCCATCGACCTCGGCAGGTACGAGTACGCGGCCTTGTCGGAGAGCACGCCGCCGATCAGCGGCACCACGCGGCGGAAGTACAGGCCGTGGCCGGCGCGCACGAGGCGGTTGTCGGGCTCGCTCGCGTCGAGCAGCGCGATGCGTCCGCCGGGGCGCACGACGCGCCCGAGCTCGCGGAAGAACCCCACCAGCGAGACCACGTTGCGGAGCGCGAACCCGCACGTCACCCCGTCGGCCGCGCCGTCGGCGAGCGGCAGCGCATTGATGTCGGCCTGGACGAGCGGCGAATCGGTGCGCGCGTTCACGAGCATGCCGTGGCTGAAGTCGAAGCCGACCGCGCGGTAGCCCCGTCGTTCCAGCTCGCGACAGAGGTCGCCCGTGCCGCAGGCGAGGTCGGCCACGAGCGAGCGTCCGGCCAGGCGCAGCGAGGCGACCGCGGTACGGCGCCAGCCGACGTCCATACCGAACGTCATCACCCGGTTCACGAGGTCGTATCGGGGCGAGATCGTGTCGAACAGCCGGCGCACCGCGACTCGCTTCTCCTCGCCCTGCGGGAGCGGCGCGCTCACGAGGCAGGCTCCTCGATGTGGCCTTCGGCCGTCTCGAGCAGCACCCGCCGGAAGTGGTGCGAGACGAGCGTCGTCACCGCCGGCAGCAGCTCGCGGAACGCGTCGACCATCTGCTCGGCGGCGCGCTCGTCGTCGCTCGCCGTGTCGCGGATGGGCTTGCGCACGTGCTCGTCGAACAGATCGACGGCCCGCTCGGCCAGCCCACGCATGGCGGTGTCGGCGTCGCGCGCGAGCGCCAGCAGCTCCGCCAACGGAAGCCCGAACTCCAGCAGGCGCAGCGCCGTGCGCACCAGCTCGATGTCGGCCGAGGTGTAGCGGTCGTCGCCGTCGATGCGGCGCCCGAGCCTGATGCCCTCACGCTCCACCGCCTGGATCAACGAGGCCGGCACCCCGCTCGCCTCGGAGAACTCGTCGAGGCTGAGCGTCTCGCCCGAATCGCCCTGCTCGTCACCCAACGCCGAAGCCGACGCGACTGCTACGGCCGCGGCCAGGTCCGCGTCGGCGGCGCCGAGCTCGCCCGAGACCACGCGCCGGATGGCGGCCAGCGTCAAGCCCTTGTGCTGCAACGACCGGATCTCGGCGAGCCGCTCGGCGTGCTCAGGCCCGTACCAGGCTAGGCGACCTTCCCGTTGAGGCGCCGGCAGGAGCCCGCGCGACTGGTAATAGCGAACCGTGTCGACCGAGAGGTCGCACGTCGCGGCGAGCTGTTCCACCCGATACCTCACGACCAAACACTCTACGAGTCGCCACTCGTAGGGTCACTGTCTACGATGCGGGCCGGATGAGTCAGCCTGTGCGCGCCGCTTCGAGCCTCGGCATCGTGCTCATGTGCGTGACCATCACCATGTCGCTCGGCACGGCTTCCAAGGGACCCTGCGCATCGGGCGACTGGGGCGATCTGCGGCAGTACCGGCAGCTCTGTTACACCGACGTGGTGCCGTTGCTCGACACCGAACAGCTCCGGGGATCGCGGCTTCCGTTCCTCGACGCGTGTGAGGCGGTCGACGCGAGCAACTGCGACGAGTACCCGGTCGTCACGATGTACGTGATGCGCCTGGCGTCGTGGATCTCGGGCGACGATTACGCCCCCTTCTACTGGGTCAACGCCCTGCTGCTCACGGGCTTCGCCGTCGCGACCGCGGTCATGCTCTACGTCGCGAACGGCGCCCGGGCCCTCTACTTCGCGCTGGCCCCCACCCTGCTCGTCTACGGAACGGTGAACTGGGACCTCGTGGCGGTGGCCCTGTCGACGGCCGGATTGCTGGCGTTCTTCCACCGGCGCGACCGTGGCGCCGGGGCGGCCTTGGGCTTCGGCATCGCGACGAAGCTTTACCCCGTGCTGCTGTTGGCCCCGCTCGTCGTGCAGCGCCTGCGCGAGCGGCGGCCCGACGGGGCGATCGTGCTCGGGTGGACCACGGTGGGCGCGTGGCTGCTGGTCAACCTGCCCTTCGCGGTGATCGCGCCGACGGCATGGCTCACGTTCTTCCGCTTCAACGGCGAGCGCGGGGCGGACTTCGACAGCCTCTGGTACATCGCTTGCCGTCACCTCGAGACATGCCTGTCGACGCGCGCGATCAACGCGGCGTCGCTCGTGATCTTCCTCGCGTCGGGCGCGGCCGTGTGGGCGATCAAGGCGCGCCGGCATGCCGGATTCCCGAGGTGGACGCTCGGCCTGCCGCTGCTCGTGCTCTTCCTGCTCTCGAACAAGGTCTACTCGCCGCAGTACGGGCTCTGGCTGTTGCCCTGGTTCGCGCTGGCGCTGCCGCGGCTCGTGCCCTTCGTGGCGTTCTCGATCGCCGACATCGCGGTCTTCGTCACGCGGTTCACGTGGTTCGGCCGGCTGGAAGGCGCCCCCGGCGCATCGCAAGAGCTGTTCGAGGCGATGGTGCTAGTGCGCGCCGCGGTGCTGGTGTGGTGCGTGGTCGCATGGATCCGGCGTGAGCACGAGCCCACCGAGATCGAACAGCGCATGAGCGTGCGGAAGCCGGGCGAGGTCCTGCCGGCGTGACCGCGCCGCAACCCGTCCGGTTGCGAGACGGGCTGCGCGACTCGCTGCTCGTCTTCCTCGCGGTGCGCGTCGGGTTCTCGCTGCTTGGCCTGCTCGCGGTCGGGCTGATCGAGCCGCGCGAATCCCCGCCCGTCGTCGCGGGCTGGGCGATCGAGCCGGTGACCTTCGACTGGAGCGCCGTAGTCACCGCGGCCGAGCGTCAGGACGCCGCCAGGTTCCTGGCGATCGCGACCCGCGGCTATGACCCCGCCGACGGCAGCGCGGCGTTCTTCCCGCTGTATCCGTTGATGATCTCGGCCGTCGACGTGTTGCCCGGCGTCGGTCCGCTCGCGGCCGCGCTGGTGGTCTCGAACGTCTGCTTCGCCGGCGCGCTCGTCATGCTGCACGGGCTCACGCGTCTCGAGGGCATGTCGAGGGAAGCAGCCAGGCTCACGGTGATGCTCGTCGCGATCTTCCCGACGGCGTTCTTCTTCCTCGCGCCGTACAGCGAGGGGCCGTTCGTGCTCGCGACGGTGTCGGCGTTCTGGTACGCGCGCCGCGACCGCTGGGCGCTCGCAGGGCTCGCCGGCGCGCTCGCAGCGGCCACGCGCAGCGTCGGCGTGCTGCTGGTGCTCGCGCTGGCAGTCGAGGCCGTGCACCGGTCGCGAGCGGCCGGACGCACGGTGCTGCCCCGTCTCGGCGCGGCGGTCGCCATCGGGCTCGGCCCGCTGCTCTACCTGGCGTGGTGGCGCGTGCGGTTCGGCGACGCGCTCGCGCCGTGGACCGCCCAGCAGAGCTGGCGGCGCGAGACCGGGCCGCCATGGCAGACGCTGATCGATGCGGTGCGCGCCGCGTGGCACTTCGGCGGCTACTGGCTCGCCGACGTGATGGTCGTCGGAGTCGTGCTGATCGCTGTCGTGGCGGGGCTGCGGTGGCTCCGCGCGAGCTATTCCGTGTACGCGATTTCGAGCCTCGTGCTGCCGCTCGCCTACGCCTGGCCCACGCGGCCGCTGCTGTCGATGCCGCGGTTCGTCGCGGTCATCTTCCCTGCGTTCTGGGTCATGGCCCGGGCGGTCGAACGTCACCGCGTGCCGGAGCCGCTGATCGTGGCGACGTTCGCCGGCGGCTACGCGCTGCTGGGCGGCCTCTTCGTGACGTGGTGGGACATCTTCTGAGACTGCGAGATCGACCACCGATGCGGCTCGCATCGTCGCCCCGCTCGAGCGACTAGGATGTGCGAAGTCTCGGGGGGCCATCATGGAGGGAATTTGACGATCAAGGTTGCGATCGCGGACGACCACTCACTGGTGCGCCAGGGCTTGCGCCGGTACCTCGAGATGGCCGACGGCATCGAGGTGGTCGGCGAGGCCGCCGACGGCAAAGAGCTGATCGAGCTGATCGGCAAGGAGACCCCCGACATCGCCCTCGTCGACATCCGCATGCCGGAGATGGATGGGCTCGAAGCCGCGCGAGCGATCCGCGACCAGTGGCCCGAGATCGGCGTGATCATGCTCACCGCCTACGATGACCGCCAGTTCGTCGTGGAAGCCGTCCGTTCCGGCGCCCGCGGCTACGTATTGAAGGCCCGTGATGCCGAGCACCTCATCCAGACCGTGCGGCTCGTGGCCGGCGGCAACATGGTGATCGATCCGCAGCTCGTCGTCGCCTTGGCCGAGGAGCTCTCGACCGCCAAGGAGCGCGACCGCAAAGCCGAGACGCTCACGGCGCGCGAGGTCGAGGTGCTGCAGCTCCTCGCTTTCGGCCACACCAATCGCGACATCGCCGAGCGTCTGTACATCAGTCCCGACACGGTCAAGACCCACCTCGAGCACATCTTCGAGAAGCTGGGCGCCTCGGACCGCACGGCCGCTGTCGCAGAGGCGCTCCGCCGCCGGCTGATCGAGTAGCGACTCGATCGGCGCCTCCCGTCCCCTCGACGGGCTAGTCCGTCCGGCCCGGAATGACACCCACCCGGGTGATGGAGTCTGATGCCCCGAACAGGCATCATGGACCCCACATGAGCGACACCGTCGTCCGTCCGCGCGCCCGGCTCGGCAGGGGACTGTTCCTCGGCATCGCCGGTGCGGCCGCCGTCGCCACCTATCTGGCGTTCCCCAGCGGCTCCAGGGACCAAGCCCGCGCCTCCGAGATCATGATCGCGGGCGCCTGTCTGCTCTCCGGTGGACTCATGCTCCGGGCGGTGGGACAAGGACGGGCCTGGCGAGGCACCGTGCCGCTTGCCTACGCGCTGTTCATGGTGGGTGCGGTCAACATCGCCTTCCTAGCGACCGATCTGAACGAGCGCGGCGTCTACCAGCCACGGCTGACCGACCTGGCGTTCGTGGCGTTCCTCGTGCCTCTGGTGTTGTTCGCGCGAGCCGAGTTCCACGACCACTTCGACGACAGGGACAGCGTCGAGATCGGCACCGACGTGTTCCTGATCATGGCGTCGGTGACGGCACTGATCTACGTGATCGTCCGCCCGTTCGACGCATCGCCCCAGGCATCGATCACCGCCGCCATCTTCAGCATGATCACCGCGACCCAGATCGCAGCCTTCGGCGCCCTGACGTTGTGGGCGCCCACGCGCCGGCATCTGGTGCTGTTCGGCATCTTCGCCTGCACGGCGGCCGCCACCGCCACGTTCGGATGGCATTGGGTCCGCGGCACGTTCGACGGCACGGCCGCCTCGGTGGACCTTCCGTTCATACTCGGGCCGTTGGCGTTCGCGGCGTGGACGGTGCTCGCGGACAAGCCTGACGGCGAGGAAGCCGGCCTCGCTCCCCCTCGCCGCTGGGCCCGGCCGGTGCTCACCACCATGTCGGTGCTCTCGGCGTGCGCCGCGCTTTCGGTGGTCGCGATCTTCGACGACGCCCGTGGCCTCGCCGGAGCGCAGTCGACCGCGATCATCCTGCTGCTCGGGCTCGGCATCGCGGCGCGCATCGTGTCGAACCAGTCGGCAAGCACGCTCGCCCACAGCGAGACCCGCGCGGCCCTGCAGGAGAAGGAACGCGCCCTCGCTGAGACCGACCAGGCGCTCGAACGCGTCCGCGAGGCCAACGAGACCCTGCGCCAGTCCGAGGAGCACCTGCGTCTCGTGTTCGAGACGGCCGAAGACGGCATCGTCGAGCTCGACGAGCGAGGCGTCGTGCTGCGGGCGAACGAAGCCTTCGCCGGCATGGTCTCGCTGCCACGCGAGTCCATCGAAGATCAACCGTGGACGGCGCTGGCGTCCGCGATCACCGGCGCCGACGATGCATTCGCCGGTTTGGCGTCGGGAGGGCAAGCGCAGGTCGCCCGTCTCGACGGCCAGGTGCTGCACCTCGAGTCGCGCACATCGGCGGTGCCCACCGCGCCGCCTCGAACCCTGCTGCTCGTGCGAGACGTGTCCGCAGCCAGGGTGGCCGACCAGACGATCCGCTCGCTCTTCCAGTTCCTGCAGGACCGCGACGAAGATCGTAGCCGGCTGATGCGGCGCACGAACTCCGCGATCGAGGGCGAGCGCAACCGCATCGCTCGCGACCTGCACGACGGACCGGTGCAAGGGGTGTCGGCGGCCTCGCTCTCACTCGAGGCCGCGCTGCTGATGATCAAGGCCGGCGACGTCGATGAGGGCGTGCAGGTGCTCCGCAAGATCCGCGAGGAGCTCGCCGGCGAGGCCGACGCGCTCCGCCGGCTGATGTCGGGGTTGCGCCCGCCGGTGCTCGAGGAGCGCGGGCTGCTACCGGCGCTGCGCGAGACCCTGGTGCGCTTCGGCGCCGAGCAGGAGGTCGACACCGACTTCTCCGGACGCGTCGACGTGCCGCTGCCCGAGGATCTCGAGACGCTCGCCTACCGCGTCGTGCAGGAAGCCCTGTCGAACGCGGCCAAGCACGCCAAGGCCTCGCAGGTGATCGTGTCGGTGCAGGCGAGCGGGTCGCAGCTCCGCGTCGAGGTCGAAGACGACGGACAGGGGTTCGACGCGGGGCTCGCGCGCGACTTCCTGCGTGACGGCCGAGTCGGGCTCGCCTCGATGCGCGAACGGGTCGAGCTCGCGAGCGGATCGCTCGTGGTGCGATCGTCACCGGGGCGCGGCACGTCGATCATCGCGACATTGCCGCTCGACGAGCTGGCGTCTGCGCGCGGCTCAGCCCTGCACGAAGCCTCGTAGCGCCATCCCCCTCTCAGGGAGTCGGACTGGGCGGCGTCTCGCTCGGCGGTGTCTCGCTGGGGGGCGTCTCGCTCGGCGGCGTCTCGCTTGGAGGCGTCTCGCTCGGAGGCGTCTCGCTCGGAGGCGTCTCGCTCGGCGGCGTCTCGCTCGGAGGCGGCGGCGGTACCGGCGAGTAGACCGGCACCTCCGGCCCGAGCGTGCCTGTGGGCTCGTAGTCGGGGAACGACTTCGCCCTGTAGCCGAAGTGATCCATGGCCGCCGCCATGTAATCGCTGAAGATGGCCGCTGGGATCGTGCCCCCGTACACGGTCGGCACCCCCTCGATGTTGATCAGCGGAACCTGTCCCTTGGGATAGCCGACCCACACGCAGGTCGAGAGCTGCACGGTGTAGCCGCAGAACCATGCATCGACGTTGTCCTGGGCGCTGCCGGTCTTGCCCGCGACCGGGAAGCCGGGCACCGCCGCCGCCGTGCCGGTGCCGCCCGAGACCACCGATCCGAGAGCGTAGGTGACCTGGTTCGCGATGTTCGCATCGATAGCGCACGCCTCGTCAGGTTCGGCGATGTCGAAACACGCGGACGCGTCGGCGCCGTCGTCGGGCGCGCCCTTGATGACCACGCCGTTCGAGCGCGTCACCTCGAACAGCGGGGTCGCACGATTGAACCGCCCCCGGTTCGCGAACGTCGCGTAAGCGTTGGTCATCTCGAGCGGGTTGATCTGCACACTGCCGAGCGTGATCGAGCACACGTCGGGGAGCTTCGACCTGATGCCCAGCCGGCGCGCGGCATCGATCACGTCGCGGGGACCGTCGGGCAGGGCGGTCACGAGCTGCGCGTACACCGTGTTGACCGAGCTCGTCGTCGCGCCCAGAAGGTCGACCGTGCCGGCGGAGCTGTCACCCGCGTTCGTGGGGGTCCACAGGCCCTCGGGGCCCGAGCACCTCTGGTCGGGGATCGTGATGGTCGAGGGACCGCTCCAGTACTCGCCCGTCAGGGCGAAGTCGTTCTCGAGCGCTGCGGTCAACGTGAACGGCTTGAAGGCCGAGCCGGCCTGTCTTCCGCACCCATCGCACGGAAGCGTGGCGAGGTTCAGCTTGGACCGGTTCCAGTTGCGCCCTCCGACCATCGCCAGCACCTCGCCGGTCTGGTTGTCGATCGTCACGAGGGCGGCATCGGGGTTGCGCTCGCCGACGCTGTTGAACGCCGGCAGCATGCTTTCCACCGTGTCCTCCGCCATCTTCTGCAGCTCCAGGTCCAGGGTGGTCGTGATCTGCAGGCCGCCGCCGTAGACGGTGGCGCTCGTGTACTTGTCGAACAGGCGCGAACGGGTCCACTCGACGAAGTACTCCGAGCCCCACGGACTCGATATGCGCGACTCGGCGTCACGCTGTTCCTTCTCGATGCCGCAGCACTTCTCCTGCTTCATGCGACTCGCGTCTGCCGTGGTGATGTAGCCGTACTTCGCCATCTGGTCGAGCGTGTAGTCGCGGCGGAACTCGTTGTCGAACGTGCTCTTGATCGGGTCGTACAGGCTGGGGGCGTGCAGCACGGCCGCGAGGACGGCGGACTCCATCACGGTGAGGTCGGCGGCCGCCTTGTCGAAGTAGGTCTGGGCGGCCGCTTCCGCGCCGTAGGCGCCGTGGCCGAAGTACACCGTGTTCAGGTACTTCGCGAGGATCTGGTCCTTGGAGAGGTCCTGCTCGACCTTGATCGCGAGCAGCGCCTCGCGGACCT
>Ga0136635_10000559_pt1 | contig 10500 bp, 10 predicted proteins | sample AntDrymeUQ852106_2_FD_105495 | JGI IMG/M metagenome (GOLD analysis project Ga0136635, IMG submission 105495) | Polar desert sand microbial communities from Dry Valleys, Antarctica - metaG UQ85 (21.06) | ecosystem: Environmental > Terrestrial > Soil > Desert | place: Antarctica: Dry Valley... | reverse complement strand
GTTGAATCAGGCTGTATTAAATGCGATCGCCTATTTTAATTACTCTTCACCGTCTTGATGAGTTTCCCTTTGTTTGAAAAGAGTGATACATTGTACCTTCAGGAGCAAGACGAATAGCAGTGTTGTAGTCTGTCATTGCTTTTAACTGATCGCCGATCTCATAATAAAGCTGGCTGCGCCAAAGGTAAAACAGCGGGTTCTCTGGATGAAGATTAATCGCTTGAGTGTAATCTTCAAGTGCTCCATCTTTATCTTCTAGATTTTTGCGACGCAAGTTAGCACGCTCACTGTAAAGGTAAGCATCGTAGGGACGAGTACGAATTGCATTATTGAATTGAGCGATCGTTTTTTGAGTGTCTCCTTCTTTAAACAAGGTATGAGCTTGTTCAACAGATGCATTAGTAACGCTCTGCTTAGTTTCAGATATAGTACCAACAAAAGCCCCAGTCTGATTATCCTCTTTTGGTCTAGGCACAGATTCTGCTATTGTTGCAGATGGCTTCCCCGGATTCAGTGCTTTATAAACTAAATTAACAGTGGAGCCAAAAACTAAGCCAACTCCAACTAAAATAAGAATGACCGACAGACTATGCTCCCCGCTGTTAGGACTATTTTGATAGCTTTGAAAATCTGTGGTGAGCGAATTTTCTGATACCTGAGTGGCTTGTGCAGGTTGAATTCTAGCTTGACCTACCACAAGAGTGGTAGTTAGCAATGGTGCAACGCCAAGGATTTTTCTCTTCATAATCTAGTTGCTCCACACATGATACAGTCCCTTTATATTGCAAATCAACAACATAATTAAAGTTAATATCTCTGTCAGCTAAGTTAAGCTATCCAAATTAAATTTGATATTTAACCAAGTTTTTCCGACAAAAGATATTTATAGTATCTAATTTTGGCAGAGTAACTCACTTTTGACTTCTGTAAATAGAACTAGACCAGAAGGAAAACCACTACTATATAGTAAAGTATTACGCATCGGTCATTTGATGGAAAAGCTACATCTTTAAGAAATGACTAAATAGGGGGTCTGTTTGAAAAGTATTTCCCCACGAGCGAATAGCATAGACTTAGGCATTGACAGCGCTATTAACTATTTACGGGAAGTTATGCTTATCTATTTTGTGCCCAATATCACTAATTTGCTTTCTACTTCTGCTACTTGCCTTAAATAATATAGAGCTTCTGCTAGGAATTGGGTATGAAAAAACATGCATGAACACACTCATAGTGCATTTATATACTTTTGCAAGAGGTTAATAAATCTCTTGCAAAACAAAAGTAGAGACGTTCTGGCAGAACATCTCTATAATTATATGTGATTTTTCGGAGATAATATTAATTTTCATCACTCAGTAATGCCAAAAAAAGAGACAGCTTACAAAAGTAACTATCTCTTTTCAACTGATTACTCAAGAGTGACTTCACAAACATTCATGCTTTTTAATTGCTTTGATTAGTTGTAAGAACTTGAGGTATTTGCAGACCTAAAAGCAACGGTTCACTGACCAAATTACCTAAACCTACGCTATTTGAGGTTAGCAATTCTTTCCAATCTGCTTTTAATTGTGCATTATTGGGATTGGAGGAAATCATCTGCGCTAAAGTAGTAATGCTATCTTGCCAAATACCGGCTTCTGCATAAATATTGGCACGATCTTGTGGAGTTGCTGTTGCTAACTTGCTGGCTAGTTGAGGAACTGTTTTAATGCGTTTGATTCTACCTTCGACAAACTTATCTTTGGAACGTTCTTTAGGATTGCAAACTATTGAGAACGACCAACGATACTCTTTACCTACTTCCAATGAAGCCACATTGAGGGGAATACCAACTATTCCACCTTTGTCCATTGGCTTATAAGTTTGCTTATATTCTTTATCTTGATCCTGCAATACAAACTCTAATGTTGCTTTATTTTGAGGAATATAGAAAAACAACGTAGGATTTGCCTGTGTTGTTAACCCTATGTTAGAATTCGGGACTATGGCAGTCAGATTATTTTGTCCTGATGAACAAGTATTTAGCTCTGTAGACCGCGAACCACCAGCTACGCGTCTACCAGGTGCTTGCAGACCTTCTGGTGCCTTAAATGTTATTCGAGCTTCTGCGGTTGTAAAAGGAATAAGGAAAGACAACCCGAAAACTACAAATAATAGTTTTGCCCACAATCTTTGTTCGTAAAGGAATTTCATTAAACTAAAGGTGCGACTCAAAGCCGATTAGTTATTGGACTAACAGCCGCCCTCTCCATACTTAGTTGACAAAATTGTGCAGAATATACTCAGTTACTAATTATAAAGGAAAATTGTCAAAAAAAATATTATGATGCATTACGAAATGTTAATTATTATATCATTTATGAATTGATGACTAGCCAATTTGGAATTATTAACATTATTTCCTAATATTCAGTTTCGCTTTGGCAGGTACTAGGCATACCGTTACTGAACCATAAATAAAAGTTTTTGGAATAAAATTAAAGTATTTATACGATTGCTGTTATCGAATTTTTATGCATAGCCTTTTTAGTTTGCGCCCAGCGCGATGTTGGTTTCCATCCCGCTTAAGTTTGTAAGAAGGTTAAAAAGCGAAGCTGTACAAACTTTCCTTCCTTCTGCCTTCTTGTACTATGTTTATCTCTTGGTTTAGTATAATAACCAGTAGCAGGTATGATTGCAATGCGCGAGCTTGTTTTGAGCAAAACCTCTAATTTATAACTTTTGAATACCGAAAAAATTAGTAGACAAAAATCAATAAATTTTCCGCCATACTATACCCAAAATAACGGCGCAGTTTATTTGGGTAATAGTCTAGAGCTAATTAAATTAATTGCAGACAACAGTATTAATTTAATTTTGACTTCACCACCGTTTGCACTTACTCGCAAAAAAGAATACGGTAACGAAAATGCGGAAAAATATATAGAATGGTTTCTACCTTTTGCCTACGAATTTAAAAGAGTACTTACTGATAATGGCTCATTTATTTTAGATTTAGGTGGTGCTTATCTTCCAGGTTTACCCGTGCGGAGTATATATCAATATGAGCTTTTAGTTAGGTTATGTAAAGAAGTTGGTTTTTTTCTGGCTCAAGAATTTTATCATTATAATCCAGCAAGACTGCCTACCCCGGCTGAGTGGGTAACAATTAGGCTTCGCGTTAAGGATTCAGTAAATGTCGTTTGGTGGTTGTCTAAAACCCCTCATCCTAAAGCTAACAATAGAAAAGTTTTAAAGCCTTATAGCGAGAGTATGAAACGATTACTCAAAAATGGCTATAAACCAAAAATACGTTTTAGCGGACATGATATTTCTGATAAATTCCAAGCATGATAATCAAGGTGCAATTCCACCGAATTTATTAGAAATCGCTAATACTGAATCAAATAGTGCTTATTTGCGTCGTTGTAAAGCAGCGGGAATTCAACCTCATCCAGCGCGTTTTCCTGAAGGTTTCGCTGAATTTTTTCGGAAATTTTTAACTGATGAAGATGATATAATATTAGACGCATTTGCGGGTTCTAATACAACTGGGTTTGTTGCTGATATTTTGCAACGTCGATGGATTTGTTTTGAAATCAATGAAAATTATATTATTGGCAGTCGTTATCGAGAAGAGTGAATAGTTAGTGGTTTTTTTGTCAAGTAACTCATCGTGATAAGTTATAATCCAGGTTTATTAAAAAAACTGGGGCTATTGCTCTGGAAATTCTCATAAATAAAATAAGATTAGCCTGGGTTGTCAATGACGTGCAATGCGATCGCTCTAGTTATAACCTCAGATCGCCCAAAACCATCATCAAAATTAAAATTTGTGCAAATCCATATTGACACGCTTCCACAAAAACTGTAGATTTTGAAATGTTATAGCTAAAAACGGTTGGTTGGTAAAGCGCATGGCAACAGATAAAGCTTGTCTAGCAATGGGAAAAGTGTTGTTTAAAGAAATCATGAAATCTAATCTAGAAAGCTTGCTTTACATAACCCGATAATATAGATAAAAATAATTTAATGAAGAAGTCAGAAGTCAGAATACAACCATCCTTCAAGTTTATTACCCACGCAGAGCGTGACATATTATGCTGGATTTTGAGTCCGGAATTCTCAATTCTTTCTTAATGAAACTAAAATTATCCTGAAGACAACCAGTAAATGCTGTTTTAAAGAAAAGCAGCGACTAGAGGAGAGATAAAAACGATGAGGGATTCTTATCTGTTGGCAGCAAGCTTGTTAACAGGATTGGCAATACCAGCATCGACTCTTCCACAGTTATCGATGATTCAACTAGAAAATCATCCAGTGCTGTGGAATTTAAAACAAGGTTCGCTGCCAAGTGTAGGTGAGAAAATCATCCCTAATGTGGAAATCTCCTCACCAGAATTCAGCAACCCGTTATTGCCAACTAAAGAGAGTTTGCCACCAACTGTAGAAGAGAAAATTGCCCCTAGTGCGGAAATCTCCTCACCAGAATTCAGCAACCAGGTATTGTCGGCGCCAAGAGAGTCATCATTTAAGATGGATTCCGAACCAGTAGATCCCACGCTGGTATCGGGTAAACAACTTTATTATCAAAGATTAAGTGCTCTAAAAACAGGTCAAATTTATACACGGGTGGATGATGACGTGCGATCGCTTCGGGGATCAAACAGTAAACATCAACTAACTTATGAGGACTGGAAAACTTTACTAGCTTTAGAAGCCAAAGCGATCGCTCGAGGTCAAGGAACAAATCATCTCAATGTTTTAGTTGGTGATTCTTTGAGCATGTGGTTTCCCGCTCAAAAACTACCTACCGGCAAATTATGGCTGAATCAAGGAATATCTGGAGATACTTCCAGTGGTGTATTAAAAAGATTATCTTTCTTTTCTAAAACGCGACCGGATGTGATTTACGTCATGGCGGGAATCAACGACTTACGCAATGGTGCTAGTGATGAAACTATTTTGCGTAATCACCGCCGGATTATTCGTACACTAAAACAAAGTCACCCAGAAAGTTTAATAATTATCCAATCAATTTTGCCTACTCGCCAGCCGAAAATTGCTAATACCCGAATTCGTCATATTAACGAACAACTTGCCAAAATTGCCAAAGAACAACAAGTAAATTACCTAAATATCCATAATTGGTTTACAGATTCTGAAGGCAATTTACGAGAAGATTTGACCACAGATGGGTTACATTTGTCAAGCCGTGGGTATGATGTTTGGCGATGGGCACTACAGCAAGTAGAAACTAAAATGGCAGCTAACAAAAGTAAGCGATCGCTTAAGTAATTTTATTAAAAAACTACTAATGGTATCAACTTTATCATCCAAACTTTCGTTAGAAGAATTTCTGCAATTGCCAGAAACCAAACCAGCTAGCGAATATGTTGACGGTAAAATCTACCAAAAACCAATGCCTCAGGGAAAACATAGCAGAATCCAAACTGAGTTATCATCTGCTATCAATCAGGTAAGTGAATCACAAAAGCTAGCGTTAGCATTAACGGAGTTACGCTGCACATTTGGGGGACGTTCTTTAGTTCCAGATATTACTGTATTTGAATGGTCACGCATCCCAACTGATGAAAATGGAGAGATTGCCAACAGGTTTGAAAGCTATCCAGATTGGATAATTGAAATTTTATCACCTGACCAATTTCCCAACCGCGTTATTAATAAAATTATTTTCTGTATTAACCAGGGAACAAAACTAGGTTGGTTTATTGACAATAATGATAAATCGGTGATGGTATTTCAACCTAATCAATTACCAGCAGTGAAATATGATACTGATAAATTACCTGTTCTCAATGTTTTAGCAGATTGGCAAGTACGACCAGTAGATATATTTAGCTGGTTAAAAGTTAATTGATTTCGTAGTAAGCACTTCAGTGCTTTAAATAAGCACTAAAGTGCTTACTACGAATAAAAATTTAGACTTTAACGCTCAAATCGCGGTTCAAAACTTGATTTAACTTACCGCTGCGATAACCTTCTAAATCCAAAGTTACATACATAAATCCCAACTTTTGAAATGCAGAAACTATTGTTGGTAAATCTGTCGTTAGCACAAACTCTTTGATTTGTTCTGGTGGTAATTCGATGCGTGCGGTATCTCCATCAGAACGCACCCGCAAATTCTTCAAACCCAACTTACGCAGGTAAATTTCTGCCCTTCCTACTCGTTGTAACTTAGCAACAGTAATTTCTTCACCATAGGGAAAACGCGAACTCAGACAAGGTTGAGCAGGTTTATCCCACCAAGGTAAACTGAGTTGTTGCGAAAGTTGCCGAACTTCGACTTTAGAAATATTAACTTCTGCTAAAGGCGATCGCGCACCTCTTTCTTTTGCGGCACGAATTCCTGGACGATAATCATGTAAATCATCAGCATTCACCCCATCGACAACATAGGGATAACCCAACTTCAAAGCCAAAGGTTTGAGAGTGTCGTGCAGTTCACTTTTACAAAAATAACAGCGGTTGACCGGGTTAGATGTGTAATTAGGATTTTCCATCTCGTGCGTCTGGACGATTTGATGAGAAATTCCCATAGTTGCTGCTTGAAGAATCGCGTCTTCTAACTCCTCAGGCAAAAGACTCGGAGAAACAGCCGTCACAGCCAAAGCGCGATCGCCTAAAACATCATAAGCAATCTTAGCAACCAAAGTGCTATCAATCCCACCAGAGTAGGCAATTAAAGCCTGCTCCATTTCTCGAAACAAAGTTCTTAGTTGCTCAAGTTTCTCTGTCAGCATCATTTGCAGATCCACCCAAAACCGTATTAAGCCTAACAAATTCTATTCTAGGCATGTGGTTGGGGAGATGGGGAATTGGGAATTGGGAAAAAGCGAATTGGTAATTGGACAAAACCATTACCCATTCCCCATTCCCCATTACCGATTACCGATTACCGATTACCGATTACCGATTACCCATTCCCCATTACCCATTACCCAGTCCCTAGTTTGCTGTATTTAGCTACCAAAGTTGCTAAAAGTGGCAAATCAATCGGTTTAGAAATATAGTCATTGACACCAGCAGCGAGACAGGTTTCGCGATCGCCTTTCATTGCCATTGCGGTTTGGGCTAGTATCGGAATCGTTTTATACTGCTGATTTTCTCGTAGTTGCTGTACTAATTTCAAACCATTTTCATCTGGTAAGTACACATCCATTAAAATCACCGCAGGCTGCAACTGAGTGATAACTTGCCACATTTCGGCAGCATTTTTTACCCAAGTTACCTGATAACCCAATTTTTCTAGATAAGTTTTTATAACTTTGGCATTGGGCAAATCATCTTCCACTAGCAAAATCTTTGATGATGAGATACAATTTAGATTCCCCCCATTTCCCCCTACTTCCGTAGAGACGTTCTTCAAGAACGTCTCTACCCCCTCATCTCCCCCCACTCCCTCTTTCTGCGTCAGGGGAAGTACGATAGTAAAACGCGAACCTTGATTAACTTTAGATTCGACTTTCAGCCAGCCACTGTGAATTTCGACGAGTTTGCGAGTTACGGCTAATCCTAAACCAGTACCTTCATCGCGATCGCAAGCAGCATTGGCAATTTGGAAATAAGGTTGAAAAAGTTCAGTTTGGTCTTCTTTGGAGATACCTTCCCCAGTATCCCAAACTGTAAAATACATAAATTCACCCTTGACGGCTACCTTTAACCCAACGCTTCCTGTGGTTGTAAACTTAAGAGCGTTGAACAGCAAATTTAACAGCATTTGCTTGAGTCGCAAAGAATCGGCTACGAGAGTTGTGATATTCGCATCTACCTCTAGACGCAGTTTCAAATTTTTATTAGCGGCTTTTTCTTTCAGCAATGCGAAAACATTGCTACATAGTGTTTGTACATTTACGGTTTCCCACTGCACGTCTAACTGATTTGCTTCAATTTTGGAGAGATCCAAAATATCGTTAATTAAAGCTAGCAGGTGCTTGCCGCTGGACTGAATAATATTTAAATACTCTTGATGACGTTCTCTTGTGGGATCGTAGCCTTGGGCTAAGAGTAGGTGAGTGAAACCGATAATAGAACTTAGCGGTGTGCGTATTTCGTGACTGGTGTTTGCGAGAAACTGGTTTTTTAGTTGATTAGTGCGCTCTAGTTGCTGATTAAAGCTTTCTAGATGTTGACAACATTGCTGCAAACATTTTATTTGTCGCAGTTGAGCCAAAGCTACAGCACATTGATTGGCGGCGCGAGCCATCAATTTTGATGTAAGTTGAACTTGTAGTGCTTTTAGTGACTCGTCCGACGATTCTGTGGCGATAATTAACCAGCTCGCAACACCCCCAAAATCTTCAGCTAACCGCCAAGCACTCGGCGGTTGTTGGTTTTCTAATTGGTGTAAATCTTGAATGTCTATTGCTTGATCGAAACTCAATTGCAGCTTTTTTCCCGTGTTGGAAATAAGGAAGGATGACAACCCAGAAGCATAGCAAATTTTGCCAACTCTTTCTTGTGGTTGAAATAAAGCGATCGCCACTTCACCAACGTTTAAAGCACTATTGAGTTCGTTGACAACTGTCTGGAAAATTTCTGCTGTAGTACAAGTAGAAAGCAGGCAATCGTTGAGCCGACTTTGCAACTTATTCAAAGTACATTCGAGCCACAAATCGGCGCGAAGTTGCTCGATTGAGGTCAAAAGTTTTGTAGTTGTATCTACTTGAGAATTCTGTTCTGGTAAGCTTGAATACTGCTGCATGGTCAACTAGACCGCTGGACAAATATTAGTTTCGATCAAGGTGCTAAAAAGGTTTTATGCATATTGGCGTACAAATCCTTTTTATTTATAACTCATAACTAGTAGTGTCTAGTGTAATGGTATGCATAAATGGGATAAGTATAAAACACAGTATGAAAATAGCGATAACAAAACAAACTGGCTTTGGTGAACCGATACAATGCTGGGGACGGATACAATAAGCACTCGTATACTTATAATAAGCATCCACACAAGTCACTCATGTGGTTCTAACACATAAATCGACAAAATGGCATTTTTTTTAACTAAGGTAATTAAAGACTGGGGAGATGGGGCATAGGGCATGGGGCATGGGGCATGGAAAAAATCTCGCATTACCCATTACCCATTACCCATTGCCCATTCCCCATTACCCATTACCCATTACCCATTACCCATTACTATGAATGCACAACTAGCTCAATTAATTGTTAACGGAATTGCAGTAGGGAGCATTATTGCTCTTGCAGCCGTTGGACTTACTTTAACCTATGGGATTTTACGGTTATCTAACTTTGCTCACGGTGATTTTCTCACATTGGGAGCTTATTTTACGTGGCTGTTAAATACTCTGGGGATAAATATTTGGCTGTCGATGTTACTGGCAGGGGTGGGAACGGTAGCGGTGATGGTGTTGTCGGAAAAGCTGCTGTGGTCAAGGATGCGCTCTATCCGTGCTAGTTCCACTACTCTGATTATTATGTCCATCGGACTGGCATTATTTCTTCGCAATGCCATTATCTTGATTTGGGGGGGTAGTAACCAAAATTACAATTTGCCGATTACCCCTGCTTTAGACATTGCTGGTTTAAAGGTGCCGCAAAATCAATTGCTGGTTTTGTTTTTAGCGATGTTGGCAATTTTAGCGCTGCATTATATGATGCAAAATACCAAAATTGGTAAAGCTATGCGAGCCGTTGCTGACGATTTGGATTTGGCGAGAGTCTCTGGTATCAATGTTGACTCTGTAATTCTCTGGACTTGGATAATTGCCGGGACGCTGACATCCTTGGGAGGCAGTATGTACGGGTTAATTACAGCTGTGCGCCCGAACATGGGATGGTTTTTGATTTTACCGATGTTTGCCTCAGTGATTTTGGGGGGAATTGGCAATCCTTATGGAGCGATCGCAGCGGCTTTTATCATCGGTATCGTTCAAGAAGTCAGCACCATCATCCCTGGACTAGGTTCTCAGTATAAACAAGGTGTGGCGCTGTTCATTATGATTTTGGTGCTGCTAATTCGTCCCAAAGGTTTATTCAAAAGTACGATTTGAGCAACACCAAACCCAATTAAGAGTCAAAAGTCAACGGTCAACGGTCAAAAGTCAAAATCTTAACTTTTGGACTCTGGACTTTTTGACTTTTGACTACGGACTCTTAACTGGAGCCTAGCAACTAAGGGTTAAGCAGATGGAAGTAAATTGCTGCTATCAGGAAGTTACCAGCTAGAAGAAATATACTGATTGCGGTGCGATAAGGAAATGGAGCTTTAGCGCCGGTTTGAGCAACTTCTGCGCCGACTTTTGGATTTGTAGGTTTCTTGGCTTGAGCCGTCATAATTTCCTCTCCTAATTACAGTCTTCTTAACAAATAGCAAAGAGTCGTCATCTTTAGCGACACTCATCAAAAATATTTTTGTGGATTTTGTACCCTAAAACAGCACCAGTCAACAAAATGTATCATTGGGCATTGGGCATTGGGCATTGGTAATGGGTAATGGGGAATGGGTAATGGGGAATGGGTAATGGG